>Ga0172373_10000273_pt1 | contig 83449 bp, 95 predicted proteins | sample Lak10m_2_FD_114546 | JGI IMG/M metagenome (GOLD analysis project Ga0172373, IMG submission 114546) | Freshwater microbial communities from Kabuno Bay, South-Kivu, Congo - kab_092012_10m | ecosystem: Environmental > Aquatic > Freshwater > Lake | place: Democratic Republic of the Congo...
GTTAAAGGGGCGCGCTAACCGCATCTTAACCTTGGTGGTGGCAAGGTTAAGGAATGCAATTCAATTTTAGCGAAAATGATTGAAGATAATTACACGTTAGGGTTGATGTATGCAAAATTTTGCGCCAATGTGCAAAGGCAAGCAGCAAACTAAGCTGCCGGTTGGTCGCACCACACCCCACCCACACTCCCCGTGACTAACCGGCAGCGCCTTGTTTCTGCCAACGGGCCTTGCGCTTTCTCCGGGTTTTCGGAATAACCAGCCAGAGCCAAGGGAGATTTCACCATGCGCGCCCGTATCTATCAGCCTGCAAAAACCGCCATGCAATCCGGGGTCGGCAAGACCAAGCAGTGGGTGCTGGAATATGCACAGGGCAGCGCCCGCACGGTAGACCCGCTGATGGGCTGGACGTCGAGCGACGACACCCAAACGCAGGTCAAGCTGCGCTTTGACAGCCGCGAGGCCGCCTTGGCCTATGCCGCCGCCAAAGGGATCGAGGCCGAAGTGGTGGAGCCCAAGCCGCGCAAGCACAATGTGCGTCCGATGGGCTATGGCGAAAACTTCGCCACCAACCGCCGCAGCGCCTGGACCCACTAAACCCACAGGCCGCCGCGCCCCTTTCTGGCCCATCTTTTGGTGGGCCTTTCCTAGTTATAATGTCCTCTTGTAGATAAGGATTCACAAATGCGCATTTGGTCTGCCCCCCCCGTTCTTTTGACCACCGCCATGGCGCTCTGGTCGACCACCGCCCTTGCTGAGGCCAGCGAAGATGGCGCGGCAAAGCTGCTTTCGGTTTTCCAAACCTATCTTGGCAGCACCGAAGGCGTGGTGCAGGTGGCGGTTGACGGCGACGTCTATAAGGTCCGCTTCGATGCCGCGCCGCTGATTGCCTTGTTGCCCGATGAAGCCGAGGCGACGCTTGCGATTTCTCCTGTCGAGATGACGGTCGTGGAAAATGGCGATGGGAGATGGGACTATGCGGTCGATCAACCGCTGAGCATTGCCTATGCTGTGGGCGACGCCTTTAAGTCCACCACTGACTACGGTCAGGTGTTGTTTACCGGCACTTTCGACGAGGCGCTCGGCGACACTAGCAGCTATCAGCTAGAGTTGAACGACATGACCACCGAACAAATCCAGCATGACGCGAATATGGGCGAGGTCTCGGTCAAGATCAGCCAAGACCAGATGACGGCGGAGGGCACCGCCATGGCCGGTGCTGCGGGTGTTGACACGGAGTTCAGCAGCGAAGCCGGCGAGGCCCATTATGACATCACCGTCACAGGCACCGAAGCCAAAGCCTTGGCGCCGACAACCATTTCGGCCAGCGTGGAAAAAGCCGAGGCGACGGGCAGCATCACCGGCTTGCAGTCTCGGGGGATATATGGGCTTTTGGCCTATTTTGTTGCCAATGCCGATACGATGCAGGGCGATGTGGACCGGGCCGGCATGAAAACGGCGCTGCAAGCGGCGCTGCCGGTTTTTGAAACTCTGACGATGACGGGCAGCTATTCCGGCATTTCGGCCGAAACCCCGATCGGGCCGGTGGCCCTGCGGGAAGTGGGGATGGCTGTCGATGCAAATGGCGTCGTCGCTGACGGCAAATTCCGCGAGGCGATTTCGCTGAAGGGGCTGAGCCTGCCCGAAGGCGTGATCCCGCCCTTTGCCGTGCCGCTGGTGCCTTCGGAAATCTCGCTTGATGTGATGGGTTCGGGCTTTGACCTTGCCGCCCCGGCGGCGCTGGGCCTCGGGCTTTTGGACCTGCCAAAAGGGGCGACACCCCCGGAAGGCTTGGATGCGCAGTTCCTTGCGGCTTTCCTGCCTGCGGGTAGTGTTGATATCACCATCGCCCCCGGCGAAATTTATGCCCCGGCCTATCGGCTTACCTATGAAGGCGCGATGGCCGCCGGCCCTGCGATGCCGATTCCGGTGGGCAAGGCCCGCATCGGCCTGACCGGGATGGATAAAATCAACGAGGCGCTGATGGCCAGCCCGCCCGAAATGGGGCTGCAAGATGCCGCGCCGATGCTGGGTATGGCGCAGATGATGGCGCAGCAGGGCGTTGATGGCGAATTGATCTGGGAAATTGAAACCACCGCCACCGGCGGGCTGTCGGTGAATGGCCAGGTCATGATGGCGGGCGGCCAATAACTCATGGCCGTCACCATCGCCAGAGAATGCCCGGTTGCCGATGATCTGGCGCTGCTGTTTCAGCGCCACACCGCAGATATGCACGCCGATACCCCGCCCGAAAGCATCCATATGATGGATGCCTCCGAGTTGGACATACCGGCGGTGCATTTCTTTGTCGCACGCGAAAACGGGCAGCCTTTGGCGATGGGGGCGTTCAAGCTGTTGTCTGAAACCGGACATGCCGAGATCAAATCCATGCATGTTCTGGCTGAAGCTCGCGGTCGCGGCCTGTCCAAGGCGATGCTCGCCCATGTCGAGACCGAGGCCCGCAAGGCCGGGGTCGCGCGGTTGTCGCTGGAAACCGGGGTGCAGCCCACCTTCATCGCCGCCCGCGCGCTTTATGAACGCGCCGGCTATGCGCCCTGCGCCCCGTTTGAGGGCTATTGGGATGACCCCAATAGTTTGTTTCTGAACAAGACTTTGGGTTAACGGGCGGCGCGACTGTGCCGCTTTGCAAAACGATAGGCGGCCACCGCTGTTCGCCTGTCAAAGCATGGGGGCGTTGCCCCCATACCCCCAGGGTATTTATACCAAGATGAAAAGGATTTATTAACCGGCCCTGGGCAGCATGGGCAGGAGAGATGCCATCTCAACAACCTATTCGCCAAAGCGGAGTATTCGGGTTTCATCTTGGCAAAAATACCCCGGGGTCCGGGGCAGCGCCCCGGGGCTTGTGCCAGAGCGCGCTGTCAGATTCCTTCGACCTTCAAGAGGATCTTGCCAACATGGCCCGAGCTTTCCAGCCGCCAATGCGCGGCCGGGGCTTGGTCAAGTGGGTATTCACTATCGACAATAACTTTGAAGGCGCCGCGCGCGATTAGCGGCCAGACATGCGCCTCAACCTGCGTGGCGATCCGGGCTTTGGCCTGATCTGACTGCGGGCGCAGGGTGGAGCCGGTGATTGTAAGGCGGCGGGTCATCACCTCAGCAAAGTTGAGCTCCACCTTGGGGCCTTGCAGGAAGGCGATTTGCACCAGCCGGCCATCATCGGCCAGCGCCTTGACGTTTTTCGGCAAATAGCTGCCGCCGACCATATCAAGGATCAGGTCGAAACCGCCAATCTTGCGGGCCTCTGCCAGAAAATCCTCGTCCCGGTAATTGAAGCAGCGCTCAGCCCCCAGATCTTCGCAGGCTTTGCATTTCTTTTCGGTTCCGGCGGTGGCAAAGACCCTTGCCCCCAGCGCGCGGGCGATTTGGATTGCCGTTGTGCCGATGCCGGAGGAGCCGCCATGCACCAAAAACCGCTCTCCGGCTTTCAGCCCGCCACGCATGACCACATTGGACCAGACGGTAAAGCAGGTTTCCGGCAGGCCCGCGGCTTCGCGCAGGCCCATGCCCGCAGGGATCGGCAGGGCGTGGTTTTCGTGGCAGAGCGCATATTCAGCATAACCGCCGCCGGGCAAAAGCGCGCAAACCTTGTCCCCGATCTTCCAGCGCGTCACCCCCGGCCCGATTTCAACAACCGTTCCTGAGCCTTCCAGCCCCGGCAGGGGCGAGGCATTGGGCGGTGGCGCATAGCTGCCCGCGCGTTGCAGCGCATCGGGGCGGTTCACTCCGGCATAGGCCAGGCGGATGATGATTTGTCCATGTCCGGGCACCGGAACCGGCACGGAGACGGGTTGCAGCACATCCGGCCCGCCGGGTTGGTGAATGGCCATGGCCAGCATGGAATCAGACAGGGTCATTTCAGCATCAGCCTTTCATCTTGCCGGGCAGGTCTTGGGGTTCTTTTGGCGCAGAAATCCTTTCCAGAACCTTCATCGGCCCTTTCAGCAGCGCCTTAACCGCGGGATTTTCTTGCAAACCAGCCTTCAGCTTTTCGAATTGCATGACATTTTCAATGCGGCGGTCAAGAAATTCCCAAGTATCCGCCTGCGCTTCGCTTTGATCGCCCAGCCAGTAAAGCACGGTTGCCGCGTAGACCGCCGACAGGCTGGTGCGTTTGGAATACCAGTTCAGATCGCGGCTGTTGTCGCCCAGCACATTCCAGATGGTGTCAGCGGTGCCCCAGATAAGAGCGGCACCTTCGGCGGCATGGGCGGGCAGGGCGAAAACTGCGGTGCCACGTTGCACGGCTTCCTTTTCGGCCAGTTCCAGCCGCAGGCGAACAGCCAGCGCCACGCGGTCGCGAAAGCGCATGGCTGACAGATCGCGGTTTTGCAAGGCCTCGGCCATCGCCCGATCTCCGGCACGATGATAGGCCACGGCCAGATCAATGCCGCCGCGCGGGAAAAGTGCCTGTGCCAATACCGGGTCTGCCGCCGAATCAGCGATAGCTGTCCGCAGGGTGGTTTCAGACCAGCCATCAAAGGCCACATGTGGCAAGGCGGCCTGCAAGAGCAGGGATTTCACGCGCTCTATGCTGTTTTCGTTTTCCATTCCACGCCCTTTCTGGCCGACAATCTAGACAAGTGTGGCAGCTTTTGCTATGCGCGCCCGGCCTGCACATCTTGTGCAACTCTAACTTAGGAAGGTGGTGACAACCACATGCAGGTCAGCGTACGCGACAATAACGTCGAACAGGCCCTCCGGGCCCTGAAGAAAAAGCTCCAGCGCGAAGGCGTGTTTCGGGAAATGAAGCTCAAGCAGCATTTCGAGAAACCCTCCGTCAAGAAAGCGCGCGAGCAAGCCGAAGCCGTTCGCCGTTCGCGCAAACTCGCGCGGAAGAAGGCTCAACGCGAAGGCGGTCTCTAAGACGTTTCCGCGACACTGGGGGCGCAAGCCTCAAGGTCAGATTAACCCCCGTCCGTCAGGCCGGGGGTTTTTCTTTGGCGAAAAGCCAGGTTGCGAGGAAAAAGCCGCAAGCCGCGCCGGTAAATTGGGCCAGCAGATAGGCGGGCATGTCCGCAGGTTGCAACCCCGCGCCGCTGCCGGTCAGGGTGCGGGCAAGCGTCATGGCCGGATTGGCAAAGCCTGTTGATGCGGTGAACCAATAGGCGGCGGTAATATAGGCGCCGACCAAGGCCGGAACCGCAGCTTTCGCGGCGATCGCGCCGAGGATGACAAAGATCAGCCCCGCCGTGGCAATGGCCTCTGACAGCCAAAGCGAGGGCAGGTTGCGCGGGATCGTCGAAATTTGCAGCAAAGGCTCGTTGAACATCAGATGCGCCAGAACCGCACCGACAAGCGCGCCCAGCACTTGCGCCAGACCATAGCCAAGGGCGGCAGGGCGGGAAAGTTCATGCCGCAGCAGCGCCATGAGCGTTACCGCCGGGTTGAGATGCCCCCCTGATACCGGCCCGAAAATCGTGATGGTCACGAAAAGGGTAAGGCCGGCACAGGCTGAGGTAAAAAAGAGGCCAAGGGCGGCATCATTTGTAAGCTGCGCGCCCATCAAGGTGCTGCCAACGGCAACCGCCATGAGAAGCCCGGTTCCCAGTGCTTCGGCCGCCAGTTTACGCAGCATGTTTTGCCCCTTGCGTTGCCCTGCCACGCAATCTTGTTCGCCTATGTCGGCGGGGCAAGCCGGAAAATTGGCCAAGATGTTGTTGGCAAGTGTTGAAAATTACACCGACAGCGCGGTTGTCTGCACCACGGTCCTAAGTGCAAAAGATGACTGCATCTGCCGCACGCCGGGCAGGCGGCTCAGGTGTTGGCGGTGGATGCGGGCGAAGTCTTCGGTATCTTCGGCCATGATCTTGATAAGATAATCCGCCGTTCCCGCCATCAGGTGACATTCCAGAATATCAGGCACGCGGGCCACTTCGCGTTCAAAGGCGTCAAGCAGTTCTTCGGCCTGACTTTGCAGCGTGATTTCAACATAGACGGTGGTTGGCTTGCCCAGTTTGCGGGTGTTCAGCAGCGCGACATAACGGTCGATATAGCCGGCCTCCTCTAATTGCTGCACCCGGCGGTGGCAGGCCGAGGGCGAGAGGTTCACCCGCTCGGACAATTCGGCATTGGTGATGCGGCCATCCTTTTGCAGCACGGAAAGGATGCGGCGGTCGGTTGCGTCAAGAACCAGGCTCATGGTGAATTCTTTCGCCGAAGGGTGAAATTTGCAAAGAATCTACCACGATCGACGCGGTTGGCCAGCAAAGTTTCAAAACATTTGCGCCAAAAGGGGCGCAAGCTTTTCTCAGGGACGGCGCAGGATAGGCCGCGTCCATCAGGGAGAAAAAACATGAAAATCGGTTGCCCAAAGGAAATCAAACCGCAGGAATTCCGTGTTGGCATGACGCCCAATGCCGCGCGTGAAGCCGTGAATGCGGGTCATGAGGTCATGATCGAAACCAACGCCGGTGCAGGCGCGGGTTTTTCGGATGCAGATTATGTGGCCGCCGGTGCCAAGATCATCGGCACCGCCAAGGAAATCTTCGCCGCCGCCGATATGATCGTGAAGGTCAAAGAGCCGCAGGCGGTTGAGCGCAAGATGCTGCGCGAAGGCCAGATCCTGTTCACCTATCTGCACCTTGCCCCCGATCCCGAGCAAACCCATGACCTTTTGGCGTCGGGTGCGACCTGCATCGCCTATGAAACCGTCACGGATGACCGGGGCGGCCTGCCGCTTTTGGCGCCGATGTCTGAGGTTGCGGGCCGTCTGGCGCCGCAGGTGGGCGCCTGGACGCTGCAAAAGGCCAATGGCGGGCGCGGCGTGTTGATGGGCGGTGTGCCGGGCGTGTTGCCGGCCAAGGTTCTGGTCATTGGTGGCGGCGTTGTCGGCACCCATGCGGCCAAGATCAGCGCCGGAATGGGCGCGGATGTCACCGTGCTGGACCGTTCGGTGAACCGTCTGCGCTATCTGGATGATGTCTTCGGCGGCCAGTTCAAATGTGCCTATTCCGATGCCGCCACCACGATGGAGCTTGCCCGTCAGGCCGATATGATCATCGGTGCGGTGCTGATCCCCGGCGCTGCGGCCCCGAAGCTGATCTCGAAGGCGCAACTGAAAGAGCTGAAGCCCGGCGCGGCCTTGGTTGACGTGGCCATCGACCAGGGTGGTTGCTTTGAAACCAGCCATGCCACCACGCACCAGGACCCGGTTTATGAGGTCGATGGCATCATGCATTACTGCGTGGCCAACATGCCGGGCGCGGTTGCCCGCACCTCGACGCTGGCCTTGGGCAATGCCACCATGCCCTTCATGCTGGCCTTGGCCAACAAGGGCTGGAAAAAGGCCTGTGCCGATGACAAGCACCTGCTGAACGGCCTGAACGTTCATGCCGGCAAGCTGACCTATGCCGCGGTTGGCGCGGCGTTGGGCCTGCCGGTCATTTCGGCCGCCGAGGCGCTGGCGCTTTAAGAAAGGGTTTCCTCCCCCCTTTCACAAGGGGCGGTTCCCACGGTGGAGCCGCCCCTTTTTCTATGGCTTTCACGACGGAATGGGGCGCTTGTGGCGTAATATGAACGATCCATCGCAATGAGGTTTATCATGCTGTCCCGTTTTTCCCCCTATTGGCTCTGGGCGCTTTTGGCCTTGCCAGCCGCGGGGATGATTTCACCATTTTTTCAGGAAGAAACTCGCGCCTTGCGCGGTGTTGTGCATGGTTCGGGCGAATTTGCTGCGCGTTTCATGATTATTTCGATGATGGCGACGCCCTTGCTTTTGTTGACCAAGGGTAGCGGTTTTGCGCGTTGGTTGCGGGCAAACCGGCGTTATTTTGGGGTGGCCGCCTTTGGCTATGCCGCGCTTCACACGCTGGCCTATGTGTTGACGCGTGAAAGCCTTGAACAGGTTCTTCGCCAGGCGACCGCTTTTGATATGGCGACGGGCTGGCTGGCCTTTTTCATCTTCATTCCGCTGGCGGCCACCAGCATGGATTATGCGGTGCGCCGGCTTGGCACATGGTGGAAACCGCTGCAACGCTGGACCTATGCCGCCGCGGTGCTAACGCTGTTGCACTGGGCGGCGCTGCATAACTGGGGCTCATGGCCCCCGGCGGCGGTGCATTTTGCGCCCCTCGCCGCGCTGACGCTTTATCGGCTGTGGTGGCTCTATCTGCGCCCCCGCCCGTTGCGCGCCTGACGCGCCAAAGCAAAAGGCCCCCGCCGCAGGTGCAGGGGCCTTTCTATCTGTCGCGCCGCTTACTTTTTCAGTGCGGCAAGGATGTCTTTCAACAGATCCACCTCTGAAGGCCCAGCCGGCGCGGCGGGCGCTGCCGGTTTCGGCGGCATCAGCTTGTTCATGAACTTCACCAGCATGAAGACCACAAAGCCGATGATGACGAAATTGATGACCGCGGTAATGAACGCGCCATAGGCGAAAACGGCGGCCCCGGCCTCTTTCGCGGCGGCCAAGGATGCCGGGTTGGTGCCGGAAAGGTCGATGAACATATCCGAGAAGTTCACCCCACCCATGATAAGCCCGATGATCGGGTTGATAAGATCACCGACAAGGCTATTGACGATCGCGGTAAAGGCCGCGCCGATGATGATACCTACCGCAAGGTCCATCACATTGCCCTTCATCAGAAAGGCTTTGAATTCCTGTAGCATGTTCGTCCCCAATTTTTCCTGCCCGTCTTTTTGAAGCTGGGCGATTACACGCGCCAAACCCTGCGGCGCGGCTCAATCATACGCGGAAATTGCAAGAAATCACAGATGCTTTGCAGGCAGGGGCCTTCATTCACCATAGGGAACCCAGATTGTCTTAATCTCTGTGGTCTGCGCCAGAAATTCGCGGCCCTCGCCTTCGGCGGCAAACCAATCGCGCGACAGGCCATGATTGACCCAACTACGTTTGATATTGCCCGCAGCTTCGCGTTCGATCTGGCCCGAAAGGGGCGCGGATGAAAACGACCAGACCGCGTCAATGTCCATATGGCCGGCCAAAGGTTTTGCCAGATCGGCATGTTTGCCCGTGACGATATTGACCACACCCGCGGGCAGATCTGAGGTGTCCAGCACCTGATAGAAATCGGTCGCGGCAAGCGGTGCGGTTTCTGATGGCACCAGAACACAGGTGTTGCCCATGGCTATCGCCGGGGCCATGACCGAAATCAGCCCCAAAAGCGGTGCCTCATTCGGGCACAACGCCCCAATCACCCCCACGGGTTCCTTCATTGCAAGCGCGACGCCGCGGATCGGCACTTGTTTGACCGTGCCGTCATATTTGTCCGCCCATGCCGCATAGGTGAACAGGCGGTTGATTGCGGCGTCAACCTCGGCTGCGCCGGGCTTGCCGGTCAGCCCTTGCAGGCGGCTGGCAAATTCGCTGGCGCGGGCGGAAAGGTTTTCCGCGATGTAATAAAGGATCTGCGCCTTGTTATGGCCCGTGGCCTTGCCCCAACCGCGTGCTGCATGGGCGGCCTCGACCGCATTTCGGATGTCTTTGCGGTTGCCCAGCCCGACATGGCCCAAAAGCTTGCCCTTGGGCGACCAGACCGCCTGTGAATAACCGCCATCGGGCCGCGCCTGCTTGCCGCCGATATAAAGCTTTGCCGTGCGGTCAATGCCTTCGATGATTGGGCTTGCCGGTGCTGGCATGGGTGCCATGACCGCAAGCGGCTTTGCCTTGCGCCGGGGCTTCATATAGGCCGAAAGCCCTTCCCACCCGCCTTCGCGGCCAAAACCGCTTTCACGGATGCCGCCAAAGCCGGCGGCGGCATCAAAGAGATTGGTCGCATTCACCCAAACCACCCCGGCCTTGATCTTGGGGGCCATGTCCAGCGCAAGGTTCACGTTTTCCGTCCAGATGCTGGCGGCAAGGCCGTAGCGGCTGTTATTGGCCAGTTGCACAGCCTCCTCCGGGGTGCGGAAGGTCATCGACACCAGAACCGGGCCGAAGATTTCTTCCTGCATCAGCTTTGATGCCGCCCCAAGCCCGGTGATCAGGGTTGGCGGATAAAAACACCCCTCGGGCACCGTGCAGGCGGCGTGATAGACTTCGCCGTCAGAGGCCGCGACCAAACCCCGGATCGTTTCAAGCTGCACCGGGTCAACAATGGCGCCGACATCAATGCATTTGTCCAACGGATCGCCCATGCGCAGCCCGTCCATCCGGCGGCGCAGCTTGGCATGAAAACGCTCGGCAATGCCTTCCTGCACCAAAAGCCGGCTTCCCGCACAGCAAACCTGTCCGCCATTGAACCAGATGGCATCGACCAGCCCTTCGACGGCGCTGTCAATATCGGCATCGTCAAAGACGATATAGGGCGACTTGCCGCCCAGCTCCAGGGTCAGGGCCTTGCCGGTGCCGGCCGTCGCTTCGCGGATCTTCCGCCCGACCGCGGTAGAGCCGGTAAAGGCGATCTTGTTGACGCCGGGATGCGCGACCAGCGCCGCCCCGGTTTCGCCATCGCCCGTCACAATATTCAAAACCCCCTTCGGAAGCCCCGCTTCGCGCGAGATTTCCGCAAAAAGCAACGCGGTCAAAGGCGTGTATTCGGCGGGTTTCAGCACAATGCTGTTGCCCGCAGCAAGGGCCGGGGCGACTTTCCACGCCAGCATCAAAAGCGGAAAATTCCAAGGGATAACCGCGCCGCAAACCCCCAGCGGGGCATGGTCGGGCATCTCGCTGTCCAAAAGCTGGGCAAGACCCGCGTGATAGTAGAAATGCCGCGCAACAAGCGGAATGTCGATATCGCGCGCCTCGCGAATGGGCTTGCCATTATCAAGCGTTTCCAGAACAGCAAAAAGCCGGGCATGTTTTTGCACCAGCCGGGCCAGCGCATAAAGAATGCGCGCCCGCGCCGCCCCTGACATGCGCGCCCATTTGCCCGCCGCCGCCTGCGCCGCCGTGACCGCTGCCGCGACATCGCCCTCGGTGCCTTGGGTAACCTTCGCCAAAACCGCCCCTGTCGCTGGATTTCGGGTCTCAAACCCTGCCGCGGGCGCGGTGAAGCGGCCATTGATCCAATGGCCGAACTGGCCGCCATGCGCGGCAATCCAGGTCATGGCTTCGGTATGGCCTTCAGGGGCCGGGCCATAAGCCATGCTGTCAAAAATCTCGCGGACGGTTGTCATCAGAGGGTCCTCTCAGCAAAAACGGCCGACAGTGGCGTCCGGGGCTGGCCTGCGCCTCCGGCGGGGGCATTTTTTGCCAAGATGAAAATGCCGGGTGATTTCATCTTGGCCGAAATACCCCGGGGTGAGCCGCCTTTGGCGGCGAGGGGCAGCGCCCCTGCTGGGATATGGGCTGTCATTTAGCCCACCGCATGGCGGTTTGCCGCCGAATAATGCCCGGTCAGATAATGCTCCAACTGGCGTTCAATGTCGCCCAACAGCGACGAGGCGCCAAAGCGGAACAGATCGGGTTGCAGCCAGGGATGGCCGAGTTCGTCTTTCATCAGCGCCAGATAAAGCAGCGCATCCTTGGCTTTGGAAATGCCGCCGGCGGGTTTGTAGCCCACTTTGATGCCTGTGCGGGTTTCGTAATCGCGGATGGCGCGGATCATGGTCAGGCTGACGGGCAGGGTGGCGTTCACGGCCTCTTTTCCGGTCGAGGTTTTGATGAAATCGGCACCTGCCATCATGCAGACAAGGCTCGCGCGGGCGACATTGCGCAGGGTGGACAACTCGCCCGTGGCAAGAATGGCTTTTACATGCGCCTCGCCGCAGGCGGCGCGCATCTCGGACATTTCGTCATAAAGAGCCTGCCAGTTGCCGGTCAGCACATGGCGGCGCGAGATGACGATGTCGATTTCCCTTGCGCCGGCTTTTACACTTTCGCCAATTTCCGCGAGGCGCAGATGATAGGGGGAAAGCCCCGCCGGAAAGCCGGTTGAAACGGCTGCGACGGGAATGTTGCTGCCCTCCAGCGCCCGCACCGCGGTTTCGACCATGTCGTGATAGACGCAGACCGCGCCGACGGTCAGATCGGGTATGCCAAGGGCATCAAGCATATCGGCGCGCACCGGTTGGCGCGCCTTGGCGCAAAGCCGTTTCACCCGCCCGGCTGTATCATCGCCGGAAAGGGTGGTCAGGTCGATCAGCGATATGGCTTTCAGCAGCCATGCCGCCTGAAACTCTTTTTTGACCGAGCGGCGCCCGCCCAATGTGGCTGCGCGCCGTTCGATGGCCGAAGTATTGGCCTGCACGCTGGCAACCCAATCCAGATCCAGCGGCATACCGGGATTTCTGGCATGGGCCAGTTGCGGCAAAAGGTTGGGTGTTTTGGCTTTCAATTCGGTCAGCATCGCATTGGCCTTTGGCGGTCGGCGGTTGTGGCAAACCTGCCATGGCGGGGCTTTGGCTGTCCAGCATGAGGCGGGGGGCGGGGCGGCGGTGATGCCCTTGGGGCGCGGGCGTGCCTGTCTGGCAACGGACCGTGGCAATACCAAGAAAAGACCAATCGGGACTGAATCAGCGCAGCGCGGCGTTTTGGTCCAGCAAATAGCGTTGCGACAGCGGGATGGCGGCGGCGCCAAGCGAGCGGGCATGTGCACCAAGGCTGCCTTCGCGCACCATGGGCGGCGTGACGCCCGACAGATCCAGCCGCGCAAGGGCGGCGGCGGTGCGTTTTGTCACCTCGGCGCGGATCATTGGGGGCATCCAGCCATCAATCAAAATGGCCTCCAGTTCCAGCAGGGTCGAGGCTGACAGGATGGCAGAGGCAAGGCCTTCGGCGGCCTCAGACAGCCAGTTGTCCAGAATCGCGGGGGAAACCTGCCACAAGACGGGTTGTTCCCAAATGTGATCGGGGCTTTCGCCGGCGGCTTCCATCGCATCGGCCAGCGTGGCAAGTGAGGCCGCATCGAAAAGCCGGCGCATACGGCCATCGGGGCCGGGCACCGGAATGGGGCCAACCCCGGCCGCGTTGCCGGTGCGGCCAAGGAAAAGCTGGCCATTCAGCACCAGGCCGCCACCGATGAAGGTGCCAAAGTAGAAGTAAAGGAAATCGCGCGGCTTTTCGCCGGTGCCGAACACCAATTCCGCCCCGCAGGCAGAGGTGGCATCGTTTTGCACATAGACCGGCAGGCCCGTCGCCGCCGCCAAATCTGCCTGAATGTCGTGATCGCGCCAGGCGTCCATTTCTGCCTGCGGCGCGCCAAGGGCCTGAACCCAGTTCCACAGTTGAAAGGGCATCGCCACGCCAAGGCCGCCAACGCGGGCTTGTTGTCCCGCCGGCAGTTGCGCCAGAAGTTCGGGCAAGGCTTCGGCCACGAAGGCCACCACGCCGCCGGGGGTGGGGTAGCGATAGGTCCGCCGCCGGGTATCGCGCACCCGGCCCAGAAAATCGACCAGCACCAGATCGGTGGAGCGGCGCCCGATCTTCAGGCCCAGAAACAAGGCGCCATCGGGGTTCAGGTGCATCGGAACCGAAGGCTGGCCGATGCGCCCGCGCACAGGTTCGCCGCGCAGTAAAAGCCCGTCCTGTTCCAGCGCGCGCATGATGACGCTGACGGTTTGGGCCGAAAGCCCGGTAATACGGGCGATGTCTGATTTGGAAAGCGCCCCGTGTTGGCGCACCAAAGACAGGACCAGCCGTTCGTTATGGTCGCGCATCCCCGATTGATTGGACCCACGCAGCCCCGGATCCTCGGCGCTTTGGCGGTCTGTCACAAGATCGGGGTTAATTGGCATCGGGTCTCAGCTATTGGTGGGCGGCAAGGCGGCCTTGCGCAAGATTACATTGGCATAGAGCGCGGGTTCAGAGGTGGCCACTATGGCATAGGCGGAACGGATGCGCGGGTAAAGCGCGTCGCCTGTCAGGGCAACCGGGGGGGCGGTGAACTCTTGCACCAAGGCGTCGATTTCGTGGTGAACCGGCGCGAATTGGGCCGGGTCGTTGTTCTGGCTGGAGCGCAAAACCTGTTCGACCGGGAAGATCGCCAGTGCGGCGCGCAAAAGCGGGGCAAGGGTAATGCCATCGGCGCGGATCAGCCGGCGCGCATGTTCCGCCGCCGGGTAATTGCCATCGACAAAGGCGATTTCATCGCCATGCCCCATGGCGCGCAGCGCGTGCAATAGGTCCGGGCCCAAAAGGGGGGAAATGCCGATCAACATGGTGTCTTGTGCCTTGCCTTGTCCGCGATTCTGCCGCGGCGGGTGCTTGTTTCAGGGGCTAAGACTGCGGCGATATTCGTGGGCTGTCAATAATAATTCACTCTGATTTATTTATCTTGACGGAGTGGGGGAATCGGCGCATGTTGCCGCTGTCGCCGGGCAAAAAGGCCAGGGCGCCGGCATTTTCTAGGGGCGGGCAGCCCCATATCCTTGGGAGGGATGGATGATGAAACTCAAGACCACCGCATTGTTGGGTGCCGCGGCTGTGGCGCTGATCGCTGGCAGCGCTTCGGCGGCTGATCTGGCTTGCCTTGTGACCAAGAACAACACCAACCCCTTCTTCGTGAAGATGAAAGAGGGTGCTGAGGCCGCTGCCGCTGCGGCCGGGCTGGATTTCCAGGCCTATGCCGGTGAAAAGGATGGCGACGCTGCCCCGCAGATCACCGCGATTGAAAACTGCATGGCTGCGGGCGCCAAGGGTATTCTCATCACCCCGTCGAACGACTCGGTTGGTCCGGCGCTGAAAGAAGCCCGCGCTGCCGGTATTCTGGTTATCGCGCTGGATACCCCGCTGGCGGATGCCGAAGCGCAGGATATGACCTTTGCGACCGACAACTTTGAAGCGGGCCTGCGCATTGGCAAATGGGCCGCTGGCAAGCTGGGCGCGGATGCGGCCAATGCCAAGATCGCGATGCTGGATATCAACAAAGACAACATCTCGGTTGATGTGGCGCGTGACACCGGCTTCCTCGTTGGTTTCGGCATCGAAGTGCCCGATCTGGCGGTGATGGGTTCGGAAACCGATGCCCGCGTCATCGGCCACGAAACTTCGGATGCGAACCCCGAAGGTGGTCTGCGCGCGATGGAGACGCTTTTGGCCAAAGACCCCGATATCAACGTGGTCTACACCATCAATGAGCCGGCGGCGGAAGGTGCTTTCCAGGCGCTGAAGAACGCTGGCAAAGAAGGCCAGGCGCTGGTTGTTTCGGTTGATGGCGGTTGCCCCGGCATCGCTTCGGTCAAATCGGGTGTTATCGGCGCCACCTCGCAGCAATACCCGCTGCTGATGGCATCGAAGGGCATCGAGGCGATCGTGGCCTATGCCGCTGATGGCACCAAGCCGGCGGCTTCCGAGGGGCTGTCTTTCTTCAACACCGGGGTGAATCTGGTCACCGATCAGCCGGTTGAGGGCGTTGAATCGATCGACAGCGCCAAGGGCACCGAGCTTTGCTGGGGCTAAGCCCGGCAGTCTGGTGACTTGATCACAGGTAAGGGCGGCTGTTACGGTCGCCCTTCTTCATAGCGAGCCCCGGCGGTATGGGGTTTGATCTGCCATCATTGAGGGGGCACCACAGCGATGAGCGCGGAAGACGCACCGACCAAAACCATTTCCGATTTCGAAGCGACGCTGACGCGGGCCGATACGGCTGTCGCCAGCTTTGCAAAAGATGACAAATCCCTGACCCATGTGCTGCGCGGGGTGCTGCGCAAGAACCCGACGCTGATTCCGGCGCTGGTGCTTTTGCTGTCGATCGCGGTGTTTTCAGTCATCGCGCCGCGCTTTTTCGGCATGGGCGCGCTTTCGACCGTGCTGAAACAGGTGACGGTCACGGGCTTTGTCGCGCTGGCGCAAACGCTGGTGATCCTGACTGCGGGGATTGACCTTTCGGTGGGGGCGATTTTGGTAATCGCCTCGCTTATCATGGGCAATCTTGCGGTGGTTTCAGGGCTGCCGGTTTTGCTGGCAGTGGTGATCGGCGTTTTCTTTGGCGGGTTGATGGGCTTTGTGAACGGGGTGCTGGTGGCGCGGGTAAAGCTGCCGCCTTTCATCGTGACCCTTGGCACCCTGTCGATCTTTAATGCACTTAAACTGTGGTATTCGCGATCAGAATCCATTCGCAATGCGGATATTGAGGCGAACGCGCCGGCGCTTTTGTGGTTTGGCAAAGGGTTCAATATTGGCGGTGCGTCGCTGTCTTTTGGCGGCATCACCCTTATCCTTTTGGCGGCCGGGCTTTGGTATGTGCTGAACCATACCGCCTGGGGGCGCCATGTTCATGCCATTGGCGATGACCCGGATGCTGCCATGTTGTCGGGGATCAATGTCAACCGCACGCTGATTTCGGTTTACGTCGTTGCCGGGGTGATCTGTGGCTTTGCCGCCCTGATCGCGATTGGCCGGGTGGGTTCGGTTTCGCCCATTGCGTTTGATACGGTCAACCTTGGCTCTATCACCGCTGTGGTGATCGGCGGCACCTCGCTTTTTGGCGGGCGCGGCTCAATCATCGGCTCGGTTCTGGGGGCTTTCATTGTGGGGGTGTTCAACACCGGCCTGTCGCTGGCCGGGGTTGATGATTATTGGCAGATGTTCGCGGCGGGTTGTCTGGTGATTACCGCCGTCGCTTTGGATCAATGGCTGCGGAGGGCGTCGCAATGACCGGTGTCAAACCCATTCTCGAAGCGCGCGGCTTGATGAAGCGCTATGGCACGGTTGTGGCCATGAACGGTGCCGATTTTGATCTGATGCCGGGTGAGATTTGCGCGGTGATCGGAGATAACGGCGCGGGCAAATCCACGCTTATCAAGGCGCTTTCCGGGGCCGTGACCCCTGATCACGGCGAGATCTTGCTGGATGGCCGCCCCGTGCATTTCCACAGCCCGGACGATGCCCGCGCGATGGGGATTGAGACGGTTTACCAAAACCTTGCCATGTCGCCGGCCTTGTCGATTGCCGATAACATGTTTTTGGGCCGCGAATGGCGCAAGCCCGGCATCATGGGCCAGGTTTTTCGCCAGATGGACCGCCCCCGGATGGAGGCTTTCGCCCGCGAAAAGCTGTCGGAACTGGGGCTGATGACCATTCAAGACATCACGCAGGCGGTGGAAACCCTGTCGGGTGGCCAGCGTCAGGGGGTGGCGGTTGCGCGTGCGGCGGCCTTTGGCTCCAAGGTGGTGATTTTGGATGAGCCAACTGCGGCGCTGGGCGTCAAGGAAAGCCGCCGCGTGCTGGAACTGATCCGTGATGTGCGGGCGCGGGGCATTCCGATCATCCTTATCAGCCACAATATGCCGCATGTGTTCGAAGTGGCCGACCGCATCCATATTCACCGGCTTGGCCGCAGGCTTTGCGTGATCAAGCCGTCGGAATATTCGATGTCGGACGCGGTGGCCTTCATGACGGGGGCCAAGCTGCCCGATGGCGTGACCGAGGCGGCATGACCCCGGCAGATCTGGCAAAGATCATTCGCCATAAAGCCGCGGGGCAGGGGCGCTTTGTGGTTGCCCTTGCCGGGCCGCCGGCTGCGGGCAAATCCACCCTTGCCGCCGATCTGGTCACGATGCTTGGCGCGGGGGCAAAGGCCGTGCCGATGGACGGTTTTCACTATGATGATGCCGTGCTGATCGCCCGCGGGGCGCGGGGCCGCAAAGGGGCGCCGGATACATTCGATGTGCAGGGCTTTCGCCACCTTTTGGCGCGGCTGCGGGTTGAAGATGAGGTCGCAATCCCGCTGTTTGACCGGGATCTGGAAATCAGCCGCGCTGGGGCCGACATTATTGGCCCGCAGGACCGGATCCTGATTGTCGAGGGCAATTACCTGCTGTTGAACGAAGCCCCTTGGCAGGCGCTTGCATCACATTTCGATCTGACCGTCTGGATTGATGTGCCCGAGGCCGAGCTTGACCGCCGCCTTTTGGCGCGTTGGGCGCATTACGGTAAAACCCCGGCCGAGGCGCGGGCGTGGATCGACGGCAATGATCTGCCAAACATCCGCCGCACCATGACCGCCTCACGCCCAGCCGATCTGGTGATCTGCCCCCGGTAATCCCGCAAGCGACCATTCGTCCTGCCTTAGCCTTCTGTCTTGCGCGATGGCTTTGCTTGTGAAAGGGAAAAGCACGGCCCATTGCGCCGCGCCAAAAGGATCTTTCCCATGTCCAGCACCACCAATCTTTTCGTCACGCCGCTGTATCGCGCCCGCCTGAACGATCTGGCCCGCAAGAAGATTGATTATGATGAGCTGCGCGAAACCTGTCTGGCCATTGCCGAAGATGATGAGGCGGGCCAGGAATGGTGCGAACGCGAGGGCTATCCGGGCTATACGTCTTATGCGTCGCTTGATGACCTGCCTTGGCGCGCCCCGATCTTTGCCGATCTGGAAAAGGCGCTGGACAAGCACGTGGCGGCGTTTTGCGAGGCGCTTGGCTTCGATCTTCAGGGCCGCAAGCTGAAATGCAATGCCTTCTGGATCAACATCCTGCCCGAAGGCGGCACGCATTCAAGCCATATCCACCCCCATTCGGTGATTTCCGGCACGACCTATGTGCAGATGCCGGAAGGCACGTCAGCCCTGAAACTGGAAGACCCGCGCCACGCGATGATGATGATGTCGCCCCTGCGCAAAAAAGACGCCCCGCAAGAATTGCAGCCCTTTGTCTATGTGAAACCCGAAGTGGGCGAGATGCTTTTGTGGGAAAGCTGGCTGCGCCACGAGGTGCCAATGAACATGAGCGAAGAAGAGCGGATTTCGGTGAGCTTCAATTACAATTGGGCGTGAGGGGCGACCGCGAAATTATAGCTTCGGTCTCCAAAGAGTCGCAGAACTGCGACTCCGCTTGCTTTTGGCCGCACTTCTCGGGAGGAAGGGCCGAGACGAAACCGAAGATTGATCCCCCAACTTCCCGCTTGCCATCCCACCCCCACCCCCCCTATACGGCGCTATCCACGATTCCGGGCGACCGCGAATCGCTGGTTTATTTTTGTTCCACCGGATCAAAGGTTACCCGTGAAGGGGCCTTCTGGTGACTGAGAAAAGGAAAAGGCGCATGAACGCCAAAGAACTGCACGGGAAAACCCCCGAAGCGCTGCGCGAGAATCTCGTCGCGCTGAAGAAGGAAGCCTTCAATCTGCGCTTCCAGGCCGCCACCAACCAGCTGGAAAACACCGCCCGTATGCGCGCTGTCCGTCGTGACGTTGCCCGCATCAAGACCGTGTTGAACCAAAAAGCTGCTGAAGCTGCGAAGTAAGGGGAACCGCCATGCCGAAACGTATCCTGCAAGGTGTTGTCACCTCGGACAAGAACGAACAGTCCATCACCGTTCTGGTGGAACGTCGTTTTAAGCACCCGCTGCTGCAAAAGACCGTTCGTAAGTCGAAGAAATATCGCGCTCACGATGCGGAGAACAAGTTCAAGGTTGGCGACACTGTTCGTATCGAAGAGTGCGCGCCGATTTCGAAAACCAAACGTTGGACAGTCGTCGTTGAGGCCTGAGGCCAAAGCGACGGTTGTCTTCCGCTAATCGAAACCCTGGGGGCAGGTTAATGGCCTCCAAAGGTCGGGAGAAACCAAATGATTCAGATGCAAACGAATCTGGATGTTGCTGACAACTCCGGCGCGCGCCGGGTGCAGTGCATCAAGGTTCTGGGCGGTTCGCACCGCCGTTATGCTTCGGTTGGTGACATCATCGTCGTGTCGGTGAAGGAAGCCATTCCGAGGGGCCGTGTGAAGAAAGGCGACGTCCGCAAGGCCGTGGTCGTTCGCACCGCCAAGGAAGTTCGCCGTGAAGACGGCACCTCCATCCGCTTTGACCGCAACGCCGCCGTCATCCTGAACAATCAGGGCGAACCGGTCGGTACCCGTATCTTCGGGCCGGTCGTGCGCGAGCTGCGTGCCAAGAACTTCATGAAGATCATCTCGCTTGCGCCGGAGGTGCTGTAATGGCTGCGAAGCTCCGTAAGGGCGACAAGGTCGTCGTGCTGACCGGCAAGGACAAGGGCAAGCAGGGGGAAATCTCCTCGGTGAACCCGTCCGCCAATAAGGCCGTGGTCGAAGGCGTCAACGTCGCGATCCGTCACACCAAACAGTCCCAAGCCTCGCAAGGCGGCCGTCTGGCGAAAGCCATGCCGATCGACCTGTCGAACCTGGCGCTGATGGACAAGAACGGCAAGGCCACCCGCGTTGGCTTCCGCATGGAAGGCGACAAGAAGGTGCGTTTCGCCAAGACCACCGGGGAGGCGATCTGATGTTGGATCAAGCCAATTACACCCCGCGTTTCAAGGCCAACTATCAGGCCAAGATCCGCGCCGCTCTCAAGGCCGAATTCGGCTATAAGAACGACATGCAGATCCCCAAGCTGGACAAAATCGTCCTGAACATGGGTGTCGGCGAGGCCGTGAAAGACACCAAGAAGGTCAAGACCGCTGCTGAAGAACTCAGCGCGATTGCTGGCCAGAAGGCTGTCATCACCAAGGCCAAGAAGTCGATCGCTGGTTTCCGCGTTCGCGAGGAAATGCCGCTCGGCTGCAAGGTTACCCTGCGTGGCGACCGGATGTATGAATTCCTTGACCGCCTGATCACGGTTGCCCTTCCCCGCGTCCGCGACTTCCGCGGCGTGAAAGGCACCTCTTTTGACGGCCGCGGCAACTATGCCATGGGCCTGAAAGAGCAAATCGTGTTCCCCGAGATCAACTTCGACAAGGTCGACGAGATCCTCGGCATGGACATCATCATCTGCACCACCGCCAAGACCGACGCGGAAGCCAAGGCGCTGTTGAAGCATTTCAACATGCCCTTCACGTCGTAAGCGCGAGGAACCGATACAATGGCAAAGAAATCCATGGTGAACCGCGAAGTGAAGCGCGCCAAGCTTGTGAAGCAGCACGCTTCCAAGCGCGCAGCACTGAAAGCGGTGATCAACGACCAGTCGAAGCCCGTTGACGAGCGCTTCAAGGCGACTCTGAAACTGGCCGAGATGCCCCGCAACTCGTCGGCAACGCGGATCCATAACCGCTGCCAGCTGACGGGCCGTCCGCATGCGTTCTATCGCAAGCTCAAACTCAGCCGTATCATGCTGCGCGAACTGGCCTCGTTTGGTCAGATCCCCGGCATGGTCAAGTCTAGCTGGTAAGGAGGCGCACGATGTCGATGAACGATCCGCTCGGCGATATGCTGACCCGTATCCGCAACAGCCAGTTGCGCGGCAAATCCACCGTTTTGACCCCGGCGTCCACGCTGCGGGCCCGCGTGCTGGATGTGCTGCTGTCGGAAGGCTATATCCGCGGCTACGAAAAGAAGGCCACGGCCAATGGCCAGGGCGAGTTTGAAATCAGCCTGAAATACTACGAAGGCACCCCGGTGATCCGCGAAGTTAAGCGCGTGTCGAAGCCCGGCCGTCGTGTGTATATGGGCGTCAAGGATATTCCCTCGGTCCGCAATGGCCTGGGTATCTCCATCGTCTCCACGCCGAAAGGCGTCATGTCGGATGCAAACGCACGTGCGGCCAATGTTGGCGGCGAAGTGCTTTGCACCGTGTTCTAAGGAGGGTTTAATGTCTCGTATCGGCAAAAAACCCGTCGCCCTTGTCAAAGGCGTTTCGGCCACGATCTCTGGCCAGACCGTCGAAGTCAAAGGCCCCAAGGGCACCCGTAGCTTCACCGCTGGCGACAATGTCACGCTGACCATGGAAAACGACGCAATCAAGGTGACGCCGCGCGGCACCTCGAAGATTGCCCGTCAGCAGTGGGGCATGTCGCGTTCGATGATCGAAAATCTGGTCATCGGCGTCAGCACCGGCTTCAAGAAAGAAATGGAAATTCAGGGTGTTGGTTATCGCGCTGCGATGGCTGGCAATGTCCTGAAACTGTCGCTCGGCTATAGCCACGAAGTGAACTTCGAGGTTCCCGCCGGCGTCACCGTTTCTTCTCCGAAGCAGACCGAAATCGTTGTGGAAGGCATTGACCAACAGCTCGTTGGCCAAGTCGCTGCGAACATCCGCGAATGGCGCAAGCCCGAGCCCTATAAGGGCAAAGGCATTCGCTATAAGGGCGAGTTCGTGTTCCGCAAGGAAGGCAAGAAGAAGTAAGGACCGCAACCATGGCGAACACCAAGAGAGAGCTGTTCCTCAAGCGCCGCCTGCGCGTCCGGAACAAACTGAAGGCGATGGCCAATGGCCGTCTGCGCCTGTCCGTTCACCGCTCGTCGAAGAACATCAGCGTTCAGCTGATCGACGATGTGAAGGGCGTCACCGTTGCCGCGGCCTCGACCCTCGAAAAGGATCTGGGCTTTGTCGGCAAGAACAATGTGGAAGCGGCTGCAAAGGTGGGTTCCACCATTGCCGAGCGCGCCAAGAAGGCCGGTATCGAAGAGTGCTACTTCGATCGTGGCGGTTTCCTCTTTCACGGGAAGATCAAGGCGTTGGCCGATGCTGCCCGTGAAGGCGGCCTGAAGTTCTGAGGAGTTGAAAAATGGCAGAACGTGAAAACCGTCGGGACAATCGTGGTGGCAATGATCGCCGCGACAACCGGCCCGAGGAAACCCCGGAATTCGCTGACCGTCTGGTTGCGATCAACCGCGTTTCCAAAACCGTAAAAGGCGGCAAGCGCTTTGGCTTTGCGGCACTCGTCGTTGTCGGTGACCAAAAAGGTCGCGTCGGCTTCGGCAAGGGCAAGGCCAAGGAAGTGCCGGAAGCGATCCGCAAGGCAACGGAACAGGCCAAGCGCCAGATGATCCGCGTGCCCTTGAAGGACGCCCGCACGCTGCACCACGACATGGAAGGCCGTCATGGCGCCGGTAAAGTCGTGATGCGTTCGGCTGTGGCTGGTACCGGCATCATCGCCGGCGGCCCGATGCGCGCTGTCTTCGAAATGCTGGGTCTTCAGGACGTTGTTGCGAAGTCGATCGGCTCGCAGAACCCCTATAACATGATCCGTGCGACCATCGACGGTCTGAAGCAGGAAACCTCGCCCCGTCAGGTTGCGGCCCGCCGCAACAAGAAAGTGGCCGAGATCCTGAACAAGCCCGCCGCTGAAACCGTGGAGGCATGAGCATGACCGCGAAGAAAACCATCGTCGTAAAGCAGGTGGCTTCGGCTGCCCGCCGTCCGGCTGTTCAAACCGCGACCCTGAAAGGTCTTGGCCTGAACAAGATGAACCGCACCCGTGAGCTGGAGGATACCCCTTCGGTGCGCGGTATGGTCAACAAGATCAGCCACCTCGTTCAGATCATCGAAGAACGCGGCTAATCCTAGGCTGGATTGTCTGTAAGAACAGGAACGCGCGTCCGGGGAACCCGGGCGCGCGTTTCGTTTTGGCGGGGAAGGCAGGGGCGAACATGTCGGAAATGCACCTGCGGTAGGGGGATGGCCATGTTAGCCTGAACATGCCCCGGCCGTTGCGGGGTGCTGTAAAGGGAGGACATCATGTCCGCAAAATACGCGGGCGGCTGTGCGCATGTTCATGTGACAAGCAACGCTGAGCCCATCGACAATCACGAATGCCATTGCAACGTCTGCAAGTCGGTCACCGGCCAGCACACCACGCATGTCGCGTTCTTTAATTATGGTGATCTGAAGGTCGATCACCCTGAAAAGATGAACCGGGTGCCTTTCAACAAAGACAACCCGAACGGCCCCTTGGAAATCTGCGTTTGCGCCGATTGCGGGGCAGCTTTGATGCTGGATGACAAGCAAAAGCGCATCCGTGTCGCGGTGCCGAACATCATGGGCTATGATGATGCGGCTTTCCCGAAGGCCACCTATCATGCGTTCTGGGATGAAACGAAGGGCTACGCTGCCCCAACCGATGGCCGCCCGGTCCACGGCGGTTTGCAGCCGAGCTTTGTCTGGCCGAAGGGCGCGTGACCAGCGCCGGTGGGATGGGCAGCATTGCCCATCCTACGAAGGGCTTGATTGATCCTGCGCGGCCCTCTATACGCCCCCGGTGGCCCTGTGCGGCCATAGAATCAACAAAAAACGCCGTGTTTGCCCCGCCGTCGCAGTGGGTGCAGTTCCGGCATAGGAGTTTGCGACATGAAACTGCATGAACTTTCCGACAACGAAGGCGCGGCCCGCAAGAAAAAGCGCGTGGCGCGTGGTCCGGGTTCGGGCAAGGGTAAAACCGCTGGCCGTGGTATCAAGGGTCAGAAATCGCGTTCGGGCGTGGCTATCGGTGGTTACGAAGGCGGCCAGATGCCGCTTTACCGTCGTCTGCCGAAGCGTGGCTTCACCAAGCCGAACGCCAAGCAATATGCCGTCATCAACCTGGGCCTGATCGAAAAGTTCATCGGTCTGGGCAAGCTGGATGCCAAGGCTGAGATCACCGAAGACGTGCTGGTCGCTGCTGGCCTGACCAAGTCGAAGCACGACGGCATCCGCGTTCTGAACAAGGGCGAGATCAAATCGGCCGTGAAACTGGTTGTGACCGGGGCTTCGGCCGCCGCGATCGAAGCGGTCAAAGCCGCCGGTGGTTCGCTGACCGTGGCCGCTGCGGCTGAATAAAAGGTTGTGAGCGGCGAAAAGACCGCTTACATCACCTGACAAGTTTTCCCGCGCCGCCGACCGGAGAACGGTTCGGCGGCGCTGTCCATGAAAGAGACGACACATGGCATCTGCTGCAGAGCAAATGGCGGCCAACCTGTCTTGGGGCGCGTTGGGCAAGGCGACCGATCTTCGGAGCCGTATTTTCTTCACCATCGGTCTTTTGATCGTCTATCGCTTGGGCACTTATATTCCGGTGCCGGGCATTGACGGGCAGGCGCTGCGTGACTTCATGTCGAATGCGGGCGCCGGGCTTGGCGGCATTCTGAACATGTTCACCGGCGGCGCGATCAGCCGCATGGGGATCTTTGCCCTTGGCATCATGCCCTATATCTCGGCTTCGATCATCATTCAGCTTCTCGCCTCGATGGTCCCGGCGCTGGAGCAGATGAAGAAAGAAGGCGAGCAAGGCCGCAAGAAGATGAACCAGTGGACGCGCTATGCGACCGTCGGGCTGGCGCTGTTTCAGGGGTACGGCATTGCCATGTCCATTCAGGCGGGTGGGTTGGCCCATACGCCAGGGGGCTTTTTCGTGGCGTCTTGCGTTATCACGCTGGTCGGCGGCACCATGTTCCTGATGTGGCTGGGAGAGCAGATCACCGCCCGCGGTATCGGTAACGGCACCTCTCTTATCATTTTCGTCGGTATCGTGGCCGAAGTTCCCGCTGCGCTGGCACAGTTCTTCTCGATGGGGCGGTCGAATGTGATCTCAACCCCGGTCATCATCGGCGTTTTGGTCATGGTAGTGGTGGTCATTGCCGCCGTGGTCTTCATGGAGCGTGCGCTGCGCAAGATCTCCATCCAATACCCCCGCCGTCAGGTGGGGATGAAGATTTTCGACGGTGGTTCGTCGCACCTGCCGATCAAGGTGAACCCGGCGGGCGTTATCCCGGCGATCTTTGCTTCGTCGCTTCTGTTGCTGCCGATCACCATTTCCACCTTTTCGGGCGCACAGACCGGGCCGATCATGTCGACCATTCTGGCCTATTTCGGCCCCGGCCAGCCGCTCTATCTGTTGTTCTTCGTGGCGATGATCGTGTTCTTTGCCTATTTCTATACCCACAACGTTGCGTTCAAAGTCGATGATGTGGCGCAGAATCTGCAAAACCAGAACGGCTTTGTGCCTGGTATTCGCCCCGGCCGGAAAACCGAGGAATATTTGGAATATGTGGTGAACCGCGTTCTGGTTCTGGGCTCGGCCTATCTGGCGGCGGTTTGCCTCTTGCCCGAAGTGCTGCGCAATACCTTTGCGATTCCGTTCTATTTCGGCGGCACTTCGGTTTTGATCGTGGTTTCCGTGACCATGGACACCATCAACCAGATCCAGTCGCATTTGCTGGCGCATCAGTACGAAGGTCTGATCGAAAAGTCGAACCTGCGGGGCAAGAAGCGCGCTCCGAAGGCTCCGGCCCGGCGTTAAGGGGGGCTTATGGCGAATATCATCCTTCTCGGGCCGCCGGGGGCGGGTAAAGGCACGCAGGCTGAAAAGCTGGTGGCGGGTCGCGGTATGGTTCAGCTTTCGACCGGCGATATGCTGCGCGAGGCCAAGACCAGCGGCACCGAGATGGGGCGTAAGGTCGCTGAGGTGATGGAACGCGGCGGGCTGGTGACGGATGAGATCGTCATCGGCCTGATCGAAGAAAAGCTGGAAAAAGGCGCGCCGGGCGGTTTCATCTTTGATGGCTTCCCGCGCACGCTGAAACAGGCCGATGCTTTGGCCGATCTGCTGGCGAAGCGCGGCCTTTCACTGGATGCGGTGATCGAACTGGTTGTGGATGACGCGGCGCTTGTCGGCCGGATTGTCAAACGCGCCGAAGATGCCCGCGCCAAGGGCCTGCCGGTGCGCAAGGATGATACGGCTGAAATCTTCGCGGTGCGCCTTCAGGAATACTACAAGAACACCGCGCCGCTGATCGGCTATTACTGGGCGAAGAAAAGCCTGCGCCAGCTTGATGGCATGGCCGAAATGGACGCTGTCGCGGATGCGATCGCGAAAGTTCTTGACTAAGCTGAGATTCCGCCCCGCGCCGCTTGACGGGCGGGGGGAAAGACCCTAAAGCACGGCGTCCCGCCATGGAATCGCCTGTGGTTCGGGTTTCCCTTTGTTTGGGAAGATCGTGGTCAGGGGTGCGCCCTTGGCTGTTGTGAAAAAAGGTTCTGGCACGACGGAACCGCAACGAAAGGACAAACGCCTTGGCTCGTATTGCTGGCGTAAACATCCCGACCCAAAAGCGGGTTATCATCTCTCTGCAATATATCGCAGGTATTGGCGCGGCCAATGCCGAGACGATCTGCAAAGCCCTGAACATCGAGGCTGCCCGTCGCGTCAACCAGTTGACCGATGCTGAAGTGCTGGCGATCCGCGAATATATCGACGCCAACTTCACCGTTGAAGGCGACCTGCGCCGCGAAGTGTCGATGAACATCAAGCGTCTGATGGACCTTGGCTGCTACCGTGGCCTGCGTCACCGCAAGGGCCTGCCGGTCCGCGGTCAGCGCACGCACACCAATGCGCGCACCCGCAAGGGCCCGGCCAAAGCCATCGCTGGCAAGAAGAAATAAGGGGTAGGACACATGGCACGCGATACCAAATCCACCCGCATGAAGAAAAAAGAGCGCAAGAACATCGCCGCTGGCGTTGCGCATGTGAATTCTTCGTTCAACAACACCAAGATCCTGATCTCTGACGTTCAGGGCAACGCCATTTCGTGGTCGTCCTCGGGCACCATGGGCTTCAAGGGTTCGCGTAAATCGACCCCCTACGCCGCCCAGATGGCTGCCGAAGACGCTGGCCGCAAGGCGCAGGAACATGGCGTGAAAACGCTGGAAGTCGAAGTGCAGGGCCCCGGTTCGGGCCGTGAATCGGCTCTGCGCGCCTTGGCTGCCGTGGGTTTCAACATCACCTCGATCCGTGATGTGACGCCCTTGGCCCACAATGGCTGCCGTCCGCCGAAGCGCCGCCGCGTCTAAGGCAATTCCTTTACAATCGGGCCGTGCGGTTTCGCGCGGCCCGATTGCGCGATTCTAGATCCTCGGGCGTTTCCTGCTAATGGGACATGGGCAGGCGACAAGTATGGAGGCGAAAGCATGATCCACAAGAACTGGCAGGAACTCATCAAGCCGCAGCAACTGGTCGTCAAGGCCGGCGCCGATGCCCAGCGCATCGCCACCGTCATTGCCGAACCGCTGGAGCGCGGCTTTGGTCTGACCTTGGGCAACGCGCTGCGCCGCGTTTTGATGTCGTCGCTGCAAGGCGCGGCGATCACCTCGGTGCAGATCGACAATGTTCTGCATGAGTTTTCCAGCGTCGCCGGCGTTCGCGAAGATGTCACTGACATCGTGCTGAACCTGAAAGGCGTTCGCCTGAAGATGGACGTCGAAGGCCCGAAGCGGCTGTCGATCTCGGCCAAGGGTCCGGGTGTTGTCACCGCCGGTGAAATTTCGGAAACCAACGGGATTGAGGTTCTGAACAAGGACCACGTGATCTGCCACCTTGATGATGGCGCCGATGTCTACATGGAACTGACGGTTTCGACCGGCAAGGGCTATGTCTCGGCCGATAAGAACCGTCCGGAAGATGCGCCGATTGGCCTGATTCCGATCGACGCGATCTATTCGCCGGTCAAGAAAGTCAGCTACGAAGTGCAGCCCACCCGTGAGGGCCAGGTGCTGGACTATGACAAGCTGACCATGAAGATCGAAACCGATGGTTCGCTGACCCCAGATGATGCCGTGGCCTATGCTGCGCGCATTCTGCAAGACCAACTGGCTGTCTTCGTCAATTTCGACGAGCCGGAATCGGCCAAGGCGGGCGAAGTGGATGCGGGGCTGGAGTTCAATCCGCTGCTTCTGAAGAAAGTCGACGAGCTGGAGCTTTCGGTCCGTTCGGCCAACTGCCTGAAGAACGACAATATCGTCTACATTGGCGATCTGATCCAGAAAACCGAAGCCGAGATGCTGCGCACCCCGAACTTCGGCCGCAAGTCCTTGAACGAAATCAAGGAAGTGCTGTCGGGCATGGGCCTGCATCTGGGTATGGAAGTCGAAGACTGGCCGCCGGAAAACATCGAAGATCTGGCCAAGCGCTTCGAAGACCAGTTCTAAGAATTCGGGGGGCGTCCGCGCCCCCCATAAATGCCCGGACCGCCGGGGAAACAGATCGAAAGTGAAATATTTTCGATCAGGGCAATCCCGCCCCAACGACGCAGGGCTCACGCAAGCGCTGCAACACAAAGTAAAAGACGTTAGGAGATCATCATGCGTCACGCTCGCGGCTACCGCCGTCTGAACCGCACCCACGAACACCGCAAGGCGCTGTTCGCCAACATGGCCGGTTCGCTGATTGAACACGAACAGATCAAGACCACGCTTCCGAAAGCCAAGGAACTGCGTCCGATCGTTGAAAAGCTGATCACGCTGGCCAAGCGTGGCGACCTGCACGCCCGTCGTCAGGCTGCTGCCCAGCTCAAGCAAGACATGCATGTCGAGCGTCTGTTCGACGTTCTGGCTGCCCGCTACAAAGACCGTCAGGGCGGTTATGTCCGTATCCTGAAAGCCGGCTTCCGCTATGGCGACATGGCTCCGATGGCGATCATCGAATTCGTTGACCGCGATCCTTCGGCCAAAGGCGCCGCTGACCACGCCCGCACCGCGGCCGCGGAAGCGTCGGAAGACTGATCGTTGCGAAATAGCTGAAGAAAGGCTCGCTTTTGCGGGCCTTTTTTTATTGAATTTTGCGCGTTGCTCTCGCTGGGATTGTTGTATAATCAGCGTAGGGTTGTATTTTGGCGGCTCTCGGCCGTGTAAAAGGGTAAGTGTTATGGCAAGGGCAATCGGGCTGGATTTGGGGCTGTCGAAGCTTTCCGCGCTTGCCCCCGCTGGCTATGCCCTTGGGCTGCATATCCGCTTTGCTTCGGCGCAGATCATGGTGAATACCTATGATCCGCGCTGGATCGAAATCTATACAAAGCGCGGCTACATGCTGTGTGATCCGCTGGTCTCCTGGGGCTTTGGCACCGAAGGCACCGTTCGGTGGAGCGCGCTTGACCACCCTGATCCGCATCATGTCATGGCGCAGGCCAAGGAATTTGGTTTGCTTTATGGCGTTGCCGTGTCGCATGGGCCGACCACGTCGCGCACCATTGGCGGGTTCGGGCGCAGCGATCGGGAATTCACCAATGATGAGATTGAGGCAATTGCCGATCTCGTGCGCATTTTGCACCGCGAAACTGAGCCGCCTGAACATCTGTCGAAGCCGCAGCTTGAGGCGCTTCGCCTGATCTCCAAAGGCTTTCGCTATTCCGAGGCCGCCTGCCGCCTGAACATTTCTGAAAGCGCGCTCAAAGCCCGTCTGCGCTCCGCGCGGGAACGTCTTTTGTGCCGTACAACTGCGGAAGCCATCCAGCGCGCCATTGAGGCAAAGCTGCTTTAGGCGCCGCGCTCCGGCCGACCCTATTTTCAACCGGCTGGAGGCTTACATGCAGACGACGACACTTTCCTTCGACAACTTTCACACCCACGGCACCTTGTTTACCAATGTGCTTCGGGCGCGGCACCAATCCTTTATCGTGCAGCGCAAATGGGCGCTGCCCGAGGTGGATGGAATGGAGTTTGACCAATATGACACCCCGCAAAGCCGCTGGATCGCGGTGCATGAGGGGGGCAAGGTTTTGGCCGGCATCCGGCTTACTCCGACGACAGCACGTTGCGGCGTTTACAGCTATATGATCCGCGACGCCCAACTTGGCCTTCTGGCCACCATCCCCGACACGTTGCTTTACAGTGAGGCCCCGGTTTCGCCAAAGGTCTGGGAATCCAGCCGGGTGTTCATCTCTCAAGAGGTGCCTTCTGCCCTGCGCAGCCGTGTGCAGCGCGATCTGATGACCGAAATGGTTTCCAGCGCGCAGCTTTTGGGGGCGGAATGGCTTTTGGGGCTTTGCCCGCAGGTCTGGGGCCGCTGGATGCGGCGCATCGGCTTTCGAACCGAAGCGGCCGGTCCGGCGATTTCAATCGACGGGGTGATGAACCAATGCGTTGCGATGGCCTGTCTGCCGACCCGCCATTAATGCGCTGTGCCCGGTCCAAAGCTATGGGCCGGGCAAAATATTATGGTTAACGGGCGTGATTGGCGGCCCCGACGCACCCGTAAGGGTTGATTTTCCGCATTCCCTTGTCGCAACAATGGCTTGTTAGATAAGCTTAAGATGAATTTGATTCAGTTCTGGCAAGTCTTGGGTATTCAATCTAGAGTTGCTAGGGAATCGCAACCTTGCGAAAGCCTCATGTCTGTTAAACTTGGTATGGATGTTGAATTGCACCAACTTTCGGTAATGGCGCCCGAAGGTTACTCGATCGGGCTTCACATCCGCTTTACAGCGCCATTGTTCATGTTCCAGACCTATGATCAGGCGTGGCTAGATCATTACACCGAAAATGGTTATGTTTTGCGCGATCCGATGGTTGCCTGGGGCTTTTCCACCACCGGCGCCATCCGTTGGAGCGATACGTCGCTTCCTGACCCGTTTGGCCTGTTCAAAAAGGCCGCTGACTTTGGTCTGTCCTATGGCGCAACGGTCGCCTATGGCCCGATCAAATCGCGCACCATCGCCTCTTTCGCCCGATCTGACCGCGAGTTTGCCGATAGTGAGATTGCCGCCATGGCGGCCATTGTGCAGCGTTTGCACGATGCCACTGAACCTCCGGAAGAGCTGACCAAGGCCCAGATCGAGGCGCTCAAATGTATTGCCGGGGGGGACCGGATCGCGGCGGCTGCGGCCAAACTGGGTATTTCGGAAAGTGCGCTGAAGGCGAGAATCACCTCGGCGCGAATCCGGCTCATGGCGCGCACAACGGCCGAAGCGATCCAGCGGGCAAAGGATTATCGCCTGATGTAATCACAAACCCCTCCTGCAAGGTTCGACTGCCATCCAACCTCAAAGGAGCTGCCATGCTTACCACCACGCTTTCTTTTGCCAATTTGCACAACCATGGCGAGTTATTTGCCAATATGTTGCGCGCAAGGCGAGATTTGTTCATCGTCCACAACAAGTGGAACCTGCCCGAGGCCATGGGTATGGAATACGACCAATATGACACCCCCGCCAGCCGCTGGGTTGTGGTGCATGACGGGGCGGGCAAGGTGTTGGCGGGCAACCGTTTGACGCCGACCACCACCCGCTGCGGCATCTATAGCTATATGATCCGCGATGCCCAGCGAGGCCTTTTGGAGACGATTCCGGCCAATCTGCTTTATGAAGAAGCCCCGGTTGCCGAACATATCTGGGAAAGCTCGCGGCTTTTTGTCAGCCATGATGTGCCGGCCGCCATTCGCCGGCGTGTCCATGCCCGGCTGATTGCCCAGCTTGGGGAAACGGTGCGCGGGCTTGGGGCCAGCCATTGTGTCACGCTGTTGGCGGCGACTTGGCCGCGTTGGGCAGATCGGGTGGGGGTGAAGATGAAAGCCATGGGGCCGGTGATGGAGATTGACGGCGTTGAAAATCAGGTCGTGATGATGGATTTCAGCCAAACGCTGCACTAGGGCCCGATGTGAACGGCGGGCCTTTCGCGCGCTTGCATCCGGGCGTAGTCTGGCGGCATGGCTGATCTGTTTGACACCCCTGCTGACCCATCTGCGCCCGGCGGCATCCGCCCGCTGGCCGACCGTTTGCGCCCCCGCGCCCTGTCTGAGGTGATCGGCCAGGCCCATGTGCTTGGCCCCGAAGGCCCGCTTGGGGCGATGCTGGCGGCGGGTTCGCTTTCGTCGCTTATCTTGTGGGGGCCTCCGGGCGTGGGCAAAACCACCATTGCCCGGCTTCTGGCCGACCAAACCCGGCTTGCCTTTGTGCAGATCTCGGCCATTTTCACAGGTGTGCCGGATCTGAAGAAGGTTTTTGAACAGGCGCGGATCCGGCGGCAGAACGGGCAGGGCACGCTTTTGTTCGTGGACGAAATCCATCGTTTCAACAAAGCCCAGCAAGACGGTTTCCTGCCCTATATGGAGGATGGCACCATCCTTTTGGTTGGGGCCACCACGGAAAACCCGTCATTTGAGCTGAACGCGGCGCTTTTGTCGCGGTCACAGGTGATCGTGCTGGAGCGCCTGTCACCGGCCGATCTGGAGCGGTTGACGCAACGAGCGGAAAAAGAACTTGGCCGTGCCCTGCCGCTTACGGGCGAGGCGCGCGAAACCATGATTGACATGGCCGATGGCGATGGCCGCGCCTGCCTGAACCTGATCGAACAGGTTGCGGCGTGGAAGGTGGAAAAGCCGCTTGGCCGCGATCAGCTTGCCACGCGGTTGATGCGGCGCGCCACGAAATACGACAAGACCGGCGAAGAGCATTACAACCTGATTTCGGCGCTGCACAAATCGGTGCGCGGCTCTGACCCGGATGCAGCACTTTACTGGTTCGCCCGGATGTTGGAGGGCGGCGAAGACCCGCGCTTTCTGGCGCGCCGCATCACCCGTATGGCGGTGGAAGACATTGGTCTGGCCGACCCACAGGCCCAACAGCTTTGTCTGGAAAGCTGGCAAACCTATGAACGTCTTGGCAGCCCCGAAGGCGAGTTGGCGCTGGCGCAGGCGGTGGTTTATCTGGCGCTCGCCCCCAAATCGAATGCAGTCTATGTGGCCTATAAGGCCGCCCGTTCCGCCGCGCGCGAAACCGGCAGTCAGCCGCCGCCCCTGCATATTCGCAATGCGCCGACCAAGTTGATGAAAGAGATCGGCTATGGCAGCGGCTATGCTTATGATCATGATGCCGAAGATGGGTTTTCGGGGCAGAACTATTTTCCCGAAGGGATGCGCCGGCCCATCTATTATGCCCCGCCAGAACGCGGGTTTGAGCGCGAGTTGAAAAAGCGGATCGACTATTTTTCGCGCCTGCGAGCCAAACGCGAAGGCTGATCCCCGCGCGTTTGGCCCGTGCTTTGCAATTCAGGGCAGGGATAGTTTTGCCATCCGCCCGCCATCGACCGTCCAGACCTGGCCGGTCACGAAGGCCGCTTCGTCACTGGCCAGCCAAGCCACCAGCGCCGCCACTTCTTCGGGCTTGCCGGTTCGGCCAACCGGGTGGATGCGGCCGATATTGGCGCGGAAGGCAACCGGGTCAGGCATGGCGTTGACGAAGGCTTCGTTCAGTTCGGTGTCAATCCAACCCGGCGCTACCGCGTTGCAGCGCAGTTCGGTTGAATGATCCACCGCCACGGCGCGGGTCAGGCCATGCAGCCCGGCCTTGCTGGCGCAATAGGCGGCATGGGATGGGTTCGATCCCAGCCCTTCGATGCTGCCGATATTGACAATGCTGCCCCGCGCGGCGCGCAGATGCGGCATGGCCGCCTTGATGAACAGAAAGGGCGCAGTCAGGTTGACGCGGATGTTGCGTTCCCAATCCGCAAGGCTCATGTCCTCAACCCGCGCTTCTTGCATCATGCCGGCATTGTTCACCAACACATCTAGCCGCCCGGCGCGGGCCATCACCTCGGCCACCACATGCGCGGGGCTTTCGGGGGTGATGAAATCGGCCTCAATCCCTTCAAATTCGGCATCCGCACCGCGCTGTGCGGTGAAGACCCGCGCGCCATCGGCGGCAAGGCGCCGGGCAATCGCCTGCCCGATGCCCGAACGCCCGCCTGTAACCAGCGCAACTTTCCCTGCGAAACGGCTCATTTGACGGGCTTTCCGCCATTCACCTCAACCACAGCGCCAACCATGTAGCGGCTGGCGTCAGAGGCGAGGAACAAGATCACATCGGCAATGTCTTCGGGTTCTGCGATGCGGCCCAAGGGCACGGTCTTGCCCAGTTCCGCCACCGCCGTATCCGGGTCAAAGCCGCGTTTGGCAAAACCTGTGCGCAGCATCGGTGTGTTCACCTCATTCGGGGCGACGGCGTTGATGCGGATACCTTTATCGGCGTGATCCATGGCCATGCATTGCGTCAGCGAGGCAATCGCAGCCTTGGTCATGCAATAAACCGCATGGCCCGGACCGGGACGCAGGCCCCAGCACGAGGCAACGTTCACAATGGCCGAACCCGGCCCCAGCAGCGGGATCGCGGCGCGGCAGATGCGGAAGGGGGCCTCGACGTTGACGCCGACCGACAAATCCCAATCGGCATCGGTGGTTTCATCGACCTTGCCGCGGGTGATGACGCCGGCATTGTTGACGACAATGTCCAGCCCGCCCAAGGCCGCCTTGGCGGCCGCTGGCAGGCCATCGGCATAAGACGGCTCCAACAGGTTGCCGGGAAGATGGGCCTCGGCCTCGATCCCCGCCACGTCGCGGTCAGCCACGGCCACCAGCGCGCCGCGCGCCCGCAACGCCTTGACCACGGCAGCCCCGATGCCACCGGCCGCCCCGGTCACAAGGGCCTTTTTACCTTTTAGATCGTTCATGTTTGCCTCATGCAAAAGAAAGGAGAGGGGCGCCGAAAATGCCCTCGTCAGGGATCACGCCAAGGCCCGGACCTTCGGGCAGCTTGATATGGCCGCCGATAATGTCGATGCCGTTTTTCTGGTCATAATGCCCTTCGACATAGGGTGCGGCCAGCCAGACACCTTCGTTCAGGCGCGGCGAGACGGTTGCGCCGATATGGGTGCAGGCGGCGTGAATGATGTCGCCGCCCCAGGCGTCATCGCAGGTATGGGGCAGGCTGCGCGCTTCGCAAATATCGCGGAAGGCGGCCATTTGTTGCAGCCCGCCGATGCGGGTGACTTTCATGCCAAAGCCGTCCACCAGCCCCTGACCCGCCGCGCGTATGACGGTGGCAAGATCTTCTGAGTTTTCATCCATATAGATGCCGTGATGCACTTGGCCCCGGATCGCGACCAGTTCCTCGATGGTGTTGCAGGGCTGCTCCAGCACAAAGGGAATGTCGGGGCATTCGCGTGAAAGCCGCAGCGCATCGCGGGTCGGCAGGCCACGGTTGCCATCGGCGGCAAGGCGGATGTCTTTGCCTTTGACCGCTTCCCAGACCTTGCGCATCACGGCGATGTCCACCTCAACCGGGCGGCCGCCGATCTTGATTTGCAGGCGGGGGTAACCCTCAGCTACCTTTTCCGCGGCGATACGGGCGATTTCATCGGGTTCGCCCACGCCGGTGGCATAGTAGGACGGCACGCTTTCCTGCGCGATACCGCCCAGAAGTTCGGCCACGCGCAGACCGGTGGCCTTGCCCATGATGTCATAGGCCGCGATGTCCAGCGCCGCCTTGGCATAGCGGTGGCCGTTCAAAAGACTGTCCATCTTGCGCCGCAGCGACAGGGGATGCAGGGCCGCGCCGATCAACCCCGGCGCCATTTCCTCAAGCGCCGCGCGTGCGCCCTTGGCATGGCTGGCGCAATAGGTCGGCCCGACGGGACAGGTTTCGCCCCAGCCAACAAGGCCGGTGTCAGAGATGATCTGCACCAGCGTGGTGTCCAGTGCCCAGACCTTAGCATTGGCCATGGTGTAGGGGCCATTTTTCACCGGCAGTTCATGCGCGTAGACGTGGATTTCTTTGATTCTCATGGCGTTCCTCAGTGAATATCGGCCGCTTCCAAGGCAGCCCGCGCCGCGTGCATTGCAGCTTCATAGGCAATTTCCCGGCCTTGCAGGCGGGCGGCCTGCGTCATGCCTTCGTGCAAAAGAAACAGGGTCTCCGCGAGATGGCCGGTATCGCGCCCCGGTGCGACGTGTTGCAACCGTTGGCGAAAACCGTCGGCCAGCCGTGCCTTGTGATCCTTGACCACGGCAGCAATCGCATCGGATTCCGGGTATTCCGCCCAAGCGTTCAGAAAAAGGCAGCCGGTATTGGCGACCTCTCCCAACCAGTCACCCAGCCGCACCAAGGGGTAAAGCACATGATCTGCGCCAGTGGCCGGGCCGCCCGAAATCCATTCGGCATAGGCGGCATCGCGATGTTCCAGCGCGCCGACAATCATCGCCTCGCGTGAGGGGAAGTGTTTGTAAAGCGTGCGCAAAGATACATCGGCCTCAGCGCGCAGGGCCTCGACCCCTTGTTCGGCAAAGCCGGCTTCGGAGAAGGTCCGTTCCAGATCGGATGCGATTCGTTGTTTGGTGCTCATGGGGCAAAGGTAGAGTGATCGCTCTACCTTTGCAAAAGAAAAGTAGAGTGATCGCTCTACCTTCCCGGGTCGCCCAGAAAAAAGGGCCGCGTCAGACGCGGCCCAGGGGAGCAACTTAGTGTTCGGTGTTCAATTCATCCACCGCCGGGATTTCGCGTTCGCGCCGGGCGATATAGTCGCGCAGGGCTTCGTCGATGCCGGCATCCAGCTTGGGTTCTTCGTAATCGGCCAAAAGCTGCTTGGCACGGTCCAGCGCGCGCTGGGTGATTTCGACCGAACCTTCGGCTTGCCATTGTTCGATAGAATTGTTGTCGAACAGCTTGGGCATGAAGAAGGCGCGTTCAAAGTTTTGCAATGTGTGCGGGTGGCCCAGATAATGCCCACCGGGGCCAACATCGCGCACTGCGGCAAGGGCTTCGTCAAAGTCATCCCAGCGCGGGCCTTCGGCCATGCGATAGCCCATCTGGCACATTTCGGCATCGACGACGAATTTGGCAACTGAGCAGTGCATCCCGGCCTCATTCCAGCCTGCCGAGTGCCAGATATAATTGGCGCCGGCGTGAAGAACCGCATTCATCGTCATCGCGCTTTCGTAACCGGCCTGCGCGTCAAAGGTCTTGGCCCCGCCCAATAGGTTCGAGGTGCGCCAGGGCACGTTGTAGAACCGCGCCATCTGGCCAATCAGGAAGTTCATCAGGCTGATTTCCGGGGTGCCGGCCATCGGCGCGCCCGATTTCATCGAAACCGTCGAAAGGTAATGGCCATAGATCGCCGGTGCGCCTTTGCGGATCACCTGCGTATAGGCCAGCGCCGAAAGCGCCTCGGCGTTCAGTTGCGCCACGGCGGGCACCACCGAAGCCGGGGTATTCGCGCCGCCCAGCACGAAGGGCGAGCAAAGCACCGGCTGCTTGCGCTTTACAAAGGCGCGCATGGCCGAAAGCATGGTTTCGTCCCAGACCAAGGGCGAGTTGCCATTGCAGTTGCCGGTGGTGACGGGGGTTTCTTCCATCACATCGCGGCCAAACAGGATCTCGCACATCGCCATGACGTCTTCGGCATTCTTGCCGCTGGTCGTCATGCCCATGAAGGTTTTGTCGGAATACTTCATCGACGAATAGGTGATGTGCAGGTGCCGGTGGCTGACCTTCATATCCATCGGTTCGACGATGTGGTGCGCGGTGGAATGCAGCGCGGGCGACATATGCGCCAGCTTGTGGAACATGTTCAGGTCGGCAATCGTCGGCCAGCGCCGCACATCTTCCAGATCGCGCAGGAAGGGGGCGCCGGTCATCGGCACGAAGATCGAATGCTTGCCGCCGAAGGGCAGCGATTTTTCGGGGTTGCGGGCGCGGTAAGACCAGCCCGAGGGGATGGTGGAAATCAGCTCGCGCACCAATCCGCGGTCCAGATATACCCGTTCGCCCACGACTTTGGCGCCAACGCGTTTCCAGTCTGCCAGCGCGATTTCGTCACGGAAGATGACGCCGACATCTTCCAGAATCGACATCGAAGCATCGTCGATGCGTTCGATCTGTTCAGGGCTCATCGGCTCGCATTCGGGCAGGCCGCGCTTGAGCGAGGGCAGCATTTCGAAATCGGGGGCGGCGCGCATTGCGCGTCGTGCGCCGCGTCCGCCGGAACGGGTTTTGGGTGAAAGGTCGCTCATGATGGCACTCCTGATTTTTGCGGCGAATAGACGGAGATTCAGACCCGCTCACAGTAACAATTTCGAAGTGGCCCCACCAAAAAGCGACATGGGTTCCGTCGCATCAGCGCCCGGCTAGCGCAGGGTGGAACGCTGGGCTGCCGGAGAGACGCCAAACTGCTTTCGAAACACCTTCGAAAAATGCGAAGTGGAATTGAAGCCGCAGGCCATGGCGATTTCGGAAATGGATTGTTCGGTCTGCACGATCAGGTTGCGCGCGCGGTGCAGACGCAGTTCCAGAAAGTATTTCTTGGGCGAGGTGTTCAGATATTTTCCGAACAGCCGTTCCAACTGACGGGTTGAAATGCCCAGATTGTCAGCCAGCGTGCAGGTTGGAATGGGCTCCTCCAGATTGGCCTCGATCATTGCGATGGCGCGTTTTAGGTGGTCGTTGCGCACGCCGAGCCGTGATTGAAGCGATACGCGCTGGGTGGCGGTGCCTTCGCGCACGGCGTTGTAAACCATCTGGTCCGCAACCGCCGTTGCCAAATCCTGGCCATGATCGGCCGCAATCAGATGCAGCATCAGATCGGCCGCTGCGGTTCCGCCTGACGCGGTGGTATGGCGTGCGCTGGCAACAAAGACGTTGCGCACAAGCGAGACTTCGGGAAACTCCTCTTGGAAAAGGTCGTGATAGGCCCAGTGGACCGCGGTTTGCACGCCATTCAGAAAGCCCGCCTTTGCCAGCACATAGGCCCCCGAACAGATCGCCCCGATCTGCGTTCCGGCGGCGCGTTCGCGGCGCAGATAATTCAAAACAGCGGGGGTCGTATGCTGTTGCACATGCAGACCCGAGATCAGAAACAGCCGGTCGCCCCGCGACAAGGGCGTCAGCCCGCGATTGACCAAGGTGACAGAACGGTTGGAGCAGGTGGCCGAAACGCCATCCTCTGAGGCAAGCGTCCAGCGATAAAGGGGCTTGCCTGAAACGAAGTTCGCGATTCGCAGTGGTTCCAACGCGCAGGAAAACGCGAGGTGCGAAAAGTTCTCGATCAGCAGGAAGACGAATTGCTGTGTCATGATGGCTCTGAGCGGCTCTGGCCTTTGGACATTACGATTTCGCTGCGAAATGCGAAACCGTGTTGTGAGTGAGTAGACAATATGTATTTTATACGATAAACAGGACGAAGCAAGCTGGCTTCGCTAAGGTCTGGCGGCACCAGCACGGAGGCTTCTATGGAAAGCGATTCAAAGAGCAAAAAGACCAGATGCGCCGATGACCTGCGGCGGCGGATTCTGACCGAGGATCTGGAGCCCGGCATTTATCTGGACGAAACCGAAATCGCTGATGCCTATGGTATTTCGCGCCCGCCGCTGCGCGAGGTGCTGCGGCAACTGGCGGGCGAAGGCTATGTCGTCTTGCACGAGAATCGCGGCGCGCAGGTGTCTCCGATGACGCATAAGACGCTGCGGAACTTCTTTGTCGCGGCCCCGATGATCTATGCGGCGACTGCGCGGCTGGCGGCCGAACATGCAACGCCGGCGCAGATTGTGCGGCTGAAGGAATGTCAGTGGGCCTTTCGGCAGGCAATCAAATCGGGCGACGGGATTGAACGCGCGCTTGGCAATGAACGCTTCCACTCCATCATCGGTGAGATGGCGGATAACGAATTTCTGATGCCCAGCCTGCGGCGGCTTCTGATTGACCATACCCGCATTGGCATGACCTTTTACAGCCCGCGCAAGCTGGAGCTTGCGACCCAGCGCGAAGTGGCTGCCGATCAGCACGACCAGTTGATCGCCCTGATCGAAGCCGGGCAGGCCGATGCCGCCGCCGATCTGGCGGTTGCGCATTGGGAGCTGTCGCGCGCCCAGATCGAAAGTTTTGTCACCCCTGTTTCTATCCATTTCCCGCTGGGCCGTGTGCCCGGCGCCGAAGACCAAAGAGGAGCTTCATGAAGTTCGAGGGAATCTACACGCCTGCCATCACGCCCTACCGTGAGGACGGCAGCATCGACCGTGACGCCTTTGTCGCGCATCTGGAATACCTGATGGCATCGGGTGTTCACGGCATCATCAATGGCGGCTCGACCGGCGAATATTACGCCCAGTCGATGGACGAACGCCTTGAAATGGCCAGCCTTGCGCGCGAGGTCACCAAGGGCCGCACCCATCTGATGGTGGGCACCGTGGCGATCCGGCTGGAAGACAGCGTCACCATGGCCGAACATGCGGCGAAGATCGGCGCGGATTCGATCCTTGTCGGTTCGCCCCCCTATTCGGTGCCGACGGAACGCGAAAACGCGCTGAATGCGTTGGCCATCGACCGCGCCGCCGATCTGCCGATCATGCTTTATAACTATCCCGGCCGTATGGGCATCATGATGGGCGAGGAGTTCCTTGACCGTGTGGGCCGCAGCCGCAATTTCTGCGCCATCAAGGAATCCTCGGGCGATATCAACCGGGTGCACCTGCTGGCCCGCGACTACCCGCATATCCAGATGTCCTGCGGCATGGACGATCAGGCGCTGGAATTCTTTGCCTGGGGTGGCCGTAGCTGGGTTTGCGGCGGGTCAAACTTCTTGCCCGCCGAACATATCGCGCTTTATCAGGCCTGCGCGGTTGAGGGCAATTTCGACAAGGGCCGCCGCATCATGTCGGCAATGATGCCCTTGATGCGGGTGTTGGAGCAGGGCGGCAAGTTCATTCAATGCATCAAACATGGCGTTGAAATGGCTGGCAATTACGCCGGCCCGCCGCGCCCGCCGCTGAAGCCCCTGAACAAGGACGACAAACGCCAGTTGGAACAGACCGTGCGCGTCCTGAAAACCACCATCGCCAAGATCGTTGCGGAGTGAACGCCATGAGCCTTTTGACCACCGAAGAATACAAGGCCATTGCCGCCGGTCTGGAATTTCCGACCCAAGCTTTCATTGATGGTGCCTTCCGTCCGGCAATCTCGGGCAAAACCTTTGACAGTGTGAACCCGGCAACCGGTGAAGTTCTGGCCAAGGTTGCGGCCTGCGATGCGGCAGATGTCGATTTCGCCGTTCAGAAGGCCCGCGATGCCTTTGAAGATGGCCGCTGGTCGCGCCTGCACCCCAAAGAGCGCAAAGAGGCGCTGATCAAGCTGGCCAAGCTGGTCAAGCGCAATGCGCGCGAACTGGCGGTGATGGAATCGCTGGATTCTGGCAAGACCATCTATGATTGCGAACAGGTCGATGTGCCGGAAACCATCAACTGCCTGACCTGGCACGCGGAACTGATCGACAAAATCTACGATCAGGTGGCGCCCGCGTCTGACAACCACATCGCCATGATCGTGCGCGAACCCGTGGGTGTGGTGGGTCTGGTCCTGCCGTGGAACTTCCCGCTTTTGATGCTGGCGTGGAAGATCGGCCCGGCCTTGGCGGCGGGTTGTTCGATCATTGTCAAGCCGGCGCTGGAAACCAGCCTCACCGCGCTGCGCATGGCCGAACTCGCCATGGAAGCCGGTATTCCGGCGGGCGTTTTCAACGTGATCCCCGGCGGCGGTGCCGAAGTGGGCGAGCCGATCGGCCGCCACATGGACATTGACGCGGTTTCCTTCACCGGCTCAACCGTGACTGGCCGTCGCTTCCTGAAATATGCCAGCGAATCCAACCTGAAAGAAGTTACCTTGGAAATGGGTGGCAAGAACCCGGCTGTTGTGCTGGATGATGCCGAAAACCTTGACCGGGTTGCAGCGCATATCGTCAACGGCGCGTTTTGGAACATGGGCGAAAACTGCTCGGCCTCGTCGCGTCTGATCGTGCAAAAGGGTGTGAAGGATGCGCTTTTGGACCGCATCTATGCCCATGCCCGCGAATGGCCGATGGGCGATCCGCTTGATCCGGTGAACCGCGTCGGCGCGCTGGTCTCGAAGGCGCATTACGACAAGGTTGCCTCCTACCTTGGCAAAGGGCCGAAGGTGCTGATGGGCGGCAAGGCCGATGCGGGTTTTGTTGAACCGACTATCCTTGACGTGGCCCGCGATGCCAAACAGGCGCGCGAAGAAATCTTCGGGCCGGTCCTGTCGGTGCTGACGGTGGACAGCTTTGACGAGGCGATTGCCTTGGCCAATGACACCGAATACGGGCTGGCAGCCAGCATCTTCACCGCCAATGTGAAGAAGGCCATCCGCGGCGCGCGGGCGATCCGGGCCGGAACGGTGACGGTGAACTCCTTCGGTGAAGGCGACATCTCTACCCCGTTCGGTGGCTTCAAAGCCTCGGGCTTTGGTGGCCGCGACAATGGCATCCACGCCCACGACCAGTATACGCAGGTCAAGACGATCTGGGTCGATCTGGCCGATGACGGGGATGAGGCTGTCGGCTGATGGCGCGCGTAGGTTTCATCGGCACGGGCGAAATTGCCTCGCTCATGGTGCAGGGCCTTGCCGGGCAAGGGCATGAGATCCTCGTCTCAAACCGCAATGCCGAAGTGGCGGCGCGGCTGGCCCTGACCCATCCTGAGGTTCGCGTTGCCACAAACGCGCAGGTGGTCGAGGGGGCGGATATCGTCATCCTGTGCCTTCTGGCCCGTGTTGCCGATGAAGCCTTGACCGGCCTGCCTTTCCGGGCGGGCCAGTCGGTGATTTCGGTGATGGTGGATGTGGGGCTGGCGCGGCTGCAAAAGCTGTGCGCGCCGGCCACCGATATTGCCATCACCATTCCCCTGCCGCCGATTGCGGTGGGGGGCTGCCCCTTGCCGGTTTTTCCGGCCTCGGTGGCGTTGGAGCAGCTTTTCGGGGCCAGGAACATGGTGTTCCCGGTCCGCGACGAGGTGGCGCTGAACGCCCATTTCGGCGCAACCGCCTATTGTTCGCCGTTCTTGGCGCAGATGTTGGCCGCCTCAGACTGGTTGGCCGGGTTCACGGGCGACAAAGCCTTGGCCGAAGCTTATCTGATCGGCGTGATCCGGGGCTATCTGCCAGAACACCCTGCCGAAAACCACCTTGGCGCGTCGTTGCAAAGCCTGTCCACCGAAGGTGGCTTGAACGCAACGCTGCGGGCAGCGATGAATGGCGCGAATGTTGAATTGCGGGCAGGGCTTGACGGGTTTCGTGGCAGGCTTGGCCTTGAAGGAAAAAACTGAATGAACAGCTATAGCGCCCGGCGCACTCCGCTTCACCGTGGCCCTGCCGCGTGGTCGGCAATTCTGCCGGCACAACCCGCGCCTGTGGTGCTGGAAAGCGATCTGACGGTTGATTTTGCGCTGGTGGGGGGCGGTTTTGCCGGCCTTTCCGCAGCGCGCCGCCTGATGCAGTTGAACCCCGGCGCCAAGATTGCGGTGCTGGAGGCAAGCCGTCTGGCCGAAGGGGCCTCGGGGCGCAACTCGGGCTTCATGATCGACCTGCCGCATGAATTGCAATCGGATGATTACGCGGGCCATGGCGATGACCGGGCGATGATTGCGATGAACCGCCACGCCATCGGTTTTGCGGCTGATGTGGTGGCCGAATATGGCATCGACCCGAATTTCTTTGACCGCGCGGGCAAGGTGAATGGCGCGGCCAGCGCCAAGGCTGATGCGCTGAACCGCTCTTACGCCGAACATCTTAAGACAATGGACGAAGGCAGCACCTATCTGGATGCCCAAGCCATGACCGAGTTGACCGGAAGCCGGCACTATGTCTCGGGTCTTTACACGCCCGGCACGGTGATGCTGCAACCGGCGGGTTTTATCCGCGGTTTTGGCGAAGGGCTGCGGCGCGACGGCATTGGCGTTTATGAAAACACGCCGGTTTTGGGCATGGAACGGCAGGGCCAGAACTGGCTGGTGAAAACCCCCAAGGGCTGCGTTACGGCGGGCAAGGTGATTTTCACCAATAATGGCCAATTGGAAAGCTTCGGCTTTGCCAAAAACCGCTTGATGCATGTTTTCCTTTACGCCTCGATGACGGTGGATCTGGGGGCTGATGGCGTGCGTGCGCTGGGGGGGCAGCCGCGCTGGGGCATCACGCCATCTGATCCGATGGGCACCACCATGCGCCGCATTGATGCGGGCCAGGGGGGTAACCGTATCATCACCCGCACCTGCGCCACCTTTGAACCCGGCATGATGCCGTCAGAAGCGTCGCTGCGCCGCACCGCCGCCGTGCATCGCCAGAAATTCGACCAGCGATTCCCGCAGCTTTCGGGCGTTCGGCAGGAATATAGCTGGGCCGGGCATCTGTGCCTGTCGCAAAACTCGGTCGCCATCATGCGGCAGTTGGACGATGGGCTGTTTGCCGGATGTGTGCAGAACGGGCTGGGCACCGCCCGTGGCACGCTGACCGGCATCGGGGCGGCAGAACTGGCCAGCGGGGCCGAAAGCGCCATCACCCGGCATTTCACCGCTGAGGCAGAGCCAACCAAATTGCCGCCGCAGCCGTTTTCGACCATCGGCGCGAATGTGTTCCTGCGCTGGAAAGAATGGCGCGCCGCCGCTGAATGAGCGGCCCGCGCCGCGCGGTTTTCGCGCTGTCGCTGAAATAATCTGCCTGTTTGCAGCCCGTTGATTCACCCTGCCACTTCTCTGGAATGGCAGGGCGTTTTTCGTGGTGAAATGCGATGTTGTCTATGCATAATACAATGTGACGACAATAAAGTTTACACATAAAATGCAACGTGTCATATCGCTGACGTCCCAAGAGGCGCAGCCATCTGTTCGCTGCGGGAGGTCTTTTGGGGATAGAGGCACGCAAGGGCGTGAGGTGCGTGCCGCTGTTAGGAATTCGCGCTGCAACAGAGGAATCCCGATGAAGAAACTGCTTCTTTCCACCGCTTTCACTGGTGTCTTGCTGGCTGCCGGTGCCGCTCAGGCCGAGTGCGGCGATGTCACCCTTGCCGCGTTTAGCTGGCAATCATCCGAAGCCATGACCTATGTCGATCAGTTCATTTTGAACAATGGCTATGCCTGCAATGCCTCGGTCGTGGCCGGTGATACCGTGCCGACGATCACCTCGCTGATCGAAAAGGGCCAGCCCGACGTAATCTCGGAAGCAACGCCGAGCCTTCTGGGCGATGTCTACACCAATGGCGTGGCCGAAGGCCGCGTTGGCCAGATTGGCACTGCGATCAGCGATGGTCAGGTTTCCGGCTGGTACATCCCGACCTATGTGGCCGAAGCCCATCCCGAAATCAAATCGGTTGCGGACGCGATTGCGCATCCCGAACTGTTCCCCGCGCCGGAAGATCCGTCGAAGGGTGGCGTTATTCAGGGCCCGCAGGGCTGGGGCGATACGGTTGTGACCGCCCAGCTTTACAAGGCGCTTGATCTTGACAACAAGGGTTTTGATCTGGTCCCGTCGGGTTCGGCTGCCGCGCTGGATGGCGCGATTGCCAAGGCCTATGAACAGCAGCAGGGCTTCATCGCGGCCTATTGGGCGCCGACCTCGCTTTTGGTGAAATACCCCATGGTGCGCCTGACGGGCGAACATGACGCTGCCGAATGGGCGCGTTGCACCTCGGTTCAGGATTGCCCCGATCCCAAGGTGAACTACTGGAAAGAAGCCGAGATGGTCACCCTGGCTGCGACCGATTTCGCCAAGGCTGCCGATGCCGAAGTGATGACCTATTTCAGCACCCGTAGCTGGACGCAGGCCGAAGTTAGCGCCGTGATGGCCTGGATGTCTGACAATCAGGCGAATGGCGAAGATGGCGCCAAGTGGTTCTTGCAGAACATGCCCGATGTCTGGACCAAATGGGTTCCGGCCGAGGTTGCGGAAAAGATCAAGGCCGCGCTCTAAGCCTTGAAAACGCAACGGGGCTTCGGCATTTGCCGAGGCCCCAAGCTTTTGCCGGGTAGGTCAGCTTGCAGGCCCGTGGGCAAAGGAATGGCAATGAGGGGGATGTAATGGACTGGTTGCAACAGTTTCCACAATTGAATTCCGACTGGCTTTTGGCGGCAAAGCGGATGATCGACGGCTCGCTCAAGGCGCTGACCCGTGCCTATGGGGCCTCCATCGAGGATTTCTTCCGGCCGCTTCTGTCGGCCTTGATCTTTTTTGAAAAGCTGATGGTCAACACGCCCTGGCCGATCATCATTCTGGCCTTGGCCGGTCTGGCATGGTTTGCGGCGCGGCGCTGGACCGAAGTGATCGCGACGATCGTGACCTTGCTTTTGATCGGGCTGATCGGGCTTTGGGACGATGCGATGAAGACCATTGCGCTGGTGTTAAGCGCGACGATCTTTTCCATTGCCGCAGGTATCCCGCTGGGCATCGTGATGAACCGCTATCGCCGGATCGGCGGGGTGATGAAAAACGTTCTCGATGTCATGCAAACCATGCCGCCCTTTGTATATCTGATCCCGGTGGTCATGCTTTTGGGCATCGGGCGCGTGCCGGGCTTTATCGCCGTTGTCATCTATGCCATTCCGCCGATCATCCGCCTGACAGACCTTGGCATCCGCCTTGTCGATAAGGAAATGCTTGAGGCCGCAGACGCCTTTGGCTGCTCGCCCAGCCAGAAATTGTGGAAGGTGCAACTGCCCTTGGCCATTCCCACCGTTATGGCGGGCATCAACCAAACGATCATGATGGCGCTGGGCATGGTGGTGATTGCCTCGATGATCGGGGTGCAGGGGCTGGGGCTGAATGTGCTGCAAGCCATCGCCAACCAGTATTTCACCCAAGGCATCTTCAGCGGCTTTGCCATTGTCGGCATCGCCATCATCTTTGACCGCATCAGTCAGGCCTATGGGCAGCGCTTGCAAAAGCACCGGGAGGCAAGCCATGAGTGAGACCTCGATCGAAATTCGCGAGCTGTTCAAGATTTTCGGGCCGAACCCGAAAACTTGGGTCGATGCGGTCAAGTCAGGCATGACCAAAGCGGAGCTTGGCGAAAAGCACGGCCATATTCTGGGGTTGAACAACATCAACATCTCGATGCCGGCGGGCAAGATTCAGGTGATCATGGGGTTGTCAGGGTCGGGTAAATCGACGCTGATCCGCCATATCAACCGCCTGATCGAACCGACTTCGGGCGCGATCGAGATTGATGGCAAGAATGTGCTGGAAATGTCAGAGGCCGATCTGCGGGCCTTTCGTCGGCGTGGCACGGCGATGGTGTTCCAGCGCTTTGCCTTGCTGCCGCACCGTACGGTTCTGGATAACGTGACCTTCGGGCTTGAGGTGCGCGGCATTGATGCGGCCAAGGCGCGGGAAACCGGCATGGGCTGGATTGAACGCGTCGGGCTGAAAGGTTTCGAAACCCGCTATCCCAACGAATTGTCCGGCGGTATGCAGCAGCGTGTCGGCCTTGCCCGCGCGCTGTCCAATGACACCTCTATCCTTTTGATGGATGAGGCCTATTCGGCGCTTGATCCGTTGATCCGCACCGATATGCAGACCATGTTGCTGGAATTGCAGACCGAGTTGAAAAAGACCATCGTCTTCATCACCCATGATCTGGACGAGGCGTTGCGGCTTGGCGATGGCATCGTCATTTTGCGCGATGGTTCGATCGTTCAGCAGGGCAACAGTCAGGACATCCTGTTGAGCCCGGCCGATGATTACATCGAACGCTTCGTCAAAGATGTAAACCGGGGCCGCTACATCAAGGTGGACGGCGTGTTGGACCGCAACAGTGCTGAACCGGGTAACGGGCCGCGGCTGGCTTCGGGCACAACCCTGGAAGTGGCGGTAAAGGCCATGTCGGACGGGGGCGCAACCGAAGCAACCGTTGTTGCGGCGGATGGCAAGCCGCTTGGCAAGGTGACCTTGGCGCAAGTGATGGCCGCGCTTTAGGTCGCGTATTCCTGATAAGGATGCCCCGGTTTGCTTGGCCGGGGCATGTCGGGGCCGCCTTGCCGCGGCGCAGGGTGCAGCGCAACAGTTGACAAATGTTGCGCCCACGCCCAAGGAAACGCCATGTTCTGGACGCTTCTTTCCGTTGCTTTGGGCGGGGCCATCGGCTCTGCCCTGCGCTTTCTGGCCGTGGCCGCGCTTGGCGCGCCTTGGGCGGTGGCGGCTGTCAATGTGCTTGGCAGCTTTGTCATGGGGGGGCTGTTTGTCGTTCTGGCAAACCGGCCGCATCTTAGCCCGTTGCTCATGACCGGGGCCTTGGGCGGTTTTACCACCTTTTCGGCCTTTTCTCTGGATACACTAAAGCTGTGGCAGGCCGGTCAAGTGGGGCAGGCGGCGCTTTATGTTGGCCTGTCGGTCGGTCTTTCCCTGATTGCGGTCGCCTTGGGGGCGGCCCTTGCCAAAGGAGCCCTTGGATGAGCGGCGTAAAACTTTTGACCGTTTCCGCCGATGAAGGCGAGCAGCGTCTGGACAAATGGTTCAAGCGCCGTTTTCCGCATGTGACGCAGGGCCATGTTGAAAAGATGTGCCGCACGGGGCAAGTGCGGGTGGATGGCGCGCGCGCCAAAGCCTCAGACCGGGTGGCACCGGGAATGACCATACGGGTGCCGCCTTTGCCCGAAGCCGCCGCGCCCAGTCGCCCCGCTGAGGGCCGCGTTTCCAACGCTGATACGAAGATGATCCAGAACGCGGTTTTGTGGAAGGATGAACATATCATCATCCTGAACAAGCCCGCGGGCCTGCCCAGCCAGGGTGGCAGCGGTCAGGGAGAGCGCCATGTCGATGGCCTGACCGAGGCGCTGAAATTCGGCTATAAAGAGCGCCCGAAGCTGGTGCATCGGCTGGACAAGGATACATCGGGTGTCTTGATGCTGGCGCGCACCGACCGGGTTGCGCGCGCGCTTTCCGAAGCCCTGCGCAACCATCATACCCGCAAGATCTATTGGGCGCTGGTGGCCGGCGTGCCAAACCCGCGCGCAGGCAGCATCAAATACGGCCTGATGAAAGCGCCGGGCCATGGCCGCGGTGGTGAGGGCGAAAAGATGCAATGCGTTCATCCCGCCAAAATGGCCGATTTCCCCGATGCCAAGCGCGCCCATACTGATTTCTTCACGCTCTGGTTTTTGGGCACCCGCATGTCATGGATGGCGCTTGAACCGATCACCGGGCGCACTCACCAATTGCGCGCCCATATGGCGGAACTGGGCCATCCGATCATCGGGGATGGCAAATATGGCGGCTCGTCCACCGAAAACCTGGGCGATGGCTGGGGCGCCGGTCTGGGCGGCGATGTCAGCCGCAAGCTGCATCTGCACGCCCGCAGCCTGACCATTCAGCACCCGATCACCAAAGAGACCATGACCTTTACCGCCCCTTTGCCCGACCATATGCAAAGAACATGGAAGCTGTTGGACTGGAAAGAAAACGACGTTCCCGCTGACCCGTTCGAGGCGCGCAGATGAGCGGCTGGAAGGCAAAACGTTTCTGGAAAGAGGCGACGGCCGAGCCTTGCGACGGCGGCTTTACCGTGCGGCTGGACGGGCGGGCGGTGAAAACGCCGGCCAAAGCTGCCTTTGTCATGCCGACCATGGCCATGGCGCGCGCTGCCGCCGCCGAATGGGATGCCCAACATGGCGCGGTTGACCCTGAAACCATGCCGGTTACCCGCGCGGTCAATTCCGCGATCGACAAGCTGGCCTTGCAATTTGACGAGGTCGTCGGCCTGTTGGCGGCTTATGGGGCCAGCGATCTTTTATGTTATCGCGCCACCGGGCCTGCGCCGCTGGTGGCCCGGCAGGCCGCCGCCTGGGATCCGCTTTTGCAATGGGCCGCGCAAGAGTTGGGCGCGCCTTTGACCGCAACGGCGGGCATCGTGCATATCGCGCAGCCGCCCGAAAGCCTTGAACGGCTGCATGAGCTGACCGCAGGATTTGATTGTTTTCGACTGGCCGCCTTTCACGATCTGGTGGCGATTTCCGGTTCGCTGATCTTGGGTTTTGCTGTCGTGCGGGGGCGTATTTCGGCCGCCGAAGCGTTTGATCTGAGCCGAATCGATGAGGCTTGGCAGGCCGAAATCTGGGGCGTCGATGACGAAGCCGCGGCGTTGGAAGAATCGAAGCGACAAGCTTACCTTGCGGCAGCCGAGTTTCTGGCATTGTGCGGGTAACAATCTTGCGCAATCAGCGCCCCGTTTTTTCGGCATTGTGCGCGATACAATCGTCAAATTGCCTGCGGCAAGGTCACGCTCCGTTTTAGCGGATGTTTTTCTTGACCTTGACCAAGCCGGTAACAGATTATGGCCGACACTGGCGATGACCTTGCCATCATAAACCGCGCCCGCAGCCAAGCGGGTGGCATAACCCTGCCTTTCGGGGCAGAACCACAGGAAGAGGTAGAAATGAAAAAATCCGTGTTCCTCGGCACCCTCGCTGCCACCACCGTTCTGGCGGGCGCCGCTTTTGCCGGCACGCTGGACGATGTGAAGGCACGTGGCGAGCTGATCTGCGGTTCGAACGTTGGCCTGACCGGCTTTGGCGCCCCTGACGCTGCCGGTGAATGGAAGGGCTTTGACGTTGACCTGTGCCGTGCCGTGGCCGCGGCTGTCGTTGGCGATGGTGCCAAGGTCAAATTCGTGCCGACCACCGGCGAAACCCGCTTCACCGCGCTTGCCTCGGGCGAAGTTGACGTTCTGGTCCGTAACTCGACCTGGACCTTCAGCCGTGACAATGACCTGAAGCTCGATTTCGTGGGCGTGAACTACTACGACGGTCAGGGCTTCATGGTGAAGAAAGACCTCGGTGTTTCTTCGGCCAAGGAACTGGATGGCGCCACCGTCTGCATCCAGACCGGCACCACCACCGAACTGAACCTGGCTGACTTCTTCAAGTCGAACAACATCAGCTACACCCCGGTGACCGTGGGCGACGACGCCGAAGCGCAGCGTCAGTATGAAAGCGGCGCTTGCGACACGCTGACCACCGACGCTTCGGGCCTTGCTTCGACCCGTGCGGCTATGGCTGACCCGGCGAACCACGTGATCTTGCCGGAAATCATCTCGAAAGAGCCGCTCGGCCCGGTCGTGCGCCATGGCGACAACCAGTGGGGCGACATCGTCCGCTGGACCTTCAACGCGCTGCTGATTGCTGAAGAAAAGGGCATCACCAAGGCAAATCTGGAAGAAGTGGCCGCCGCTGCCGCCGCTGATCCGGCCTATGACCCGGAAGTGAAGCGTCTGTTGGGCATTGACGGCGACATGGGCGCAATGGCCGGCCTTGACAAGGAAGCCTTCAAGCGCGCGATCGCGGTTTCGGGCAACTATGGCGAGATCTTCGAAGCCAATATCGGCGCCTCGACCCCGATCGGTCTGGCCCGTGGCCTGAATGCGCTTTGGACCCAGGGCGGCCTGCAATACGCGGCTCCGTTCCGGTAAGCTTTTCGAAATTTCAGGCGCAGCGGGAAATCGCTGCGCCTGTTTCACTAACCTGAAGACTACCTGACCATCCGGGCCATGTGGCCCCAATCAATAGCTGCCGAAGCGGCATAAGGGTCAGCACAGGGGGATACCAATGACGCTTGCGGTAGAGCCGCCGAAAGAACGCTTTCGGCTGAGTATGCTTATCTATGACACCCGCTATCGTGCGATGACCATTCAGGTGATCGTGCTGGCGCTGGTGCTGTTGTTTGTGGGCTGGCTTACGGATAACACCATTCAAAACCTTGCGGCCAAGGACAAAGACATCAACTTTGGCTTCCTCTGGGCGCGGGCTGGTTATGATATTGACCAGCAACTTATCCCCTATACCAATGACAGCACGCATGGGCGCGCGCTGTTTGTGGGCTTGGCCAATACCTTGGTTGTGGCCTTCTTCGCCTGCATCTTCGCAACCATCATCGGCGTGATCGCCGGCGTGCTGCGGCTGTCGAAGAACTGGCTCGTCTCGCGGTTGATGACGGTCTATGTCGAGGTCTTCCGCAACATCCCGCTGCTTTTGTGGATCATTCTTGCCTTTGTCGTTCTGGGCGAAACCCGCCCCGCGCCCAAGGCGTTCAAGATCACTGAGGAGATGGTCGCCAACGGCGAAAGCCCTGCGGCGGAGATGCTGTTTTTCAATTCGGTCGCCGTTACCAACCGGGGTTCCAACATTCCTGCGCCAAAACTCGTGACTGATCTTGGCGGGTTTGATGTGCTGGGCGTGCCTTTCAGCTATGCCGTGTTGGGAACGCTTGCGCTGATCATCGGTTCGGTTCTGGTCAACAATCGTTTGCTTGCCAATGCCAAGGCGGTGCAGGAAAGCACGGGCGACCGGCCCACGACATGGTGGAAATCCGCACTGATCCTGTTTGCGCCGACGCTTGCCTTCCTTTGGGCGCTTGGTTTCCATCTGGACTATCCGGTGCTGAAGGGCTTCAACTTTCAAGGTGGTATCAGCGTCGCCCATAGTTTCAGCGCCTTGGTGATTGCGCTCTCGGTCTATTCTGCCTGCTATATCGCGGAAGCGGTGCGCGCCGGTATTCTGGCCATCAACCGCGGCCAGACCGAGGCAGCTTATGCCTTGGGCTTGCGTCCGGGTCGCACGATGAAGCTGATTGTTCTGCCGCAGGCGCTGCGGGTTATCATTCCGCCGCTGATCAGCCAGTATCTGAACATCACCAAAAACACGACGCTTGGCATGGCCATCAGCTACCTTGACCTCAAGGGCACGCTGGGCGGCATCACGCTGAACCAGACCGGGCGGGAACTGGAATGTATGCTGCTGATGATGATCATTTATCTGATCCTCAGCCTGCTGATTTCGTCGATGATGAACATCTACAACAATGCCGTTAAGCTGAAGGAGCGTTGAGATGACTGATACCTCCTTCATCCGCACAGAAATGCTGGCCGCCAAAGCCCCGCCGGTGGGGCAACGTGGCGTGCTGAAATGGCTGCGCGAAAACCTGTTCTCGGGGCCGCTGAACACGATCCTTACCGTGGTTGGCCTGATTGCGGTTTACTATTTTTTGTCTTGGGCTGTTCCATGGGTGGTGCGCGGCATCTGGGATGCCTCGTCGCTGCAAGAATGCCGCAGCCTGATGGCTGAGCGTTATGGCGAAGGCGTCACGGTTGCCTGCTGGGCGATGATTTCCGAACGCTGGCACCAGTTCATGTTCGGCTTCTATCCGCAAGATCTGTATTGGCGCCCGGTTCTGGCCTTTGGCCTGCTGTTCGCGGCACTGGCCCCGGTGCTTTACTATGGCCAACGCCGCACCAACCTGATCTTGATCGGCGCTTTTGCCGTTTTGACGCTGGTTTTCCTTGGGGAAACCTGGCGTCTGGCCGAAATTGCGCCGAAACCGACGCCGGGGGTTACGTCAAACACCGCCTCGGTCGTGATGATTGCCGTGGTGGCTTTCGCGGCGCTTTTGGCGCTGGCTGCGGTTGCGCCGCGCAAACTGGTTTGGTTCACCGCGGCCTATCCGCTTGTGGGCTTTTTCCTGCTGTGGGGCGGCTCGGTCTGGGGCCCGGTTGGGGTGGCGGTTGGCTTTGCCATTCTGGCGGCAACCTTCGTGCTGTTGCAGGGGCGTCTCGGGGTTGCGGTTGCGGCCGGGGTGGGGCTTTTGGTGGCTTCGCTCTGGTGGCTTTGGCTGCAAACCGAAGTGACCAGCGCTGTTCACGCCGCCATGCCGATCCGGCTTTATGGCGTAAACTCGGATGTCTTCGGGGGCTTTTTGCTGTCCTTTGTCATCGGGGTTTCGGCAATTTCGATGTCGCTTCCCATCGGTATCATTCTGGCGCTGGGCCGGCGGTCTGACATGCTTTTGGTGAAAACCCTTTCGGTGGGCTTCATCGAATTTGTCCGCGGCGTGCCGCTGATCACCATGCTGTTCACGGCATCGCTTCTGCTGCAATACTTCCTGCCGCCGCGATCAAATTTCGACCTGATCTTGCGGGTTATCATCCTCGTGACGCTGTTTGCCAGCGCCTATATCGCTGAGGTGATCCGTGGTGGTCTGGCCGCTTTGCCGCGTGGCCAGTATGAGGCGGCCGATGCGCTTGGGCTGGATTATTGGCAGGCGCAGCGGCTGATCGTCATGCCGCAGGCGCTGAAAATCGCCATCCCCGGCATCGTTTCCAGCTTTATCGGTCTGTTCAAGGATACCACGCTTGTGGCCTTGGTGGGCCTTGCTGACCCGCTGACAGGGATCACCCGCATCGTTCGGGCCGATTTCAACTGGAAGAACATCTATTGGGAACCCTACGTCTTCGTGGGTGCCGTTTTCTTTGTCGTCTGCTTCGGGATGTCCAGATATTCGATGTATCTGGAAAAGAAGCTCAAGACCGACCATCGCTAAGGAGCGCCAACATGGCTGAAGCAAGCAAGAAGATGCAGGTCTCGGACGAGGTCGCGATCCAGATCACCGGTATGAACAAGTGGTACGGCCAGTTCCACGTTCTGCGCGACATCAACATGACCGTGAACCGCGGCGAACGCATTGTGATCTGCGGGCCGTCGGGTTCGGGCAAATCAACGCTGATCCGCTGCATTAACCGGCTGGAAGAACACCAGCAGGGTCAGATCGTTGTCGATGGCACCGAACTGACGTCGGATTTGAAGAACATCGACAAGGTGCGTTCCGAAGTGGGGATGGTGTTCCAGCACTTTAACCTTTTCCCGCATCTGACCATTCTGGAAAACCTGACGCTGGCGCCGATCTGGGTGCGCAAAACCCCGCGCAAGGAAGCCGAAGAAGTGGCGATGCATTACCTCAGCAAGGTAAAGATCCCCGAACAGGCGCATAAATACCCCGGCCAGCTTTCGGGCGGGCAGCAGCAGCGGGTGGCTATCGCGCGGTCTTTGTGCATGAAACCGCGGATCATGCTGTTTGACGAACCCACCTCGGCGCTTGACCCTGAAATGATCAAGGAAGTTCTCGACACCATGATCGAGCTTGCCGAAGAAGGCATGACCATGCTTTGCGTTACCCATGAAATGGGCTTTGCCCAAGCCGTGGCGAACCGCGTGATTTTCATGGATCAGGGCCAGATCGTAGAACAGAACGAACCCAAAGAGTTCTTCAACAACCCGCAAAGTGACCGGACAAAGCTGTTCCTTAGCCAGATCTTGGGCCACTGAACCAAAACGGGCCAACAGAAAAGCAAAAGGGCGTGCCATTGGCGCGCCCTTTCGGTTTTCGGGTTTGCCGTGCCGGCCTAGTTTTCGATTTCACGCGGCACGATGAAATCTGCTGTGACGCCCTGACCAAAGCCCACTTCGGCCCATGTCTCGGCGGCAAAATCCACCACAAGGGTTGCGCCGGTGGGGTATTTGCGGAAATCGGGGCTGATCGGGGTTTTCGACACCAACCTATGCGCAAATTCCGCAATGCCGGGATTGTGGCCGATCATCATCACCGTATCGGCTTTGGCATGGCGCAGAACGGCCAGCATCACATCTGGGCCGGCATGGTAAAGCGCGGGCTTCAGGTCCAGCACCGGCGCGCCGGGAAGGGCGGGGGAGATACCCGAAAAGGTGGCGCGGGTGCGCACGGCATCCGAACAAAGCACCTCATCAGGCACATAGCCGCGCGACGCCAGCCATTGCCCTAAATCCGCCGCCGCGGTTTTGCCGCGTTCGTTCAGCGGGCGGTCGTGGTCGTTCATCAGCGGGTCGTCCCAGCTAGATTTGGCGTGGCGCGTCAGGATCAAGCGCTTCATCTTTTGAATTGCCCCATGTGATAGGCTGATTGTTCCGGCATCCTTGCATAGCCCATGCCCGCCGGGCAAGCGCGGCGCACAAGGCAGCCTGATTTAAGGCAATCGCACTCGGGGTTGGCGGCCAGATAGGCCCGGCAGGCCGGCACATCATAGCCCCCGGCACCCAAGGCGGCAGCGGGGCAGGCCGATAGGCAGGGCTGGGCGCAGCTATCACAGGGTTTGACCGCAGGCGCTGGCAGCGCAATCAGCTTTGGCACGGCCAATACGCCGCGAAAGCTGACCATCAGCCCTTGATGCGCGTGAACCAAAAGCCGCACCGGGCTTTGCCATGCCTGCCCACTGCGCAGCGCCCATTGAAAAAACGGGTGGTGCGGTGGTCCGCCAAAGGGAAACAGGGCCTTGGCGCCAATGTCGTGGGCAATCACGTCAAGCACGCGGCGCGACCAGCGGTCAATCGGGTCTGGCGCCCCGTCCCATTCCGGCTGCGCGGTCAGATGCGGCCAATAGCCCGGCTCTTTCGGCCCAATCAGCAGCAATGTGCGCGTGCCTTCAGGCAGGGTTTCATCGCCTTCGGCATGAAAACCACCGATGATTTCCAATTGATGCGGTGCCAAAAGCGCCGTGATCGCGGCAAAGGCCGCATCCGGGGCCAAATCTGCCAAATCTGCGTGTTTTTCTGTCATAATGGCCCCGATACCTGCATTCATCCTGCCCCAGCCATAAGCGGGAACAGGGACAGGATCATGCCCCAAACCGACAGCGCAAGGCCAGAATAGTCAGCGTTTCACATGCGGCTTGATGCGCGGCGCGGTCGAACGGATCTGGCTGCCCGCGCCGTGATCGGTGAACAGTTCCAACAGGCAGGCGTTTGGCACCTTGCCATCCAGAATCGTCACCGCCCGCGTGCCTTTTTCCAACGCCATCAGCGCGGTTTCAGTTTTCGGAATCATGCCGCCGGAAATCACGCCATCTGCTGTCATCTGGCGAATTTCTTCGGGGGTGATCTGGGTCATCACCTGGCCGCTGGCATCTTTGACGCCGGGCACATCAGTTAGCAAAAGCAGGCGATCGGCCTGCAAGGCCCCGGCAATTGCGCCTGCTGCGGTATCGCCATTCACGTTGAAGGTTTCGTTATCGGCCATGCCGGTGCCAACAGGCGCGATGACCGGAATGATCCCGGCTTTGTAAAGATCACGCAACACCTGCACGTTCATCTCAATCGGCTTGCCAACAAAGCCCAGCTCCGGGTCATCTGCCTCGCAGACCATCAGGTCATCATCCTTGCCGGAGATGCCCACCGCGCGGCCGCCGGCATCCATGATCGCCTGCACGATGCGCTTGTTCACAAGGCCCGACAGGATCATCTCGACCACCTGCACCGTAGCCTTGTCGGTCACCCGCTTGCCGCGCACGAATTCCGATTTGATGCCCAGCTTCGACAGCATGTCGTTGATCATCGGCCCGCCGCCATGCACCACGACCGGGTTTACGCCAACCTGGCGCATCAACACGATGTCACGGGCAAATTCGGCCATTGCCGCATCGTCGCCCATGGCATTGCCGCCGAATTTCACGACGACAACCGCGCCTTCAAATCGCTGAAGATAGGGCAGCGCCTCGGACAGCATTTTGGCGGTGGTTTTGGCGTCTTGGGCAGTCAGGGTTTGCTTTTGCATGGGGGCCCTCCGATCTTTTCCGCCCCATAAGGCTTTTCGGCCCCCCTGCCAAGCGGCGATTGGCTTGCACATGCCATGCTTTGGCATAAGGTCGCGCAAAATGGAGATCGCAATGGCTGAGCAGAAAACCCTTGTGCTGACAGGTGCTTCCCGGGGCATCGGACATGCTACGGTCAAACGCTTTGAACGCGAAGGTTGGCGGGTTCTGACCTGTTCCCGCAACCCCTTTGATCCGCGCTGCCCTTGGCCGAATGGCGCGGCAAATCACATTCAGATTGATCTGGCCAGCCCCGATAAAACCATCGCCGCCATCGAGCGGATCAAGGAAAAGCTGGATGGCAAGCTGCACGCTTTGGTCAACAACGCGGGCATCAGCCCGAAAGGGCCGGGTGGCAGCCGGCTGAACACGCTTGAAACCGATCTGCGCACTTGGGGGCAGGTGTTTCATGTGAATTTCTTTGCGTCCATCGTGCTGGCGCGCGGGTTGAAGGATGAATTGTCGGCCGCCAAGGGTTCGGTCGTTAATGTCACCTCGATTGCGGGGGCGCGGGTGCATCCCTTTGCCGGGGCGGCCTATGCCACATCAAAGGCGGCGCTGGCAGCATTGACGCGGGAAATGGCGCATGATTTTGGCCCCTTTGGCGTGCGCGTCAATGCCATCGCACCGGGAGAGATTGAAACGGCAATCCTGTCACCCGGCACGGAAAAGATCGTGGAAAAGCTGCCGATGCAGCGTCTTGGCCAGCCGTCAGAGGTGGCCGATGCCATCTGGTTCCTGTGTTCTGACCAATCCAGCTATATCTCGGGGGCCGAGATTGAAGTGAACGGTGCCCAACACGTCTGAGCTTTTGGCGCGCGGATACTCCGCCGGGGCCTATTCCATTGTGGCGATGATGGCGCGCAGGGTTTCAATCCCTTCGCCCTTTTCCGAACTGGTCACCACGATTTCAGGATAGGCGGCAGGGTGTTTGGCCAAGGCGCCTTTGACCTGTTCGATCACCGCCGCGCGTTCGGTGCGGTTGATCTTGTCAACCTTGGTCAGCACCGCCTGATAAGTAACGGCTGAACGATCCAGCAGCTTCAGGATTTCTTCGTCCACCGCCTTCACCCCATGGCGCGAATCAATCAGCACGAAGGCCCGGCGCAGGGTTTGGCGCCCCGAAAGATATTGCTTCAGCAGCGCCTGCCATTTGGCAACGATGGCAACGGGGGCCTCGGCATAGCCATAGCCGGGAAGGTCCACCATGAAGCGGCTGTCGCCCAAAGCAAAATAGTTGATTTCCTGCGTTCGTCCGGGGGTGTTCGATGCCCGCGCCAGCGTTTTACGCCCAGTCAGCGCGTTGATAAGGCTGGATTTTCCAACATTCGAGCGCCCAGCAAAGCATACTTCCAGCCTGTCGGCCGGGGGCAGGCCTGACATGGCCACCACGCCTTTGACGAAATCGACCGGGCCGGCGAACAGAAGCCGACCCTTTTCGCGGGCCTCGGTTTCCGGCTCATCGGCAAGTTTGAAATTCATCTGGGTCATGTCAGGCTCCATGTGTCGCCAAGGGCGATGTCACCACTTTCGACAACGGTTGCATATACACCGAAATCCTTGTGGCCAAAGGCGGCCTCAAGCCCGCCCAGCGTATCGGCGTCGCTTTGGCCGGTCTCGGGGTTTACCTTGGTCGCATTGCAGCGGGTGATGCGTTCTTCGATGCGCAGGGCCGCGCTGCCGATACGGATCACCCGGCCGATCCAGCCGAATTCGGCCCAGGGCTCGGCCCCTTCAAGCCACAGATTGCCGCGCCAGCGGTGCGGTGACAAATCTTGGCCCATCCGTGCAGAAAGATCAGCAAGCGAGCTGCGCGACAGGATCGAAACCGAAGGAAAATCGCTGTCGGTCATGCCGCGGCCAGCTTTTACGATGGTTGCGGGCAGGGCGCGATTGGTTGGGTTCAGCGGTAAAACCCAGTCCAGAAAACGCTGAACATCGCCCGCGTCATCGGGCCGAAAGCTGATGCTGCCTTGGCGGGGATGATGCAGCGTTACGGTTTCGCTTGCCGCATCCAAGCTGCTGGTAATGGCCATCAGTTCTGGCGCTTTGGCACCACGGGCGAAATTCGCGCAAGAATTCCAGCCGGGTTCAAGGCGCGCGGCTTCATGCGCCACGGCCCAGTGGCGATCCCATGGCAGGCAGGCCCCCGCCAAAAGACGAACGGACGCGAGGGCTTCGCGTCCGTGTCCCTTGATCGGGTGCCGGCAAATCTGCGCCAGCCTTCCCGTCATTTCTTGCGGCTCTTGTCCGATACGACCGACCGCTTTTTGACACTGGCCTTGATGTTGCCGAACAGGTCCGGCCGGTGGCCGTGGCTGGCCATGATGCCATATTGTTGCAGGAAGGTGATCGTGTTGTTGGTGATCCAGTAAACGATGAGCCCCGAAGCAAAGGACGACATCATGAACATGAAGACCCAAGGCATCCATGAAAAGATCTGCTGCTGAACCGGATCGGCGGGCGCCGGGTTCAGCTTTTGCTGCAACCACATGGTAAAGCCCAGAATGATCGGCAGGATGCCAAGGAAGATCAGGTGGGTCAGGGTGCCCGTTGCCGGCGCGCCCCAGGGCAAAAGGCCGAACAGGTTGTAAAGCGATGACGTATCCGGCGCGGACAGGTCATTCAGCCAGCCAAAGAACGGGGCGTGGCGCAGTTCCAGCGTGTTCGAGATCACCTTGTAAAGTGCGTAAAAGATTGGGATCTGGATCAAGACCGGCAAGCAGCCTGCGGCGGGGTTAACCTTTTTCTCCTTGTAAAGCTGCATCATTTCCTTTTGCAGCTTTTGCTTGTCTTCGCCGGCACGCTCTTTCAGGGCTTCCATTTCAGGCTGAAGCTCTTTCATCCGCGCCATTGAGACATAGGATTTATAGGCCAAAGGCAGAACCAGAATCTTCAGCGTCAGGGTCAGCGCCATGATTGCAAGGCCCATATTGCCGATCATGCCGTGCAGCCAGTGCAGCAGCGCAAAAATCGGCTTGGTCAGGAAATAGAACCAGCCCCAGTCGATCGCGTCGATGAAGCCTGCGATGCCGGCATCGTTTTGATAGGCGCGGATGGTTTCCCATTCCTTGGCGCCGGCATAAAGCTGCGTGGTCACTTCGGCCGATGCGCCGGGCGCAATCGCCATGACATCATGATGCACTTCTGCCTGATAGATGTCATTTTGCGGCACATAGCGGGCGACGGCCTTCCACGGCTGGCCCTGTTCGGGCACCAAGGTGGTCATCCAGTAATGGTCGGAGAAACCGATCCAGCCATCCGTCGTTGCGGCCAGCTCCTCTGCCGGCAGGGCCTGGCCCTCCGGGATCGAGAAATCTTCGAAATCGCCGTAGTTTACTTCGCCATAGGTGCCGTCGGTGCGGCGCACCAAGCCTTCATGCACCACATAGGTGCCTTGCAGCTTGGGCAGGCCATGGCGGGCCACGATGCCATAAGGGGCAAGGCGGGCCTCGGCGGTGCCGGCGTTTGCAACTTTGTCGGTCAGGGTGAACATGAAATCAGCATCAACCGAAACCACGCGGGTGAAAGTCAGGCCTTTGGTGTTTTGCCATTGCAGGGTTACAGGGGCGTCGACCGAAAGCGTATCATTGCCGACGACAGCCCATTGGGTCTTGGCGTCTGGCACGTCTTCGGGGTTCAGCCCATTGCCGGCAAGCCAGCCGAAAACCGCGTAATAGGGGCGTTCCTGACCCACGGGCGACAAAAGCCGCACTTCGGGCGAGGTGGGATCAACCGTTTCGCGATACCCTTTGAGCATCAGATCGTCGATCCGCCCACCCACCAGCGACAGGCTGCCCGAAAGTTTGGGCGTGTCGATGGTCAGGCGCGGGGCCTCGGGGGCGGGTTCGGCCGCTGCGGCAGTGTTATCGGCAGGGGCAGGGGCCGCGTCCAAAGCTGCGGGCTGGTCTGCGGCACCGGGCGCTGCCTCTTGCTGGGCGGCGGTTTCTTCGGGAAACCACTGCGGAAACAGCATTGGTCCGCCGACAAACCACGCAAGGATCACCAGAAAGCTGAGCGCCGTCGCGAAAATGAGATTCTTGTTCTGATCGTCCATCTGGACTACCGCCATTCCTGTTCAGGGTCAGCGGTGGTTCAACGCCAGAGGCACCAAAAGGTCAAGCGCTTTCCCGGATTTTGGCCGGGAAAGCGTGTCTTTCCCAACCAAAAGCTGGAAATTCGCGTCTGGCTTAACGTGCCCGATGACCAATACGCGGCGTGGGGCTTTGGCGAAGGTGGTGGCGCTCGATCCAGTCGAGCGTTTCATCCACCGGCATCGGGCGGGCAATGCCAAAGCCCTGCACATCCCCACATCCAAGCTGTGCCAGCATCGCGTGTTCACCGGGGGTTTCCACCCCTTCGGCCAGCGTCGCCAGCCCAAGGCGTTCCGCCATGGACAGGATTGCCGATACCATCTTTTGCTGTTCGCGGTCTTCATCCACCTTGGTGACAAAGCTGCGATCAATCTTGATGCGGCGCACCGCAAAACGCCGGATCGAGGTGATCGAGGCATGGCCCGTGCCGAAATCATCCAGATCAATGCCGCAGCCGATTTTGGCCAAGGCGGCAATATTCGACACGATCACGTCATTGTCGGTTTCTGCGACCACATGTTCCAGAATTTCAACCGAAAGCCGCTCAGGCTCCAGCCCGAAGCGATCAAGCTCCCATTTCAGCTTTTCAACCAGCCGCGGGTTGCGCAATTCGGCGGCCGAAAAATTCACGGCGACCGTGGGAATCTGCAAACCGGCCTTGTCCCAGCGGCTCAGCGCGGTCAGGGCGTTGAACAACATCACCTCCCCCAAACGCTCTGACAGGCCTGCGTCTTCGATCATTGGCAGAAAATCGGCTGGGGGGATCAGCCCCCGTTCGGGGTGATACCAGCGCGCAAGGGCCTCAAAGCCGGTAATGACGCCGGTATCGGTGGAAATCTGCGGCTGAAAATGTGCCCGGATCTGGCCTTCGTCCAAGGCGGTTTCCAATTCTTCGCGCAGGGCGTCACGATCCGCGCGATGGCGCGCCATGTCGGGGGAGTAGGCACGCATGGCGCCGGGGCCGTGGCGCGCCGCCTCATCTGCGGCGATCTGGGCGGCATCCAAAAGGGCCTTGCCGCGCGGCTGTGGGGCCCGTTGCGCCAGGCAAAACCCGATCGAGGCCGAAACATAAAGCCGCTGCGCATTCAGCGAAATTGGTGTGTTGATGGCTGATTGCAGGCGCGCGGCCAATTGCACGACGGTTTCCAGATCCAGCCGATGGACCGGGGCAAGGGCAATGGCAAAGCCGCCGCCCTCCAGCCGCACGACCATGTCGCCGCTGCGCAAGGCCGCGCAAATCCGTTCGGCGCTGCGGGCCAGAACCTCAGTCTGGGCGGCGCGGCCATGGCGCTCCAACACCTGATCTATGTCGTCGAACTGCACCACCAGACAGGCGGTTGTCTTGCCGCTGATTGGGGCATCTTTCAAAATGCTGTCAAGAACGGGCAATACATGCGCGCGCAGGCCAAGCCCCCCCAGCGCATCTGGCAGGGCGGGCACAGGCGGCCTGCCCGGATGAAATCCCCCCGCGGCGGCAAAGGCCAGCGGCGCGCCCAAGGCCACCAGAACCAGCACCTTCTCGCCGCCGAACCAAAAGGCGGCAAGGGTGATGGCAGGCAGAAACAAGATCATCTCAGGCCGCTGTATCAGGGCTTGAAATGCGCGTGCGGGACGGGCCAGTCTGGCAGGCAGGGAAAAGGGCATTCGGCACAACTCCGGCAACAGCCAGACAAGAGCGCCCGGCCAGCCAAGCCTTAGGCCGATAGGTTTATGCCCCGGTTAATCCCGATCCCGAAGTTGCGGAGGATTTTCGCTAAAATTTGCAGGTTCCCGCATCAGGCCGGCAAAGTCGAACAAACCCGGATCGGCCAGATGCGACGGGCGCACATTCATCAACGCCCGAAACATCACCTGACGGCGACCAGGGGTGCGGCTTTCCCATTCATCCAGCAGCTTCTTGACCTGCGCGCGCTGCAAACCTTCTTGGCTGCCGCAAAGATCGCAAGGGATAATTGGATAGTTCATCGCGCGGGCAAAACGGTCGCAATCGGCTTCGGCCACAAAGGCGAGGGGGCGATAGACGAAAAGATCGCCCTCTTCATTCAGCAGTTTCGGCGGCATGGTGGCCAGCCGCCCACCGTGAAACAGGTTCATGAAAAAGGTTTCCAGAATGTCGTCGCGATGATGGCCCAGAACCACAGCCGAACAACCTTCTTCCCGCGCGATTCGGTAAAGATTGCCACGGCGCAGGCGCGAACACAGGCTGCACATCGTGCCGCCGGGCGCGATTTTCGACGTCACGACCGAATAGGTGTCTTGATATTCAATCCGGTGCGGCACCCCCATGCGCGACAGAAATTCAGGCAGGACGGTGGCCGGAAAACCCGGTTGCCCCTGATCCAGATTGCAGGCCAAAAGGTCGACAGGCAGAAGCCCGCGCCATTTCAATTCGTTCAAAACGGCAAGAAGGGTATAGCTGTCTTTGCCCCCGGACAAACAAACCAGCCAGCGCGCGCCGGGTTCGATCATGCTATAGGTTTCAATTGCTTCGCGCATGTTCTGCACCAGACGCTTGCGCAGCTTGCGAAACTCGGTCGACTTTGGCGCGCCGTGAAACAGCGGGTGAATGTCGTCGGCAATATCGTCGTCTTGCATGGGGTATCCTCGTCTGTAGGGCCCATTTGCATGAAATCAACTCTGCGCGAAAGCCTTTTCATCTTGGCAAAAATACCCCCGCCGGAGGCGCCTTTGGCCAATGCCGGACGCTCCGCGGGGGGTATTTAGGGCCAAGATGAAAGCGCAGGTCAGCGGGTCTTGTCAAAATCCGGATCGGCACCGGGCACCGGATCATAGCCATGGCCGCCCCATGGATGGCAACGACAGATACGGCCGGCGGCCAGCGCGCCGCCTTTCAGCCCGCCATGGCGTTCCAGTGCTTCCAGCGCATAGGCTGAACAGGTGGGCTGATAGCGGCAGCCATGGCCGACCCAAGGGCTGAGCAGCAGCCGATAGGCGCGCACGGGCAGGGCGAGAATATGGGCAAGTGGTGTCATGGCCGGTGAATTCGCGCCAGCGCGCCATGCAGATCGGCAAGCAGTAACGCAAAGCTGCGCAGGGTGGTCACGCCGGGCTTTGCGACCAGCACATAATCCCATCCCGGCCGGGCCATTTGTGGCAAGACGGCGCGGGCCACCTCGCGCAGGCGGCGTTTAGCGCGGTTACGCGCCACGGCATTGCCGATTTTTTTCGAGGCGGTAAAGCCGATGCGCACCGAAGGATCTGCATCCTTGCGGTCGCGGGCCTGCACCAAGAAACCACCCGTTGCCTGACGCAGGCTTGAGGCCGCGCGCAGGAAGTCGGGGCGGTTTTGCAGCGTTGATATGCAAAGCGAAACCGCCGGCGATGCGGCGGGTTTGCTGGCATTGCTGCCTTGGCCCTGCATCTCCGGCGGTGTCATGTCTTTAACCATGCCTGGCCCCAAAAGGCCGCAGGGATTAAGCCGACAGCTTATGACGGCCCTTGGCGCGGCGGGCGGCCAGCACCAGACGGCCGCCTTTGGTGGCCATGCGGGCGCGGAAACCGTGGCGGCGCTTGCGGACCAGGTTCGACGGTTGATAAGTGCGCTTCATCGCGGCTCTCCATAAGACGGGTGGCCGAACCCAAGTGGATTCGACGCCGGTAACTTGAAGCCCGGTCTTTACGCAGGCTGGGCTTGGCTGTCAACGCGGGTTTCGCGGGTTTTCTGCAACATTTCTGGCCTGAATATCCCGAACTCAGGGAAAAAGCCGAAGATTGCGGTAAAGAATCGGCAAATTAACTCGCGCGGTATCAATCACGCGTGAAGCCTATGGCGCAATGGGGGCGTTCTGGCCCATCTTAGCCGCATGACACTGCCTGAACCTTCACGTTTCAATCCGTTCTTGGCGCGCAGAGTGCTGCGCCGCTTGCCGTTGGTGCTGATTCTTGGTGCGGCGATTCTTGGAGGCGTGGTTTTTCGCGACCTGCTGACCTTTGAGGCGTTGGCCGCCCATCGTGCGGCGCTTCTGGCTTATCGCGACGCGCATCTTCTGGGGGCGAGTTTTGGCTTCGTTTTGGCTTATGCGGCGATTGTGGCGCTGTCTTTGCCCGGCGCGACGATTGCCACTTTGGCGGGGGGCTTTCTTTTTGGGCTGTTTCCCGGCGCGCTTTACAATGTTTTGGGGGCGTCTTTGGGGGCGGTGATGGTGTTTTGGGCCGCGCGTGCCGGCTTCGGGGCCGATGTCGCCGCACGGATTGCCGCGCGTGGCGGAAAGGCGGCGCGCTTGACTGAGGGGCTGCGGCGCAACCAGTGGTCGGCGTTGCTGACCATGCGGTTGGTGCCGGTGGTGCCGTTCTTTCTGGCCAATCTGTTGCCGGCTTTTGCGGGAATACGGCTGTTACCCTTTGCTCTGACCACGGCCATAGGCATCATTCCGGGCGCGGTGGTGTTCACTTCGGTCGGGGCGGGGTTGGGCGATGTTTTTGAACGGGGCGAGACGCCCGATTTGGCCATCGTCTTTTCTCCGCCGGTGCTGCTGCCGCTTTTGGGGCTGGCGGCGCTGGCGGCCCTGCCGATGGTGCTGCGGGCCTTGCGCCGAAAGGAGGCATGACCATGGCGCGCAATGTCATTGCCGCAGATCTGTGCATCATCGGGGCGGGGTCTGGTGGCCTGTCGCTGGCGGCGGGCGCGGCCCAGATGGGAGCAAAGGTGGTGCTGGTTGAAGGCGCGGATATGGGCGGCGATTGTCTGAACCGTGGCTGTGTGCCTTCCAAAGCCTTGCTTGCCGCGGCCAAGGCCGCCCAAGGGTTCCGCACTGCCGGAACTTTCGGGATTGCCCCTGTGGAGCCCGATGCCGATTTCGCGGCGGTGAAGGACCATGTTCAGCGCGTTATTGCCGCCATCGCCCCGCATGACAGCCAGGAACGCTTTGAAACGCTTGGCGTTCAGGTGATCCGGGATTGGGCCCGCTTTACCGGCCCGCGTGAGGTGGCGGCGGGTGGGCTGTGCATCCGCGCCCGTCGTTTTGTGATTGCCACCGGATCGCAGGCGGCGATTCCGCCCGTGCCGGGGGTAGAGGATGTGCCCTATCTGACAAACGAAACCCTGTTTGGCTTGCGCGAAAAGCCGACACATCTTGTGATTCTGGGCGGCGGGCCGATCGGTATGGAAATGGCGCAGGCGCATCGGCGGCTTGGCTGTGCAGTGACGGTGGTCGAGGCGGCCAAGGCGCTGGGCCGCGATGACCCGGATTGCGCAGCCGTCGTGCTGGCGGCCTTGCGGGACGAAGGGGTTGATATTCGCGAAGGTCAGGCGGTTGTGCGGCTGCGCAAACTTGCTGCCGGGGTCGAGGCGGTGTTGGGCGATGGCACGGTCCTGACCGGGTCGCATCTGCTGATTGCAACGGGGCGCAAGCCGGTGTTGGAGCGGCTGAACCTTGTCGCGGCGGGGGTGGATTTCACCGCCAAAGGCGTGACGGTTGGGCCGGGGCTGCGATCGGTTTCAAACCGTCGGGTTTATGCCATGGGCGATGCGGCAGGGGGGGCGCAATTTACCCATGCGGCCGGGGCCCATGCGGGTGTGCTGATCCGCCAGATCCTTTTGGGCTTGCCGGCAAAAGCGGCGGCGCAGGTGCCCTGGGTCAGCTATACCGAGCCGGAACTGGCACAAGCCGGCCTGACAGAGGCCGAGGCGCGGGCCCGCCATGGTGATAGGCTGACGGTGCTGCGGACGGAGTTTGCCGCCAATGACCGGGCGGTTTCCGAGGCCAAGACCAAGGGCCTGCTGAAGGTTATGGTGCTGCGCGGCCGGCCCGTGGGGGCCAGTATCGCCGGACCGGCAGCGGGTGAGCTGATTGGCTTTTGGGCGCTGGCGATTGCGGCGCGGGTCAAGATGGGCACGGTGGCCGGGCTGATCCTGCCCTATCCCACGATGGGGGAAACCGCCAAGCGCGCGGCTGGGGCCTATTTCTCGGCCAAACTCTTTGATAATCCTGCGTTGAAGCGGGTTGTAAGGCTGGTTCAGCGTCTGATCCCCTGACGTTTGGCACCTTGATCCGCGCCCGGGGGCCTTCTGCCCCCGGACCCCCGAGGATATTTGGGCACAGAGGATGGAGCCACGGGTGCAAGGCAAGAGGGGCAGGTTTCTGAACACCCTTTCAGGGCGCTTTCTGATTTTGACCGTGGCCTTCGTCATGCTGGCCGAGGTGCTGATTTTTGTGCCGTCGATCGCGCGGTTTCGTGCCGATTTCATGGCGATGCGGCTGGAAAAGGCGCAGATCGCTTCGTTGGCGCAACTTGCCGCTTCGGACATGGTTTCGCCCGAGCTTGAGGCCGAGCTTTTGGCCAATGCGGGCGTCTATAACGTTGTGCTGCGGCGTGATGAAGTGCGCCAATTGGTGCTGTCTTCGGCTTTGCCGGCGCCGCTTTCGGCCACATATGATCTGCGCATGGCCAGCCCGTGGGATCTGATCCGCGATGCGCTGGTCTGTCTCGTTGATCCAAAGGACGACATCATTCGGGTGATCGGTAATCCAGTGCAGCAAGCAGGGCTGTTGATTGAGATTACCATGGATGCCGTGCCGATGCGCGCAGCGATGCTGGATTACGGATTGCGTATCTTGCTGTTGTCGGCGCTGATTTCGGTGGTGACGGCGTTCTTGCTGTTTCTGGCGGTGCAGCGGTTGATCGTTTGGCCGATTCGGCGCGTGGCGCAGCACATGGCCTCTTATGCCGAGGCGCCCGAAGATGCCCGTCGTGTGATTGCGCCGATGGCGCAGGTGGAAGAATTGCGGAGCGCCGAAGAGGCCATGCAAGCGATGCAGCGGCAGTTGACAGGCAGCCTCAAGCAAAAAGAGCGGCTTGCCCAATTGGGCGGCGCGGTGGCCAAGATCAGCCATGATCTGCGTAATATCCTGACGTCGGCCCAGCTTTTTGCCGACCGCTTGGAAGGCAGCGCGGACCCGATGGTTGCACGGTCGGCGCCAAAGCTGGTTGGGTCTATCAGCCGCGCCGTTGCCTTGTGCGAATCGACGTTGACCTTTGGCAAGGCCGAGGAAGCCGCCCCCGGAATGCGCCCGGTCGATCTGGCCGCGCTGGCCGCAGATGTAGCCGAGGCCGAGGGGCTGGCTGATGGGAGCCATGTAACCTGTCTGATTGATGTGCCGGATGGCTTTACCGTGATGGCGGATAACGAGCAGATGTACCGGGTGCTGTCCAATCTGGTGCGCAATGCCCGTCAGGCGATCGAGGCGACGGGCGAGGGGGGCACGATTGAAATCGCAGCCGATGAGACGGCCGATTTCTGGCGTATTCGGGTAGGAGATACGGGCCCCGGCCTGCCGGAAAAGGCGCGGGAGCATCTGTTTGAGGCGTTTCAGGGCGGCGCGCGCAAAGGCGGAACGGGGCTGGGGCTGGCGATCGCGGCTGAGTTGGTGCGCGGCCATGGAGGGCGGCTTGAATTGGGCCGATCGGATGGGGAGGGCACGGAGTTCCTGATCCATCTGCCGAAATCACCGCTTTCAGCCTGAGTTCGGGAGCGATCGGAGATTTGCGGCGCTTTGTGCAGAATTGCCCTTGCAATGCCCGACAGGCGAAGCTAAACGCTGCCCCACGACGGACCCGTAGCTCAGCTGGATAGAGCATCAGACTACGAATCTGAGGGTCGGGCGTTCGAATCGCTCCGGGTCCGCCATAGAATTCATGGGCTTAGCTGGTAACAGCTAGGCCCTTTGCTTTTGCGGGCTACCACGGCGCATGATTTGGGCCGTATTCAGATTAGAAGAATTTCTCGCGCGCGCATTTGGTGCGGGGCGGGAGGCTTGTCGAATTTTTCAGCAAGATGGCACTTGGCGATCCGTGAAAAGCTTGGGCGGCGCGGCTGGAACTCCGCTCGATCTGCCTCGCTTTGGTCGGGCCTTTTGGGCTTCGGCATGACACCGTTGCCGTCGTTTATCAATGGCTGACCTGAGGCCCATCTTCCCTCAAGAGATGGAAAAGTGCTGGGTTGATTTCGGGGCTATGCAGCCGACTTACAGCGCGTGCATTGCGCATATTGGTTTGGGCAAGACCCAATCGGAGCTTCGTTCAGAGTATCACGCAGGACGGAACTGCCGCGGTTGTCTATGTTGGCCCATAGGTGCTGATCTAGCGGTGCAACCGCTTTGCCCCGTTATTTCAAGAGCGTCACGCCTGTTTCCTGCGCCGCATTTCTCAGTTGCTTACTTGCTCAGGGCCGCGGAAAAGCCCGATGCGACGGTTCTCACCGGATCGGCTCAGCAGCAGCGCGCTGATGCCGTGCTTCTGGGCAAAGCTTGTTCCGCGATGAATGCCACGGACCATGATGGCTGTCGCCATCGCGTCGGCCATCATGCAGGACGGGCCGAGCACGGTGACAGAGGCGGGGGCATCGACGACGGGCGCGCGTGTTGCGGGGTCCATGGTATGGGATAGCCGCGTTTTCCTGATTGTGAGGAAATGTCGGTAATCTCCGGAAGTGGCGACAGCGGCATTTTCGAGGGCGATGACAGAATGGCTGCCGCGAATGTCACTGTCGGGCGCGTCGATGCCGACCGTCCAGGGCGCGCCAGTTGCCCTGGTGCCGACTGCGCGCACTTCGCCATCTATCGAACAAAGGGCATGAGCGATGCCATGAGCGATGGCGGTTTCGGCAAGCCGGTCAACCCCGTATCCTTTGGCGATGCCAGACAGATCCAGCGCGAGCGGGGCCAGCTTGCGTGCGCGGCCGGCAGAAACGTCAAGTAGCAGCGCTTGGGTCGCCGGAACGCGCGGGGCGGCGCTGGCCGATTTTATCGCGGCAAGATTGATCGGATCGGAACAGAAACCCCAGGCGCGGACGGCATCTCCGATATTCATCTCAAACGCGCCCTCGCTTAAGGCGCTGACTGAAAGACCCGCCTGCAACACCCGCAACAGATGGTGTGGAAGCTCGACCCAATCTCCGACAGGAACGGCGTTGAACCGCATCAGTGCCGAAGTGGGGTTCCATGTCGACATCTGTTCGTCGACCTCGTCCACGGCGCTTTGCAGATCGGCTTGCAAGGCGGTGCAGGCCTGTGCGGATAAAGGCGCGTCTAGCTGAACGCTCCACTGCGTGCCCATGGTTAAACCATGAAGTCGGATCGCTGAGGGTTCAATAGCTGTCTTCGGCATAGCGGCCTCCGGCTTTGAGGCTGGCCAGTGAATATCCAGCGGGGGCTAAGATTTCTGCGAATGTCTCTCGCACGCCTTGTGCCATGTCGCGTCCGCCGCAGACCATGATGCGGCCACCTTTCGCGACAAGATCGCGGATGTGTTCGGCATCGGCGCGCAAATGGTCCTGCACGTAGTGACGCGCTCCGGTGCGGGAAAAGGCGGCGGAAAGGTTGGCAAGGCGACCCGAGGCGGACCATTGTTGAAGCTCAGCGCCATAGAGGAAATCAGCGTCTGGATGGCGTGCGCCGAACCAGAGGTGGATCGGGCGGCGGCGGGTATTGGCGCGGATGATGCCCGCAAGGGGGCCTATACCGGTGCCTGCACCAACGAGGAGGAGCGGCGCATCGCTGCGGTCGGGCCGGAAGGCAGGGTTCGGTTTGACGAAGGCCAGTGCGGTTTGCCCCGGCGACAGCTCAAGCAATTGCCCCGAGCACAGGCCACCCGGATGTGTGCTTACGACAATCTCGACGAAACCGTCCTGGGTTCCCGCGGCCAGCGAGTAGTAGCGCGGAACGGTGCTGCCATGCGGAACAACCCCAAGCAGATCGCCAGGTTCGAAACGGGGGAAGCGGCGGCCCTTCAAACGGTCGCGCAGCGAAGGGGAAGGAAGCGCAAAGCGCAGAATTGCGGTGGGCGCCTGCACAGCCTCGCCATAGTCATGACGCGAGACGAGGGTGAGCGCCGTCGTTTTCGGCATTTCAGGTTGGTGGATCACCGAGAGCGGGGTGCCTATCGCCGCACCGAGCCCTTCGGTCCAGCGGGCAAATGCCTGTGCAGATTGCCTGTCGATGCGATCGAGCGGCAGCAAAATCTGCCATCCGGCTGCGCGGGCGGTGGTGTCAATGTCTTCGGCAAAGCGGCAAAAGGCCGGAAAGCTGCGGTCACCAAAACCCAGGACGGCAAGTTGCGCCGTGGGATGCGGGGGGGCCGATGCGATCCGTGCAAGCGCATTGCTGGATGCGGCAGGCGCATCGCCATCGCCCCATGTGGCAGCCATAATCAGGACGCGGCGGGCGGCTGTGTAGGTTGAGGGGGCAAAGGAGGAAAGGGGGGCCAGATGGACGCTTCCGCCCTTCTGCTGCCAGGCTTGGCCGAGCGATTTGGCAAAGCCCCATGTGCTGCCGCCTTCGCTTGCCACGAGGATCACGGTATCAGCCCGGCCGGCGCTGACCATGCCCGCCAACCTCGGAGCGTTGCGGCGTTTACGCAGCCAGACCAGCGTGCCGGTCACGGCAAGGACGGGCGCCGCAAGGGTGAACAGGCCAAGAAGAAGCCCCCAAAGCGCCGCGCCCTCACCGGTGTGTAAAAGGTAAATCCATTCACCGAACTGGGCCCAAGGGCCATTCGTCATCCAAACCAGAAGCGCGCCTGTGCCCTGGTCGATGAAGCCTTCCCCCTGTACCGTGGTCAGGCTGAAGGCATCGGTCGCGTCACCCGCGTAGGGGAAGGTCAGATCGCGCAGCGCCGAGACAGGAACGGCTGTAAGCGCAGGCATAGCGGCGGGCGAAAGGCCCGTCTGTCCGCTGACTGCGGTGGGAAAGGCGGCGTTCGCCTCGTCTGCGGGCAAGAGATCGAAGGTCGAGGCGGTCATCCACAGTGCGGTAAGGGCGGAAAGAGCAAGCGTGACCACCGCAACGCGTGCGATTTCTCCATGCAAGCGACCGGCCAGCGGGCCACGCATCAGACCGAACCACTTGCGCCATCCACCCTGACGGCGGGCGATCAGGACGGCACCCGACACCGACAACACCAGCATGGCCAACGCGGCTGCGGCGGTGGTCCAGCGGCCAGCGTCTTCGATCAGAAGTGCGCGGTGAAAATCGGTCAGCCATGTTTTGAGGGCGGAGGGGTCGGCAGAACGCACATCCTGCCCGGTTGCCGGGTCAATCACCGCCGACTTTGGCGTGTCACCGTCGAACCAATAGGCCGTGATCCGGCCCGAAGGGGCGCGGCGGATCTGCTCTAGCTGCGGGAGGGTTGCCAGAACCTTGGCCGCAAGGTTGGCCACGGTCTGCCCCGCGACTGCCGAAGGGGAAGAGATCGCCTCCACCGCCGGAAAAACGGACAGTGCTGCGCCACTGAGCGACAGGGCAAACACGAGGACGGCGGCCAGAAGGCCGGGCCAGCGGTGGAGGGAGCGGAGCATGATTGGTCCTATCAGAAGGCGTAGCTGAAATTGGCTATGTAGCGGCGGCCTTTCACAGGCTGGCCTGCGCCTTTGGTTGTCAGGGGAACGGCAATTTCGTTCGGGCTTTCGCGCATATCCTCGGCGGCGGCGTCGATGTGCAGCGTGTAGCCCGCATCGAACAGCGCATCGGCAAGATCCATCGTCAATTCAAGGCTTCTGCCCGAGCCGACGCTTGCCCCGGTGATGCCATCGACCTGCGCCACATCCCCCCCCGTAAGTCGCGCCCAGTCGGACAGATGTCTGTAATATTTGGATTTTCCGCCCGCCATCCAGAGGCTGCCGACATATGCCCCCGAGGCATCGGTCACATAGAGCGAAAGATAGGCGCCGGGCTCGCCATATTGCGCGAGGTTCGTCGTTAGGGTGATGGGGCGAGCCGTGGCCAGATCAGGGGCGATGATTGCCGTGGTCAGGGCGAGTGCCGCGAAAAGCGATTTCATGGGAATACTCCGTTCAGTTTGTTTGGGCCTGCGGCGCGGTGCCGTCGGTGAAAAGGCCGTTTTTCGGTGGTGCGACACTGCCCGCAGGAGCGGCATTGCCCACCCCGCCAGCGGCGCAGCCGCCTTCGTCGTCATGCTCATCGTCGCAATCTTCGCTGTCCTCGTCATCGTCGTCAGATCCGAACCAGGACCTACCTTCGTTTTCGTCTTCGTCGTCGTCATCGCTGACGGTCCAGATCTGTGCAGCCATGCCCGCGGCCGGTCCTTCGAATACGAAGGCATGAACACTTGCCTGTGCGGCCTCAGCAAAGGTTGCACCGCCCAAGCCGAGGGCGCCGCTGGTAAGGAGAAGGGCAATCGCCTGTTTCATGTCGTTATGTCCTTAGTTGGGTGGGGGATATGCGGTAGGGTGCGGCTACTCAGTCGTCGTCGCCATCCTCGAACTCCATTTCGATGATCGACAGCGATGCAGGGTCGAGCTTCACCTTGATCTGGCGCCCTTTGGCGTCCAGGCCCGTCACTTCGTAGCAGCCATCATCCAGGCGGATGCGCGAGACGCGCCAGCCCTTCTGTTCGGCAATCGTTGCGACCGCGTTGCGCGGCTGCCATTTCGCCATGGGAACAGCGCAATCAGCATCTGCGCTGGCAGGCGCGGCGGCCAACAGACCGACGATCACAAGGCTTGTTGACAAGCGGTTCATGCGTGACACTCCCTATCACTTCCATGCGGCCTTTCTGGCCCACGAAGCTGACGTCTTCCTGAAGCGGTTGGAAAATCTGCTTCAGGTCCGCGTCAGGTTGGCGGGATAGGACGCGGCAAGATGACCAAGGGAGGCGGTAATGCGGATTTTGTTGATCGAGGATGACCGCATGATCGCCGGTGCCGTGCGCGAGCAGGCCGAGAGCGATGGGCATTCCGTCGATCATGCCGCACGGCTGGATGCGGCGCGTGATGCGCTGGCAGTGGCCCATTTTGACCTTATTCTGCTTGATCTTATGCTGCCCGACGGGCGCGGTGTGCCGTTCCTTTGCAACCTCAGGGCCAAGGGCGATACGACGCCCGTCATTATAATGACCGCGCTTGATCAGGTGTCGGACCGGATCGAGGGGCTGAATGCCGGGGCCGACGACTATCTGGTCAAACCCTTCGATTTGAGCGAACTTTCCGCGCGGATTGGCGCAGTGTCGCGGCGCTATGCGGGCAATCCGAACCCGCGCATCACATGGGGTGAATTGTCGGTCGATATTGCGGCCCGCAGTCTGACGCGGGCGGCAAAGCCGGTGTCGCTGACTGCGCGGGAATGGGTGCTGCTAGAGGCTTTTTTGCAAAAGCCGGGACAGTTGCTGTCGAAAGCAACGCTTGAGGAGCGGCTTTATTCGTTTGACAGCGAAGTCGAGAGCAACACGATCGAGGTGCATATCAGTCGCCTTCGTAAGAAACTGGGGGCCGATCTGATCGTGACAGAGCGCGGGCTGGGCTACAGATTGGGCCAGAGATGAAGGGCGCGTCGATCCGCATCCGCGCGGCTGTTGCGCTGTCGCTGCTTGTTACGGCGCTTTGGCTGTCCACGGCCGCCCTGACCGCGCGGCTGTTGTCGAGCGAGATGGACGAGGTTTTTGATTCCGCCCTGCAAGAGACGGGTCAGCGCATTCTGCAACTCGCTGTCATTGATGTGCTGAACCGCGAAGAAGAGGGAATTACGCGCCGCGTGACGGGGCTGGCCGCGCATGAGGAGCATTTCACCTACATCGTCCGCAATCAGACAGGGGCGCTTTTGCTGGCCTCGCACCGCGCTGAGCCTGCGGCGTTTCCCTTGTTCGATACTGATGGTTTTCACGACGCGAACGGGCTGCGATTCTATCAGGAAAGTGCCGTCAGTGGCACGGTGATGCTGACCATCGCTGAACCCCTCTCGCATCGGAGCGAGGTCAGCATCAAGATGGCGATTGTCCTGGCGCTTCCACTTCTGGTCGTGGTGCCGTTGAGCGTGGTGTCAATCTTTTATGGCCTCGGCTTTGGCTTGCGCCCGCTGGACAGGCTACGCGACCAGTTGGCGCTTCGGGGTGCCAACCGCCTGACGCCCTTGCCCCGCGCAGGGTTGCCGGCCGAACTGCTGCCAGTGGCCGATACGGTGAATGATCTTCTGGCGCGTCTGGAGAAATCCTTCACCGCCGAACGCAGCTTTGCCGCCAATGCAGCGCATGAACTGCGGACCCCACTTGCAGGCGCGCTGGCGCAGGTGCAGCGTCTGCGACAGAAAACGACTGATGCCGACATACAAAGGCGCGCGGATGAGGTGGAAGCCACCCTGAAGCGGCTGACGCGGCTGTCGGAGAAGCTGATGCAGCTCGCCCGTGCCGAGGGTGCGCGGCTGCTCAACGAGCAAGCGCACGACATCGCAGCCATTGTCGCGCTCGTGGCGCGTGATTTTCACCACGATCGCGATGCGGCACCGTTGGATCTGTCCCTGCCGGATAGCCCGGTGATGTCAACCGTCGACCCCGACGCGGTGGCAATCGTCGCGCGCAACCTGATTGAGAATGCCCTGCGCCACGGCGGCGATGGCAGGGTAGCCGTCATGCTCGACCCGCTGGGCCGCTTGATGGTTGATAACGGCGGAGCAGCCATTGCGCCTGACAGGATGGCCAGATTGGCCGACCGTTTTGTGCGCGGCGAGGGGGGGGAAGGCAGCGGGCTTGGGCTTGCCATCGTCCAGACCATCGCCGGGCGGATCGGCTCCACGCTTGTTCTGCACTCGCCTATTCCCGGCCGGACTGACGGCTTTCGGGCCGCGATTGACCTTATCCCGGACACATCCAAAATGACGGACAAAACATCATGAGCCTTGCCTACCAGCCATCGCATGAAGAACTGCATTATCTTGACCGCGCGGGATGGCTGCGCGCGGCGGTGTTGGGGGCGAATGACGGGATCGTTTCGGTTTCATCCCTGATCGTCGGGGTCGCGGCCGCAGACCCGAGCCGCGCGGCGATCCTGATCGCCGGGGCGGCGGGGCTGGCGGCGGGTGCAATGTCTATGGCGGCGGGCGAATATGTCTCGGTCTCGTCGCAATCCGATGTCGAACGCGCCGACATCGCGCGCGAGCGGCAAGCTCTGATCGACACCCCCGATGCCGAGGAGCGGGAACTTGCCTCAATCTACGAATCTCGCGGGCTGTCCAAGGATACGGCTGCGCTTGTGGCGCGGGAGTTGACCGCGAAGGATGCTTTGGGCGCGCATGTGCGCGACGAGCTTGGATTGTCGGAGGTGCATACGGCAAACCCCTTGCAGGCGGCACTTGCTTCGGGATTGACCTTTACGGTCGCGGCCGCCGTGCCATTGGTCGCCGCCGCCGTCGCGCCCGAAAGCCAGATCATTGCGGTGGTGGTCGGTGCGACCCTTGTCAGCCTTGCCGGGCTGGGGGCATTAGGGGCACATGCAGGCGGCGCGCCGAAACTGCGGGCCACTTTGCGCGTCCTGTTCTGGGGCGCGGCTGCTATGGCCATAACGGCCGGTGTCGGGCATATCTTCGGGGTTTCGGTCTGAGCCGACGCGCGCCCGCCGGGGGCAAAGACGTGATCCGATGCCTGCTGCGTGCCGTGAATGGTGATTGGCGTCAGATGTCTGGAAGGCTGCGTTCCATCACCAGCATTGACCGCCATCTTCCGGCCATGCTTCAGCCGATGGCGCGGCTGTTCCGTCAATAGAAGCGCAGCTAAAGGAGTGGCGTTGTGAAACGAGAGGATGCCGCGTTGCTTATCTCCCGTATCGACGGAATTCGGCTCTTCGCTCATGCTTATTCTTGGCATCTGAACTTTCGCTTCGGTGATGTCACTCCGGCCAATTTCCTTCGGTTTGCCCATGACCAGGGGATGAAGGGCGTCAAGATCCATGTTGAAGATGGGGAAGATCGGTCTTTACTACATGCGCCAGATAGCCGCGCGCCATTTGCCAGGCTTGCGAAAGACCTGCGTCTGGAAGTTCACATAGAAACCTCAGCGACCGATGAAGCTACCCTTGCGGCCGCCATTCAGGTGGCGCGTGAGACGGGGGCAAGCTCGGTCCGCTGCTACCCACGCTATGCCGGGCGCGTGTCGCAGATCATAGATCAAACCATAGGCGATCTTCGAAAACTGGCCGTGCTGGACCCCAAGGGAGAGTTGGATTTTTTGCTTGAACAGCACGAAGATCTGAAATCGGATGAACTGGTCCGGATCGTGCAAGCCGTGCAAAACCCGCGCCTGACGCTCCTGTTTGATTTCGCCAATATGGTCAACGCTTTCGAAACGCCCGAAGCGGCCTTGGCCATTATGGCGCCATTCGTGACGGATGTGCATATCAAGGATGCAAAGATATTGCCCGATCGCGGCGGTTTCGCCCATCGCGCCTGCCGTTCCGGCGAAGGGGATATAGATTTTGCCAGCCTGCTGACCACTTTGCTGTTGCTGGGAGAAACGCCGCAAGTCCGCGCTTTCGGCTGTGAAGAGGAAAACGGCATGTATGCGCCCGCTTACCGCTTTCCAGCGGAACCTGTCGATCCAGTCATCCCGCCGCGTGACGCCTCAAGCACCGAACTGGCACCGGGGGAAGATTTGCAGACACGGCTCGTCAAAGAGAAAGCCGAAGCGGTAGCCCAGATTGCCTATGTGCGAACTGTGCTATCCGACATCCGCGCAAAGGCGCGCGGATCGCTTTGATGCCGTGCCCACCTGCCTTAGGCAGACAGGCGCAGAACATCTTCGGTCGCGGCGGTCAAACTGATCGGGCCACCAACCGTGATGGTCGCGGCCAAATCGCGGGCAAAGCAATCAACAAGAAGTGTGGCTTGCCCACAAGACACATGCAGTCGCGTGAACGCCCCAAGAAATTCGACATGGCGCACAATGCCATGCAGCCCGCCGGCCTCGGCAGGGCACGGGCGCAGCGACTGGGGGCGGACGGCCACGGCAATCTTTTCCCCTGCAACCGCATCAAAGGTGCCGGGCAAGGCTAAACGCCCGCCCGCGCAGTTCAGGAATGCGCGCGCCTCGCGGCCGACCTGTCCTTCGATCACGTTTAACGTGCCGATAAACCCGGCAACGAAACGGGTCGCGGGGCGATTATAAATCTCCTCGGGCGTGCCGATTTGTTCGGCCCGCCCGCCGTTCATGACGACGATGCGATCCGACATCGACAGCGCCTCTTCCTGATCGTGGGTCACGAAAAGTGTCGTTATGCCAAGCTGGCGCTGTATCGCCCGAATTTCGGTGCGCAGCGCCACACGGATCTTCGCATCAAGCGCCGACAGAGGTTCGTCCAACAAAAGGACGCGCGGACGCGAAGCGACAGCCCGCGCGAGTGCAACCCGCTGCTGTTGGCCACCCGACAATTGATAAGGATAGCGCGCCTTCATTGCCGCAAGCCCGACCATGTCCAACATCTCATTGACCCGCGGCGTGATTTCGGCCGAGGCAACCTTGGCGACCCGCAGGCCAAAGGCCACGTTCTCAGCCACCGTCAGATTTGGGAAAAGCGCGTAGGATTGGAACACCATGCCAATCTGGCGCTGGTTCGCGCGCTGACGCAGCACGCTTTGCCCCTCAATGCGAATATCGCCTTGGTCGGGCGCTTCGAAACCCGCGACCATGCGTAAAACGGTCGTCTTGCCGCAGCCAGACGGGCCAAGCAGAGAGACAAATTCGCCTTTTCCCAGGGCCAGGTTGAAATCTCGGACCACCTGTGTCGGGCCGAAACTTTTGCCAAGAGAGGTTAGGTTGATGAAGGCCATTTGAGGTCAAACTTTCGTAAAGCGGGTGCGCCGCGCGAGGAACTGAATCACGCCCATGCTTGCCCAGGTCATGCTGAAGGCGATCACGGCGAGTGCTGCGGGTTCGTAGGCACGATTGCTGCCCATCCAGACCATGTAGGGGCCAAAGGCCGGGCGGTTTAGCAGGGCGGCGATGACATATTCGCCGATGACGATGGCAAAGGTCAGGAACGCACCTGACAAAATGGCGACGGCAATGTTGGGCAGGATCACCCGCGCCAGCACCGTTACCCATCCAGCCCCGAGGCTTTGGGCAGCCTCTGTCAGTGTTCGCACGTCGATGGCCCGCAAGCCGGTGTCAATCGCCCGATACATATAGGGGAGTGCCAAGGTCGCATATCCGGCCGCGAGCAGAAAATCGGTGCCGCGCGCCGAACCCGTCAGCGGAAGGATCGACGAGGTGTTGAACAGGCGGATATAGCCAAAGACGATGATGATCGGCGGGATCACGAGCGGAAGCAGCGTGATAAATTCGACCACCGGACGCAGGCGCGGCATCTTCAGACGAACCCAGAAAGCGGTTGGCGCGACGATCAGCACGCCCAAGATGACAGTCGCAATCGACAGGATCACCGAATAGGCCAATGTCTGCTGAAATTGTGAATCCTCTAGCACGCTGCGATAGGCGTCGAAGGAATAAACGCCCCTTCGCGCCCTGAGTGAGAACTCGATCGTGCCGACGAGGGGAAGGAGGAAATAGAGGACTGCAAAGCTGAAGATCGCCCATGATCCGATGCGTTTCAGGTTCATTTTTGCCACCGTTCGGCACGCACACGCAGCCAGATGTAAATAAGGTTCGCTCCACCGGTCAGCACGATCATGGCAAAGGCGATGGCATAGCCAAGATGGGGATCTTGAAGAACATCTCCGCGGATCTGGGCGAACAGGATGATCGGCAAGATCGACAGCGACGAGCCGGTCAGTGCCATCGCCGTTGCAACTGCCCCGAAGGCATTGGCAAAAAGCAGCGCGAAGGCACCGAGCAACGAGGGCCAAAGCACCGGAAGCGCCACCATGCGCCAATATTGCGCACCGCTCGCGCCAAGGCTTTCTGCCGCCTCGCGCCACTCTCCACGCAGGCCGTCCAGCGCGGGGGCGATGATGAGCACCATGAGGGGAATTTGGAAATAGAGATAGGCCATCGTCAGGCCTGAGAAACTCGTCAGATTGAAGCCGGTGGCGTAGATGTTGATGCCCAACCAATCGCGGGCCAGCACGGTCACTAAACCCAGGCGTCCCAGCGTTGCGATGAAGGCAAAGGCCAGCGGCACGCCCGCAAAATTTGATGCGACGCCCGAGAATGTCATTACCGCATCGCGCAAGGCTGGCGGCAACCCGCCGCGTGTAACAGCCCCCGCCACGAGAAGGCCGGCAACGGTTCCAAGAAAAGCGGTCCAAAGGCTGATCCGCAACGAAGCCCAAAGCGCCGACAGGATCGGGCCGGATAAAAGGCCCGAGAGATTGGCCAATGTCGGGCCACCATCAGGCCGCGTGAAGGCGCCGATCACGACATGCAGGGTTGGAAGGATCAGGAAGACGAATGCGAAAACGAAGAAGGGCACAACGCCCAGCCACAAGGATATGGACCGTTCAAGCCGATGTAGAGCCAGAGAAGACATGAATTGCCGTTCAGAAGATGAAAATCCCCGCGCCCTGTTCGGGCGCGGGGCTATGGTTAGAATTGATCACTCGGCAACTTGTGCGCCGACCACTTCATCCCATTTCCCGGACACGACTTCCTTATTGGCCGCTTGCTGATCGACCGACGGGAAGACGGCGCGGCTGTAGGCGTCCGCAGGCGGCAGCGCATCAAGCAGTTCCTTCGGGACTTCGCCCGCAGCGACCATCTTGTTGAAGCGCGCGGTGTGGCAGTAGCCCTTGACGTAGCCGTTCTGGCCTTCGTTTGAGAACAGGTGTTCCATCCATAGTTTTGCGGCGTTCGGGTGCGGCGCATAGGCGCTGATCGCCTGGACGTAGACGCCGGCCAGAACCGGGCCTTCGGGGATCACCACCTCGACCGGCGGGTTGCCGGCGAGCTGGTCACGCCAGGAAAGCAGGTTGTAATCCCAGGCGGCGACGATCGGCGTCTGGCCCTGGGCAATGGTGCCCGACTTGCCCGAAACGGGGACGAAGCTCCCAGCCTTGTTCAGTTCGGCCATGAATTCCAGACCTTTGGAGCCCGAAGCCTCACCCGGCTCGGCGCCACGCGACAGGCCCGCCGACAGAATCGCAAGGATGGCTTGGTTCGAGGCACGGGGATCGCCCGTCAACGCGAAGGCATTGGCGTAGTCGCTCTTGAGCAGATCATCCCATTTGGTCGGCACGGTCTGGACGATGTCGGTGTTCACGCCGAACGCCATCACGCCATAATAGGAACCGGCCCAGTAACCATCTGCGTCCTTGATGTCCGCCGGAATATCGTCCCAGACTGAAACTTTGTAGGGCTGGATCAAACCGTCCTGCTTGGCCTGCGGGCCGAAAGCAAGACCCACGTCGATAACGTCAGGGGCCTGCGGGCCGGTGTTGTCTTTGTTGGCGCGAATCGCCTCAATCTCGTCAGCGGAACCGGCATCCGGGTTCAGTTCGTTGACGGTGATTTGGGGGTATTTTGCCTTGAACGACGCGATGATCTCGCCATAGTTCCACCAGTCGTGCGGCAGAGCGATCGTCGTCAGCGCGCCTTCCTTATTGGCGGCCGCTTCAATATCGGCCAGGGTTTCGGCCGAAGCGGCGGTTGCCGTGAGCATCGCAAGCAGGCTCACGCCTGAAACCAGCGCATTGAGAGTTCTCATTTACGTCTCCGTCATTTGATCGGTGGGGCTGATTGCCCACTCCGCCGCAACTCACTACGCGCGGGACATGACGGATTTTCGACAGTTTCGTAACGCTTTCAATACGATGACTGTCAGTTGTGGGCGGCAACGCGAAACTGGAAAGCCAAATGAACATCCATCTTGCCAAGGATGCGCCTGACACGAAACGGCGAGGCACTTTGCTTTTGCGGGCTGCCACCGGGCCGCGATGTGCAAGATTTGCGACAATTTCGGGTTAAGCTAACTTCTGCGCGCCTAACTGAAACGCAGGGCGTGCAAGTCTCCGCCGTGGCGATGCAGCCAGTTGCGTTCGGTCTGCCAGCCGGGAAAAAGCCGGGCGACCACCGACCAGAACCTGTCGGAGTGGTTCATTTCCAGCATATGGGCAACCTCATGCGCGGCAACATAGGACAGCACCGAAGGCGGGGCCATCACCAGCCGCCAGGAATACATCAAGGCGCCCTCATGGCTGCACGATCCCCAGCGCGAGCGGGTATCGCGCAGCGTTACGCGGGCAACCTTGCGGTCGATCTTTGCGGCATGGTGATCGGAGGCGGCGACCAGCCGATCCCGCGCCAGTGCCTTTAGCCATGCCTGCACGCGCGCGCCCACCTGCGCCGGATCGCCTGGGACAAAAAGCGAATCGCCTTCCCGCACGATCTTGCGGCCCGTGGTTGCGACCAGTTGCACCATCTGCCCTTCAACCGGGATGGCGGACCCGATGCCAATAAGGTTCGTCTGTGGCATTCGGGCAAGGGCGTTGCGCAGCCAGCCCTCTTGCGCGCGGGCAAATTCCATCGCTTCGCTTTCGCGGGCGCGTAGCGGCATGGAAAGGGTGATGCGCCCGTCAACCCGGCTGACGCGCAGAGAAAAGCGCCGCGCGCGGGCCGTGCGGCGCAGCGTGATCTCGAGTGGCGGGAGGCCGGCGATGATGGGCATGGCACCTCTTGAAACTGGGGCACAGAATACCGATGTCCTGTGCGGTCGCAATCCGGTAGGGTGACGGGATAACAAAGCCTTTGACAGCGCCGGGTAGTTGTGGCAATCGGCTGCGACTCTGGACATATGCCTGCAAAGGCCAGCCTAAAAAGGGAACATCATGCCCAAGGCAGAATGGGGCGTAAAGCGTATTTGCCCCACCACTGGGAAACGCTTTTACGATTTGAACCGCAGCCCGATCGTCAGCCCCTATACGGGCGAGATCGTGGATATCGAAAGCGCGCGCCGCAAGATGGCCGCCGCTGTGATCAGCCGCTCGGCGCCTGAAAAGGATGATGAAACGCTGGTGGATGATCTGGAAGCCGATGACGATCTCTTGGTTGGCGGCGTTGCCGACGACGGCGAGATGGATGATGAACTTCTGGAAGATGATTCCGACGACACCGTTTCGCTGGATGATCTGGCTGACGTGCCCGGCGACGAGGAAGAATTGTAAGTCTTTTCGGCAGGCGCGAAAAAGGTGCATTTTTCCTCTTGCACCCCGCCGCGCCTGCCAATAAACAGCGCCCATCCGCAGCGGCCCACGGTGCGGAAGTTGGTAACGGGGTCATAGCTCAGATGGGAGAGCGCTTGAATGGCATTCAAGAGGTCGGGAGTTCGATCCTCCCTGGCTCCACCAACCAAC
>Ga0172373_10000274_pt1 | contig 83318 bp, 59 predicted proteins | sample Lak10m_2_FD_114546 | JGI IMG/M metagenome (GOLD analysis project Ga0172373, IMG submission 114546) | Freshwater microbial communities from Kabuno Bay, South-Kivu, Congo - kab_092012_10m | ecosystem: Environmental > Aquatic > Freshwater > Lake | place: Democratic Republic of the Congo...
CGGTGGAGAACCACCTGATTCGCGATTTCCTCGGGCTCGGCTTCGCTCAACAGGGATGACCTCCTTCAAGATGTAGGGCTCAATCAAGGCATCGATTCAGGACGCAGAGCGAGAGGAACGAACAGGTTTCTGGTGGCACAGGGTGTCGCCAAGTGCGGAACGCCGACGTTTGTCCTGCATGCGCCATGACTCCCCCTGCGACCGCACGAGGCTAGCCTCCTGTCAGCGGCGCCGGCAACTCGCGACACAGATGTAGGATACGGTTCCGAGCGCGCCGGCCGTCGCGACCCTCCGGTCATGGCGCTGCAACGCGGAGATCTCGCCCTCCATGCACGATCCGGTCGGCCCGCACGGCGGTACAGACATGAAGTTCCATCCCGGTGGCCGACCCTATCGCCGCGCCGTGGGCCGATACGCGCCCTATGCCCGCGTCGTCGACCTCGCCTCGCCATCACATACCGTTGTCGACCTCGACCGCGAAGACATCGACGCTGCGGCATTCCTCGCCCGCATTGATCGCGAGCTCAAGATCCGCTTCTACCAACCGAAGACGCGCAAGTCGTATCGCGTCGTGCTTGGTGGATTCCTGCGCTGGCTGGGGCTGCCGCCGGCCGAAGCGACCCGCGAAGACGTGCGCGAATGGCTCGAGCTCCTCGTCGACGGCGGCGCGGAATCGAGCTGGGTCTCTGTGCACCTGTCGGCTTTGCGCACGATGTTCGACAAGATGTGTGGCCGCGACATCACGCTTGGGCTGATGACACCACGACGAGCCCTCAAGCTGCCTGTCGTGCTCTCGTCCGACGAGGTGAAGCGGTTGCTCCTGGCGGCGCCGTCGTTGCGGGACAAGCTCCTGCTTGGCCTGATGTACGCCACCGGCATGCGCGTCTCCGAGGTGTCGCGTCTGCGGCTGCGCGATATCGATTTCGATCGCGGCGGCATCACGGTTCGTCAGGGAAAGGGGCGCAAGGATCGGATCGTGATGCTGCCGCAGAGTTTTCGTGGGCTGCTCGAGCGACTGCGAACCATTCATCGTCCCGAGGATTTCCTTTTTCCGTCGTCGATGGAGCCGTGGCGGCATCTGAGCCCGCGCACCGTGCAGCGGGCCATGCAGCGGGCGTGTCGGCTCGCCGGCATCGAGCGCTCGGCGACGTGCCACAGTCTCCGCCACAGCTTCGCGACACACCTGCTCGAGAGCGGCACCGACATCCGCTTCATCCAGCAGCTGCTCGGGCACCTGCGGCTCGAGACGACGACGCTGTACACGAAGCTGGCCGTCTTGCGTGGCGACCGGGCCGTGAGTCCGCTCGACCTGCTGACCGGTCCACCGGCTCCTTCCCGCCCCCTCATGATGGCGCCGCCGTCGAAGCCGGTGGGCGCGCTCGGCATCCGCATGGTCCGCGGCCACGACGCGCGCGGGCCGCTGGCGCAGGTGAGCCTCATTGTTCGCGGTGAGCCCGAGGTCTGCCTCGAGGGCATCGTCGTGCGCGAGCCCCGCCCCGGCTTCCTCGCCCTCGAGCTGCCGCCGCTTGAAGACTGGCAGCCGGCGCTGTCCTTCTGCGACGACGACGTCCGGGCCCGCTTCGAAGACGCCGCCTTCTATGAGAAGCTCCGCGACGAGCTGGCCCGTCGGTGGATGACAGCGTCGACGCCGCGGGCGCTGGCGGCCTGATCCGCTCAGATGCCGGCCGCTTCGGTGAGGCGAATCATGGTCTCCAGCGCTGCGCGGGCCTCGCGGGCGATGTCGGCGCGGCTGGCATCGTCGAGGCGCTCGCGGTGGCCGGTGACCTCGTCGACGGCGTCGCCGGCCTCGACCCTGTTGAGGGCCGGCGCCTTCCCCTGCCGCAACAGGTCAAGCATCGCCACGAGGTGGGGCGGGTCGTTGCGCGACATCGTGGCGCAGCCGCAGCCCATGGCCGTGCCGGGGATATCGGCCATGTTGACGACGGTGACGCCGTGCTGTCGGCCGTACTCCTGCGCGTTCCTGACGAAATGCCCCTCGGTGCCGATGGCGAGCTTGTCACCCGGCTTGGCCTGCTGCAGCGCATTCCACAGGAATTTGGTGCTGCCGGCGCCGTCGGCGGCGTCGACGACGTCGACGGTGCATTCGGGGTGCACGAGCACCTTGAATCCCTGTGACTTCCAGTGCTTGACCTGGGCGGTGGAAAAGACGGTATGCACGCCGCAATAACTGCCCCACAGCAGCAGCCGGCTCTTGTCGAGCCGCGCTTGATCCGACGTCGACAGCGACGCCAGGCGGGTATTCGCTCCCTCCCAACCGCCGCCGAACAGGAACGTCTCGTCGTCGTTGATGCCGACCTTCCGACCCGAATTGCGGCCGAGGTGTTGGTCGGGCACAAAGAAGATCTTCTTTCCCTGCGACACGGCCCACTCCATGATCGCCCTGGCGTTCGAAGACGTGCAGATGGCACCGCCGGTGCGGCCGGCGAGGGCCTTCAGGCGGCCGGACGTGTTCATGTAGCAGATGACCATGAGGTCATCGCCGTAGCGGTCGTGCAGCTCGTCGAAGAGGGGCAGGACCATGTCCTCCTTCGCGAGGGCCTCCATCGTGCAGCCGCTCTTGGGGTTCGTGATGTAGACCTGCTGGTGCGGGTGCTTGAGGATGGCGATGGTCTCCGCCATGAAATGCACCGCGCTCTCGACGAAGATCTCCACCTCGGGGCGCTTCTCGGCCTGCAGCGCGAGCTCGTAGCTGTCGGCAATGCGGCCGCCGTAGCGCTCGACGAGCTTCACGATCTCGCCGCCCATATAGTAGTGGGCGAGGAGCATGAGCTTCGGGCCGAAATGGTCGAGGGCCGGCACGATATAGCGGTCCATCCACGGCAGGACGGTCTCGGGGGTGCGGTCCGGCAGCGCGAGGTACTCCTCGACGTAGGGCTTGAACTCCTCCTGGTACCAGTCGATCGGCAGGTCGGTCTGGCAGATGTTCATGCCGGGCTGCAGGGCGATGCCGCTGCTCTTCATCGAGGTGTCGAGCTCGAGGTGGCGCTTGCTCTTGATCTGCACGAGGCTCGGCATGGGCGGCTCTCCGGGGGTGGCGGCTGGACTATGCCCGAGGGGACGTGTCGACGTCATCGTCGTCACCGTCAGCGGACGCAGGCGACGCGGCGCAGCCGGACGGCCGACGGTGGCCCCAGGAAGGGGGCCTGGGGCGTGATGGCGGCCACCTGACCGTGCAGGGCGCCGACGGGGCCGGCGCTGGCGCCGCCGGAGGCCTGGACGCAGGCGTCGACGGCCTCGAAGGCCCGCTGCTGGGGTCGGCCGGGCGGGGCAGGGAAGTGCAGGCGGACGAGCTCGGGCCCGAGCAGCTCCCAGCGGGCGCCGTCGTCGCCGTCGTCGTCGGCCGCGAGCATGGCCTCACGCACGTAGAGCCGGAAGCGGCGGGGCTCGTCGTCGAAGGCGGCGGCGTCCTCGACGTCGCTCAGGATCAGGGTGCCGACGAAGGCGCCGGCGTCGTCGACGAAGCAGCCGACGAAGGCCTCGGGGCGGGCGTCATGCCACTGCCGGGCCAGGCGGGCCCGGGCGCAGCCCTCATGGGTGGCGGCGGGGGGCAGGGTCGCGCAGGCCCCCCCGACCAGGCCGGCGACGACGACAAAGGATGCGACCGAACGCATGGGACTGCCTACCGTGTCGCCAGATCGGGCGCCACGCTTGACCGCAAGGGCGACGTCGTTAGCATGGACCCGAACGCACATTCTCGGGCAGGCCCTGTGCCAGATCGCCCGAGCCGCAAGGAGCAGTCCATGGCCGAGACCGTCAGCCTCACCCCGTTCGCGCAGGCCCCTGCCGCCCCGGAGGGCTTCCCCGGCGAGCTCATTGCGCTGGCCGAGTTCCCGCTCACCTTCACCGACCGCGCCCTCGACATGATCCGTTCGGCCCTCGAGGAGACCGACGGCGAAGACGGCGAGTACCTCCGCGTCGGCGTCAAGGGCGGCGGCTGCTCCGGCTTCCAATACAGCCTCAACTTCACCGACGAGGTCGACGACGAGGACCAGCTGGTCGTCGTCAGCGGCGTCAAGATCGTCACCGACGCGTTCTCGGCGAGCTACCTCAAGGGCACCGAGCTCGACTACGTCGAGACGCTCCAGGGCGCCGGCTTCAAGTTCAACAACCCGAACGCCAAGCGCACCTGCGGCTGCGGCTCGTCGTTCTCCGCCTGAGCCGACCGGCACCGGCGAAACGGGGCGCCCACGGGCGCCCTTTTTCTTTTCCGGGCGCGGGCTTTCGGTGTCCGCTCGGTTGCGACGCCCGCCTGATGGGCGATGCTTCTGGGATGCGTCGCCCCCTCCTTGCCGCCTCCATCCTGCTCTCGCTGTGCACAGTGATCGCCGCCGGCTGTGACGGCTGCGCGCCCCCGACGGCGGAGGGCGAGGGCGAAGGCGAAGGTGAAGGAGAGGGTGAAGGCGAGGGCGAGGGCGAAGACCCCATCGACCCGGACTGCACCCCCGACACCGACGGCGACGGCATCTGCGACGCCCAGGAGGCCGACTTCGGCACCGACCCGAACACTGCCGACAGCGACGGCGACGGCCTCAACGACGGCGACGAGGTCCGCGGCGGCACCGATCCGAACGAGGCCGACAGCGACGGCGACGGCATCCCCGACGGCGACGAGGCGCAGGTGGGCACCGATCCCCTCGTGCCCGACGAGGCCTGTCTGTCGGCGTCGGCCGAGGCGTCGGTGGGCGCGCCCGTCCCCGTCGACATCATCATCGCCATCGACAGCTCGGGCTCGATGGAGGGCGAGATCGACGCCGTCGAGCAGAACATCTCGGAGAACTTCGCCGACATCATCGGCGCCAGCGGCATCGACTTCCGCGTCATCCTCGTCGCCGACTACCCGCCCGCCGAGCGCAACTTCGCGATCTGCATCGGCGCGCCGCTGTCGACGGACGACTGCGTCGACCCGCTGCCGGCCGCGCCGGGCGTGCGCTTCCCGACGTTCTTCCACTACGACACCTTCGTCGGCAGCCACGACGCCTTCGAGGTCCTCCTCGACACCTTCGACAGTCCCGATCCGCACGGCCACATGCCGAGCGGCTGGGGTGCGGTGCTGCGCAACAACTCGGTGAAGACGTTCCTGCTCATCTCCGACGACGACCCGAACCTGCAGGCCGACGACTTCGACGCCCGGCTGCTTGCCCTCTCGCCGGAGCACTTTGGCGGCTCCGACGACCGCAACTACGTCTGGCACAGCATCATCGGCATGGGCGTGAACTCGCCGGCGACGGCGCCGTGGCAGCCGACGGACCCCATCGTCAACGACCAGTGCACGCCGGGCTCGGAGTCGGCGGCGACGGAGTACCAGGCCCTCTCGATCCTCACCGGCGGTCTGCGCTTCCCGCTGTGCGACAACGCCAGCTTCGACGTGGTGTTTCGCGCCATCGCCGCCGGCGTGATCGATCAGGTGAGCCTGCCCTGCGCGCTGTCGATCCCCGAGCCGCCCGCCGGCACCGTCGTCGACGGCGACGCCATGGCCCTCGTCTACACCCCCGGCAACGGCGACCCCGCCGTCTCGCTGCCGCGCTTCGACACCGAGGCGGCCTGCGTCGGCGACGGCTTCTTCCTCGACGGCGACCTCGTCACCCTCTGCCCCCAGACCTGCGCCGACGTCCTCGTCGACGAGACGGGCACCCTCGCGCTGCACGCGGCCTGCGTCGTGCCCGGCGAGGGCGAGGGTGAGGGCGAAGGCGAGGGCGAGGGTGAGGGCGAGCCCTGCACCGAGTGCTCGTGCGACAACCTCGCCTGCATCGACGGTGTCTGCGGCGCCTGCGGCGACAGCAACGACTGCTGCCCGGGCCTCATCTGCTCGCAGGGCGAGTGCATCCAGATCGGCGGCTGACCGTCAGCGGTCGGCGAGGAACACGAGGCTGTCCTCGAGGAGCGGGCCCATCCACGGGGCCTGCCACGTCGACGCCACGTGGCCCGGCGTGAACACGACGACGTCGCCGCGGCCCACGCCCTTCGTCCACAGCACGGGGTGCTCGCCGGGCATCGTGAGCTGCAGCGCGCCGCCGACGTGGGTGCCCTGCGCGAACGACGCGAGCACGGTGGCGCCGGCGGGGACGTCGTCGAAGGCGTAGAGCTCGTCGTCGAGCTGCACCTGCGGGGGCAGGCGGCGCGTGAGCGGGTGGGGCCGTCGCACGACGACGGTGGCGGGCTCGGTGCCGGGGAACAGCGAGTGGCCGACGAAGCGGGCGCCGACGGCCGAGGCCAGCCACGGCGTCGACGGCCCCCAGTCGCCGACGGCGGCGTGCAGCAGCAGCAGGCCCCCGCCGTCCTCGACGTAGCGGGCGAGGGCCTGAAACTGCGCGTCGGTGGCGAAGCGGCCGTTGGCGTGGGCGAAGACGACGACGGCGACGCCGTCGAGGACGTCGTCGGCGAGGACGGCGGCGTCGTCGGTGACGACGGGCAGCAGGCCCTGCCGCCGCGCGGCGGCGGCGACGGCGTCGGCGGTGACGTCGATGACGTCGTGGCGATAGCCGTGGGTCTTGGTGAGGATGACGACGACCGGGCGCGCGTCGTCGCGCGGCGTGGGCCAGGCGAAGGGGCCGACGTCGACGGGCGCGGGCAGCGGCGCCAGCAGCGGCTGCAGCATCTGACAGCCCGCGGCCATCATGGCGACACCGATGGCGACGACGGCGACGACGACAGCACGCATGGCCGCAGCGTCGCATGGCGCCGGCAAAAGAACAGGCGCCCGGGAGGGGCGCCTGTCGGGTCGATGACCGGCTGCGTGCCGTCGCCTCAGCGGGGCAGCGGCGGGGGCATGCCACCCGGCAGCGGCGGCGGGCCGCCACCGCCGAAGAACGCCGCGAGGGCGGGGATCTGGGCGGCGGGGGTCCAGGCGGCCTGGCCGTTGGTCCAGGCGAGGGTGTCGCCCTTGATCTGGCCCATCGTGACGAACTGCTTCACGACCTCCATCGTGAGCGGCCCGACGTTCTGGCCGTTGATGCCGAAGTACCACTGCTGGGCCTGCGGCATCGGCGGCGGCGCCTGCATCATCGGCTGCTGCTGCTGCTGGTTCATCATCTGGCCGGCCATCGCGAGGCCCATGCCCATGTTCATGCCCGCGCCGATGCCGCCACCGGCGCCAGCATTTCCAACGGCGTTGCCCATCTGGAACTGCTGGAAGGCACCCAGGTTCGGCGCCGGCCCCAGCGTCGAGCTGCCGAGGGCGCCCATCGCCGAGCGCTGGTCGATGGCCTTCTGCACGCTCTCGGGGACGTTGATGTTGACGATCTGCAGCGACGTGAGGTCGAGGCCGTATTCGTCGTCGATCTGGACCTTGACCTTCTCCTTCATCAGCTCGCCGAGCTTCGAGTAGGAGGAGAGGAGGTCGAGGGCCGGGATCTTCGCCTCACCAATGACGTCGGCGAGGGCCTGCTGGATGAGCGAGCGCATCACCTGGTTGAGCTCGTCGGTGTCGTAGTGGCCGTCGGTGCCGACGAGCTCCTTGAGCAGGAGCTTCGGATCGGTGCAGCGCAGCGTGTACGTGCCGAAGGCGCCGATGCGGATCGCGCCGAAGTCCATGTCGCGCATCATCAGCGGCTGCGGCGTGCCCCACTTGAGGCCGGCGATCGCCTTCGTCGAGACGAAGTAGACCTCGCTCTTGAAGGGCGAGTTGAAGCCGTGCTTCCAGCCCTTGAGCGTCGAGAGGATCGGCATGTTCGCCGTCGTCAGCTCGTACATGCCCTCGGTGAAGACGTCGGCGATGCGGCCCTGGTCGACGAAGACGGCGGACTGACCGGGGCGCACGGTGAGCTTCGCGCCGTTCTTGATCTCGTTCTGGTAGCGCGGGAAGCGCCACACGAGGGTCTGACCGTTCGTGTCGTCGAGCCACTCGATGATGTCGACGAGCTCGCCCTTCAATTTGTCGAAGAAACCCATGCCACACCTCCGTCGTCGCAAAAGCGATCGAACGGCGAACGCTTAGCACGCTGCCGACCCCGACAAGGGGTGCGCGCGTGTCCTACCTCACGCGGGCGCGCCGCAACGCGCCGAGGACGTCGTCGAGGGACGGCGCGTCGGCCTCCGGCTCGACGTAGAGCAGGCGCGCGGCGATGGCGTGGGTGGCGCGCTCCCAGACGGGATCGAAGGCGTGGGCGCGGTCGACGACGAGGTGCCAGACGGCCTCGGCGGGCTGGCCGTCGGCGTAGACGCCGGGCCGGTAGAGCGTGACGTCCCACGTGTAGTGCACGGGGCCGCCGTCGTCGTCGAGGCGGGCGATGGTCTCGAGCGCGGCGAGCACCTGCACCGAGAGCTTCTCGACCCGGTAGTGCCCGTCGGGGATCAGGCCGTCGTCGGCGTCGCCGGCGTCGTCGCTCTGGCCGGCAGCGACGGCCTCGCCGCGGTCGTCGTCGTCGTGGTCGTCGTCGCCGGCGGCGCTGTTGCCGACGCTGCTCTCGTCGCCCGCCGCACCCTCGAGGTCGTGGGCGCTCTCGTCGCCGCCGGTGTCGGCGCCGCCGCCGGTGCCGCCGCTGCCAGAGACGCCGCTGGCCTGGCCCGCCGTCGGGGCGTGGCCGACGACGGCGGCAGGGTCGCCGGCCTGGGCGCCGCGCTCGGTGGCCTCGGCCTGGGCGAGCAGGCTCTCGAGGCGCGCCCGCTCGCGGGCCTCCTCGGGCGAGGCCGCCGGCGCTCGCGTCGTCGCTGCCTGCGCGGAGGCGCCTGAGCCCTTCGTGTGGGAGCTGACGTCGACGCGCTCGCGGGTCGACGCTGCGCTCGTGCTGCTGTGGGCGCCCTCGCCGGCGTGGGCGTGCTCGGCGGCGGCGGCCATCGCGCTCGCGGCCTCGGCGGAGACGACGCCGGCGGCGCCGAGGGCGGCGGCGGTGGCCCGGTCGAGCTGGCCCGACGGGGGCAGGCCCTTCGCCAGCTGGAAGGTCTGCAGCGCCTCGCCGAGGTTCGTCGACGACGGCGCCTGGAAGCCGGCGGCGACGAGGGAGGCGAGCAGGCGGGCAGGGTCGAGGGCCCGATCGAGCGGTGCGTCGCGGGTCTCGGCGCGGAAGGCCTCGGCACGCGGTGACGACGACGACGATGACGACGACGACGACGACGGCGGCGGCGCAAGCCGGGCCTTCAGCAGCTGCTCCTGCCCGGCGATGGCCTGGCGGCGCTGGGCCTGACCGGCGAGGTCGATGGGCTTGCGCTCGGCCTTCGGCTCCGTCGTCGTCGCGGGCTTCGGCTCCGTCGTCGTCGGCTTCGGCTCGGCGGGCTTCGCGTCGGTCTTTGGCGGGGTGTCGGGGCCCCGCACGAGGCCGAGCTTCACGAGGAGGGCGGCGGTGGCGTCGTCGAAGCGGCCGGTGACGGGCAGGCCGGCCTCGCGCTGCAGCAGCTGCAGGGCGCGCTGCACCTGCTCGGAGGTCGGCGTCGTCGTCGTCGCCCGCTCGCTCGTCGTCGTGCCGGCGGCGCCGCCGCGGCGGCCGGCCTGGTCGGCCCGCTGCTGGCTGCGGGCCTCGCCGGTCTGCACGATCTCCTTGAGCTTGCTCTCGGCGTCGCCCAGCTCGGCGGCGAGGCGGGCGGCGATGAGCTCGCGGATCATGTCGCGGCGGGGATCGGTCGGCAGCGGGAAGCCGACGGCGGGCGTCGGCAGACCTGATCCAGCTCCCGGCAGCCGCACGACCATGACATCCCCACGTGAAGGAAATGATGGTAGCGCACCGACCATGTCCGAGTCTGTCGGTTGGTATGGCCTCGCCCGTCGCCTCGCGTTTGCCATCGACGCCGAGACGGTCCATCGCCTCTCGATGCGCGGCCTCTCGGTCTGGAGCGCCGTCTGCAGCGTCGACCTCGCCGGCAGCGACCCGGCCCGGGCGCCGTCGCTCGCCCGCACCGTGTGCGGCATCACCTTTCCAAACCCCCTCGGACTCGCCGCCGGCTTCGACAAAGACGCCGAGTGTCTGCCCGCCTGGCAGGCCCTCGGCTTCGGCTTTGTCGAGGTCGGCACCGTCACCCGCCACGCCCAGCCCGGCAACGACAGGCCCCGCCTCTTCCGCCTGCCTGCCGACGGCGCCCTGCTCAATCGCCTCGGCTTCAACAACCACGGCGCTGCCGTCTGCGCCGAACGCCTCGCCGACTGGCGTCGTCGTGGCCGGGTGAAGGTCCCGATCGGCGTGAACCTCGGCAAGAGCAAGATCACGCCCGCCGAAGACGCCGCCGCCGACTACGCCTTCAGCTTCGACGCCACCGCCGACGTCGCCGACTACATCGTCGTCAACGTGAGCTCGCCCAACACGCCCGGCCTGCGCGACCTGCAGCAGACGAGCGCGCTGATGGGCATCGTCGACCCCCTCGTCGAGCGCAACGCGAAGCGCAGCAGCCCGCGCCCCATCTTCGTCAAGCTTGCGCCCGACCTCGCCGACGAGGACGCCGTCGCCATCGCCCGCGCCTGTGTCGAGCACGGCGTCGCCGGCCTCATCGTGAGCAACACCACCATTGCCCGGACGGGCCTCGTGGGCCCGGTGCCCGAGGGGCCTGGCGGCATCTCGGGGCGGCCGGTCTTTGCCCGCAGCACCGCGCTCCTGCGGCTGCTGAAGGGCGACGTCGGGGAGAAGCTCGCCTTCATCGGCGTCGGCGGCGTCTTCGGCGGCGACACGGCGCAACAGAAGCTCGACGCTGGCGCCGACCTCGTGCAGGCCTACACCGGCTTCGTCTACGGCGGCCCCGGCTTTGCGCGCCGCACCCTGCGGGGCCTCGCGGCGACGCCGCGCCTCCCGCATGCACCTGCCTCGATGTGAGGCTCGATGTGATGGGTCACCTGCGAGACCATCGGGAAGCAGTGCTAGATTGGCCCGACCGCCGGCTGCACGCCGTCGCTGGATGAGGATGCATGCGCGAGCAGGCCAACGCCTATCGGAAACATCGAGACGCCGAAGACAAGCAGGGCAACCTCGCGTGGGCGTCGCGCGTTGGCAGCAAGGCCCTGCGCGTCAGTCCCGAAGCGGCCAGCCGCGACGTCGAGGGCGCCTTCGAACTCGATGAGCTCGAGAAGATCATCTGGCGGCTGCTGAAACTCCCGCGCCGCTACACCGAGCTCGAGCACAGCGGGCTCTTCGACGCCGACAACCTCCGTGGCGTGCTGCGCGGGCTGGTGGCCGCCGACGTCGTCGACATCGTCGAGGCCAGCGAGGCCAAGGCCCTCCTGCCCGCCGAGATCCGCCGCTTGAAGGCCGAGGTCGCCGGCAAGGAATGGCGCCCGAAGGTCGGCACCCTTGCGGCCCGCGTCTACCGCCCCGACCTCGAGAGAGTGACCTCGTCGCCGTCGGGTGCCCCGGTCACGACGTCGTCGGCGGCGGCGCCGGCGCCGAAGCCCGCCTTCGAGGTGCTGCTGACGCCCGAGGAGAAGCGCCTCAAGGAGCAGTTCGTGACGGCGGCGAAGGCCATGGGCGGCCTCAACCACTACCAGTTCCTCGGCGTGCAGCAGGGCGCCGACGACGGCGCCATCCGCGCCGCCTACGTCCACCTCGCCCGCGAGTACCACCCCGACAAGATCGCGGGCGGCAACCTCGCCAAGGACGCCGAGGCCAAAGACGCCGTCGAAGCCCTCTTCAAGCGGCTCGGCGAGGCCCACAAGACCATCGGCACCGCCGAGACCCGGGCCCGCTACGACCGCGAGCTCGCGCTGTCGTCGTCGGCGCCGACGGCGGCAGGTGACGGCAAACGTCCGCGTCGCCCCGTCGAGGCCAGAAACGCCTACCTCATGGCCGAGACCTTCTTGAAGAAGAAGGAGTTCAAGCAGGCCGAGCTGCACTACCGCCAGGCCGTGATGTTCGACCCCGACGAGCCCATCATCCAGGCGTCGCTGGCATGGTGCATCTACCTCAACACCGAGACGCCGCTTGAGGCGCGCCTCGCCGAGGCAAAGAAGCGCCTCGAAGAGCTCCTCAAGTCGGCCCGCACCGGCGACGTCTTCTACAAATACGGCCGCGTCCTGCGCGACCTCGGCGATGAGGGCGGCGCGCTGCGCGCCTTCGAGAAGGCCGTGATGCTCACGCCCGGACACACCGACGCCCAGCGCGAGGTGCGCCTCTCCCAGGCCCGCAAGGAGAAGGAGGCGCAGCAGAAGGCCGAGGACAAGACGCTGCTCGGCAAGCTCAACAAGATCCTCAAGGACCGCTGACGCGACGAGCGAGCTGCTGAACAACGCAGCCCATTGGCAGCCGCCTGCTACGCGTCGGGACGCAATCCCTGCCGACCGGGCAGGGCCCAGAACAGCTCGCGGACGGCGCCGGGCAGGCGCGCGGCCCGCTCCTCGAGAAGGGCCGACGCGCGGGCGCCGACGCTGCGCGCCTCCTCCTCGTCGCCCATCGCGCGCAGGGTCTTCATGTAGGGCAGCAGCGCGTCCTCGACGGCGAGGCCGGTGGCGGTGCGGTCGTCGAGCAGCTCGGCGGCCCGCTGGGCGTGGGGCAGGGCCGCCGCGACGTCGCCGCCGGCGAGGAGCAGCTCGCCGAGCAGGGCGTTGCCGAGGACCTGTCCCGACAGGAAGCCGCGGCGCTCGCCGAGCTCGACGGCGGCGCGGGCCCGGCTCAGCGCCGACTTCCACAGGCGGTCGCGGGCGCTGCCGCTCGCGCTCTGGGCGCGCAGCCACTTGGCGCGGGCGCTCAGGAGCTCGGTCTCCATCGCGGCGAAGGGGTCGCGCTCGACGTCGACGCGGCGCCGCACGTTGTCGAGGATGCCCTCGGCGGCGGCGGCGTCGCGGCGCGCGAGTTCGGCGCGGGCGAGGACGACGGCGCACTGCCGCTCGAGTCGATCAAGACCCAGCGCGCGACTGCGGCTGCGGGCGCGGTTGGCCTCATCGCAGGCGGCGGCGACGTCGCCAGCCATGAGCAACACGTCGGCGCGGTTCTTCAGGCTCTGGGCCGAGCCCGCGTCGTCGCCGATGGCCTCGCGCACCGACAGGGCCCGCACGAGCAGCGACAGCGCCGTCCACAGATGGCCCGTCCGCACGTAGACGTCGGCGATGGCGTCGAGACAGGCGGCCTCGCCGGTGAGGTCGGCGATGGCGCGCTTGTGGGCGATGGCCTGCAGCAGGTGCTCAAGCGCCCCGAGGGGATCGTTGCTCTCGAGGTGCAAGAGGCCCATCTGGTGGGCGATGCCGCCGAGCACGCGCCGCTCCCGCTCGGGCGTGAGGCGGCGGGCCTCGTCGAGGGCGCGGCGGGCGCCGTCGAGGTCGCGCGCCGCGAAGCGGATGAGGGCCAGCAGGCGCAGCACGTCGCGCACGCGGTGCGGACCGCCGTCGTCGCCGGCGCTGCGGGCGAGATCGAGGGCGCGCAGCGTGGCCTCCTCGGCCTTGTCGAGGTCACCGAGGAAGAGGTTGAAGCGCGCGACGCGGGCGAGGGCGACGGCCTGGTGGGCTGGGCGGCCGGTGAGCTCGGCGGCGCGCACGAGCTGCTTGAGGGCCTCCTTCAGCGCGGCCTGGGCCTTGTCGCCCTGCGCGGCGCCGAGTTCGAGGGCGGCGGCCAGCTCGAGCTTCAGCGTGAAGGTGATGTCGCCCTCGTCGTGGGCGACGAGCTCGAGGGCCTCGGTCGCCATCGTCACGGCGCTCTGGCGGTCGTCGAGGCGTCGGGCCCGGCGGATGGCGACGACGAGGTGCTCGACGGCCCGACGACGGCGCTCCGCCAGCTTGTGGTGCCGGGCGAGGCGTGCGGCGACGGCGCGGGTGTCGTGCAGCGCCTCGAGGGCGTCGGCGACGACGGCGAGGACGGCGCGGGCCTCGTCGTCCGAGAGGGCCTGTTCGGCGGCGGCCCGCAGCAGCGGATGCTCGAACACGAGCAGCGTGTCGTCGGCGACGGCCTCGTCGATGAAGAGGGGCGCGCCGGGGCGGCGCTGGCTGCGCGCGAGGAAGCCCGTCTCGGTGAGCAGGCGCACCGCCTGGCGGACCTCGTCGAGGGAGAGCCCGAGGCGGGTGCCGACGAACTCGACCGCGGCGGGCATGAAGGTGCTGCCAAGGGCGGCGCAGTGGCCGAGCACCTGCCGTGGGGCCGAGGGCAGACGCTGCACGCGCAGCGCGAGGAGCCGATCGACACGACCCGGCAGCCGCGCGCCGACGTCGTCGACGCGCATCGCCGTCCAGCCGAGCCCGCTCGCCGGCCGCGTGATCGAGCCGCCCTCGACGGCCCAGCGGGTGGCATGGGCCGCGAGCAGCGGCGAGCCCTTCGCCCGCTCGGCGATGACCCCGAGCAGCCGGCGCAGGTCGTCGTCGACGTCGTCCTCGCCGACGTCGAGGAGATCGCGGGCGATGGCGAGGCTGTCGCGCTCGGCAAGGGGCCGCACCTCGCGCCGCGTGACGGCAAAGACCTCGTCGAAGCCGGCCGGCAGCTTGAGCTTCGCCGAACCCGCGAGCAGTACGAGCCGCAGCCGTGCGCCCAGACGTCGGCCAACGAAGGCGAGGGCCTCGCGGGTCGGTCCGTCCATCGCCTCGGCGCCGCTGACGACGACCACGAGCGGGCGGTCGTCACCGGCGCGGGCCAGCAGGGCCTTGCCGATCAAGAGCACGGCGCGCCGCAGCGCCGTGCGCAGCGCGCGGGGACTGCGCCGGTCGGCGAGGTCGTCGTCGTCGCTGTCGGCGGCGCCGAGCAGGTCCTTCACCACCGGGCCAAGGGCTGCAAGCTCCCGCTGCTCGCTGTCGCCGAGGAAATCGGCGAGGCCCTCGACGAGGTGATCCACCCGCTCGGCAGCGCGTGGGTGGCCCGCTGGCGCGCGCGAGAGGGCCCGCACCATGCCGACGATGGCGGCCCACGGCGTCGGCTGGAGCGCGTCGGTGGCGCCCCACAGCAGCGCCGCCCGCTCGTCGAGCAGTCCGGCCTCGCGCAGCGCGGCGCGCAGCAGCGACGACTTGCCGATGCCGGCCGGACCGCCCAGCACGAGCGCCCGCGCGCCATCGCCGCCGCGCGAGAGCACCTCGACACAGGCGGCGACGTCGTCGTCACGGCTGCGGAAGGCGGGGCGACCGAGCAGGGCCGAGAGCTCCCAGCGCTCCTGTCCCCACGGCGCCCGCGCGTCGACGACACCGGGCCGGTCGGGCAGCTCGGCGAGCTCGGGCGCGGCGGCGCGCGCGCGCTCGTCGAGGGCGAGGTGACAGGCGGTGCCCTCGACGCGCGGCATCCGCTGGCTCGCGGCGACGGCGGCGGCGAGGAGGTCGCCGTCGAAGCCGACGATGGCACCGACGAGCGCGCTGCCTGCGGGCAGCGACGTCGTCAACGTCGACGCCGCACGGATGAGGGTGCCGACGGCGTCGGCGCCGCCAGCGCTCAGCATCAGCTCGTCGGGGGCGCCCCGGTGCTGGCCAAGCCCGCTCTCGAGGGAGGCGCCGACGGCGGCGAGCCCCCGCGCCGCCTCGACGGTGGTGACGCGCAGCCGCAGCAACGCCGAGTGGTGGCGCAGGGCCTCGTCGGGAGCGGCAGGCTCGCTGTCGGCCGGCTCCGCGACGCCGTCGACGACGGAGGCGAGGGCGCGGCTCAGCTGGCTCGACGGCGCCGCCGCGGCCGCGGTGCGGGGGACGACGTCGTCGACGGCGAGGGGCGGGCTTGTGATGGCGCCGGCGGGCAGGGCGCCGTCGATGGCGGCAGCCGCGACGTCGTCGTCGGCGCCGGCGACGCCGCGGACGTCGTGGGGCGACTGCAGCAGCGCGCGGGCGTCGGCGCGGGCCCGGTGGACGGCGACGATCTCGGCATCTTCGAGGCGGCGGCCGACGCGCCCGACGCTGTCGGCGATCTCCGACAGGGCCACGAGCAGGGCGTCCTCGCCGTGGGCGTCGCGCAGGGCAAGCAGCTCGCGGCGGGTGATCGCCGCGCGCCGCAGCCGCGACACGAAGAGGTCGAGGGCCGCCTTCGCGCAGCGCCGTCGCCGCTCGGCCACGCCGGGCTCATCGCCGGCGTCGTCGACGTCCACGGGGATGCCCTCCTGCGAGGCGAGCTCGATTTCGAGGTCGGCGTCGAAGGTGTCGTCCTCCACCTCGCGCAGCGCGGCCACGCCCGCGCGGACGAGGGCGTCCTCGTGCTGCAGGGCCAGGCGCGCGAGGGCGGCGGACATGCGGGCGACGTTAGGGGAGGCGCCGGTGTGCGGTCACACCCGCTCGACCCGGGACATGTAGGCAGACCTGCGACAGGTCAGGGCTCTTCGCCGACGACGGGGGCGACGAGGATGCTGAAGCGGGTGTCGCCGATGGTGAAGGTGTCGCCGTCGAGGAGGGTCATGCGCTCGACCCGCTCGCCGTCGACGATGATGCCGTTGGTGCTGCCGAGGTCCTGCAGCTCGAAGTAGCCGCCGGCCGTCCGGACGATGCGCGCGTGCCGCGCCGACGCCGACGCCTCGGGCAGGACGATGTCGCAGCTCGTGTCGCGGCCGATCACGGTCTCGCTGCGATCGAGGGGAACGCGCACGTCGTGCTTCTGGCGGCGGAAGGTGAGCTCACCGGCGGTGCTGCGGCGACGGCGCTGGGCATGCCGGGCGGCGAGCTCGCGCAGGCGAAACGGCTGGGTCTGCTCCTCCGGCGGCGGCGCGGCGGGCGACGGCGCCGTCGTCGGCGGGGACGGGGCGGCCGACGCTGGCGCGCCCGGAGGCGCGGCGGTGGGGGTCCGGGGATTCGGCTCGCTCACGGCGCCCACCATAGCAGAGGGCGTCTCCCGCCGGGCCGGCGCACCGGCTCCTGCGCGAAGCCGGCTATCGTCCGGGACATGCGGGACGCGGAACTCACGGACTTCGAGATCGGCGCGGTGCTGGGCCAGGGCGGCATGGCGACGGTGCACCGGGCCATCTATCGGCCGACCGGCGAGGAGGTCGCCCTCAAGCTGATCCTCGGCAACGTCGAGAACGATCCGACCTTCATGGAGCGCTTCCGCCGCGAGGTGAAGGCGACCATCGGGCTCCAGCACCCGAACATCTGTCGCGTGATCGGCGCCGGCGAGGGCGACGGTCGGCTGTTCATGGCGATGGAGATCATCGACGGCGGCAGCATCCGTGAGCTCAAGCAGAAGTTCGGCGGACGCATGCCGCTGCAGCTCGCTGTCGAGCTCACCGCCCAGCTCCTGTCGGCCCTTGGCGCAGCCCACGCCCGTGGCGTCATCCACCGCGACCTCAAGCCCGCGAACCTCATGCTCACGAAGAGCGGCCTGCTGAAGCTCGTCGACTTCGGCATCGCCAAGAGCTCGTCGGACGCGACGCTGACGGCGACGGGCATGCTCGTCGGTACGCCGGCCTACATGAGCCCCGAGCAGGTCCGCGGCGACGAACTCGACGGCCGCAGCGACCTCTTCTCGACGGGCCTCATCCTGCACGACCTGCTGTGCGGTCGCAGCCCCTACTACTCGGACAATCCCGGCACCTCACTCATGAAGGTGCTGCAGGAGGAAGTGCCCGGCATCTTCGACGTGCTCTTCGGCGTCGACCCCTGGGTCGAGGCCTTCCACGGCAAGGCGACGGCGAAGGAGCGGGACCAGCGCTACGCCAGCGCCGACGAGGGCCTCACCGCGCTCATGCCGTACCTGAAGCCCGTGCGCGTGCGCTACCCGACCCTCGTCGCCGACTGCCTGCGAGACCCCGTCGGCATGAAGCAGCGCCTGCTGCGCGAGCACGCCGAGGCCGAGGTGGCGCGCGCCCAGGCCCTCGTCCAGCGCCATGGCCCGATCCACGCCGCCGCCCTCGCCCTCGAAAACGCCGTCCACATCGACCCGTCGTTCGCGATGGCGCACGACCGCCTCGCCGAGGTCTCCCAGGCGCTCGGCTTCCACACCGAGGTCTTTGGCGACGCCCGCATCGCCGAGGCCGAGGAGGCCCTGCGCAAGCAGCCGCAGCACCCCGGTCTCCTCAAGCGCCTCGCCGATCTCCACCGCGCCGCCGGCAACATGCGCGAGAGCGCGCGCTACCTGAAGCGCTACCTGCGCCAGAAGGACGACAGCGCCACCGTACAGCAGCTGCTGGCGCTCTTGTGGGGGCCGGGCTCCGACCCCGCCCTCGTCACCGGCACCATCAACAAGCTGTCGACGCAGGACATCATGGCCGGGCTCAAGACCGGCGGTATGCCGGCGCTCAAGCCCGACAAGCCCCTCAAGGAGCGGGCGGCGGCGAATCTCACCGGGACCCAGAAGGCCGCCATCGCCGAGGCCGCCCAGCGGCGCGCGGGAGCGACTGGCACCAACGCCCAACCCTCGCCGATGACCGGCGGCTTCCAGACGACGAGCGACGAGGCCCGCCACATCGCCTCGCTGTCCGACGAGGGCATCTTCGATCAGCTGCGCGAGCGCTTCGGCTCCTTCTTCTGGCTCGGTGTCGCCGGGGCCGTCGTCGTCGTCATGGTCGTCGTCGGCGCGAGCCTGTCGTCGGCCCTCGTCTCGACGGCGCAGAAGGACATGAAGAAGCACGCCGAGGGCGAGGTGCTGCGGGAGGAGGACACGATGTTCAACCTCCAGACCACCAAGCTCAACGAGGCGAAGGACGCCCTCAAGCGCGGCAGCTTCGTCGCCTGCGCCAATGCCGCCCATATGGCCCTCGAGGGTGAAAAGACCGCCAAGTTCGTGCTCGATGCCAAGTGGCTCATCGGCCAGTGCAGCCTGCTCGCCGGCGACACGATGGCGGCGCGCGACGCGCTGCAGGACTTCAAGGACAACGCGAACATCCGCGACAAGCGCTTCGAGCTCGCCAACACGCAGCTGAAGGCCATCGAGCGTGGCGAGAAGCCCGGCGGCATCCGCGAGTGGTGACGACGACGGCCTGAGGGTGCCGTGTGATGCGTGTCGGGTGGGGTGGTGCAGACCCCGACATGTGTCGTGTTCGCCCACGTGAGGGCATGGGACATCCAGGGCGTCGGTGATCGCTTGCGATCGGTCACCTCCCGCGTGGCGCGTCGTCGCCGTGCCGGGAGGCGTGCCCTCTTTTGTCCTGGAGAGCCCCATGTCCCGCGTCTCTGCCCTCTGCGCCGCCCTCGTCCTCGCCCTCGTCGGGGCCTGCGAGCCGCAGGGCTTCTTCCCCGACGACATCCCCCGCGACCCGGACGCGCCGTGCTCGACGGACGCGCCGCGCGGCCGCTGCCCCGAGGGCGAGACCTGTCGCGACGGCGAATGCCTCGACGACGCGGCCTTCTGTTCGCCCGAGAACCCCGCCGGCCTCTGCGCCGATCCGGCCGCCACCTGCACCGGCGGCACCTGCATCGCCGAAGACGACGCCTGCAGCGTCGACAACCCCACGGGCGCCTGCCCCGAAGGCCTCTCCTGCACCGACGGCACCTGCGTGAGCGATGCGCCCTGCGCCCCCGATGAGCGCTTCGGCTTCTGCGACGTCGCCGGCGAGGTCTGCCTCGACGGGGCCTGTGTCGACCGCGCCTCCCTGTGTGACGACGACACGCCCGGTGGCCTCTGCCCCGTCGGGCTCGTCTGTCAGACGGGCACCTGCGTGCCGCGCGACGATGTCTGCGGCTGCGTCGAGGGCCAGACCTGCGTCGACGGCGTGTGCCGTGATCCGGATCAGCTGTGCTCGAGCACGGTGCCCGATGGCCTGTGCGCCGGCGGCGCCGTCTGCACGGCCGGCACCTGCGTCGACGTCGGCGCCAGCTGCAGCGCCCAGAACCCGACCGGCGTGTGCCCGCCCGGCAGCCTGTGTCGCGCCGGTGCCTGCGCCGCCCTCGACGGCGCGACCCTGTGCGACGACGACAACCCCTGCACCGTCGACACCTTCGATCCGGCCCGCAACCGCTGCGACAACGCGCCCCTCGACGGCGAGGCCTGCGACGACGGCAACTCCTGCACGACCGACGTCTGCACCGAGGGCCGCTGCGTGGGCGAGGCCATCGCCGCCTGCGTCGAGCCGCCGGTCCTCGACCCGGTCGTGACGCCGACGAACGTCGGCACGCTGATCATCGCCGGCACCAAGCCCGCCGGCGCCGCCGTCGAGATCAACGACCTCGTCGCCGTCCCCGAGAGCCCCGATGCGCGCTTCAGCGTCACCGTCAACCTCGTGCCTGGCGACAACGTCTACCGGGTGAAGAGCGTCGACCAGGGCGCGTCGTCCGGCGTCCGCGAGCTGCGCGTCGTCTATGACCTCACGCCGCCGCAGACGCGGGTCAGCCCCGAGGGCGGCACCTTCGTCTCCGGCATCACGGCCACGATCGCGTCGGATGAGCCGGCCACCATCTTCTTCACCACCGACGGCTCCGAGCCCGATGAGCACGCGCCATCGTTCACGTCGCTGCGACAGCTGCGCATCTTCGCCTCGACGACCCTCAAGGTGCGGGCCCGCGACCTCGCCGGCAACCTCGAGACGGAGACCCGCACGCTGCGCTTCGACGTCACCGCTCGCGGCTCGTCGTGGCGTGAGCCCGCGGCGCTCGTCGAGGGCCTGAGCCGGCCGGGCAGCGCCTTTGCGGCGCCCGACCTCTTCGTCGTCGGTGGCACCGATGGCCTCGCCGCCCAGGCCGGCGCCTTCGCCTACGACGTCGACGCCGACGCCTGGCGGACGCTGCCGTCGCTCGCCGGTGCGCGGGCCGGCCTCGCCGTCGTCGTTGTCGGTGAGGATGCCTACGCCATCGGCGGCGAGAACGCCGGCACGCCGCTCAACCGGCTCGAGGTGCTGCGCGGCGACGCCACGGCGTGGGAGACGCTGGCGCCGATGCCGTCGACCCGTCACGCCGCCGGGGCCGTGGCCCGTGCCGGCGAGATCTTCGTCTTTGGCGGCGCCGCCAACGGTGGCGCGGTCGTCACCAACGTCGAGGTCTACAGCATCGCCAACAACACCTGGCGCAACGACGTCGCGGCCATGCCGCGGCCCCGCGCCGGCTTCGGCGTCGCCGTCGTCGACAACAAGGCCTTCCTCGTCGGTGGCGAAGACGCCGCCGGCGTGCCCGTCGCCGCCGTCGACGTCTACGACTTCGCCAGCAACACCTGGAGCGAGGCGGCGCCGCTGCCGACGCCACGGTCCTTCCTCGCCGTCGGGGCGCTGCAGAACGTCGGCCGCGTCGCCACCGGTGACCGCCTCATCGTGGCCGCTGGCGGGCGGGCTGCGGGCGGCGTCGCCTCGGCCCTCGTCGAGGAATACGTCGTCGAGGACAACGCCTGGCGGACGCGCGCCCTGCTGCCGTCGCCGCGGCACTCCGCCGGCAGCGCGGTCACCGTCGTGTCCGACGACGTCGACGACGTCACCAGCGAGCTGTGGATGGTGGGTGGTCAGGTGGGGGCCGACGTCGCCGCCTCGATCGTGGCCTATCGCTCGTCGGTCGATCACGTGCGGCGCCTGCCGGACCTGCCCGAGGCGCGCTTCCTCCACGGCGCGGCGCTGCTGGGCGATCGGGTCTACCTCTTTGGCGGCCGCGACTTCGCCGAAGTGACGACGACGTGGGCCTACGATCCCGAGACCGGCGCCGCCGACGAGCTGCCGCCGCTGCCCGGGGTGCAGAACGCGCCGGCTGCCGTCGCCGTCGGGGATCGCATCTACGCGATCGGCGGCTTCGACCAGTTCGGCAACGCCATCGCCACCGTGCGCGCGTTCGACCCCATCGAGCGCCGCTGGATCGAGCGGCAGCCGATGACGTCGGGGCGCGGCAACGCCACCGCCACCGTCGTCGGCCACGAGATCCACGTCATCGGCGGCGAAAACGGCGCACCGCTGCCGACCGTCGAGATCTACGACACGTTGCAGAACACCTGGCGGGCAGGCCCGCTGCTGCCGGCGCCCCGCACCGGCGCGATGGCGGTGACCCACCGCGGCCGCGTCATCGTCGTCGGCGGCGTCGACGCCAGCGGCTTCGTGTCCTCCATCGTCGCCCGGACCGACACGGGTTGGGAGTCGCTGGGCACGATGCCCGGCGTGTCGTTCGGCTACGCGACGGTGCTGCACGACCAGACCATCACGACCTTCGCCGGTCGTACGCCCGAGGGTCTCGGTGGCGCGCCGCTCACCTATGTCGTCGACCAGGGCCGGGTGCGACAGCGGCCAAATGCCCAGACCTGGCTCGGCGCCGCCCTCGACCGCCGCCCCGGTGTCACGGTGCTGGGCCGCGTGCTCCTCTTCGGCGGCAACGCCACCGACGGCGTCGGCCCCGGCGGCGTGGCCATCGTCGAGGAGATCGAGGGGCGCTGCTTCAACGGTGTCGTCGACCGTCGCGAGGCGTCGACGCTCGATGTGGGCGACAGCGGCGACGGCTGCCCCTCGGCCGGCTTCGTCCACCGCAGCGGCACCGGCGTGACCTTCACGAACGACCGCCCGATCGACACGACCTCGCTGCAGGGCGCCATCGACGCTTGCAACGCCCACTACGGCAGCAACGTCTGCGCGAATGCCTGTGGCGGCGGCTGCACGTCGGTGACGCGCAACGGCAGCTGCAGCTGCTCCGAACCCTTCGTGTGGCACTACGGCAACGGCGGCTGCTTTGGCGGTGGCGGTCCGGGCGCCGTCGGCGGCGCCAGCTGCGGCGGCAACGTCGGCACCTGGAACTGAGCCATGTGGTCCCTCGTCCTGCCCCTGCTGCTCGTGTCGGCGGCGCCGCCGTCGCCGACGCCGATGTCCACGCCGTCGACGCCGACCTGTCGGGCCGCCGTGCTCGACCTCGCCCCGGGCGAGGGCATCACCACCGAGCGGGCGCGCTCGCTCACCGAGGTGGTGACGGCCGAGGTCGGCGCGCACCTGGGCTGTGCGGTCCTCTCGCGGGCAGAGATCGAGGCCCTGATGGACTTCGAGGTGAGCCGGCAGGCGGGCGGCTGCGACACCGACAGCTGCATCGCCGAGCTGGGTGAGGCCCTCGGGGTCTCGCGCCTCGTGCTCGGCACCGTCCAGCGCGTCGACGACGATGTGCTCATATCGCTGCGGCTCGTCGACATGGAGGGCATGCACGTGCTGCGTCGGGTCACCGATGCGACGCGGCGCGACGACGCCCTGCTGCCCTTCGTGGGCTGGCTCGCGCGTCGTCTTGTCCTCGACGACGCCACCGCGGGGCCGCGCCCCGTCGACGACACGCGGGTGGTGCAGCGGCGCATGAGCGGGTGGCGCCTCGCTGCCTGGAGCGGCGTCGTCGGCGGCGGCGCGGTGCTGGGGCTCGGCGGGCTTGGTGGTCTGCTGAGTCTCGGCGTCAACGAGGCCCTCACGGGCCTCAAGACGGCGCGGGTCACCGATGCGTCGCGGGTGGCGACCCTCGAGGAGGCCGGGCCGTGGCTCGCGGGCGGCGCCAACCTCGGCCTCTACGTCGGCGTCGGCCTCGCCGCCGTCGGGGGCGCCCTGTTCTTCCTGCCCGGTGATGAGCTCGTCGAGGAGGAGGCGCGATGACGCCCTGGCATGTGCTGACGATGGTGGCGATGGTGTGCGGTGCGGTCGTTCCCGGGCCGTGCAGCTTCGTGCCCGATCCCCGCTGGGACTGCAGCCTCGGCGACCCGTGCCCGAGCGGCTTCGCCTGCGCCAGCGACGGCCACTGCAAGAGCGCCGACGTCGCCTGCGCCGACGACGAGGAGCTCTGCACCCATCCGGGCCTCGAACAGGTCGGCCTGTGCGTCGCGACGACGGCGATGCAGGACAGCGTCGCCCACTGTGGCGGCTGCTTCCAGCGCTGCCGGGGCGGTGCCGCCTGCGTCGACGGCGGCTGCGTCGACGAGCCCGCGGCCGGCGCCTGCGTGCGGGCCCGCGGCCATTTCGACTGCCCCGCCGGCGAGGTCTGCGACGACGACGGCGACGACGACGATCTCGGACGCTGCGTGGCGAAGGCGCCGGGCGCAGGGCGCGTCTTCGATGGATGCGACGACAACGACGATTGCGACGGCGGCCTCTGCCACGAGGGCCTGTGCACGCGGCCCTGCGATGTGGGCTGTCCGGCCTTCTCGACGTGCGACGCCGCCGCCATCCCCGGGGGGCTGTGTGTGCCGCTGCCGGACGAGGCCCGCTGCGGAACGTGAGCACCTGCTCAGATGGGCGTGAACGTGCAGGCCTCGCGCAGCACCCGCCCGAGGGCATGCAACATCGCCATGGCATCGACGGTGAGGGGCGGGGCAAAGGCCTCGCGCTGCGTGCGCAGCAGCTCCTCGACGGTGATCGCAATGGAGCGGCGGCCGTTGTGTCGGATGCCGTCGATGACATCGTGGAAGGCCGGTCGCTGCGGCCCGAGGCCGGCGACGGCCTCATCGAGGACGAGACCGGGGCCAGGCAGGGGGCGCGCGCCGAGGTGCGCCAGCGCAAAGAGCGCCGGGCCCTGCGTGTCCCAGATCGACGCCAGCGAGCGCACGCTGCGGCGGCTGCCCCGCATCGAGTCGAACGTCGCGAACAGCACGCTGAGGGCGACGAGCGTCGCCGGCACCGCACGCCGCGGCACGGCGGCCCCGTCGATGGGGCGCAGGCGCAGCACGCCGGCGAAGGTGAGCAGCTCCCGCGTGGCCTCCACCGAGAGCTCGTCGTTGACGCCGAGGAAGCGCCGGATGTCGGCGTCGACGACACCCATCGCCGCCGGGCGGGCGTCGACACCGACGAGGGCGCAGGTGAGCTGGTGGCTCAGCTCGAGGAACGACAGCGCGCTGCCCGGCGTGGAAGCCTCGAGGCGGGCGCTGGCTTCCTGCACGAGGCGGCGCTCGAGGACGAGAGCCTCGCGCCACGCCACGTCGGGCGGATCGTCGAGGGCGGCGTGTCCGGTCCGCGGCACCTGGGTGCGGGTCATCTCGACGGCGAGGGCATCCCACGAGGTAGGGCCGGTCGCCGACGGCGGTGCGGTCTGGATCGGGCAGAGGAGGTCGGGCACGACGGCGAGGGCCTCGCCGACGCCCTGCAGCACCGAGAACGGAAAGAGCCGACAGCCGGTGGGCTTGTGCTCGCGACCAAGGACGTGCTCCAGCCGACAGCGCTGCTTGCGGTCGAGGAACCAGCACTTCTCCGGCGGCGGCGAGATCGAGACGAGGGGCCCGCCGTTCCAGCCCGGCGCCGCAAACATCGCCGCCTTCGGCTGGGCCTGCAGGATCGTGACGAGCTCGCGGCTGCGCCCGATGCCGAGGGGCTCACCCTTGCAGCACGGCGCGTCGCAGCCCTCGCACTGGTAGACGAGCGCGCCCGACGGAAACGGGAAGAAGAGCGGCCGCCCGGCCAGCAGGTGCAGGCGCGACGACGACGGCGCCCCGGTGTCGTCGCCGTCGGACGGGGCCGTCTTGCGGCCGTGGCTGCCCGGACCGGCCATCCGCTCACTCCTCGCCGGGGCCGCGGCGCGCGCCGTCTCTCGACTCGAGGCCGTGCTTCTTCATGAGCGTGTAGAGGTGCTTGCGATCGATGCCGGCGGCGCGGGCGATGGCCGAGACGTTGCCGTTGGACTGGGCGAAGAGCCGACGGAAGTAGGCGGCCTCGAACTCGTCGAGGAGCTTCTCCTTGGCCTCCTTGAAGGGCAGGGCGCAGTCGGCCTCGAGGGGGATCACGCGCTCGGCGCCCGTCGGCGTGGCGGCGGGGATGAGGCCCGGCAGCGGCGCCGTCGGCGTCGGCGGCGGCAGCGGCAGCGACGTCGAGAACGCCGGCGGCGTCGGCATCGGCAACGACGGCAGCGACGCCGACGGCGTGGGCGCCGACAGCATGCCACCGGCCGGTCCCAGCATCTCGGTGGGATCCATGTCGAGGTGCAGGGCACGTTCGATGACGTTGCGTAGCTCGCGGACGTTGCCGGGGAACGGGTGTCGCATCAGCTTCGCGACGACGTCGGGCGTGAAGCGCGCAAGCAGGCGCTCGCCACCCTTCTGGCTGCGCGCAAAGGCGCTCGCGAGCAGCGGGATGTCCTCGCTGCGCTCCCGGAGGGCCGGCAGTGGCAGCGTGAAGACGGCGAGGCGGAAGTAGAGGTCCTCGCGGAAGCGCTTCTCCTGCACCTCGCGCCAGAGGTCGAAGCGCGACGCGGCGATGATGCGCACGTCGAGCTTGATGGGCGTGTTGCCACCGACCCGGCGGACCTCGCGCTCCTCGAGGACGCGCAGCAGGCGGGGCTGCAGGTCGAGCCGCAGATCGACGAGCTCGTCGATGAAGAGGGTGCCGCCCTGGGCCCGCTCGAGCGCGCCCTGCCGCATCCGCTCGGCGCCGGTGAAGGCGCCCTTCTCGTGGCCGAACAGCTCGCTCTCGATGAGGTTCTCGGCGATGGCGCCGCAGTCGACGGTGATGAAGGGGCCGTTCTTGCGGGGCGACGCCTCGTGGATGGCCTGGGCGACGGCGCTCTTGCCGGTGCCCGTCTCGCCGAAGATGACGACGGTGGCCTCGGTCTGGGCGACCCGCTGCAGCATCGTGAAGATCTGCCGCATCCGTACGCTGCGACCGACGAGGCTGCCGAAGCGCTCGACGGAGGCGGGGGCGATGTCGATGGGGCGGAAGACCGGCTCGAAGCGCAGCTGCGCCGAGCCCGCCCGCAGCACCGTGCCCGGCCGCAGCCACGCCTCCTTGATGCGGAACTGATCGATCCAGGTGCCGTTCGTCGACGACAGGTCGCGGATTACGAAGGCGCCCTGCTCGCTGTCGATGCGGAAGTGGGCGCGGCTGACGGTGGGGTCCGTCAGCACGAGGTCGCACTCCTCGCCCTTGCCGACGACGAAGGGGGTCTTCTGGATGTCGATGACGCGGCCGTTCTCGGGACCCGACAACACCACCAGCTGCGAGCGACGCTCGGTGAAGCCGAGGTCGCCGCCCTTCAAGTCGGCGTGCACCTGGGTGGTGGGGGGCCCGGAGGAAAACGACGTCACGGGCGGCACGCTAGCAGACCGGCGTGGAAAGGGGGCCCGGTTCGATCTCGTCAGACCCCTCGCGCTACGGTGGCCCCATGACGCTCGCCGACGATCTGCCCTTCCTTGAAGCCCTCGCCCGCCGCTTCCCCAGCCGCGAGAGCGCGCTGGCCGAGATGGCCCACCTGGAGGCGGTGCTGACCCTGCCGAAGGGCACGATCCACGTCGTCAGCGACGTCCACGGCGAGCACAAGAAGCTGAGCCACGTGATCCGCAACGCCTCCGGCTCGTTGCGGGTCCTCATCGATCGGCTCTTCGCCGACCTCGACGACGACGCCCGCTCCCTCACGCTGCGCACGGTCTACTACTGCGAGGCGACGTGGGCCCACCTCGGCCTCGACGCCCGCGACGACGCCGCCCGTCGGGAGTTCTTCTTCACGATGCTGGACCGGCTGCTCATCATCGCCCGGGCCCTCGCCCAGACCTGGAGCGACCGCGCCGTCGATCGCGTGCTGCCGACGGCCTATCGCGCGCTCTTCAAGGAGCTGTTCCTGCTGTCGGCCGGCGTCCGCGACGACCCCGGCCACCGCTATCGCGACGCCCTCGTGGGCCCGTTCCTCCGTCGCGGTCAGGCGAAGGACCTGCTGCGCCTCTTGTCGCGCGCGGTGCGCAACCTGAGCGTCTATGAACTCATCGTCGCCGGCGACCTCGGCGACCGCGGGCCCCGCCTCGACAAGGTCATCGACGTGCTGTCGAAGCAGCCCCGCCTGGCCATCGCCTGGGGCAACCACGACGTGAGCTGGATGGGCGCGTGCCTCGGCCAGACGGCGCTCATCGCCACCGTCGTGCGGGTGTCGCTGCGCTACGGGCGGACCCAGCAGCTCGAGGAGGGCTACGGCATCCCCCTCGAGCCCCTCGAGACGCTCGCCCGCCTCGCCTACGCCGACGACCCCGGCCACCCGACCTGGAAGGGCAAGGCTGCCGTCGCCGGCCGCGACGCCGTCACCGTCGCGCGGATGCAGAAGGCCATCGCGGTCCTGCAGTGGAAGCTCGAGGGCCGCGTCATCGCCGACAACCCCGACTTCGCGATGGACGATCGGCGGCTGCTGCGCGCCGTCGACTTCAAGGCGCGCACGATCACCATCGACGGGCACACGCATCCGCTCACCGACCACCACCTGCCCACCGTCGACCCGGCCGATCCGGAGCGCCTCACCCACGAGGAGCAGCGCTGCATCGATGCGCTGCAGGCCAGCTTCCTCGCGAGCCCCGTGCTGTGGCGGCAGATGCAGCTGGTCCGTCAGAAGGGGGCGATGCTGCTGCGCCGCGACGGCGCCCTCATCTTCCACGGCTGCGTCCCCGTCGACGACGAAGGCCGCTACCTGGACCTCCGCGTCGACGGCGAGGCGGTGGCGGGGCCGGCGATGCTGACGACGTTCGAGCGGGTCGTGCACCGCGCGTTTCGTGAGAAGCGGGCGAAGGATCTCGACTGGCTCTGGTACCTCTGGACGGGGCCGCGCTCGCCGCTCTTCGGCAAGGACAAGATGGCGACCCTCGAGAGCCACCTCGTCGAGGACCCCCACGCGAAGCACGAGACCAAGGGCGCCTACTTCAAGCTCGTGCACGAGGTCGCCTTCTGCGACCGCCTGCTCGTCGACCTCGGCGCCGACCCGGCCACCGGCCTCATCGTCAACGGCCACGTGCCGGTGAAGCTCGAGAAGGGTGAAGAGCCGCTGAAGCGCTCGGGCAAGGCCGTCACCATCGACGGCGCCTTCTCCGAGGCCTATGGCGACAAGGGTTTCACGCTCATCCTCGAGGCCGGCCGCACCGCCATCGCCGAGCACCACCACTTCGAGAGCGTGGACGACGCCGTGAAGGCCGGCGCCGACATCGTGCCGCGCGTGCGGGACCTGCGCACCTGGCCCGAGCCACGCCGCGTCGGTGACACCGAGGCGGGCGCTGCCATCCGCCGCGAGATCGGGGCGCTGCAGGCGCTGGTGCAGGCCTTCGAGGACAACCGCCTCAACGAGAGCGAGGTGTAGGGGGCCTGCACACCTCTCACCTTGCCGAGGGTGCCAGTGTGCGTAGTGTAGGGGAATGAAGGGTCGCATCCTCGCCCTCTCGGGGCTCCTCGTGACGTCGGCCGTCGGGTGTGGCCTCTCCCCGCCGGGGGATCCGCGCCCGACGCCGGCACCGCCGCAAACGCCGCCGTCGCCGGTGCGGCGCCTCACCGCTGAGGAGACCAACCGCACCCTGCGGGATCTCTTCCCGGCCGTGTCGCTCCCCGTCGTCGAGATCACCGAGGACCGCGGCAAGGACTTCGCCCAGGAGGTCCAGCGCCAGCCCGTCTCCGACCTGCTCGTCGAGCAGCTGCGCGCCGGCATCATCGACGTCACGGCGACCCTCGCCGAGGACCTCGATGTGATCCTGCCGCGCGAGCCCTCTGACGAGGCCGACGAGGTCGTCGTCGTCGACGAGCTCCTGCAGGGCCTGCTGCCCCGCGCGTTCCGTCGCGCCGTCACCGACGAAGACCGACAGCGCTTCGTCGACTTCTTCCTGGACCGTCGCGCCGGCGGCGACCCCTTCGCGGTCGCGCTGCAGCTCACGCTCCAGGGCGTGCTGCAGAGCCCGGCCTTCGTCTACCGCCTCGAACTCGACGGCGACGTCGGCGACGCCGACGCCCGCGGTCGCATCCCCGTGTCGTCCGTCGAGATGGCCTCCCGCCTGTCGTACTTCCTGTGGGGCTCGATGCCCGACGACGCGCTGCTGCAGGCAGGCATCGACGGTCGGCTCGCGACCGAGGAGGGGCTGCTCGCCGAGCTCGATCGCCTGCTCGCCGACCCGCGCCACGTCGACGCGATGCTCTCGTTCCACAGCCAGTGGCTGGACTTCGATCGCATCCTCACGACCAACAAGTCCGCCGAGCGCTTCCCCGAGTACAACGAGTTCACCCGTCAGGCGATGCGCCGCGAGGCCGACCAGTTCATCGCGATGATCGCCGAGGAGGAGCCGACCGTCCGGGCCCTGCTCACGTCGCGACGCACGCGCCTGCTGCCCGCCCTCGGGCCCGTCTACGGCGTCGACGTCGGCTCCGACGACGAGGAGGTCGAGCTGCCGGGGGATCGCTCGGGCATCCTCACCCAGGCCCAGTTCCTCGCCTCGCACGGCCACGCCCTCGAGGGCTCGCCGGTGCTGCGCGGCGTGTTCGTCCTCAATCGCCTGGTCTGCGAGCCACCGCCCATCCCCGACGCCAGCATCGACATCACGCCGCCGGCGGAGGAGGAGGCCGAGGCCCGCACCAACCGCGAGCGCTACGCCCAGCACACCAACGATCCCGTCTGCGCCTCCTGCCACATCGGCATCGACGGCATCGGCTTCGGCCTCGAGGGCTACGACAGCATCGGCCGCTTCCGCACCACCGACAGCGGCGTCCCCGTCGACGACAGCGGCACCCTCGAGGGCACGCGCATCGGTGGCACCTTCAACGGTGCCCGCGAGCTCGGCGAGAAGCTCGCCGACAGCGAGGTCGTCCACGACTGCGTCGCCCGCCACTGGTTCCGCTTCGCCAACGGGCGCCGCGAGCAGAGCGGCGATCGCGACGACCTCGCCGCCGCCACCACGGCGCTCACGGCCGCCGACACCGCCATCCCGGCGCTCCTGCGCGCCATCGTCGTCACCGACGCGTTCCGTCTGCGGAGGGTCCGATGAACAGCACCACCACGCGCCTGCGCCGTCGTCGCTTCCTGCAGGCGATGGGTCTCCTCGGCGGCTCGTTGTTCCTGCCCTCGCGGCCCGGTCGGGCCCAGGCGCAGACGCCGCCGAAGCGCCTCGTCATCGTCTTCACCCAGCACGGCTTCGTCTACAACGCGTTCCGCATGCGCCCCGCCGGCGTCAACGAGGCCGCCGACTTCGACGTCTCCCTCGCCGACATCGCCGACGACCAGTTCAGCCGGATCCTGCGCCCGCTGGCGCCCTTCAAGCAGAAGCTCAGCGTCGTCGACGGCCTGAGCCTCGCCTCCGCCGAGGGTGACGTCAGCTTCAACGAGCACGACAAGGGCACCCGCGGGGCCCTCACCGGCGCGCCCATCCTGCAGCAGAACGGCACCGTGAGCGCCAGCGGCCCGAGCGTGGATCAGCTCATCGCGCGACGCATCGCCCAGTCGGGGCGCCTCGACAGCCTCGAGTTCGCCGTGACGGGGCCCAGCAACGGTGGCGCCATCTGGCGCGACGCCGGCCAGCCGCTGCCGCCCGACCGCGACCCCATCGGCGCCTTCGCCCGCCTGTTTCCGCCATCGGTGGGCGGCGAGCTGTCCGATGCCGACCGCGTGCGCGCCGGCCAGGCGAGCGTGCTCGACCTCGTCGCCGACCAGTACGACACGCTGCTGCCGCGGCTCGGCACCGAGGACCGGCAGAAGCTCGAGCTCCACCGCGACCTCGTGCGTGCAGCGGAGCAGCGGGTCGTCGACCTCAACCAGCTGCAGTGCACGCGGCCACCCGAGCCCGACCTCGTCGGCGATTTCGGCGACGTCGGCCACTACGAGAGCCGCTTCAACGCCTTCGTCGACATCGCCGCGGCCGCCCTCGCCTGCGACCTCACCCGCGTCGTGTCGATCCAGCTCTCGCAGCTGCGCAACGACCACCTCGGCATCGTCGGCGACGTCCACGCCGACTACGCCCACACGTCGGACGAGAACCCCGAGGCCATCGAGGTGATGACCCGCTACGGCGAAATCCACGCCGGCCACGTCGCGCGGCTCCTCACGAGGCTCGACAGCATCCCCGAGGGCAACGGCACCGTCCTCGACAACACCGCCGTGCTGTGGTGCAGCGAGCTCGCCACCGGCACCCACAAGTTCAACATCTGGCCGGCGGTCGTCGCCGGTGGCGCCGGCGGCGCGCTGCGCATGGGCCGCTACCTGCGCGAGGTCGCCGATACGCCGAATCCGAACCGGAACCCGAACTGGAGTGGCGTCGAGGCGTTCATCGGTCGGCCCCACAACCACCTGCTCCTCGCCCTCGCACAGGGCATGGGCGCGCCGCTCGAGGAGATCGGTGGCCGCGAGCTGCGCACCACCACCGGCACGCGCATCGACCTCACGACGCCGCTCCCTTCGCTGCTGGCGTGAGGTCGGGCCGCCCCAGCGGTTGATCAAGCGCTCCGCGCTTGATGTGTGAGGGTCAACCGCTGGCGCGGTTGATCAGCTGCGCCGTTGATCCGGTCCGGTCGGAGATCCTCCGGCCGGATCGGCCGTTTCTGCCGGGACCACCCCCGGAGTCCCCATGCGCGCCCTCCCGGTCCTCGCCGGACTGCTCTGCCTCCTGTCGTCGTCCATCGCCCACGCCGGCTCGCCCTACACCCGCGGCGCCGGCCAGAACGCGCCGGTCGCCGCCGTCGTCGACAAGGTCGTCGAGGATGAGCAGGGGCGGAAGAAGGTCGTGCAGGAGGTCGTGGCCCAGCCCGTCCAGCGCGACGGCTTCGGCAACGCCCAGGGCAACCAATACGACCTCGCCATCGACGGCGCCTTCGAGGGACAGACCGTCGCCGTGCTGCACTTCTGCCTCGAGTTCGACTTCTCGCTGCCGAAGGCCGCGCTCAAGGAGAAGGGCTTCTCGGTCTATCGCTGGGTGGGCACGGCGCCGTCGGTGGAGGAGCTCGAGGCCGGCCTCAAGAAGGCGAGCCAGCTGTGGATCGTGTCGTCGACGACGCGGCAGCTCAGCGACGCCCACATCGCCGTCATCAAGCGCTACTTCGAGGCCGGCCACGGCGTCTACATCTGGGGCGACAACGACCCGTACTACGCCGACGCCAACGCCGTCGGTCAGGCCCTCCTCGGCGTGAGCATGCACGGCGACCTGCCGGGCGGGCAGCCCGTCGGCATCCAGAAGACGCCGGGCGCGCCGGGCGTGCGTCCGAACCACCTGCTCACGACAGGCCTCGAGAGCGTCTATGAGGGCATCACCATCGCCACCATCGACGACAACAAGGTCATGACGCCCATCATCTGGGGCTCGGCCGGCAACATCGTCGCCTCGGCCTACGAGAAGGAAGGGCGTCGCCTCATCTTCGACGGCGGCTTCACGCGCCTCTACAACGGCTGGGACACCGCGGGGACGCCGCGCTACGTGAAGAACGCCGCGGCCTGGCTGCAGAACGTCGAGCGCTTCGGCGACGCCGTCACCGCCGACGGCAGCGGCGCCCTCCCTCCCGCCACCGTCAAGATGTCGGACGTCGCCCGCCGCTCGCAGGTTGATGAGAAAGGCCGCTTTGGGCCCTTGTCATCAACCTGCGAGGTACTTCCAGGCCTCGTCTCCGAGGCCGGATCAAGACCGAGCAGGTGCTGAGCCTGCTCGCCGGTGGTCGCGACCACGGACACACCACCTGGGGCCGGCCTTTGCCGGCCCCTCGTCGTCGGACTACACCGGAGCCATGACGAAGCCCCGCGCCTCCACGGCCCTCGTTGTCGCTGCCGTCCTCGTCGGTCCCGGCTGTGCGATCCGCTTCCAGGGTGAACTCGACGGCGAGCCCGTGCCGACGTTCTCGACGGCGGCCTTCACGCTCTTCGAGCGCGGCGGCACGGCGGCGTCGGTGGTGGGCCTCGCGACGCCGGGCGAGTCGTGCGCCGAGGCCACGGCCTACACCTCGCTGCGCGTCGACAAGACCGAGGCGACGACGCCCGAGCGTCAGGATGAGGTCGCCGACGCGCTGCAGGCCTGGGAGCAGCGCGTGCTCCCCGAGGGCTCGTGGATGGTGCAGCTGCAGGTCGACACGGACGGCCGGGCGCTGCTGCGTGACGTCACCGTCGATCTCAGCGGCACCGACAACGACGCCACCGTCGCCCTCGTGCTGTGCCGCTCCGAGGGCAACCCGCGCTCGGCCGACGGCAACTTCACCCCCGATGTCGACTGCTCGCGCGCCGCCGAGGGCACCCTCGCCCTCACCCTCGACGAAGAGGCCGGCACCTTCCGTGTGCAGGCCAGCGACGAGCCCGTCACCTTCACCGACAGCGTCGGCCGCGCCGACGGAGCGCTGCGCCTCGACATGACGTTTGCGACCTGCCCCTCCTTCGGGGCCGCGCTCGAGGAGCTGGGCGGCAGCTTCATCGACGGCGGCGGCCCGATCGGCGAGGGCGAGGGCGAGGGCGAGGGCTGCCGTGAGGAGTGCTTCACCGACGAGACCGGCCAGACCCGCTGCGAGGTCTTCTGCGAGGGCTGAGGCCCGTGCCGGTCAGGTCAGACCGAGGGCCACGCCGGCGCGCGCCTTCACGAGGCGCTCGACGGTGCCCATGAGTTCGTCGCCGCTGCGCTTGTCGATCCAGCGGGCGCCGTCGAAGCGGAAGTGCCAGGCGTTGCGGTCGGCGGCGAGCCACACCTCGCGCACCGGGCGCTGTGTGTTGAGCACGTAGGGCAGGCCCGACGGGAAGGCGATTTTCACGACGTCGGCCTCCGGCAGGCACTCGACGACGTCGGGGTCGCAGGCGTCGAGGGCCCCGCGGATGCGCTCGATGGCCCCCTTCGCGAACTTCAGGAAGGTGGCCTCGTCCATGGTGTCGCTGGTCTGCGTGCCGCTCATGGCGACGACAGTCGACAGTCGACATGAAGGCGTCAAGGGTGGGAGATTCCGCCCATGACCGGTCCCCGCTCCCTCACCGTCAACGGCGTCGTCGTCGACGTCGATCCCGCCCGCGTCGACCCCGCCCACACGCCCTTGTCCAGATTTCTGCGGGCCCACGGGCAGACGGGCACCAAGGAGGGCTGCGCCGAGGGCGACTGCGGCGCCTGCACCGTCGCCGTGGCCGACGTCGACGCGAAGGGCGCGCCGACGTGGCGGGCCGTGACGTCGTGCATCGCGCCGGTGGGCCTGTTCCTCGGGCGCGAGATCGTGACCGCCGAGGGCCTCGCCGACGACGAGGGCCTGCACCCCGTGCAGGCGGCGATGGTGAAGCACCTCGGCAGCCAGTGCGGCTACTGCACGCCCGGCTTCGTGACGTCGATGTTCGAGGCCTTCGAGCGTCCGGAGCTGACGGAGAAGGACCCGGCGGCCCTCGCCGACCAGCTGTGCGGCAACCTCTGTCGCTGCACGGGCTATCGCCCGATCCGTGAGGCCATGTGCCACGCCCTGCAGGCGCGCGACGCCGGCGTCGTCGACGACGGCCTTGTGCAGGTGGGTGGTCGCCGCAGCGCGGCCCGCCGCGCGCACCATCCGGCCACGCCGTCGACGCGGCCCGCCGTCGACGTCAGGGGACCGCAGGGACGCTTCCTGCGGCCGACGTCGCTGTCGACCCTGCTCGAGGTGAAGGCCGGCGAGCGCGGCGGTGCCGTCCTCGTCGGCGGCGCCACCGAACTCGGGGTCTTGCTGCGCAAGCGGGCCACGCCCTTGCCATTCCTCGTCGACACCAGCGCCGTCCCGGAGCTGCAGGAGCTCCGCCGGGGCGATGTCTCCGCCCTGGTGCCGGTCCTGATCGACGGGCCACTGGCCGACGACTTCCGGGACGCCTGGGTCGTCGGCGGCGCCGTCACCCTCGCCCGGCTCGAGGCGGCGCTGCTCGACGACGCGCCGATGGCCCCGGTTGTGCGGATGCTGCGGGTCTTTGCCTCGCGCCAGGTGAAGAACGCAGCGACGCTGGCCGGCAACGTCGCCACCGCGAGCCCCATCGGCGACATGCCGCCGGTGTTGCTGGCCCTCGGGGCCCTCGTCGAGGTGGCCTCGACCCGGGGCACCCGCGTGCTGCCCGTCGCCGGCTTCTTCACCGGCTACCGCAAGACCGCGCTCGCCGACGACGAGATCATCACCCGCTTCTTCGTGCCCCGCCCCCGCGCCGGCGCCCGCTTCCGCACCTTCAAGGTGAGCAAGCGCCGCGAGCTCGACATCAGCATCGTGTCGGCGGCCTTCCTCGTCGAGGAAGACGCCCAGCGGCTGGTGACCCGCGCCTGCCTCGCCTTCGGCGGCGTGGCGGCGACGCCGGCCGTCGCCAGCAAGGCCTCGGCGCTGCTGGTCGGCCGCACCGTCGAGGTCGCCCGCCGCGAGGTGGCCGCCGTCCTCGAGACGACGTTCTCGCCGCTCTCCGACGTGCGCGCCGACGCCGCCTACCGACGGGGCCTGATCGTGTCGCTGTGGGACCGCTTCGTCGATGGCGTCGTCGACGAGGCCCACGACGGCGACCAGGCCTTCTCCGTTGGCGGTGACTGGCCCGCTGCCGCCGCCGACGAGGACACCGGCGACCTCAGCCGGGCCCTGCTGCACGACGCCGGCGTCGGTCACGTCACCGGTCGGGCCCGCTACGTCGACGACGTCCCCGTCACCGGCCACGCCCTCGAGGTGTGGCCCGTCCAGAGCCGTGTGGCCCACGGGGTCCTGCGGCGCCTCGACGTCGACGCGGCGCGCCGGCTGCCGGGCGTGCGCGCCATCCTCACCGCCGCCGACATCCCCGGCGACAACGACATCGGCGCCATCCGTCGCGACGAGCCCCTGCTGGTGGCCGAGGGCGCCGAGGTCGCCTACCACGGGCAACCGCTCGCGCTCGTCGTCGCCGACACGATCGAGCAGGCCCGCGCCGCGGCGGCCGCGGTGGTCGTCGACGTCGACCCGCTGCCGCCGGTCATCGGCATCCGCGCCGCGATCGCGGCCGGCAGCTTCCACCCGCGCCTCGACGGCGAGCCGGTCCCCCACGTGATGCGCAAGGGCGACGTCGACGCGGGCCTCGCGAAGGCGCCGCGCCGCCTGCGCTTCGAACTCGAGATCGGCGGGCAGGAGCACTTCTACCTCGAGACCCAGGCCGCCTGGGCCGAGCCCGGCGACGACGGCGACGTGCGGGTGTGGTCGTCGACGCAGCACCCGAGCGAGGTGCAGGCCGTGGTGTCCCATGTGCTGCATGTGCCGCGGCACAACGTCGTCGTGACGTCGCCGCGCATGGGGGGCGGCTTCGGCGGCAAGGAGACCCAGGGCAACGGCCCGGCGGCGCTCGTGGCGCTCGCGGCGACGAAGCTCGGCCGGCCCGTCCGCCTCATGTGGGACCGCGACGTCGACATGGAGATCACCGGCAAGCGGCACCCGTTCTTCGGCATCGTCGACGTCGGCTTCGACGATGACGGCGCCGTCTCCGCCCTGCGCGCCGAGGTCTACTCCGACGCCGGCTTCGCCCTCGACCTGTCGGAGAGCATCCACGACCGCGCGCTCTTCCACCTCGACAACTGCTACGACATCCCCCACGTCGAGCTGAGTGGCCGCGTCTGCAAGACCCACACGCAGAGCCACACGGCCTTCCGCGGCTTCGGCGGCCCGCAGGGCATGCTGCTCGTCGAGGAGGCGATGACGCGGGTCGCCCAGCAGCTCGGCCTGCCGGGCGACGTCGTCCGCGAGCGCAACTTCTACGCGCCGCCGTCGGCGCCGACGCACGGCGTGACGCCGTACGGGCAGGTCGTCGACGACTTCCGCGTCGCTGACATCTGGCCGCTCCTGAAGGTGAGCAGCGAGCTCGAGGCGCGCCGCGCGGCCATCGCTGCATGGAACGCGACGTCGCCGCACGTGAAGCGCGGCATCGCGATCACGCCGGTGAAGTTCGGCATCTCGTTCACGGCGAGCTTCCTCAACCAGGCGGGCGCCCTCGTCGTCATCTACCGCGACGGCAGCGTGCAGGTGAACCACGGCGGCACCGAGATGGGGCAGGGGCTCCACACGAAGATCCTTGGCATCGTCATGCGCGAGCTCGGTGTCGACCGCGCCCACGTGCGTGTCATGCACACGACGACGGACAAGGTGCCCAACACCTCGGCGACGGCGGCGTCGTCGGGTGCCGACCTCAACGGCGCGGCGGTGCAGCAGGCCCTGCACACCATCATCGAGCGTCTGCGCCCGGTCGCGGCCCGGCTCCTCGAGGAGAAGCTGCAGCGTCCGGTGCACCCGGGCGACGTCGTCTTCATCGACGGCCAGGTGCGGGCGGGGACGCGCTTTGGTCCGCAGGACGGCATCGCGCTCGCGACGCTGTGCGAGGTCGCCTATCTGCGCCAGGTGTCGTTGTCGGCGACGGGCTACTACCGCACGCCCGACATCGGCTACGACAAGAAGCGCGGCCGCGGCAAACCCTTCCACTACTTCGCCTACGGCGCCTGCGTCGCCGAGGTCGAGCTCGACGGCACCACCGGCATGCGGCGCGTCCGCCGCGTGGATGTGCTGCACGACGTCGGCGACTCGCTGAACCCGGCCATCGATCGTGGCCAGGTCGAGGGCGGCCTCGTGCAGGGCATCGGCTGGCTCACCGGCGAGGAGCTGAAGTGGACGGCCGATGGGCGGCTGCTCTCGCACTCGGCGAGCACCTACAACATCCCGACCTTCTCCGACGCGCCGGCGGTGATGAAGGTGGCGCTGTATGACGATGTGGTGGGAGGTGCGCCGCAGCGGGACGTCATCCACGGCAGCAAGGCCGTTGGCGAGCCTCCGCTGATGCTGGCGTTTGCGGTCCGGGAGGCCCTGCAGGACGCCGTCGCCGCCTTCGCCCCGCCGGGTCACCGCCACGTCGTCGACGCGCCGTCGCCGCTGACGCACGAGACGTTGTTCGCCGCCGTGCGTCGCGCCCGCGGCTGATGCGGCCGGCCGGGAACGGGCGGTCGTCCATGGGGTCGGCTAGCCTGAGCCCGTGAGCGACGACGACGACGGCCTGATCGGCGGCACCCTCGGTGGGCGCTTCCGTGTCGTGCGGGCGCTCAAGCGCGGCGGCATGGGGGCCGTCTACCTCGCCCGCGACACCGTCGATGACGTCGACGTCGCCGTGAAGGTGGTGCGTCGCACCCTCGCCGACGACCCCGAGGCCATCGCCCGCTTCAAGCGTGAGATCCGCCTCATGGCCGAGGTGCAGGACCCGCACATCGTCCGCGCCGTCGACGCTGGCGACGACGCCGGCGTGCTGTGGATCGCGATGGAGCTCATCGCCGGGCAGTCGCTGCGCGAGCGCCTCGACGGACGCGGCCGCTGGCCCTGGGCCGACACGCTCCCCGTCGTGCGCCAGATCGCGCAGGCCCTCGGCGCCGCCCACGCCCGCGGCGTCATCCACCGCGACCTCAAGCCCGAAAACGTCATGCTCGTCGACGGTGCGGCCGGCCCGTGGGTGAAGCTCCTCGACTTCGGCGTCGCCCGTCAGAACCGCAGCAGCGACGCCGCCGCCACCCACATGACGGGCACCGGCCTGCTCGTCGGCACGCCCGGCTACGTCGCGCCCGAGGTCGTCCTCGAGGGCACCGTCGACGATCCCCGCTCCGATTTCTACGCCCTCGGCGTCACCTGGTTCGAGCTGCTCACCGGCCAGAAGCCCTTCTCGGCCAAGACGCCGATGGCCCTCGCGCTGCGTCACGCCCACGAGCTGCCGCCGACGCCGTCGTCGCTGCTGCCCTTCGCGCCGGTGCCCGGCCCCGTCGAGGCCCTCGTCATGCGCCTGCTGGCGAAGTCGCCGACGGAGCGGCCCACCGACACCTCGGACCTGATCGCCGCCATCGACGCCCTGCAGAGCGCCGCCGAGCAGGCCAATACGCCGCTGTCGACGTCGGCGTCGACGGCCACGTCGCTGTCGCCCGGCGAGAGCACCGTGACCTCCCTCGGTGACGGCACCGGCGTCGTGCCCTTCGTCGGCACCCCGCGACCCGCCGTGCCCGTCGCCACCCCGCTCGCGACCACCCCGCCGACGACGAGCACCGCCATGACGGGCCTCGCCCACGCGCCGGCCCCGCCGCCGTCGCCGCCGCGCTCCCGCTTCGTGGTCGCCGCCGCTGCCGGCACCGTCGCGCTGCTGCTCCTTGTCGGCCTCGCGGTCCGCGTCGTCGGCAGCGACGGCGAGGGCCGCCGTCGCCGGGCCATCGAGCGCCGCGAGCCGGCGTCCGTCGGCCTCGTCGCGCCGATCGCCGCGTCGCCCGCGCCGACGACGGCGATGCCCCCGCCGGCACCGGCGGCGACGACGACGACGACGATGCCGACGCAGACCGCCCCGCCCGCGCCGCCGGTGGCCCCGGTGCCACCGATGCCGCCGAAGCGTCCGGGTCGGCTCGCGCCGCCGCCACCGTCGACGCTGCTGACGACCCGACGCGGCACCATCACCCTCGCGCCCTCGCCGCGCAGCCACGGCTGGCGTGTCTCCGTCGACGGCGGACCGCCGCGCGAGACGCCGTGGTCGTTCAGCACCTCGGCGGGCACCCACACCTTCGTGTTCACGTCGCCCAGGGCACCGGCGCCCATCACCCGCACCATCGTGGTCGGTGAGGGCCTGAACCCGGCCTTCACCGAGGACCTCCTCGCCCGATGATCACGACCCTCGTCGCCCTCCTCGCCCTGCAATCGACGACGACGCCAGCGCCGCCGGAGGCCGCCCCTCCCCCCGCACCCGCCGCAGCGACGTCGGCGACACGCCGCCTCGAGGAGGTCCGGGCCGCCTTCGCCGCCGTCGATTGCGACAAGGTGATGCTGCTGGCGCCGTTCGTCTTCGAGCACCGCCAGGCCACGATGGCCGAGCGCCACGAGGCGGGCTTCCGACACGGCTGGTGCGCGGTGCTCGTCGGCAACCTCGGCGAGGCCCAGACGCTGTTTGCCTCCATCGTCGACGAGGACGTCGCCGCCGAGCCCGGCTTCGAGATCGAGCCGCGGGTGCGGGTGCTGCTCGAGGCGGCGCGCGGCGAGGCCCAGAAGCGCCTCGACGCAAAGGCCGAGGCTGCACGAGCAGAGGCCATCGCCAGCATCGTGCTGAAGGTCAAGGCGCCCGAAGGCCTCAAGGGCGGGGCCCGCGCCTTCTTCGACATCGACGTCGAGGATCCGCGTCGCCTCGTACGGGGCCTGCGGCTGGAGTTCCGCCGCGCCGGCGACTTCGACTTCTCGGCGCTGCCCATCACGAAGCGCTCGGACGGCACCTGGCGGGGCGAGATCCCGGGCTCCTTCACGCGCAGCAGCACCGGCCAGACCATCGACTGGTTCATCTCGGTGCTCGACGACGACGCCCGCGTCCTCACGACGCACGGCACCCGCGCCGCGCCGCTGCCCCTCGTCGTGGCCCCCGGCTCCTCCCTCGCGCAGGACATGCGGGCCAACGAGCGCCTCGCCCAGGAGACCCGCGTCGGTGTCGCCCTGCTGGCGTCGCCCTTCCTGACGGCCTCCGGCGTGCTCGCGGGCGCGTTTGCGTCCGTCCTTGTCGCCGTCGTGAGCCCCCTCGGCGGCGCCTTCGCCTTCGCGTTGTTGCCGTCGCTCGGCGCCGTCGCCGGCACGGCGCTCGTGTCGTCGGCGGTGCTTGACCCCGGCGACGCCACCGTCGCCGTCTTCAGCACCGCCGCGTTCGCCACGGTCTTCAGCTCCCTCGTGCTGCTGAGCGGTGTCGACTCTGCCGTCAACGCCGTCGACGGCACCCGCGTCTTTGGCGACACCACCCTGCTCGCGGCCTTCGGTGTTGCCGCCGTCGGCTTCATCGCCTCGGCGGCGGTGCCCACCACCCTCGTCGTCCTCGACGCCCCCGAATGATGCTCCTGTCCGCCCTCGCCCTGCTCGTCACGGCCGCCCCCGTCGTCGTCGTCCCCGGCGTCGATCCCCAGGTCGGTGTCATCGGCGCCGCGGAGCTCGACGGCGGGCAGGGCGCGCTGCTGCGCTTCTCGTCGGCGGGCGTGCGCCTGCGGGCCCGCGGCACCGTCCGCTTCATCTGGCAGGGCGGTGAGGATGGCGCCGACGAGGGCGGCGGCAACCGCTTCGACGTCATCGTCGACGACGGTGAACTCCGTCGCGTCGTCGACGCCGACGCCGTTCCCCTCGACGTGCCGGCGCTGTCGACCCTCACCCTCGTGAAGCGCACCGAGGCCCTGTTCGGGGCCCGCCGCCTCCTCGGCATCGCCGTCGACGGCGAGGTGGCGGCGGTGCCGTCGCGACCCACCCTCGTCGTGCTCGGTGACTCGTGGGCCACCGGCTTCGGCGTCCGCGGCGACATCGTCGACGACGAGACCGGCAAGGCCCCCGGTCCGCACTGTCCGTTTTCGCCCGACACCGAGGACGTCCGGCAGGCCTGGCCCGCCCTCGTCGCCGAGGGCCTCGGCGTCGACGTCGCCGTGGTGGCCTGGTCCGGCCGGGGGCTGCTGCGGGACTGGCAGGGCGACGAGCGCCCCGCTGCGGTGCCGCAACTCCTCGCCGACAGCGCCGTGCTGCCCGTCGACGTCATCGGCGTCGTCGTCGCCCTCGGTCACAACGACGCCAACGAGGGGCTGCCCGACCCGGAGCGCTTCGCCGCCGCCTGGCAGCAGACCCTCGCGCTGCTGCGCGCCCGCTTCGGCGCCGTCCCCGTCGTCGTCATCGCCCCCGCCTTCGACGACGCGCCGCCCGCCGTGGATCGGGCGGCAGCCCTGCGCCCGGCCTTCGTCGGCGACGGCGTCGTCGTCATCGACGAGCCGCCGATGGAAACGAGCCTCGGCCTCGGCTGCGTCTGGCATCCGGGCACGGCGGCCCAGAGTGCCTTCGCCCGTCAGCTCCTGCCGCCCATCGCCCGGGGCCTCGGCCGCTGACGGCGTGGGATGACCCTTCTGGATCCGGTGGACGTCGCCCGTGCCGCCGGCCACCATCCAGCATGCGCATCGCCGTCGCCGTCGTCTTCGCCGTCTCGTGCCTGCCGGGCTGCCCGGACCCCGACGACGCCATCGGCGAAGGCGAAGGGGAGGGCGAGGGTGAGGGCGAGGGCGAGCCCGTCGATTCCACCGAGCAGCTCGACCCCGACACCGACCCCTGCCAGCGCCCCGACGCCTGGCCCTTCTCGACGACGTCGGCGACGCACCCGCTGCGCGTCCACTGGCGCGCGCGCGCCGAGGAGCCGGTCGCGCAGGATGTGCTGCGCTTTCTCGACGAGGCCTGGGGCATCCAGGTGGACGGCCTCGGCCTGCCGGCGCCCATCACCGACGAGCTCGGTGGCGGCGAGTTCGGTTGCGGCCCCGACGAGCGCATCGACGTGTTCCTCTTTCGCGGCATCGAGGAGGCCTACGTCGACGTCGTCGTCGAGAACACCGACACCCCCATCGAGGACTACGGCCCCTACATGGTCATCGATGCCTTCGGCGACTACGGCGGCGAGTTCCTGCGCCCGACGGTCTTTCATGAGTTCAACCACATGACCCAGGCCGCGCTCGACTGGCTCGACGCCGCCAACATCTACGAGATGAGCGCCACCTTCGTCGAGGAGGCCGTCATCGAGAGCCACGACTCGTGGGAGTTCACGATCTTCGACGTCACGGACAACCCGGACTGGTCCATCGATCGCGACGACGGCTACCAGACCTTCTTCATGTACGGGCAGGCGCTCTACCTCATCTACCTGCAGCACGACGTCTTCGACGGCGACATCGACTTCTTTGTCGAGATGTGGCGCGGACTCGCCTCGCCCGCCGGCGAGCCTCCGTCCTACCAGGACGCCCTCGACGTCATCCTCGCCGAAAAGGGCCTCACCTTCCTCGACACCGTGCCCCGCTACGCGCGCTGGATGGCGTACGTCGGCGAGCGCGACGACGGCGCGCACTTCCCCCGCGGCGGCCTCTACCCCGACGTCTTCGCCAGCGTCGTCGACGTGGTGGCGGCGACGACGACGACGGTGCGGCCCATGGTGCTTGGCTCGGCCCACATCGACATCGAGGCCGCCGCCCCGGTGACGGTCTCCCTCGCCGAGGCCCTGCCGGCCGACGTCGAGGTCATCGTGCAGCAGGTGCCCGGCGCGGCGGCCGACGGCGATGTGCTGACGCTGCCGGCGACCGTACCTCCGGGCAGCCGCCTCGTCGTGACGGTGATGCCGACGGCGCCCTACAGCGTGTTCGGCCGGACCGACGAGGCGGTCCCGGTCACGCTGGGGCTGGCCCCGGCCGGGCCCTGATCGGCAGACGCCGCCAGAGACGGCGTCCCGACGCGCGGTGGCGGCGTTCCAATGGCGTCGTCACATTGGAAGCTGCCGGCCCCGGATCCGTGGCTAGGGTACGAATCATTCCGCCGCGCACCGGCTGCACACAGGAGCTTGAAGACGATGCCCACCTCCCCCGACCTCGACCGCGAGCTGGACGCGATGGCCGATGACATGCTGCGCGCCGAGGCCCGCGGTGACTCGACCACCACCACGTCGCCGTCGCCGGGCCGCAGCGGACCGGGCGTGCGGGTGGCCCAGGCCCTGCCGCCGTCGCGGGCGATGGTGGCGCCGGCCTCGCCGGCCAGCACCTTCCGCGTCCCCGGTGAGGCCTTCCCCCACAACGACCGCAACCTCGCGATGCTCGTGCACCTCGGCAGCATGTGCACGACGCTCTTCTCGGGTGGCCTCTTCCTGCCGGTCCTTGTGCCGCTACTGGCGAAGGTCGTCTTCAAGGACGCGAGCCCCGGCCTGCAGGAGCACGTGCGTCAGCAGCTGAACTTCCAGCTCACCCTCGCCATCGTCGCCGTCGTCGGCGTCGTCGGCACGGTGCTGACCCTCGGCATGGGCATCCTCGCCTTCCTGCCGCTGCTGGTCTTCATGCTGGGCGTCGAGGTCTTCGCGAGCGTCAAGGGCGCCATCGCCGCCAGCAACGGCGAGCAGTACGCCTTCCCCTTCACGATGGACCTCGTGAAGGAGGACCCGACGATGCGGGCCCTGCCGCGCTGACGCGGCTTGCGCGAAGCAACGACACGCGGCGCCTCCGGGCGCCGCGTGTCGTTCAGGCCGTTGCGGCTGTCGTCGTCGCCGTCGTCGTCGCCGGCGCGAGGTGGGTGACGACGGTGAGGCCGGGCAGGCGACCGCCCAGGGCGGTCTCGATCTCGTCGAGGAGGTCGTGCCCGCGCCGCACGGACCAGTCGCCCGGCACGAGGACGTCGACGGTGACGAGGCGCAGGTGCCCCGCCCGCTTCGTGCGCAGGGCGTCGAAGCCGACGCCGCGGGCGCGGAAGCCGGCGAGGACGTCGTCGACGACGGCGCGCTCGTCGTCGGGCAGGGCGTGGTCCATCAGGCCGTCGGCGGCGCGACGCAGCAGCGACACGGCCTCCCGCACGATGTTGCCGGCGACGAGGAAGGCGACGACGGCGTCGAGCCAGGTCCGCCCGGTGGCGACGACGAGGCCGAGGCCCACGACGACGCCGACCGAGGTGTAGACATCGGTCATGAGGTGGCGGCCGTCGCCCTCGAGGGCCAGCGAGTGGTGGCGCCGGCCAACGACGATGAGGATCCGCCCGACGACGAGGTTGACGCCGGTGGCGACCAGCGAGACCACGATGCCGACGTCGAGGCCGGCGAGGGGCACCGGGTGCAGGAGGCGCGAGACGGCGGCGACGGCGATGCCGCCGGCGGCGATCAGGATGAGGATGCCCTCGAAGCCGGCGGCGAAGTACTCGGCCTTGCCGTGCCCGAACTGGTGCTCCTCGTCGGGCGGGGCCCGCGAGATGGTCACCATCCACAGGGCGAAGAGGGCGCCAGCGAGGTTCACGAGGCTCTCGGCGGCGTCGGACAGCAGACCCACCGAGTCGGTCAGCGCCCACGCCGTCGTCTTCAGCCCGATCGTGGCGAGGGCCGCGGCCACCGACAGCCAGGCATAGCGGCGCAGATCCGGGGACTCGCTCATCTCAGGCCGCCGTCGTCGTCAACTCGGCCGCCTTCAGGGCGGTTCGCACGGCGCCGAGAAAGTCCTCGAGGTCGCCGCTCATGAGCTTGTGGAGGTTGTGCACGGTGTGGCCGACGCGGTGGTCGGTGCAGCGGTCCTGCGGGAAGTTGTAGGTGCGGATCTTGTCGCTGCGGTCGCCGCTCTTCACCTGCGCCTTGCGGTCCGCCGCCTGCGCCGCCTGCTGCTCCTGCAGCTTGAGGTCGAAGAGCTTGCTGCGCAGCAGCTTGAGCGCGATCTGCCGGTTCTTCTGCTGGCTGCGCTCCTGCATGCACACCAGCACGATGCCGCTCGGCTTGTGCGTGAGCCGCACCGCGCTCTCGGTCTTGTTGACGTGCTGACCGCCGGCGCCGCCGGCCCGCATCGTCTGCCACTCGCAGTCGTCGGGGCGAATGTCGACGTCGACGTCGTCGACCTCGGGCAGCACCGCGACGGTGCAGGCGCTGGTGTGGATGCGGCCCTGGGCCTCGGTCTCGGGCACGCGCTGCACGCGATGCACGCCGGCCTCGGTGCGCAGCTTCGACCACACCTGGTCTCCCGAGATGCTCGCCGTGACCTCCTTGAAGCCACCGCGTGGGCCCTCCGACGCCGACAACAGCTCCACCGTCCAGCCGAGCCCCTGGGCGTAGCGCGAGTACATCGTGAAGAGGTCGCCGGCGAAGAGCGCCGCCTCGTCGCCGCCGGTGCCGGCGCGGATCTCGAGGATGACGTCTTTGTCGTCGAGCGGGTCGCGCGGCAGGAGCATCACCCGCAGGCGCTCCTCGAGCTCCTTCACCTGCGGCTCGAGGCGCTTGACCTCTTCGCCCGCCATGGCCCGCAGATCGGCGTCGTTGTCGACGAGGAGGGCGCGGTTGTCGGCGAGCTCACGCTCGGCGGCTCCGAGGGCCCGCCAGGTCGTGACGATGGGCTCGAGGCGCGCGCGCTCCTTGCTCAGCTCGGACATCTGCTTCGGCGAGAGCCCCGGCTCCATGAGCCGCTCGGTGAGCTCGGCGAAGTGGCGCTCGGCGTCGTCGAGGGAGGCCAGCATCGAATCACCCTGCACGGTGGGCCTGCTGCGCCGTCGCGGGGCAGCGGGCCTTCCGGCTCACTTGCCGAAGTAGATGTCGACGGTGTCGACGGTGGCGTAGGGCTGCAGCGTCGTGTGACCGCCGCTGTAGAAGATCTGGTTCGTGAAGCCGCTGCCGAGCTCGCCGCCGAGCAGGGCCACCGCCGAGCGCTCGCGGGCCACCGGCAGGGCCCGCGCCGTCGCCGTCCACGCCGGCGGCGCGCCACCGGCCTGGAAGCGCAGCGCCTCGGAGGTCGGACCGCCAGCGGCCACCGCGCCACCCATGACGACGATGGTGCCGTCGAGGAGGCGGGCCGAGTGGTGGCCGAAGCGCGCGCCGAGCATCGTGGCGCCCGCGACGCAGGTGGCGCGGCCGTCGACCTTGCTGCAGATCGTCGTCGCCGCGCTGCCCGGGGCGGCGTCGGAGAGGATGCCGTTGGGGGCCGAGGCCTGGCCGCCGGTGATGACGAACTGGTCGTTGTTGAAGGCGATCATGTGGTGGCGCACGACGGCCTCGGGCAGGGCATCGGCCGCCGCAAAGACGTTGGCGAGGGAGCCGCCCGACACCTGGAAGAACTCCACCGAACGCAGCGCGCCGCTGTCGTTGAGGCCGCCGGCGACGACGATGATGCCGGTGTTGCCGCTCGGGAAGGCCACCGCCTGGTGCATCGCCCGCGGGATCGTGAGGGAGCCCTGGGCCGGCGTCGACTGCATGCTGGCGGTGTCGAGGACCTCGACGGTGGGCGTGAGGTTCGTCGAGCCGAGCGTCGCGCCGCCGGGCGTGCAGCCCTGGTTGCCGCTGCCGGTGCAGCCGCCGACGATGGCGATGAGGCCGACGTCGGCCAGCAGCGTCGCCGAGTGGTGCGCGCGCGGGGTGCGCAGGATGATGTCGCCGACGTAGGGGTTGTCCTCGCGGAGGTCGACGATGAGGCCGTTGATGATCGGCGCCACCTGACCGTTCACCACCGAGAAGCCGCCGAGGATGACGACGCGGCCGTCGGGCAGCGCAGTGGCGGTGTGGTAGGCGCGGGCCTGCGCCGGCGCCGGCAGCGCCGTGAAGGTGCCCGTCGCGGGGTCATAGACCTCGGCGCTCTTCAGCAGGCTCTCCTGGCCGTTGTTCCAGACCGCGCCGCCAAAGATGAGGACCTTGTTCACGCCCGGCACGAACGTCGCCGTGTGGGCGTGACGACCGGTGACGCCGGCCTCGCCCGAGTCCATCGCCGTGCAGTTGTCCTCGAGGTCGCGCGGACCACCGAAGCTGTCGACGCGGCCGACGAGCACGCGGGCCGTGACGTCGAGGGTGCCCTCGTCGATGGTCAGCGGCATCGAGCGGCCCACCGCCGCCGGCGCCACCGTCGGCTGCTCGGGCGTCTCGGAGGCGGTGATGTTGTCGGCGTAGGCCTCGACGGAGACGATGACCTTCTCGCCGAGGCCGATGGCGACGCCCGCCGGCTGGGTCGCCGTGAAGGCGACGACGCCGTCCTGCGACGAGCCCGACGAGACGACCCGGTACGACTGGACGCCGTTCAAGGCCTGCAGCTCCTGGCCGCAGGGCTCGGCGACGGCGAGCTCGACGCCGACGAGCTTGGAGCAGCCGGCGCCGACGACGGAGGCGGCGACGACGGCCGCCGAGAGGGTACGGGTGACGGTGGTGGAACGCATGGGGAGGCTCACGACGGCAAAGAGGGGGCGCACGAGGCGGAAGGGCACGAGGGGGTGCTCAGGGCGTGGCGGCGGGCAGCGTCACGCTGACCTGGGCGCCGGTGGCCGGCCGGGGATCGGGGATCACCTTGAAGGCCACGAGCGCCACGCCGGTGCCGGCGGCGATGGCGGCGACCCCGACGACGCCGGCGGTGATGGCCGTCGGCAGGAACCAGGGCTGCTCGGTCAGCGGCGCGTCCTCCTCGACGGTGGTGGTCGACGGGCCCGCCGACAGGCGATCCTTCTTCTCCTCGAGGCTGCGGCGCGTGCCGGACTTCGTCTCGACCACGGCGCGCTCGTCGTCGCCGTCGCCGTCGTCGTCGTCGCCGACGCGGGAGGCGACCGGGAGGTTGCCGGACTTCTTCACCTCGAAGCGGAGACCCACCTCGGCGAGGGTCACGGCGGCGCCGGCGTTGGCGCCCTCGATGAGGGCCTCGCTCTCGTCGGCGGCGGCGAGCTCGGGGGTCTCGGCGCCGGCGAGCTCCTCGATGCGGGCGCGGGCCTTCAGCACCTCGATGCCGATGTCGAGGAGGTCGCCCTGCAGCTTGAAGTCGGGCAGGGTCGCGGTGCCGCGGCCTGCGGCGTCGACGTAGAGGAGCTGCGTGGCGACGCGGGTGCCGCCGGCCTTGCTCACGACGCCGACGACGGCGCCCTTGAGGCCCTGGGCCGCGGCGGCTTCGGCCACGACCTTCGCCGAGGCCTCGGAGAAGCGGTTCTGCGTGAGGTCGTCGGAGGGGCCGCGACGGCTCGGGTCGTAGAAGCCGGGGCTCACGGTGGTCTCGCCGCTCGTCACGGTGACGACGGTGCCCCACGGCGCGAGGCCCTCACGCAGCACCCGCACGAGGTGCATGCCGGGGTAGAGCTTCATCGCCTTCGCGGGCGCCGACGCGATGGGGCGGCCATCGATGACGACCTGGGCGCCGGCGGCGCTGGCGTCGACGGTGATGGCGACCTTCTCGCCGTCCATCAGACGGTCGCGGGTCTTTCTGTGCGTCGTCACGAAGAGGCCCGGGTACTTCTTCTGATCGACCTCGAACTCGGGGTTGAGGCCGACGACGAAGGCGAGGCAGCGGACGGTCTCCTCGTCCTGGGCCTGGCGGGCCGCGATCTCGGCGAGGCCGAGCCAGGCCTGGATGAGGAGCTCGGGACCGTTGAGGGCCGGCGCCGCCTTCTCGAGGAGCTGCAGCGTCTTTTCGTAGCTGGCCTTCGCCTTGCCGAACTGCAGCTTGCCGAGGAGCTGGGCGCTCTTGCCGAGGCTCGCCTCGGCCTCCTTCAGGGCCGCGTCGGCGACGGCCGGGTCGATCGGGGCGGCGCCGCCGGTGGACTTGAGCGCCAGCGCGCTGAACTCGACGGTGGGCGACTCATTGAGGGCCTTCGTGAGCTCGGTCGTGAGCTGGTCGGCGAGGGGCTTGCTGGCGTCGCCGAGGGGGACGACCGGCAGCAGGCCGACCTTGAGGGCGCGCTCCTTCACGGGCACGGCCGACGCTGGCTTCTCGTCGGCGCCGCGCACCGGGGCGAGGATGTCGTCGTCTTCTTCTTCGTCGTCGGCCGCGGCGGCGGGGGCGGCCGCAGGCTTGCCCTGGGCGAGGGTGGGGAACGACAGGAGGCCCACGAGGCCGACACAGACCAGCAGACGACGCATGCACACCTCACCACGCCAGCTGGCGCGGTCCGGGAGCGATGGCGCCACGCGGCGCGATCACCCACCTCAACGATCGACAACGGCAGGGGGTCTGCCAGAGCCCCGGGGGCGGCACAACCCCGCCCGCGCCCCGACCGGACACACGCCGGTCCGCCTCGACGTCGACCCCCGTCCGGTGCTCGACTCGGCGGGTGCTGCTGCTCTCCCTGCTCCTCGCCACCACCGCCCCGTCGGTGGAGGTGCTGGTCCTCCTCCCCGAGGCCATCGACGTCGACGCCGACGGCCGGGCCGCGCTCACCCTCGCCCTCACACGTGCCCTCGACGGCCGCGATGGACAACGCGTCAGCTCCATCGTCGACGTGCAACAGCTCGCCGACATCGAGGCCTCGCGGCAGGCGGTGGACTGCGCCGACGACAGCGGCTGTCTCGCCGAGATCGGTGAGGCTTTTGGCGCCCGCCTGATGGTCATGGGGCGGGTGACCCGCGTGGCGGGGCAGCTCGTCTGGCAGAGCACGCTCCTCGATGTGCGCTCCGGCGTCGCCGTGCGGCGGGAGCAGGTCGAGGCCACCGACCTCGCCGGCCTCGTCGCGCGGGCACCGGCGGTGGCCCGCGTCCTCATGCCCAGGGCGGCGTCGACGACGAAGCTCGCCGTGCTCGGCAGCGGCGGCGCCGCCGTCGCCGTGGGGGCCATCGCCGCCGGCGTCTTCGGCCTCTGGACCCTCGCGATCGACGACGCCCTGCAGCGGCCGACGTCACCCGAGGCCCAGGCGCAGGCCTTCGCGGAGGCGGCGTGGGTCCCCTGGCTCTTCGTCGCTGGCGCCGGCGTCGCCGTCGTCGGTGGCGGCGCGCTCGTCGCCGGGAGCGTCATCGAATGAAGAAGCGTGTCGTTTTCATGGCGGGTGCGTGGGCCGGTCTCGTCGGCTGCAGCGCCTTCTCCCGCGTCGACTTTCCCTGCGCCGACGGCGCCTGTCCCGGCGGGCTCGTCTGCGAGGCCAACCGCTGCGTCGTCGGCGTCGCCGAGGGCGAGGGCGAAGGCGAAGGCGAAGGCGAGGTCGCGCAGCTGATTCCCTTTGGTGACGCCACGCCCGACACGATCCTCGAGGTGGAAGGCGGCCTGCTCGTCGCCTGGTCCCAGCTTCAGAACGAGGCGACGGTGTTGCTCGAGGCGCCCGGTGAGGGGCTGCAGCGGGTGGGGCTCGCCCGCTTCCCGTTTGGTGGTGGCGCCGAACTGCTCGCCGACAGCGGGCCGCTGTCAGGCATCTTCATTCCCGACGCGGCGCGAACGTCGACGGGGCTCGTGCTTGGCCTGCAGACGGGGGCCCCGTTCTCATGGGCCGGTTGCGATTCAGCCGGCACCGCCGAGTCGATCGTGGTGGCGACGCTTTCGTCGGGAGGGGTGTGCACCACGGCGCTGGCCGCGTTTCCGTCGCCCGACCTCGGCGCCAACGTGCAGTACGTCGCCAGCGGCGCCGACGCCGTCGCATTCGTCGTCGGTGCGTCGCCCGGGCTCACCGTCGTGGATCATCCCGAGGCGCCGGTCAGCGAGCGCGCCGTGGGCGTCCTGCGGGGGGGCACGCTGACCTTCACCGATCTCACCGGCTTCGCCGGCGACCTCGCGTTCACCGACCGCGCCATCGTCGTCGGCTCCCGTGACGATCGGCCCTGGGTCCAGACCGACGACGGTCAGGAAGAGGTCATCCAGGGGGCGGGCAGCTTTGAGTGGACGGCCGTCGAGGCCCTGCCCGACGGCGACCTCATCGTCGCCGGCTCTGGCTCCGGCGTCGTCGACGATGAGCCCTGCGTCGCCGACGACGGCGCCCTGCATACCGCGGTGGCCCGCCTCGCGGGCGAAACCCTGCGGCCCCGCTGGCTCCGGGGCCTGTGCGTCGACAGCAGCGCCTCCGTTGGCATCGACCTCATCGTGCCCGAGCCCGGCCGTGGGCTCGTGCACGTGTTTGGCTTCACCGAGGGCCCGCTGGCCTTCGCCGACGCCGATGTCAGCGTCGCCCCACGCGACGGCGATCCCGCGACCGGCTATCTGCTCGCCCTCGACCTCGACGACGGCGTCCCGCAGGCGGGCCGGCCGGCACCCTTCGGCCGCTTCTTCACGGCGAGCCTCCTCGATGACGGCCGCATGGCGGTCGGGCTCGTGGCGGCGGCCCGGTCGGACTTCGATGGCGTCGAGGTCGCCAACGGCGCGATCGTGATCACGCGCCCATGAAGTCCCGGGCAGCCCACCGTCAGTCGGCGAGGCGCTTCACGACGACTTCGCGGCGGGCGGCCACCTCGCCCTCAAGGGCGAGGGCCTGCAGGGCCGTGACGGCCCGCGCCCGCAGGGCGGCACCGGTGGCGACGTCGCCGCGGGCCTCGAAGGCCCAGCGCGAGGTGGCCTGCTCCAGCGCCGTGAGCGCCGACAGCCTGAGCGCGTCCCCGCCCGTGCCGGCGACAACGTCGACGAGAGCGGCCACGGCCTGGTCGCTGCGCTGGGCGCCGAGGCCGGCGCAGGCGGCGGCGCGCACGTCGATGGGGCGGGCCTCGTCGAGGGCGATGCCGGCGAGCAGGGCTTCGCGACCCGGGCGGGCGCCGAGGCGCTCGGCGGCGGCGGCGGCCACCTTCACGTCGATGTCGTCGAGGACGGCGACGAAGGCGTCGGCGAGGCCGGCGTCGTCGCGCTTCGCCAGCACCGCGAGGGCGCCCTGCTTGAGGGCCCGGCGTTCCTTCTGCCGCCAGGCGGCGCGCTCGGCGGGCTTCATCGCGCCGTAGGCGTCGTCGGCGGCCCAGGCGACGGCGACGTCGTCCTTCAGGATCTTCAGCAGGGTCTCGGTGGGCAGGGCGGCGAGCTCACCCGACAGCTCGGGCGTGCGGTTGCGGCGCTGCAGGTACTGCGCGGGATCGAGGCCCCGCAGCTGCAACGGCGCGACGACGACGTCGGTGGCAGCGACGGCGCCGGTCGCGCCGACGAGGACGACGGCAACGAGGAGGCGACGGAGGATCATGGCGTGGTTCATCGGGTTGCCTCGCGTGGTCATTCGACCGTCCACCAGGGGGTGCTGTAGGGCGCGCGCTCGAGGTTCGTGCCGCAGTGGGCCTCACCGAGGAGCTCGTGATAGCTCTCAAAGACGTCGACGAAGATGACATCGAGGTCGGTGTCGGCGAGCGACTCGAGGGTCGCCCGCTGCCAGGCGTCGACGCCGTCATCGGCCGGACCTTCGGGGTCGGGCACGAACAGCCGGTCGCCGACGGTGACGAGGTTCTGGATGCCCGGGTTGAACGCGGCGACGAGCCCGCTGTCGACCTCGTTGAAGAGCACGGGCACGGGCCGGAAGTCGTCGTCGGTGAGGCCGAGGCTCTCCTTCAGGCGCGCCTGGATCTCATCGATGCGGGTCTGGGCGGCCTCGTTGAGGGCGTTGAACTGCTCGGCGTCGAGCATCTCGTCGACGGAGTAGTTGTCGCGGCGGGTGGCGAAGGCGCGGCTGTCGCCCCTGCCGGCGGCGCGCAGCGCCAGCAGCACGTCGCGGGCCATGCGCGGCGAGGCGATCACGACCTTGAAGGGGTGCTCGCCCTCGGGGCTGAGGTCCGGCACGAACTGGAAGATCTCGTCGATGTGGCCGACGGCGAGCCACTCCGACGACAGCTCGAGGGCCGGGCCCTGGACCTCCTGGGCGTCGAGGAATCCGACCTGCTCGGCGTTCATCGTGTCGGCGTTGCGGGCGCCCGACAGCGTCGTCGTGCCACCGCCGTAGAGCATGCGCCCGAGGGGATCCTGCGCCGTCGGCGGCGAGACCTCGAGGTTGCCGCCGTAGTTGTGCGAGCTCTCGGCGCCGCCCGGGTAGAAGAAGCCGCGGCCCGCCGACAACCACTCGCCGGGGACGAAGTTCTCGAGCCCCTGGCCGCCGTAGCTGCGCTCGTGCTGCATGGCGGTGATCATCTCCTTCACGCCGTTCTTCGTCGGCACGGTCTGGCTGCCGACCTCCCAGTTGTCCTGCATCCAGCGGTCGAAGCCGTAGGTGAAGGCGTTCGTCGTCGTCAGCTCGACGCCTTCGGGGAGGTTCTCGAAGGCGGCGAGGAGGGCCTGGTTGTTGTCCTGACCCTCGGACACATCCATCACGAAGAGGCGCTTCGGCGCCTGCAGGTTGTCGGGGAAGATGACCGGCGCGGCCCGCATCGTCACGACATCTTCGCTGACGACGTTGCCGCCGTCTTCGACGGTGACGCGCACGCGCACGACGCCGTCCCAATCGGTGGTGCGGCCGGTCTGCGATTCGAGGCGCAGGGTCACGTCGCCGTCGCCGATGCCGGCGACCTCGCCGCGGTCCTTGCCGGCCTCGACGAGGATGCTGTCGCCCTGCCAGAGTCGCACGCGGTCGCGGGCGACGCCGGGGGGCTGCAGCTCGACGAACACCTTCGCACCGTCGAGGCCTCGCACACGGCGGACGACGACGTCGGTCATGTCGTCGTCGTCGGGGTTGAGGGTGCTGTCCTGACGGTCGCGCTGGAGGTCGCCGTTGTCATCGTCGACGTTGGCGATGAACGCCGCGTGGACCTCGGCCTCGATGGCGTCGTCGCCGCCGCCGATCTCGCCGTCGTGGTTGTTGTCGACGTCGACGTCGGCGGTGCGGGGCGGGTTCTCGCCCTCCACCTCGATGGTGAGGCTGTCGATGTCGAAGCGACCGTCGGGGCCACGCACCCGGACGCGGGCCTCGAAGGCGCCGCCCTCGACGTAGGTGAAGGCGAAGGTCGGCTCGTCGGCCGCGGCGGTGAAGGTGCCGGTGCCGGGGTCGAACTCGAAGGTGAGGGCGTCGCCGTCCTTGAAGGGCGTGCTGCCGCTGGCGTCGAAGACGACGTCGAACGGGGCCTGACCGGCGGCGGCGTCGACGACGAGGACGGCGGTCGGGGCGCCCTCGCCGCCGGGTTCGCCGACGAGACCGAAGTCGCTGCAGCCGGCGACGCTCACGGCGCCAAGGGCGAAGAGGGGGAGGAGGGAGCGCGCGGGCAGCGGTCGCGGCATTCGCATCGGGGCCTCGTGTGCGTGGACACCACGCATGTCTGGAAGCGTGCGAAAGCAGGTGACATGCCACCATCCGCCGAAGCGATGAGCGGACGTCCGATCGCGTCCGGACGCGGTCTCGGGCCGTGACAGCGGGCACGTCCGCCAGGACGGGTGACCTGGTCCGACATGTAGGGGCATGAAGGTCTGTGCCGTGGACGATCAGCCGCGCTGCGTCGTCGGCGCCCGCGCGGCCAGCGCCTCGACCGAGCGGACCCAGCCGGCCGGGTCGGCGATGTGGACGACGTGGGGCGCCGCCAGCCGCTCGACGACGAGGTCACGGCCGACCTGGCGGGCCCGCTCGACGTCGGCCTCGTCCATCGCGCCGACGAGGCCGAAGGTCTCGTGGCGGAAGCTCCACGCCACCATCAACGTGACCGGGCAGGTGACGGCGGCGAGGGTGGCGCCGTGGTCGACGTCGCACATGCGGCCGTCGGTGCAGGCGGCGGTGAAGTCGACGTCGTACTCCGACAGACCGCGCACGAAGAGACGCAGGTGCAGCGGCAGCCACGCGATGTCGACGGGCTGACAGGGGGCGCGGGCCTGACGTCGACGGATCGCGCCGCCGAGGAACCACGTCACCGCCCGCGGCATCGTCATCAGGCGCACGCGGCCCTTCTGCGGGACCTTCAAGTTCGAGAAGAACGTCGCGATGTCCGGGTGGTGGCGGACGACCTCGAGGAAGAAGCCGTGGACCCACGTGTCGTCGCGCATCCGCGGCCACTCCGACGAAAACAGCGGCGGATCCTCGAGGTGCACGGCCCGCACGAGCTCTGGCGCGCGCGCCGCCGCCGTCATCGCGATGATCCCGCCCGACGAGTTGCCGGAGACGACGGCCGCCCGTCCGACGACCTGGCGCAGGAAGCCGACGAGGTCGTCGGCGCAGCGGCCAAACGAGTAGCGACCGGGCGTGTGCGCGCTGCGTCCGTGGCCCCGCACGTCGACGGCGTAGACCTCCCACGACGACGCCAGCCGCGGCAGCACCTTCAGGTAGCTCTGCCACGGCATCGACTGCCCGGGCACGAGCACGATGGGCGGCGCCCCCGGCGTCCCGCCCCGCACGTAGTGCAGCCGGACGCCGTCGACGACGACCTCACCGTCCTCAAAGCCCGGCGGCGGCGTGAGCTTCATCGGCGGCGCCTCACGGGGAGAGAGGACCCTTCACGACGCCGAGGTCGACGTAGGCGCCGTCCACCATGATGATGAAGGGGCGATCCTCGACGACGATGCCGCCCTGGCCGTCGTGCTGCACCACCCGCATGGCGCCCATGCCAAAGCCCATCGGGCCGCGCGAGTAGTAGTGGGCCTCGAGCCGGTAGGGAAACGCCGCCGGCGCGCCGTCGATGGTGAAGCACTCCGGGCCGAAGCCGGTCGTGACGTCGGCGTAGAGGCGACCGCCCGACGGCAGCTCCCGCTGCGAGTAGAACGCGTGGGCGCCGCGGCCGTCGTGGATGTGGAAGTCGACGTCGTTGGCGTCGGTCTCCCACCACAGCACGAAGCGCAGGCTCTTCGACGTCGCGCGCGAGAGGCCGAGCTTCTTCACGCGGGCGTCGATGGCCGCCGTCTCCTTCGGCTGCGCCTTCGCCCACGCGGCGGCGATGAGGGTGACGTCGTCGCGCAGGATCTCGTCGACGCCGGCGAAGCGACCCGACGGATTGCCCCGGGCGATGGCGGCCTCGACGACGTCCATCGCCTCGGTGTGACGGCCCAGGCGCACGAGGGCCCAGGCCTGACCGCGCGGGCCCTGCGGGTGATCCGGGCGATCCTCGGCGGCGCGGCGCCAGGTGTCCTCGGCGAGGCGGGCGGCGTCGTCGACGCCGGCGCCGGTCTTCCTGCCGGCGAGGCGATCGAGGCGCGCCCCCACGAGGCGGCGGATGTCGGCGCGGTCGGCGTAGAGGTCGATGAGGGCGCCATAGGCGCGGCCGGCCTCGACGACGTCCCCCTGCTTCTCGAGGGCCTCGCCGAGCGCCAGCAGCGCGAGGATGTTGCCCTTGTCCTCCTCGCGCCAGCCGCGGGCCTTCTTCACGGCGTCGTCGACCCTGCCGCTGGCGAGGAGCTTCATGACGTCGGCGAACGGACCGGTGTAGGGCTCGACCTTCGGGCGCTCGGGCTCCTCAGACGCCGGCGGCGGCGGCGCCGACACATCGCGCATGCGCCGGCTCTCGTCGGCGACGATGGGCATCGGCGCTGCCGCCGGCGGCGGCGGGCGCGAGGCCGCGGGGGCTTCGGCACGGGTGGAGGGCCGGGGCGCGGGGGCGCCCGCCATCGGCTCGGGCGCCGGCATCTCCATCGAGGCCTCCTTCGCCTCCTCCATCGGCGCGCCGGCCACGTCGTCGCTTTCGCCCTCGGCGGCGACGCTCTTGTTGCCGGGCGCGCCGTCCTCTTCGGCCTCGCCCTCGCGGGCCCGCGACATCTTCTTCTTCTCGCTCTTGTCGGCCTTCGGCTTCTTCGGCACCGGCTTCGCCTCGACGGGCGGCACCACGATGGCGGCGCGCTTCTGCAGCGTGAGGCCGGCGGCGTCGACGACGAGGACGTCGGCGAGGGCCTTTCTGTCGATGCCGAAGCGGGCGTAGTCGGCCTCGGTCTCGAGCACGACGAGCGCGGTCATTGGCGACAGCACCCGGTGCGTCGTCGACACCTTCACGATCTGGTCGGCGAGCTCGGCGCGGGCCTGCTTGTCCTTCTCGAGCTCCCGGGCCTCGAGGAGGCGGGCGATCTTCGCCCGGGCCCAGGCCCGCCGCAGCAGCGGCGCCGGCGCGGTGGTATCGACGGCGCCGACGTCGACGGCGCGGCCGGCGACGGTGACGCGGACGTCCTTCTGCGGGGCCGGCAGCTCGGCGATGACGATGACCTCGTCGTCGGGCTGCACGCCGTCGAGGCGTTTCGGCCAGACCCACGTCGCGCCGGCGACGTCGACCGTCAGGCCGCTGCGGCTCACCTGGCGCAGCCGGGCGGCGACGCGGGCGGCGCCGCCGGTGGCGGGGATGACGGCGCCCTCCTCGGGCAGGGTGCCGGCGACGAGCCGACGCAGGGCGGCGTCGTCACGCAGGGCGCCGACGGCGACGGCGTCGAGGCGCTTCACGCCGGCGTCCTTCAGGGCCTTCGCCCGCGCCACGAGCGCATCACCGGAGAGACCCGCGGTGGTGACGCCGTCGCCGACGATGACGACGCGGGTGATGCCCTTTTTCGCCCGGGCGATGCCGGCGGCGGCGTCGAGGGCGCGGCCGAGGTCGCTGGCGCCCAGCGCCCGGCGGGGCCCGAGGGCCGAAGCGGAGAAGCCGCCGAAGGTGCCGTCGTAGAGGGGGGCCGTGACCTGGTCGAAGGCGAGCACCGTGAGGGGGGCCGACGACGACGACGGTTGGGCCTTCACGAGGGCGGCGACGAGGTCGGCGAGCAGGGCGCGGTCGCTGCGCTCGGCGAGGCCGCGGCTCGCCGAGGTGTCGAGCAGCACGACGGTGCCGGCCATGTCGACGGCGCCCGCCGAGGCGAGGGGCTTGATGCGGGCGACGACGACGTCTTCGCTGCGCAGGGTGCCGGCGCCGGTGGCCTGCACGACGAGGTTCTTCGCCGGCACGAACTTGAGCTTCTGCTCCTTGAGGACTTCGCGGCCGCCCTGCCGGACCCGGGCCCTGAAGCTGCCGATCTCCGGCAGGCCGACGAGCTGCAGCGTCCACGGCGACGTCGACGACGAAAGCTCCTGCGACCACGAGACGATGAGCTCCTTGCGGCCCTTCGCCGGGATGGGAAACACGCGGGCGGAGAACTCGTTGGGGCTCGCCTGCTCGAGGAGCGCCGGGTCCTGGCCGCGGTGCAGCGCGTCTTCGTAGGCGCGGCGGGCGGCCTGCTTCTCGACGACCTCGCCCTCCTGGAAGGCGTCGCCGATCTTCATCGCGAAGCGCGAGACCGCGGCGCCGTCCGGCAGCACGAGGCGGAAGCGGCCCTCGATGACACGGTCCCGGGGGTTGTCGAAGGCGAGGCGCAGCTCGGTGAAGGCCAGCGGTCCGGCGATGACGGTGTCGACGTCGTAGCCGACGAGGGTGAGGCCCGAGCCGTCGGAGGCCGTCAGGGAGACGGGGGCCTCGGCGGCCACGGTGGGGAGGGCGAGCGCGAGGGCGAAGACGGCAAGCATGGACGACGCTAACGCAGGCCCGGACGCGGCGGTTCGAGCCGGCGGCCCGGGGGCGCGAGATCTCCGGTTGACAGGGACAACCCTCACCCTTACGTCAAGGTCAAGGTTATCCCACCTGTCGCCAGCCAACCGATCGGACGATATCCATGCCCCGCCTTGCCCTCGTCTCCGACCACCCCGTGCCGTCGCCGGCGCCGGCCGGGGCGCGGACGTTGCGCATCGGCGACCTGGCGAAGGCGACGGCGAAGACCCAGCGGGCCCTGCGGCTCTACGAAGAGCTCGGCCTGCTGACGCCGGGCGACCGGACGAGCGGCGGTTTCCGGCTCTACGGGCCCGAGGCCATCGAGCGGGTGCAGTGGATCGGCAAGCTCCAGGAGCTCGGCTTCACGCTCCATGAGATCCAGGGGCTCGTGCAGGCCCTGCACGAGCAGCGTGTGCCGAAGGCCGCGATGGCCCAGGTCCGCACGCAGTTCATGGAGAAGCTCGACGACGTCGCCGCCCAGATCGCGCGCCTGTCGCAGCTGCAGCGCGAGCTCATGAGCTCGCTCACCTATCTCGAGGCCTGCGTCGGTTGCAGCACCGAGAGCCACGACCACGCCCCGGGTGCTGCGTCGTGCGCCCGCTGCACCGAGCACGGCGGCGACGCCCCGAGCCTCGTCGACCAGACGCGCAAGACGGCCGCCGGCCTGCAGCCCCTCGTCGTCGACGGCGCCACCCCTTCTTCCTCCGTCACCGCCAAGGAGCGCCCATGAGCGCGAGCGTCACCCCCGAGAGCCCCATCTACTTCGACAACCACGCGACCACGCCGATGGATCCGCGGGTGCTCGAGGCGATGCTGCCGTACTTCACCCGCGTCTTCGGCAACGCCGCCAGCCGCAACCACAGCTTCGGCTGGGAGGCCGAGGCCGCCGTCGAGAAGGCGCGTGGTCAGGTGGCGGGTCTCTTTGGCGCGTCGGCGAAGGAGATCGTGTTCACGTCGGGCGCCACCGAGTCGAACAACCTCGCCATCAAGGGCGCGGCCCACTTCTACAAGGACCGCGGCCGCCACATCATCACGTCGAAGATCGAGCACAAGGCCGTCATCGACTCCTGCCGCGCGCTCGAGATGGAGGGCTTCACGGTCACCTACCTGAGCCCCGACAAGGACGGGCTCATCACCCGTGACGCCATCGCGGCCGCGATGCAGCCCGACACGATCCTCGTCTCCATCATGGCGGCGAACAACGAGATCGGCACGGTGAACCCGATTGCCGAGATCGGCGCCCTCTGCCGCGAGAAGGGCGTGCTGTTCCACACCGACGCCGTCCAGGCCGCCGGCAAGGTGCCCCTCGACGTCGAGGCGATGAAGATCGACCTGCTCTCGGTCACGGCCCACAAGATGTACGGGCCCAAGGGCATCGGCGCGCTCTACGTGCGCCGCAAGCCCCGCGTGCGCCTCGTGCCCCTCATCGACGGCGGCGGCCACGAGCGCGGCCTGCGCTCGGGCACCCTCAACGTCCCGGGCATCGTCGGCTTCGGCGTCGCCTGCGAGCTCGCCCAGAAGGAGCTGCCCGCCGAGAGCGCCCGCCTCACGGCGATGCGCGACCGCCTGCTGGCGAAGCTCAAGGCCGGCGTGCCCCAGATCTTCGTGAACGGCTCGATGGAGCACCGGCTCCCCGGCAACCTCAACGTCTCGTTCGCCTACATCGAGGGCGAGAGCATGCTGATGGCCATCAACAAGCGCGTGGCGGTGTCGTCGGGGTCGGCGTGTACGTCGGCGTCGCTCGAGCCCTCCTACGTGTTGCGGGCCCTCGGCGTCGGCGATGACCTCGCCCACTCCTCGCTCCGTTTCGGCCTCGGCCGCTTCAACACCGACGCCGAGGTCGACGCCGTCGCCGACCTCGTCGTGAAGGCCGCCAACCGCCTGCGTGAACTCTCCCCGCTGTGGGAGATGGTGCAGGAGGGCGTCGACCTCAAGAGCGTCCAGTGGGCGCCGCATTGAGGCTTTGACGTCGTCGCCGGACCCGCATCAAGCGACCTTCATCGAAGCATCGTTCACCTCCACCCCATCGAACCACCGAGCCCCCGAGGACAGCCATGGCGTACAGCGACAAGGTCATCGACCACTACGAGAACCCCCGAAACGTCGGCAGCCTCGACAAGAACGACGACAACGTCGGCACCGGCCTCGTCGGTGCGCCGGCCTGCGGCGACGTCATGAAGCTGCAGCTCAAGGTCAACGATGACGGCATCATCGAAGACGCGAAGTTCAAGACCTTCGGCTGCGGCAGCGCCATCGCGTCGTCGTCGCTCGTCACCGAGTGGGTGAAGGGCAAGAGTGTCAATGAGGCCGAGGGCCTGAAGAACAGCCAGATCGCCGAGGAGCTCGCGCTGCCGCCGGTGAAGATCCACTGCTCGGTGCTCGCCGAGGAAGCCGTGAAGGCCGCCATCTACGACTACAAGCACAAGAAGGGCCTGCTGTCGGTGGCCGAGGTCTTCGAGCACGAGAAGAAGATGGCCGGCGCCAACCGCCAGGAGGGCGAGAGCGACGCCGACGTCGACGCCCGCGTGAAGGCCACCGTCGAGGCCTACGCGAAGAAGCACCACCTGCCCCTCGAGACCGTCCTGCCCCTCTCGGCCTGAAGCGGCCACAGCGGAGAAGCCACATGGCGACCCAGCTCACCGGCATCGGCACGAAGAAGGCGCCCGCGGCGTCGTCGGAGCCGGCCATCATCGTGCCCAAGGACCGCCTCGCCCTCACCGAGCGGGCGGCGCAGAAGATCGCCCAGCTCGCCGAGCGCGAGGAGAAGGTGGGCCAGTTGCTGCGCGTGGGCATCCAGGGCGGCGGCTGCTCGGGCCTCAGCTACACCTTCAGCTTCACGCCCGGCCCCGACGCCCGCGACAAGGTCTTCGAGGGCTACGGCGCGAAGATCGTCGTCGACCCCAAGAGCCTGCTGTATCTCGGCGGCTCGGTCCTCGAGTGGCAGGAGAGCCTCATGAAGTCGGGTTTCGTGCTGAAGAACCCCAACGAGGTGAAGAGCTGCTCCTGCGGCGAGTCGTTCACCGTCTGATCGCCACAGTGTGATCGCAGAAACGCAGAGAGCGCCCCGGGGGCGCTCTCTGTGCTTCCAGCGACGTCGAGGTCGAAGTCGACGTCGTCGTCGACGATGGCTACTTCTTCTCTTCCTCGTTGTAGTTGACCGTGATGCCGGCGTTGCGCAGCTCCTTCACGAGCAGCGAACGCTCGAGGCTCTTGTCGACGCCCTCCTCGGGCGTGATGAGCCCCTCCTTCACGAGGCGGGCGAGGGCGTCGTTGAGGGTCTGCATGCCGAGGCCACGCGACGTCTGCATCATCGACGGGATCTGGTGCGTCTTGCGCTCACGGATGGCGTTGGCGACGGCCGTCGTCGACAGCAGGATCTCGAGGGCGGCGATGCGGCCACCGCCCTTCTTCTTGCAGAGGGTCTGGGAGACGACGCCCTTGAGCGACTCCGACAGCATCATGCGGATCTGGTCCTGCCGATCGGCCGAGAACTGATCGATGATGCGGTCGACCGTCGACGCCGCCGTCGACGTGTGCAGCGTGCCGAACACGAGGTGGCCGGTCTCGGCGGTCTCGATGGCGATGGCCACCGTCTCGAGGTCGCGCATCTCGCCGACGAGGACGATGTCGGGGTCTTCGCGGAGCGCGGCGCGCAGGGCCCGGGCGAACGACTTCGTGTGCTCGCCCACCTGGCGCTGGTGGATGAGGCACTTCTTGGGCTCGTGCACGAACTCGATGGGATCTTCGACGGTGATGATGTGGTCGCTGCGGTTGGCATTCACCCAGTCGACGAGCGCTGCCAGCGTCGTCGACTTGCCCGAACCGGTGGGCCCGGTGACGAGCACGAGGCCCTTCTTCAGTTTGCCGAGGTCGGTGATGGCCTGCGGGAGGTTGAGGTCCTTCGCTGACAGGATCTTCGTCGGGATCTTGCGGAAGACGGCGCCGACGCCGCGTCGATCGCGGAAGATGTTGCAGCGCAGCCGGGCCCCCGGCATTGCGTAGGCGAAGTCCGTGTCGCTGGTCTCCTCGAACTCGACCTTGTTCCGCTTCGGCATGATCTCGAAGAGGTGCTCTTCAAGGGCCTCGGCCGAGAGCGTCGGGATGAGCGGCTCGGGCTTGATGTCGCCGTCGATGCGCATCATCGGGGCGTTGTTCGACGTGAGGTGCAGGTCGCTGGCGCGGGAGCCGATGAAGACCTTGAACCAGGCCTCGGCGCGCGGCTTGCCGTCGGCTGTCGACGGCAGCGACGGAGCGGCGGGCGCCGCCGGCGCAGGGCCGGAGCCTTCCGTCGTCGGGCCGCGACCGAAGGCCGGCTTGCCGCCAAAGGCCGGCGCCGCACCAAAGGCCGGGGCGGGCGGGCTGTCGTCGACGGGGGCCCCCTCCTGCGACGCGTGGACGTTGAAGCCGGGCGCGATCGGCCGGGCGGAGGCCGGCGGCGGTGCCGGCGTCGAGGGCGCGCCCTCGACGCTCACGTACGCCGCGCCGTCGAGCTTGAGCCGCGCCATGAAGCGACCATCGCGCGTCGCCGTCTTCACCATCACCGCGCCGCTGGGGCTGTGGTAGGTGAACGACGTCGACACGCCGACAGCGACCTGGTCGGCGTTTCCGGCCGGGGCGATATCGCGGATGAGCGTGATGACGTGCTCGTTCTGCAGCACGCCCCGTCGTGGGTCGACGAGCGGGTCCATTTCCCCACCCTTCATGAGGAAGATGTTGTTGCCGCCTTCGAGGAGGAGGGCGTCGCCGTCCTGCTGGACGAGCTGGGCGATGAACGTGTCGATGCGGGCCATGGGTGCAGACGCTGCACTGCCGTGCGGTCGGTGATCAACCTGCCTCACCTCGCCTCGCCGGCCGCCGGGGGCCCGGCCGCCCTTTCCAGTGGCGGACGGATGGGTAGGGTGCCCCCATGACGAGCCCCGCCCCCCGTCGCTCCCGTCGCTCACTCTGGCTGCTGCTCGGGATCCTCGCGCTGCCCGCCGCGATGTGTGCGCCGCTCGTCGTCGGCTTCGGCGGCTTCTCGACCCCGTCGGTCGGCGACGCCGTCATCGTTGAGCTCGACCTCGAGGCCCCCGTCGTCGAGGGCGCCACGCCCGGGCTGCAGTTCGGCGACGCGCCGCTGACCACGCGTGAGCTGGTCCTCGGGCTGCGGGCCGCGGCGAAGGACCCCCGTGTGAAGGCCCTCTACGCCCGCGTCGGCGGGCAGGGGCACGGGCTCGCCACCGCGATGGAGATCCGCGACGCCGTCATCGCCTTCCGGGCCAGTGGCAAGAAGGCCATCGCCTTCTCGGAGAGCTTCGGCGAGCTGAGCCCCGGCACCGGCGGCTACTACGTCGCCACCGCGTTCGACGAGATCTGGCTGCAGCCCCGTGGCGCTGTCTCGCTCGCCCCCCTCGCGGCCGAGGGGATGTTCGCGAAGGAGGCCCTCGCGAAGGTGGGCGTCGAGCCGCAGATCGCGGCCCGCAAGGAGTACAAGAACGCGCCCAACACCTTCACCGAGCAGGGCTTCACCGCCCCGCACCGCGAGGCCACCCTCGCCCTGCTGGCGTCGGCCCAGCAGACCCTCGTCGATGGCATCGTCGCGGCCCGGCCGGCCATCGGCGACGCCGCCGCCGTCCGCGCCCTGCTTGCGAAGGGTCCCCTCACCGCCGAGGAAGCCCTCGCTGCCCACCTCGTCGACCAGCTCGGCCACAAGGACAAGGCCCTCGCCGCCGTGCGCGCGGCGGTCGGCGCCGACACGACGCTCCTGTGGCTGCAGCGCTACCTCGAGCGCAGCAGCAAGCCCATGCTCGACGGCACCGTCGTCGCCGTCATCAGCGCCGTCGGCCAGATCCACCGCGGCGCCTCCAACGTCGACCCGCTCTCGGGCGGCCAGTCTGCCGGCTCCGACACCATCGCCGCCGCCCTCCGCCAGGCCATCGCCGACGAGGACGTGAAGGGCATCGTCCTGCGCATCGACTCCCCCGGGGGCTCCGTCGTCGCCTCCGAGACCATCGCCCACGAGGTCGAGCGTGCCCGCGCCGCCGGCAAGCCCGTCGTCGCCAGCATGGCCAACGTCGCCGGCAGCGGCGGCTACTACATCGCCATGAACGCCGACACGATCGTCGCGCAGCCCGGCACCATCACCGGCAGCATCGGCGTCTACGCCGGCAAGGCCGTCACCAGCGGCGCCTTCGAGAAGATCGGCGTCAACTTCGACAGCGTCGTCGTCGACGATGCCGACGCCAGCTTCTTCTCCACCGACGTCGGCTACAGCGACGCCGCCCGCGCACGCCTCGATGCCATCGTCGACGACATCTACACCGGCTTCGTCGGCGACGTCGCGAAGGGGCGTAAGAAGACCGTCGAGGAGATCGAGCCGGTGGCCCGCGGGCGCATCTGGAGCGGCCGCGACGCGAAGGAGCGCCACCTCGTCGATGAACTCGGGGGCTGGGCGACGGCGTTCGCCGTCATGCGTCGGCACCTCTCGCTTGCCGAGGACGCGCCGCTGCGGCTCCTGGACTTCCCGGCGAAGAAGCCCCCGTTCGCCGAGCTGCTCGCGATGCTCGGTGCCCGTCCCGGCGACTCGTCGGAGGACGAGGGCACCGAGATCGGCGTGACCCACCGCCCCGTCGTCGACGTCTTCGCCCTCGCCGCCCGGCTGCGCGAGACGCCGGCGGTCCAGATCCTCTCGCCCCGCCTCGAGGTGCTGCCGTGAACCGCTCCGTCATCCCGAGCCTCGTCGCCCTCGTCATCGCCGCGCTCGGCCCCGTCGCCTGTGCCCCGGTCGGCCTGAAGGGCGACCCGTGCGACGACGCGCCCTGCGCCCCGGGCCTCATCTGCACCGACGAGGGTGTCTGCGACGAGGCGCCGCCGCCGCCGCCGCCGCCCTGTGTCGAGGACAGCGAGTGTCTCCTCGACGGCGACGCCTCGGGGCGGGTCTGCGACGACGGCGTGTGCCGCTTCGACGACTGCGCCACCGACGCCCAGTGCGGCACCCGCATCTGCGTCGAGGGCACCTGTGCCCCACGCATCCCCTGCGTCGACGACGGCCAGTGCGACGGCGGCGACCTCTGCGTCGACAACGCCTGCCGTCCCCCGTGCCGCGCCGACGACGACTGCGGCCTCGGTATCGGTGGCTTCGGCCTGCAGGCCTGCGTCGACGGCCGCTGCCTGCAGCGATGCCTCGGCGACGGCACCTGCTTCGGCGGTGGCCTCTGCGAGGACAACGTCTGCGTCGAGCCCGAGTGCGCCGAGGCCGTCGACTGCGGCGACGGCAACGTGCTGTGCGACGGTGGCCGCTGCACGAGTTTCACGCCCTGCGCCTCCGACGACGAGTGCTTCGACCCGAACCTCGAGTGCGCCGTCGACCTCGAGCCTGCCCGCTGCATCGAGCGGCCCCTGTGCCGCAGCGACGCCGAGTGCGGCCTCTCGGGCATCTGCCTCGAGCTGCACTGCCGTCCCGCCGAGGTCTGCGCCGTCGACGAGGACTGCACCCGCGATGTCGACGAGTGCGTCGGTGGTCGTTGCGTGCGCAGCCCGGCCTGCCGCAGCGGCGCCGACTGCGAGGCCGACGAGCGCTGCGTGAACCTCGCCTGCGTGCCGGCGCCGACCCCGGGCGACGCCGCCCGCATCGACGTCGCCGACGCCTTCGGCCCCTGCGTCGAGGGCTGCCGCCGCGTGCTGTTCGTCGGCGAGCGCCTCGAGGTCCTCGCCCAGGGCTTCGACGACGCCGGCCTGCCCATCGAGGCGAACATCCCGCTCGTCGCCGATGACGACGGCGTCGCCACCATCGAGGCCGCCGGTGTCGGCGCCGCCATCACCGCGATCGCGCCGGGCAGCGTCGCCCTCGGCGTCGGCGGGGCCGTCATCGATGTCGTCGTCGTGGCGCCGGCCGGTCCGACCGAACTCGTCGTCGTGGTGGCCGAGCCGGACGGCGCTGCGCCGACCGGCCTCGATCTGCTCGCAGGTGGTGGGCTCGTCGCGATCGACGCCGCCGGCGTCGCCCGTGTCGCCGACCTGAGCGGCGCCGTCGAGGTGGTCGCACGCGCCGGCGATGGGCGCGGCGTCGGCGTCGTCGGCGTCGAGGGTGCCGGAACCACGCTGCGCCTCGCGCTGCCGGTGGCGTCGCCGACGACGGCAGAGGCGCCGCTGTCGGTGACCGTTACGTCGACGGGCGATGAGACCGGCCCGGTCGGCCTCGGCCTCGTGCTGCCGTCGGTGGCGTCGCCGTCGGAGCTGACGCTCGGCCGCCTGCTCGGTGACGTCGTGCAGGCGCCGCTCACGCTGCCCATCATCGGCACGCTGCCGGTCGGGCTGCCGTCGTCGATGACGGCCGAGGCGACGCTGCAGTTCCTCGGCGCCCAGAACCTGCGGGAGCGCGCCGAGGTCGTCGTCGCGCCCGGCCCGGCGCTCGTGCTCGCCATCGAGGATCGCCGCGAGCAGGACGTGATGATCAACCTCGCCCTCGGTGGCGATCCCCTCGCCTTCGCCCTCGAACTCCTCGGCGACAGCGAGACCGCCGACGTCGTGATCGCCGAAGCGGGCCTCGCCGAAGAGCGCGCCCTGGTGCCCGACGCTGCCGACCGCGATGGCGATGGCAACACCGACGAGCCCGTCCCCGACTTCGCCGGCGCTCCCCTCGTCGACGTGCGCCCGGGCCGTCCGCCGCAGGAGCGCGGCGCCGTCACCGCGAGCCTCCCCGAGGGCGCCGTCGCTGGCGTCGTCGTCGCCGGCTTCGTGCTGCCCGGTCGCCTCGTGCCGGCGGGCGCGTCGGTGCTGCGCGGCCTCGAGGACGGCGAGGGCGTCTCGCTGCCCGAGAGCTACAAGGCGGTGCCGGCGCCGGCGGGGCTCGCCCGCGCCCGTCGCTCCGTCGCCGTCGTCGCGGACTTCGGTGATGATGCGTTGAGCTCGCGCGCCTTCCTCGTCGGCGACGCGCTGCCCGTCGACGCCCGAGCCGGGGCGCTGCTGGCGCCGCCGACGGGTGGGCGCCTGCTCCTCGATCTGCCGGGGCCCGGCGACACGACGGCGCTGCTGCCGACCGTCGACGGCGCCGACCTCCTGCGGCTGCGGCTGCGCGACGACGACGGCGTCGTCGAGATCTACGCCGTCCCTGCGGCGTCGCTCACGCTGCCGAAGGGCGTCGGCACGGCGGCGCTGGAGCGCCTCGATGCCTTCGCCGTCGGCGGCCTCGGGGCTTTTACCCCGGGCCTGCCCGGCAGCGTCGACGTCGTCGCGACGAAGGCCGCCAGCGCGCCGGCGGAGTGAGCGCGGCCGCACGCCGAAGGGGACGCCGAAGAGGACGCCGACGTCCGTGTTGACGGGCGCCCCCGGGCGCGGTCACGTCAGCTCACAACCAATCGCACGCAGGGTGATCGCCGTCCGTCGGCGATCAGGGAAGCCGGTGACCACCTCGTGGGAGTCCGGCGCGGTTCCGCCACTGTGAGCAGCCTCGGGTCCTGTCGACGTCGATGTCGCGGGGCCGGGCCCCGTCGAGACCACTGGAGCAGCGCTCTGGGAAGGTGACGCGGCCGCTGCAAGCCAGGAGACCGACCCTGCGGGGAGTGATGGACGCCGCGCGAACGGTGCTCCGTCGTGTTCCATCGCCGCATGGTGCGTCGTGGGAGCTCCCAGCGTGTGCGCGCGGGCAGCTCGCCCGCCGCTGTCATCGACCCGCGCCCGCCGCGGGTCGGCGGTCGCCCTCGCGACCGGGAGTTGCCCGATGGTCCGTCGTTCCGTGTCGTTGTCCGCCCTCGTCCTCGCGCCCGTCCTCGCGACGGCTCCCGGCTGCCCCGCCGACCCCGCCGACGCCCCCGCCGAGGGGGAAGGTGAAGGTGAGGGCGAGGGCGAGGGTGAAGGTGAAGGTGAGGGCGAGGGTGAGGGTGAAGGTGAAGGTGAGGGTGAGGCCTGCGCCACCGGCGACGCCGTCCTCGGCACCGCCACCCTCGGCGCCGGCTTCGTCGTCGTCGCCGCCGATGACGCCCCCGAGCCCCTCGCGCAGTGGGCCGCGGCCGCCACCGTCGGCCGCGATGACGGCAACGGGGGCGTCGCCCACGCCGTCTTCGCCGTAAAGCACGACCTCTCGGTGGAGGGCTTCGGCACCTGGCCGACCCTCGCCCAGACCGATACGGCCCCGACGGCGCTGGCCCCCGCCGCCTTCGACGACAACGCCTTCGTCAGCGGCTTCCTCGTCGTCACCGACGATGCCTTCGTCACCGGCTTCACGTCGTTTGGCGCCGACGGCGTGCCGGGCACCATGGCCGTCCACAACCGCACCGCCGGCACGACCATCTACGTCGACGCTCCCGGCAACTTCGCCGCCGCCCACGTCGACGATGCCGGCGTCGACCGCGTGATCGTCAACGGTCTCGGCCTCGGCACCTTTGGCAGCGCCACCGGCGACGCCGCCCTCTTCGCCCTCGACGACCTCGTCACGCCCCAGCCGCTCGAGGTCATGGCCCTCGGCGCCGACCAGGCCTCGTCCCTCGTCGTCGTCGCCGGCGATGTCGTCTACGTCGGTCGCTTCGATCTCACGACGTTCTCGAACCAGATCTTCGCGCTGCCCCTCGCCGACGTCCTGCTCGCCTTCGACGGCACCGCGCCGACGCTGCCGGCGACGCCGTTTCTCGAGGTGCCGGTGCTGCTCGGCGCGGCGGCCTTTGGTGACGAGCTCGTGATTGTCGAGGGCGACGCCAGCTTCGCCGCCGACCGCGTCGTCGCCGTGCCCCACACGATCGACGGGACGAGCATCGTGGCGGGCGAACCCCGCCTGGTGCTCGACGTCAATGCCTGCACCGGTCCGGCCTTCATCACGAGTCTCGGTGCCGACCTCCTCGTCGGTCTCAGCGACGACGCCACCGGCGATCGCCTGCTGCAGGTGGGCCGCGAGGCCGCCGCGCCGTGAGCGCGGGCCTCCTCGTGACGGCGCTGATGCAGCTGGCGGCCGACGCCGGCGACGCGCCCGTCCGGGAGGCGCACATCACCGCGCAGCGGCCGGTCTCCGGCACCGACAGCGTCGCCGTCGACGACGTCGTCGTCGGTCCGGCCGCGCTGCTGGCGGTGCCGGGCGTGGGCCTCGCCCGTGACGGCGGGCCGCTGGCGCCGACGCGTCCGCTGCTGCGGGGCCTCGGCGGGGCCCGGCTCGCCGTCGACGTCGCCGGTCTCGCGTTCTCCGATCCCGTCTCCGGTGAGGTCGACGTCGCCCTGCTGCCCCTCGCCCTCGGCACCGCCGTCGTCGACCCCGCCGGCGCGACGTCGACGTCATCGTCGGGGCTCGGCGGTGGCCTGTCGGTGCGGCCCGCGCCGGGCTCGCGCCTGCAGCTCGTCGTCGGCGAGCTGGCGACCCTGCAGGGCAGCCTGCGCCTGCAGACCCCCGTCGACGGTGGACACATCACGACCGCCGTCGCGGCCGGCACCACCCGCGGCGACTTCCCCTTCAGCGTCGCCGACGTCGACGGCGATGGTGGCGCCTCGCTCGTGCGCGCGAACAACGATCGCCGTCGCCTCAACGCCGGCGTCGTCGCCGACGTCGGCGGCCCGGCGCCCGGCGCGCGGGGACACCTCGGCGTGCGCGTCGTGGCGGCCGGCGCGCTGCATGAGGGCGGCGTCCCCGGCTTCGCGACGGCGCCGCTGTCGTCGCTGCGCGGCGAGCAGGCCCGCGGCGTCGTCGGCGGCGCCGTCACCTGGCGCGAGGGCGCCCGCCACCTCGGCGTCGCCGTCGACGCCCTCGGCGATCGACGCCGTATCCGCGATGACGCCGGCATCGACGAGGTCGCCACCATCGGCAGCGGCGTCGGCGTCGCGCTCGGCGACGTGCTGTGGGACGACGACGCCCTTCGCGTGGTCGCCGACGTCGAGGCCCGCGGCGGTGGCGCCGTCGTCGCCGACACCGCCCTGCGCGGCGAGGCCCGGACCGGCGCCCGCGTCGCCGCGACCACCGACGTCGCTGGCCTCGTGGCGACCGCCCGGGGCACCGTGGGCCTCGCCGTCGTCGACGACACCGACATCGGGATCGAGGGCACCGACGACGCGGCGACCGCCCTGCCGCTGGCCCTGCCGAATGGGGGACTCACCGTGGCGCTGGCGCGCCCCGACGGCCGCGCCGCCGCCTCGCTCTCGGCCCGCCATCGCTCGCGGGCCCCCACCCTCGACGAGCGCTTCGCGCCGGCGGGCTTCGTGCGCGGCACGCCGGACCTGCAGCCCGAGCGCCTCAGCGAGCTCGAGGCGCGCCTCGGGCTCGAGGTCCCCGGCGCCCACGACGTGGTCGTCGACGTCGCCGCCTTCGCCTCGCGGCTCGACGACGCGATCGTCGTCGTGAACAAGAACGCCTTCGAGGTGGCGCCCGAGAACACCGGCCTCGCCCACCGCGCCGGCGTCGAGCTCGGCGTCGGCGTCCGCGTCCACCCCCTCGTCGTCGTGACGCAGGCGGCGACGCTGCTGTGGAGCGAAGTCGAGGCCACCGGGGCGCCCCTGCCGACGGCGCCGCCCCTCGGGCTGCGCAGCGACGCGCGGGTGGGCACCGACGACGCCTTCGTCGGCGCCACCGTCACCGGTCGGGGCAGCGCGCCGTCGACGATCTTCGGCACGCTCGGCAGCGGCGCCTTCGTCCTCGTCGACCTGCGCGCCCGCCTGCCGCTGGGCGAGCGCCTCGCGGCCACCCTCCACGTCGACAACGCCCTCGATGTGCGCACGGCGCGCGACCAGAACCTGCTGCCGCTGCCGGGGCGCCTCGCCTTCGTCGGCCTCGAGGTGCAGCCATGAGGTGGGCCCCGCTCCTCGTCGGCGCCCTGGGCCTCGCGGCCTGTCCCGCGCCGTCGCCGTCGTCGCCGGCGGTGCTGCCGACGGGCACCACGCCCAACGCCGTGACCGTCGTGCGCTGCGCCGACGGGCCGCGCCTGCTGGTGGCGGCGTCGGCGGAGGCCCGCCTCGACGTCCTCGACCCCGACGGCATCGCCCCGCCGCGCTCGGTGTTCCTCGGCGCCGGCGCCGCACCGTGGGACGTCGCCGTCGTCCGCCACGCCGACGAGGCGCCCGACGACGTCGACGATGACGCCAGCCGCGCCGTCGTCACCCTCGTCGGCAGCCACGGCGTCGCCCTGGTGCGACCGTGCGGCGCCCCGGCCCTGCTCGACACCGTCGTCGACGAGGCGCCCCTGGCGCTGCCGGACCCAGTGACGCTGCGCCAGCCCGACGACGTCGACGGCGACGGCACCGACGACGCGGTCGCGACGGCGATGACGCCGCGGAGCCCCCAGGCGGTCGTCGTCGTGCCCGGCGCGGTCCCCGAGGTCATCGTCGCCTTCGCCAACATCCTCGACGTGTCGACGGGCACCGACGCGCCGATGCTCACGGGGCCGGCGCTGCTGTCGCGCTGGCGCCTCGCCAACGCCGGGAATGACGGCGAGAACGACGGCGACGCGCGGCTCGTGGCCGTCGACCGGCTCGTCGTGTCCGGCTGCGAGAACCCCGGCGGCCTCGCCGTGGCGGGGCAGGGGACGATCGCCGTCGCCTGTGCCGGCCGTTTCGTGCTCGCCGAAAGCGGCCACGGCAAGGCGAGTGACGGCGCCGTCGTCACGGTGACGGTCGGCGACGTCCTCGCGGAGGCTGCGCGGCAGGGCGGGCCGACGACGCCGGGCCCGATCGTCGCCCACGACGGCGCTCTCGTCGTCGGCGACCTCCTCGACGGCGCCGTGCGCCGGCTCGACCCCGTCGACCTCGCCGTCGTCGGCGAGCGGCCCGGCAGCGGCGGCATCGACAGCGCGTTCTCCCTCGTCGTCACCGGCGACGACGTGCTGGTGGCGGGCTGGTTCGACGGGCGCCTCGAGCACGATCCGTTCGGCGACCCACACGCCGTCGAGGCGCCGGCGGGCCCGCCCCGTGGCCTCGTCGATCTCGTCGACGACGGCGCGCGCCTGTGGGGGCTCCTCACGCTGTCGGCAGAGCTTGTCGTCGTGCCGCGGGAGCGCCCATGAGCGCGCGACGCCTCGTGCACCTGCCCGTACTGGCGCTGCTGTGTCTCGTGGCGCCGCCGTCATCATCGGCGTCGCCGTCGGCGTCATCATCCTCATCGGTCGTGGCGTCGTCGTCGTCGCCGCGAGCGCCGCACTTCCACGGCGGTGTCGGTCTGCCGGCGGGGACGCTGCCGACCCGGGTGGTCTCGTTGTCGCCGGCGGTCACCGAAACGCTGTTTGCCATCGGCGTGGGCGACCGCGTCGTCGGCGTCACCCGCTTCTGCGACCGGCCCGCCGAGGCGAAGACGCGGCCGTCCGTCGGCGGCTACGTCGACGCCAGCCTCGAGGCGATCCTGGCGCTGCGCCCCGACCTCGTCATCGCCCAGCCGAGCTTCGGCCAGCGCGCGCTGCTCGATCGGCTGCACGAGCGGGGCGTGCCCGTCTACGTCGTCTTCGCCGACACCGTCGACGAGAGCGCGCTGCTCATGACCGGCCTCGGCGGGCTCTTCGCCCGCGAGGACGCGGCCGCCCGCCTCGTCGGCCGTCAGCGTGACGCCCTCGCCCGTCGTCCGGCGACGGCGGCGCCCGCGCGCGTCGTCGTCGTCGTCGGCACCGACCCGTTGGTGGTGGCCGGGCGCGGCTCCTTCGCCGACGAGGCCGTGCGCGCCAGTGGCGTCGTGTCCGCCATCGCCGACGACGATCCCGCCTGGCCCTTCTGGTCCATCGAGACCCTCGCGTCCCGCCGCGTCGACGTCATCGTCGCCGCCGAGGGCCCGGCGCAGGTCGCCCGCCTCGAGCGTCTGTGCGCGCCGCTCGGCGCCCATCGGCCCCGCATCGTCGCCGCGGACCGGCCGATCCTCATGCGGCCCGGCCCGGCCTTCGCCGACGACGTCGCCACCCTGCAGCGACTGCTGCAGCCCGGTCCACCATGAGCCGCGCGGGCCTGCTCCTCTGTGCCGGCCTCGTCCTCGTCGTCGGCGTCGTCGTCGGCGTCGGCACCGGGCCTGACGGACCATCGTGGCCCGAGGTGGCGCTGCTGTCGCTGCGCGCGAGCCGCGTGGCCCTCGCCGTCGTCGTCGGTGCCGGTCTGTCCATCGCCGGCGCGGCCCTGCAGTCGCTCTTGCGCAACCCGCTGGCCGATCCCTTCGTCCTTGGCGTCTCGGGGGGCGCCGCGATGGGCGCGGCCCTCGCCGTCTTCGTCGCGAGCCTCGTCGGTGGGGCGGTCGGCGGCAGCGTCGGCTTCACCACCGTCGGGGCTGTCGTCGGCGCCATCGTCGCCAGCGCGCTGTTGCTGGCGTTTTCGCGCGTGGGGCCCGACGAGCAGGGCGGCGGCGCCGTCCTCGTCGGCGTCGTCACCAACGCGTTCTCGTGGGCGGTCGTCGCCGTGATCCGCGCCGTGCTGCCGGCGCAGGACGCCGCCGGTCTCGGTCACTGGCTCATCGGTGCCCTGCAGCACCCCGACACCACGTCGCTGGCGTTGGTAACGGCGACCTCCATCGCCGGCGGCGTCGCCCTCCTTGCCCAGGGCCCCGCGCTCACGCTGCTGCAGGGGGGCGACGACGACGCCGCCCGCCTCGGTGTCGACGTCGGCCGCATCCGCCTCGTCGTCGTGACGGCCGCCTCCGTCGTCGTTGGCGCGGCGGTGGCGAGCACCGGCGTGATCGGGTTTGTGGGGCTGCTCGTGCCCCACGCCGTGCGTCGCCTCGGCGCCGGCGGCGACGACCGGATCGCGCTGCCCGCCGCGGCGCTCATGGGGGGCGGGCTCCTCGCCGGCCTCGACGGCGTCGCCCGCGGGGCGTTCGCGCTCGTCGGCAGCGAGCTGCCGGTGGGGGCGCTGTGTGCGTTGCTGGGGGCCCCGATCCTCGCCGTGCTGCTTGTGCGGGAAGCGCGCGGGGCCCGCCGATGAGCCGCCTCACCCTCGACCACGTCGTCGTCACCGGCGCGCGCGGGGAGCGCCTGCGCGTCGACAGCCTCGATCTCGGCCCGGGCCTCGTCGTCGTCGTCGGAGAAAACGGCGCCGGCAAGAGCACGCTGCTCGATGTCCTCGCGGGCCTGCTGCGGCCCACGACGGGGCGGGTCCTTCTCGACGACGTCGCGCTGTCGGCGCGCTCCCCCGTCGAGCGGGCGCGGTGCGTGGCGAGCCTCGGTCAGCGGCCCCGGGCCGCGCCCTGGCTGCGGGTGCGCGAGCGCATCGCCCAGGGCCTCATCCCCCGCCTCGGCGCCGGGCCGCCGGCATCGTCGCGCGTCGAGCGCGCCGTCGTCGACGTCGCCACGCGGCTCGGTGTCGACGCGCTGCTCGATCGGCCCCTCGCCGCGCTGTCGGGCGGGGAGCAGCAGCGGGCCCACCTCGGCCGCGCCCTCATCGACGACGAGGCCGGCGTCCTGCTGCTCGACGAGCCCTTCGCCGGGCTCGATGAGGCCGGCAGCGCCCTGCTGGTGGCGGCCCTGCGCGCGCGCGCCGACGCCGGCGCCGTCGTCGTCGTCAGCGTGCATGATCTCGGGCTTGCCGCGTTGCTGGGTGGGCGGGTGCTCGGCCTGCAGGCGGGCCGCGTCGTCGTCGACGGCGACGATATCGCCGGCCTCGAGGCCGCGGCCACGCTGCTGGGGCCCGGCCTGCGGGTCGTCCGCGTCGACGGCGCCGTCGGCGTGCTGCGCACGCGCTGACCGACAGGAGATCCGCGAAAAGAAGCGGGCGCCCCGGAGGGCGCCCGCGTCGTCGACGAACGGGTCGATCACTCGGTCGGCACGTCGTAGGCCGGGTCGTCGCCGCCCTGGATGCCGTTGCAGATGAGCACGTCGACGGGCAGCGGCGCCTCGCAGGTGGGCTCGTTGCGACCGAGGTCGCAGAAGAGCTGGGCCTCGCACTGCTCCTCGGCGGTGCAGTCATCGCCCTCGCCGCGCAGCGCGGTGCACTCGCCTGGCTGGCCGCCCTCGAGGTCGCAGAAGAGGCCGCGGTCGCAGTCCGACGTCAGGAAGCAGTCGTCGCCCTCGAGGCGCGGCAGCTCGCAGGTCTGGTCGCCGTCGGCGTCGGCGATGCAGCGGGTGCCCTCCTCACAGAACGGCGGCAGGAGCGGGAAGTCCGGATCGTTCTCGCAGCTGTCGCCCTCGGGGATGGGGGCGATGCAGATCTTCTCGTCGTGGATGATGATCGCGCCGGGGTCGAACTCGCAGAAGCCGCTGTCGTTGCAGAACTCATCGCCGGCGCAGTCGTCGTTGACCGCACAGGCCTCGGGTTCGAGCAGCACGCCCGGGGGCAGACACTGGCTGCCGGCGATGGCGCACTCGAAGTCGAAGAAGCAGGGCTTGCCGTCGCCGACGAGGCCGTCGCCGGGGACGCCTTCGCAGGCCTCGGCGGTCTCGACCGGGCCGGCGTCGCCGAGCACGAAGTCGGCGTTGCAGTTGTTGAGGGCGTTGATGCGACCCTCGGCGCAGGTCTGCGCGGTGGCGTAGTCGTAGCGGAAGCGGCCGGCCTGCTCGGCCTGGGCGATGCCACGGGCGAACTCGTTGAACTCGCTGCCCTCCTCCATGCGCTCACGGACGCAGTGGTCCTCGTCGCGGAAGTTCGAGAGGTCAGGGAAGCGGCCCTCGGCGACGAGGATGTCGGCCTCACCGGCGGTGCAGCAGGCGAAGTAGAAGTGACACTCGGCGCGGATGGTGCTCTCGACGAGCTGGTCCGACGCGTAGGGACACATGAGGTAGCAGGACGGCGTCACCGCGAGGGCGACGGCGAGGGGGCCAAAACGGCGGACGATCGTGGGGGTCATGGTGGGTTCCTCGAGTTGACCCCTCCCATGTTCCACGCCGCGCCCTGGCCTTCAACGACACATGTCGGGCTCCCCCGAAGCCCCGCCCGGGGCGGTGATGAGGGTCACGGGCCCGTCGGACCGGTCAGCCGACCACCAGCTCATCGCGGTGGACGAGCTCGTCGGGGAGGTCCGGCACGAGGGCGCGGGCGTCGACGCTCTTGCGGCCCATGACCTGACGGGCGGTGTCGCCGTCGACGGCGGCGATGCCGCGGGCGATGGCGCTGCCGGCCTCGTCGACGATGGCGACGACGTCGCCGGACTCGAAGTCGCCGCTCACGCCGCGCACGCCGGCAAAGAGCAGCGAGGCGTTGGTGCGCAGGGCCTTCGCGGCTCCGGCGTCGACGGTGATGGTGCCGCGCGCCTTCAGCGTGCCGATCCAACGGCGTCGCTCGTTCTCGCGGTCGGCGGCGCTGGCGGCGATCACGGTGCCGACGTCGTCGCCGGCGAACACCCGCGCGAGGATGCCGGCGTCCTTGCCGGGGGCGATCACCGTCTGGGCGCCATGGCGACGGGCGATGGCGGCGGCCTCGAGCTTCGTGATCATGCCGCCGGTGCCATGGTCGGCGGCGCCGCCGGCGAGGGCGCGGACCTCGTCGGTAAGCTGCTCGACGACGGGAACGCGCACGGCCGCAGGATCCTTCGACGGGTCGGCGGTGTAGAGGCCGGGCGCGCCGGTGAGCAGCACGACGGCATCGGCATCGACGAGGCCGGCGGTGGCGGCGGCGAGGGTGTCGTTGTCGCCGAGCTTGATCTCGGCGACGCCGACGGTGTCGTTCTCGTTGATGATCGGCACCACGCCGCGCGACAACAGCACCGCGAGGGCCTGCCGGGCGTTGTGCCAGCGCCGACGATCCTTGAGGTCGTCGTGGGTGAGGAGGATCTGGGCGACGTCGACGGCGAACCAGTCGAAGGCCTGGGCCCAGCGCCCCATGAGGCGCGACTGGCCGGCGGCGGCGGCGGCCTGCAGGCTCGGCAGATCCGTCGGCCGCGTCTGCAGCTTCATCGCGGTGAGGCCGAGGGCGATGGCGCCCGACGACACGACGACGACCTCACGCCCCTCGCGCTTGAGCGCCATGATCTCGGCGGCGAAATGGGCGAAGGGATCCCGCGTCGTGCTCTTCAGGAGCGCCGAGCCGATCTTCACCACCACCCGCTTCGACTGCGTGAGGCGCATGCGCGCCGGGTGCCTGCCTGTATCCATGGGCCCTGCTCTCCGTTTCGGCGACGCCATGCAAGGGCGTTCTGCGCCGCGCCGACGACGTCGCGCCGTCGGTTCAGCGCAGCGTCAGCAGCACGCCCCGCATCGGGCGACCCTTCGCGGCATCCTTCGACGTGATGTCGGGGGGCAGGGGCAGCTCGATGAGGGTCTTGATCTCCCGGCGGGCGGCGCGGGCGCCGACGTCGGCGGCGGCGAGGACGGCCTCGACCGGCACCTCCCGGTCGTTGCACGACAGCAGCAGCAGGCCGCCGTCGTCGAGGGCGAGGCAGGCGTGCTCGGCGAGCTCGTGGAGGCTGTCCTTGAGGACGAAGCGGCTGCCGTCGGTGCGGACCGCCTGCGTCGGCGGATCGCAGACGACGACGCCGCAGGAGCGCGGGCGCCGCGACAGCCGCGCCAGCACCTGCAGGGCGTCGTCGACGATGAAGCGGTGGCCGCGGGGATCGAGGCCATTGAGGGCCAGGTTCGTCGCCGCCCACGGCGCGCACTTCTTCGCCATGTCGACGTGGTCGACGCGGGCGGCGCCGCCGACGCCAGCGGCGACGCCGAAGGCGCCGGCGTGGGCGAACAGGTTCACGACGACGCGGCCGTGGGCGTGACCGCGCACGACGCGGCGGCCGAGGCGCTGGTCGACGAAGACGCCGGCGCCCACGGCCTTCTCATCAAAGACCCGCACAAGGAAGCGCAGGCCGTCCTCGTGCACGACGTGGGCCTCGGGGACCTCGCCAAAGAGCCGCCGCTGTGTCGAGCGTCCGGCGGCGGTGCGCAGGACGGCGACGGCGGCGCGTACGCCGAGGGGCGAGAGCAGCGCCTGCAGGCCGAGGTCCCCCCGCCCCGTGTCCGCGTGGTCGTCGTCGTCGGGCCAGGCGCTCGCCCACAGCTCGAGGCGCGCCACGGGCCCATAGCGATCGAGCACGACGCCGGGCAGGCCATCGCCCTCGCCGTCGACGAGGCGCAGGACATCGATGGCGCTGGAGGCCACGAGGGTCGCGCGCCGGGCGATGGCCTCGCGCACGAGGGCGCGATCGAAGCGCACGGTGCTCAGCGTCGACGTCGTCGCCTCCCGCGGCGCCGACCGACGTCGCTCGGTGGGAGGTCGGCGGCCAGACATCAGGCGGCGCGCCGGTTGGCCTGGACGCGGGCGAGCAGGGTCTGGAGCAACGCGATGGGATCCTCGGGGAGCGCGTCGTCGGTCGCGGGCGGCGCCTCGCGCGGCGTCAGCGACGCGATCTCCTCGACCTCCATGTCATCACCGACGACCACGAGGTCATCGGCGGCGACCGGGAGCTCGTCGGCGACGTCGGCGCTCACCATCTCGCCCATGTCGATCTGCACGTCGAGGCTCGGCATGCCGACCGGGGCGTCTTCGGCGGCCATCGGCGGGGCGACCTCGGCGGCCACGACGGCCGACACGGTCTCTTCGACGGCGAGCTCGATGCTGGGGCCCGGCGGCAGGTCGCGCTCGCTGATCTGGCCACCGGTCGGTCCGCCGACGTCGACGGCGGGCCGCTCGGTCTCGAGCTCGAGGGCAGGGGCGCCGGCGTCGGCCGCGACGTCGAGGCCGGGCGCGGCACCCGCGTCCTCCGCGAGGGCCGGCACGAGCGTCGCGGCGCTGTGGATGTCGGGGCCCGGCGCCACGGGCATCGGCCCGCTCGCGAGATCCACGTCGATGGCGGCGTCAGCGACGGCGGCGAGGCGTGCGGCCTCGGACTCGTCGAGGTGGGCCGGCCCGGACGATTCGATGGCGGCGTCGGCGACGTCGGCGAGGCGCGCGGCCTCGGCGGCGGCGAGGTGGGCGGCCTCGAGCTCGGCGGCGCGGGCGGCGTCGGCGGCGGCAGCGAGGCGCGCGGCCTCGGCCCGCTCCTCCTCGAGACGCCGGGCCTCGTCGGCGAGGCGGGCCTCCTCGGCGAGACGGGCCTCCTCGGCGGCACGACGGGCATCTTCCTCGGCGGCAGCGCGGCGAGCGGCCTCCTCGGCGGCGGCGCGGGCGGCCTCCTCGGCGGCGGCGCGGGCGGCCTCCTCCTCGGCGGCGCGTCGAGCGGCCTCCTCGGCGGCGGCGCGGGCGGCCTCCTCCTCGGCGGCGCGGCGGGCGGCCTCCTCCTCGGCGGCGCGGCGGGCGGCCTCCTCGGCGGCGGCGCGAGCGGCCTCCTCCTCGGCGGCGCGTCGAGCGGCCTCCTCGGCGGCGGCGCGGGCGGCCTCCTCCTCGGCGGCGCGTCGAGCGGCCTCCTCGGCGGCGCGTCGAGCGGCCTCCTCCTCGGCGGCGGCGCGGGCGGCCTCCTCCTCGGCGGCGCGTCGAGCGGCCTCCTCGGCGGCGGCGCGTCGGGCGGCCTCCTCGGCGGCGGCGCGAGCGGCCTCCTCCTCAGCGGCGCGTCGAGCGGCCTCCTCGGCGGCGGCGCGTCGGGCGGCCTCCTCGGCGGCGCGTCGGGCTTCGGCTGCGTCGTCGTCGTCGGCCTTGACCGTGGCGCCGAGCTCGCGGGCGCGGGCGCGGGCGTTCTTGAGTTCACTGAGGCGTTCGCGGACGAGCTCGTTGTCGGGGCGCTCGGCGAGGGCGCGCTCGAGCAGCGCGATGGCGCCTTCGAGGTCGCCGGTGTTGGCGGCGGCTTCGGCCTCGGCCTCGAGCGTTGGCTTCTGGGCGGTCGTCGACGCCGTCGACGACGTCGTTGTCGCCGTTGCGGCGGCCTTCTGGTGGGCAGCGTCCTCGAGGGCGAGGGCGTGGACCTCGGTCCAGCGGCGGTGCACCTCGGGAAGGCGGGGATCGCCGAGCTGCTGGAGGATCTTGAAGCAGGCCGCGAGGTCGCGGACGGCGTTGGCGAAGTCGCCACGTCGCACGTGCTCGTGGGCCCGGATCCAGAGAGCCTCGGCCTGCTGCGTCGGGGTCGGCGTCGTCATGGGCGGAAGCATCGTCGGCGCTTGGTCGCCTTTCAAGTCCGCGGCCGCGCTGTCGTCGCGGTCCGGCGACTTGCGGCAGGTGGTCAAAGCCCCTACCACCGCCGACATGGACCCACTCGCTTCGCTTCGCTGTCGAGCCTGTGACGCCGTGACCGACGGCGCCGCCGCGCCATTGCGCTGTCCCTCGTGCCAGGCGGTGTTGCCGCCCCATCCGGCGGCGACGCCGTTTGCGCGGCTGGGGCTGCCCGTGTCGGTGCGGGTCACGGACGCTGAGGTGGAGTCGGCGTGGCTGGCCCGATCACGCCAGGCCCACCCGGACCGCTTCGCATCCCGCCCGCCTGCCGAGCGTCGGGCCGCCGCCGAGCAGACCGCAGCCCTCAACGATGCGCGCCGCGCCCTGCGCACGGCCTTCGACCGGGCAGCCTGGCTGGTGCGCCACGCTGGCGTCGTCGAGCCGAAGCTGCCCCAGGCCCGCCTCGTGTGGTTCATGGAGGCCCGCGAAGAGGCCGAGTCGCCAGCCGGCCGGGCCCGCGTCGTCGATGACGCCGTCGCGCGCTTCGCCGCCGTCGACGTCGAGTTGCAGGCCCTGCTGGCCACCATCGACGCCGCTGCCCCCGACGTCGCCGTGCTCACGAAGGTGGCGGGCCTGCTCGCCGAGGAGCGCACCCTCGCGCGCCTTGCCGCCGATCTCGGCGGCCCGGTGTTGCTGGCCGCTCTCGACGCCCGCTGAGCAGCCAACGGGCCGCGCATCGTGTGTCACCCGTCAACGGGCGAGGGGCTCGACCCGTCTCGTGTCGTGCGGGGCCATCGCGATCCTCTACGCTCGAGTCATGCGCCGCGCGTCGGTCTTCCTCGGGATTGCGATCAGCTTCGCCGGCGGGTGCGCCACGTCGTCGCCGACGGCGACGCCCGCACCGGTGTCGCCGTCGTCGTCGGTGCAGCTCGAGTCGGTGCCGACGCCGCGGACGCCGCAGGACGCGGGCCGGATCATCGCCGAGATCGGCGAGCGCCTCCGCGTCGACGACCGCGCCGGCGTCATCGCCCGCGTCGTGGCGATGCTGCGCTCGGACTTCCTCACCGATCACGGCCGCGCGAATCTCTACTGGCTGCTCGCCGAGGCCAGCGTCGGCGTCGACGACGACCTCCGCCGCGACGCCCTCGGCGGCTACCTCGTCGCGGCGACGCTCGTGCCGCCCGATCCCGACGTCGTCACCCGCGGCCGCAAGGCCCGCAGCGCGCTGCTCGCGCTGAAGGTGCAGCAGCAGGCCCTCGGCCTCACGCCGGCCCAGGCCATCCTCGTGCCCAGCCACACCGACGCCGACCTCGTCGTCGCCGCGCTGTCCTGCGGCAACGACGGCGGCCGCTACGTCGAGCGGCGCCTGCCGGGCACCTTCCGCGGCGAGGCCCTCGAGCCGCGCCGCCTGCTCTGCAGCGAAAACGGCGACGAGCTCACCCTCTGGTTCCGCGTCGAATCCGACTGAATTTCTTCGAGTATTCCGGACATGGCGGAGGAACCGCCACGTCCGGAATACTCGAAGAAATTCAGGCGCTTATTGATTTCGGGCGCAAGCGCCCGAATTCGGGCGCAAGCGCCCGAATAGTGTTGATTATTCAAACTCTTGGGCGGAGCCCAAGAGTTTGAAATCTGTCGGCCTCCGGCCGACGCCTTCGCTGACGGGGCGAACCCCTGCGAACAGCCCAGGAAAATGGGGGTGCCAGGAGCGAAGCCCCCGCGAACCGTGGCGTCGACGGGGGTGCTGGGGGCGAAGCCCCTGCGAACGGGTGGGGGTGCAGGGGGCGGGCAGCGCCCGCCCCCGTGCGGCGTTGACAGACGCCGCACAGTGGCAGCATGTGAAACATGGGTTTCTGAGGCACAACGAGAAAGGCGCCCCGAAGGGCGCGCCTTTCTCGTTGGTTCTTCGAGGTTGAGGCGCAAGCGCCTCGACCTCGAAGAACCGATGGCCGACGTCGCGCCAGAAGGCGCGTCGTCGGCCATCGTGCCTCAGAAATCCATGTCGTCGCCGTAGCCGCCACCGTGGTCGTGGCCGTGGCCGGCGTCGGCCTTCTTCTCTTCGGGCTTGTTGGCGATCATGCACTCGGTGGTGAGGAGCAGACCGGCCACCGACGCCGAGTTCTCGAGCGCGGTGCGCGAGACCTTGGTGGGGTCGATGACGCCAGCGGCGACGAGGTCCTCGAACTTCTCGCTGCGGGCGTTGAAGCCGAAGGTCGCGTCCTTGCTCTCGGCGACCTTGTTGACGACGACGCTGCCCTCCCAGCCGGCGTTCTGGGCGATCATGCGCATCGGCTCTTCGCAGGCGCGCTTGATGAGCTTCACGCCGAAGTCCTGCTCGGCGTTGCCCGTCTGCAGGCTGTCGAGGGTGCGCGACGCACGGAGCAGCGCGACGCCGCCGCCGGGGACGATGCCCTCTTCGACCGCCGCGCGGGTGGCGTGCAGGGCGTCCTCGACGCGGGCCTTCTTCTCCTTCATCTCGGCCTCGGTGGCCGCGCCCACGTTGATGACGGCGACGCCGCCCGCGAGCTTGGCGAGGCGCTCCTGGAGCTTCTCGCGGTCGTAGTCCGAGGTGGTCTCCTCGACCTGGGCGCGGATCTGCTTGATGCGCGCCTGGATGTCGGCGCTCTTGCCGGCGCCGTCGACG
>Ga0172373_10000275_pt1 | contig 83048 bp, 72 predicted proteins | sample Lak10m_2_FD_114546 | JGI IMG/M metagenome (GOLD analysis project Ga0172373, IMG submission 114546) | Freshwater microbial communities from Kabuno Bay, South-Kivu, Congo - kab_092012_10m | ecosystem: Environmental > Aquatic > Freshwater > Lake | place: Democratic Republic of the Congo...
TATGTTCCATGTAAAGACATTCGTAGTTATTTCCCAAATCCTGTGATGAATCCATCTCACGTGGAAGCTGCAGCGAAATTATTGAATACTGCTAAAAAACCATATTTATTAGTTGGTCAAGGTATTATCTTGTCAAATGCAGAACAAGAGTTACTTGCTTTTGCTGAAAAAACAGGAATTCCAGTTGCTTCTACTTTATTAGGATTAGGAGCGTTTCCACCAAATCACCCATTGTATGTTGGTTATTTAGGAATGCACGGAAATTATGCGCCGAATATTTTGACAAATGAGGCAGATGTGATCATCGCTGTGGGTATGCGTTTTGACGACCGTGTTACAGGGGATGTAAGTCGCTATGCGAAGCAAGCAAAAATTATTCATATTGATGTTGATGCAGCGGAGTTAAACAAAATTGTCACAAACGAAGTTTCCATCCATGCAGATGCGAAAGAAGCGTTAACCTTGTTGACTACATTAGTTGAAAATCGTTCGCACGATGCTTGGGTACAAGAATTTAGAGCTGCAGAAAAATTAGAGATTGAAGCAGTAATTGAAGATGCAATTCATCCACAACACGACCGTTTACAAATGGCGGAAGTGGTAAACATGCTTTCTGAAAAAACAGATGGTCAAGCGATTGTTGTAACCGATGTAGGTCAACACCAAATGATCACTTCGCGTTATTACCACTACAAAGCAGAAAACACAAATGTTACTTCTGGTGGTTTAGGTACCATGGGATTTGCATTGCCAGCAGCGATTGGAGCGAAATTGGGTAACCCTTCTAAAACGGTTGTAGCAATTATAGGAGACGGTGGTTTCCAAATGACCATCCAAGAATTAGGGACTATTTTACAATTTAAAATTGATATCAAAATATTGATTTTAAATAACAACTTCCTTGGAATGGTGCGTCAATGGCAAGAGTTGTTTTTTGAAAAACGTTATTCGTTTACAGATATCGTTAACCCAAATTTTACGCAAATTGCCAAAGGATACGACATCGAAGCGAAAAAAATTGACCAACGTACCGAATTAAGTGATGCGCTAGACACGATGTTGACAAGTCAAGCAGCTTATTTATTAGAAGTAGTTGTAGAGCAAGAAGAAAATGTATTCCCAATGGTAGCAACAGGTGCTTCCGTATCTGAAATTCGTTTAAAATAAGAAAAGATGGAAAACAATACATATAATATATCCGTATTTACAGAAAATAGCGTGGGAATGTTGAATCGTATCACAATCATTTTCACACGTAGAAATATTAACATCGAAAGTATTACTGCTTCCGAGTCAGAAATCGAAGGAATCCACCGTTATACGATTGTGGTAAACGAACCAAAAGAAATCGTACGTAAGGTTGTTTCTCAAATCGAAAAACAAATCGATGTAGTAAAGGCTTTTTACCATTCTGATGATGAGGTGGTATATCAAGAAATTGCGTTGTACAAATTACCAACAACTGCATTAGCGAGTGGTGGTGATGCAGAGCGTATTGTTCGTGCGCACCATGCACGTATTTTGACGATCGAATCTGAATTTACCATTTTGGAAAAAACAGGATATCCAGAAGAAATTAAAGAATTGTTTACCGAATTGAAACCATTTGGTTTGTTAGAGTTTGTTCGCTCTGGTCGTGTAGCAATTTCTAAACCAATGAAAACATTGGAAGAACACATAGAAGATATGAATAACGAGAAAATCATTTTATAAAAAAAACAATGGCAAATTATTTTAACTCTCTATCATTAAGAGAACAATTAAACCAATTGGGGGTTTGTGAATTTATGGACATCCACCAATTTGCGGATGGTGTAAATGCATTGAAAGGTAAAAAAATTGTCATCGTTGGTTGCGGTGCACAAGGATTAAACCAAGGATTAAACTTGAGAGATTCAGGTTTGGATGTGAAATATACCTTGCGAAAAGATGCGATTGAAACAAAGCGTGCTTCTTGGAAAAATGCTACAGACAATGGGTTTGAAGTTGGAACCTACGAAGAATTAATTCCAACTGCTGATTTGGTTATCAACCTTACGCCAGACAAACAACATACAAGCGTAGTTTCTGCTATTATGCCGTTGATGAAACAAGGCGCGACCTTATCGTATTCTCATGGTTTTAATATCGTGGAAGAAGGAATGCAAATTCGTAAAGACATTACCGTAATCATGGTTGCTCCTAAATGTCCAGGTACAGAAGTGCGTGAGGAATATAAAAGAGGTTTTGGTGTACCGACTTTGATTGCTGTTCACCCAGAAAATGATCCAGAAGGAAAAGGATGGACATTGGCGAAAGCGTATGCTGCTGGTACAGGTGGACACAAAGCGGGTGTATTAAAATCTTCGTTTGTTGCAGAGGTAAAATCCGATTTAATGGGAGAACAAACTATTTTATGTGGGGTGTTACAAACAGGATCTATCCTTTGTTTTGACAAAATGATTGAAAAAGGAATCGAAAGTGGTTACGCTTCTACCTTAATTCAATACGGATGGGAAGTAATTACAGAAGCGTTGAAACAAGGTGGTATCACTGCCATGATGGATCGTTTATCGAACCCAGCAAAAATCAAAGCGTTTGAACTTTCTAACGAATTGAAAACAATTATGCGTCCGTTGTTTGAAAAACACCAAGACGACATCATGAGCGGACATTTCTCTAAAACGATGATGGAAGACTGGGCAAACAACGATAAAGACTTATTAACGTGGAGAGCAGCGACAGGAAATACAGCATTTGAAAAATCTGAAGCAACAGCAAAAATTACAGAACAAGAATTCTTCGACAACGGTTTATTGATGGTTGCATTGGTTAGAGCTGGTGTTGAATTAGCATTTGAAGTAATGGTTGAAACAGGAATCAAAGAAGAATCCGCTTACTACGAATCGTTACACGAAGCTCCTCTTATCGCGAACACCATTGCGCGTAAAAAATTATTTGAAATGAACCGTGTAATTTCAGATACTGCAGAGTACGGATGTTATTTATTCGACCACGCATGTAAACCGTTATTGGCTGATTTCATGTCGAAAATCGATACAGATGTTATCGGTAAAAACTTCAACGAAGGGAAAGATAATGGAGTGGATAACAAAGAAATCATCGCGGTAAATAAAGTATTGCGTGCACATACCATCGAAAAAGTTGGCGATGTATTGCGTGCTGCTATGACAGACATGAAAGCGATTAATCAACTATAAAAGCAACGAGTTACGTGTGACGAGCAACGAATATGGTGTCACTCGTACTTTTTCATTACAAAAATGGCAAAACTAACAGTCAATAACAATGAAATAACGTTGATTTCTGAAAGAGATCAAGATTTTATTTCTTTGACTGATATGGCTAATGCCAAGAATGGTGAAAGTAGGGCAGCTGATATAATAAAAAATTGGATACGTGCTCGATATACACTTGAATTTATTGGAACTTGGGAAATAATTAATAATCCAAATTTTAAAGTGGTCGAATTTGACCACTTTAAATCTCAAGCAGGTCTTCCAAGTTTTGTATTAAGTGTTTCTGAATGGATAGATAGGACTAATGCGATTGGTTTTATCGTAAAAAAAGGAAAATACGGAGGAACATACGCTCATAAAGATATTGCATTTGAGTTTGGTTCTGCAATCAGTGTACCTTTTAAACTATATTTAATTCAAGAATTTCAGAGAATTAAAGAACAAGAACATGCAAAACTTGGTTGGACAGTAAAAAGAGAATTATCGAAAATAAATTACCATATTCATACAGATGCAATTAAAGAAAATTTGGTTCCATCAAAAATTTTAGATAAACAACTTTCATTAATTTATTCAAGCGAGGCAGATGTTTTAAATATTGCATTATTCGGAATTACTGCTAAAAATTGGAGAGAAATAAATCCGGATAAAAAAGGTAATATAAGGGATTATGCTTCCATAAATGAATTAATTTGTTTATCGAATTTAGAAAATATTAATGCTCTATTGATTAATGAAGGTCTTTCACAAAAAGAAAGATTAATTAAACTAAATGAAATTGCAATCAAACAAATGCAATTATTAAACGGATTAAATAATAGAGATTTGTTAAAATAATTTATTTCATAAACTAATACTTCACTCATAACTTCATCACTCGTCACTATGATTTCACTACAACACGTTCAAGAAGCAAAAAGCAAGTTAGAAGGAGTAGCCTATAAAACTCCTTTGATGAAAACTCTCAATCTTTCCGATCGATTTGCTTCTAAGATTTTGTTAAAAAGAGAAGATTTACAATTGGTGCGTTCCTACAAATTACGTGGAGCCTACAATAAAATGTGTAATCTTTCTGAAGAACAAAAACAACACGGAATTGTATGTGCCAGTGCTGGAAATCATGCACAGGGAGTGGCGTATTCTTGTATGGTGTTAGGAATTCAAGGTACGATTTATATGCCTTCAACAACGCCAAAACAAAAAATCAGACAAGTAGAATTATTCGGAAAATCGAAAGTTAAAATCGTATTGGCTGGAGACACCTTTGACGATGCGTACCAAGAGGCAGTAACCTATGGTAAAGCAAATAATTTGACTTTCATACACCCATTTGATGATCCAATGGTCATTGCTGGACAAGGAACAGTTGCCTTAGAAGTATTAGCAGATGCCGAAGAACCAATCGATTACTTGTTCGTACCAATCGGTGGAGGCGGATTGGCTGCAGGAGTTTGTACGGTATTCAAAGAATTAAGCCCAAACACCATTATTATCGGTGTGGAACCAGAAGGAGCGCCCTCGATGAAAACATCCATAGAAAAGGGAGTAGTCACTACGTTAGCGCACATTGACAAATTTGTAGATGGCGCAGCAGTTAAACGCGTAGGAGATTTAAACTTTGAAATCTGTAAAGACGTATTAAATCAAGTGATAACGATTCCAGAAGGAAAAGTGTGTAGTACTATTTTAAGTTTGTACAACGAAGAGGCAATGGTTGTTGAGCCAGCTGGTGCATTGACTATTTCTGCTTTGGATTTTTTCAAAGAAGAGATCAAAGGTAAAAATGTGGTATGTATAGTTTCTGGTAGTAACAACGACATTACGCGTACGGAAGAAATCAAGGAACGTTCCTTGGTATACGAAGGCTTGAAACATTACTTTATGATTCAGTTTCCACAACGTCCAGGTGCTTTAAAAGCGTTTGTAAACGAAGTTTTGGGTCAGGAAGACGACATTACGTATTTCCAATTTTCCAAGAAAAATAGCCGTGAAAGTGGACCGGTAGTAGTAGGTATCGAATTAAAAAACAAAGAAGACTTCCAAGGAATTTGCGATAAATTAAATGCTTTGAACTTTACATTTGAATACTTGAATAATAATCCTACCTTGTTTGGATTGTTGGTGGGGTAAGTTAGTTATACTCAAAAATTCCATCCCAAATTTCATCCACCCGTTTCAGTGCATCTTCTATTGGAATCACTGACCAAGTATTATTTTTTTCGTGTGCTAAACCGATGTGTTGCAATTTTGCCAAGGCATCGTGCACATCAAAGTCTAGGTCTGTTTTAAATTCTTGCGTGAACCATGCTTCGATTTGTTGATCAAGTACTTCTGCACTAACAGGTTGTTTATTTTGTAATAAAAACGAATATGCCAACATTGTTTCTTTCATTTCTTCTTCTTCCGAAGCGTCTATTAAGGAATGAAAAACACCTCCGTTGTTTCCCAGATTTTTGAAGTACAGGGAATCGGTCAACATCTTTTTGAAATTGTTTTTCTTGTTGACATACCCTTTATATTGTCTAAAAAGATACAAACCTAATACACTTAATGCAACACCACTCTGAATTAAAGATGTTTTAATTCCCTGAATATGATTTAAATGTCCAGCTTTATAAGCTTCTCCAATTTTTAGTAGTGCTGGAACTACTTTCGTAGAAAGAATAGGTACTCCACCTCCGATTGCAGGTATCCAAAGTAACAGTTTATCTTTTAAAGACATTTTCGGTTCTGCATTCGGAAAAATGGTTTCCAAATCGTTTTTAGGAACACGTTTGAATATTTTAAGTACAATGCTATTTGGATCGAAATGTAGTTTTTCTAAAGCTATTTTTTTTGTTTCAAAGTAGGTAGAATCTTTGTAATGTAGGTAAATGACAACCCTATCGTAGTATTCGATTTCTACTTCTTTTTTCCAAAAGAAGAAACGTTTAGCTTGTTCTTTTGTTTTTGTTAATCCACGCGCATATAAATAATATTCGTCGTAATCCTCAAAGTCAATGTGTAAATTAAGTCCAACTAAATCTGACGTATTAATTGCATTTTGTAAAACTTCCTCGTTGATTTTTTCAAAGTTCCCGCGTTCCAATACTTTTTTGAAAATGGTATGAAAACTTTTCAGGTTGCTCTTATTTGCATATAATGCGCGTTCTTCTGGTAAACGGTCGGGATCAAAATGCGCGTAATTAAGTTTGAGTTGTTGATTTAACCCAAATCCTTCGTAATGAAAATAGTGTTCAAGGATATGAAATAAGCGTTTGAAGTTACTCGCGTCCGTTTCGTTGGTGTAGGATTGTTCCAATTGTTTTTCCAACAAGATTTCTTTACTAAACGGAATGTAGTTTTCTTTTTTCATTAATTCAACACCCCATCGGAGTGATATCTTCCTTCTTTAAAAATCTGTACTTTTAATAAAATTCCATCGGAATCGTAGACATATAATTTACCGTCAAATAATCTACCATCTTTGAAAATACCATCTTGGTAAATATCACGGTTTTTATTATACACTTTATTATATCCATTCGGTTTAAATTTCCCATCATTATCTTGAACTATCGGAGAAACAACCGGTTTAGAAGTTATTTTAGACGCTCCAGGATCTTCCACATTCACCATTGGTCGAACTGGTTCTTTTTTTACAACTCCACCCTCATCTACACCACCATCTGCGTTGAATGTGATTATTTCTTTTATGTCTCCATTGGGATAGTAACGTGTTGCCTTGCCTGTTGGTTTACCATTGTTTGAGATGTAAACAAACTCTTCTTGACCATTAGCATAGTAATAACTCACTTTTCCTTCCTCTTTACCAGATGGATTATACTTTGCGATGTATTCTAATTGACCATTTTCATGAAAACGTTTTAAAGTGTCTAAATATAAATCGCGTTCAAATTTCCCATCTTCCTTTACTTGACCGGTTTCATAATACTTTGTATAATTTCCTTTTGGTCTATTGTTTTCGTATTCACCTTTTAATTTAGGTGTTTTTCCATCGGTATAATATTTAACCCAAAAACCTTCTTTACGATCATCTTGATAATCCCCTTCTTCTACTTTTCCTTCGTCCGGATAACCAGTTCCAGGTCTATCTTTACCATAATAAATCCAATGGCCTTGTTTTTTTCCTTGGTCGTCTTTTTTATTGAATTTTTGAGCAAAAGTTATTCCACTAAAAAACACCATACATACAATGCATAGTTTTAAAAAAAAGGAATTTGTCACTTTAATAAGAATCATTTAATGCTTTAATCTCAAAAGTTTAATGAACAAATATATTAATTTAACTTAGAAGGGTCAACATTTTGGAGCATTGTCTCAACCATTGCCTTCAAATCATACTTTTCTTTCCATCCCCAATCTTGTTTAGCAGCATTGTCGTCAATGGAGTCTGGCCAACTATCTGCAATACCTTGACGAAAATCAGGGTTGTACATCATCTTAAATGTAGGTAAATTTTCTTGAATAGCAAGCGCTAATTGCTCTGGAGTAAAAGAAATTCCTGCTAAGTTATAACTAGATCGGATTTTCACGTTTTCTTTTGGTGCATCCATTAATTCAATTGTTGCACGAATCGCATCTTCCATATACATCATTGGCAACGCGCTATCTTTATTTAAGAAAGAAGTGTATTCTCCAGATTTCTTTGCGTGATAGAAAATATCAACAGCATAATCCGTTGTACCCCCTCCTGGTAGACTAGTGTAAGATATTAAACCGGGGTAACGAATAGATCGTACATCCACACCAAATTTACTGTAATAGTATTCACACCAACGTTCCCCTGCTAATTTGGAAATTCCATACACAGTGGTTGGCTCCATGACAGTATATTGTGGGGTTTCTACACGAGGAGTTGTAGGACCAAAAACAGCAATAGAGCTTGGCCAAAATATTTTTTTAATAGCTCCTTCTTTTGCTAAATCTAAAATGGTAAATAAACCTTCCATGTTTAGTCTCCAAGCAAAATCAGGATGTTTTTCTGCAGTTGCCGAAAGTAATGCTGCTAACAAATATACATCATCAGGTTGCTCAGTGCGTATATAGGATTGTACAGCTTCTCGATTTAATACATCCATTTTTACATATGGACCATCTTTTAGTGCATCAGTGCATTCTTCTTTTACATCCGCAGCAATTACATGATTTACACCATGTCTTTTGCGTAGTTCCAGTACTAATTCTGTACCAATTTGTCCTCCTGCACCGATAACTAAAATTTTCTTCATCTTTTTTAACTAATGTAAGAAGCAAAAATAAAGGAAAATGTTCTGAAAACAATAAAAAATGACTCGAATTATTTAGTACTCTTGAGGTTAAAATTTATTCGACGGATTTGCTATTTATTTTTAGTCTATCCACAAATCTATTTGTAAATTTGCATGCATAACACGCTAAATTAAATCTAAAAATAAATTAACATGAGTGTATTAGTAGGTAAAAAAGCACCTCATTTTTCTGCTGGCGCAGTTATCAATGGTGGTGAAGTAGTTTCTGGTTTTTCATTAGACCAATACGTAGGAAAAAACCCAGTTGTTTTATTTTTCTATCCGAAAGATTTTACATTTGTTTGTCCTTCTGAATTACATGCTTTCCAAGCAAAATTAGCAGATTTCGAAGCTAGAGGAGCAAAAGTTGTTGCTTGTTCTACAGACACGGAAGAATCACACTGGGGATGGTTGCAAGTACCAAAAAATAAAGGTGGAATTGAAGGCGTAACATACCCAATTATTGCAGACACATCTAAAACTATTTCGGAAGCTTATGGAGTTTTAGCTGGAGAATACGATTACGATGTTGATGGAAATTTAATTGCTACAGGTCCAATGATTGCTTACCGTGGCTTGTTTTTAATTGACAAAAATGGCGTAGTAATGCATCAGTTAGTTAATAATTTTCCATTAGGAAGAAACGTGGATGAAGCACTTCGTATGGTAGATGCTTTACAATTCTTTGAAGAAAATGGAGAAGTTTGTCCTGCAAACTGGACAAAAGGGGATGAAGGAATGAAAGCTTCTTTTGATGGAGTAGCAGATTATTTAGCAAAACACTAATTAATACTATTTAATTGTTGCTAAGGCTGTTTCGTAAGAAACAGCCTTTTTTGTTTAACAAGGTTTGGTGTAGAAGTTTTTAATACGTAGGGGTTTAATTTATCAGAATGATTTACTTTTATCTAAATTTTAGACATGAATTCAATTGATATTTTATTGATTATTCCACTTATTTATGGTGCTTGGAAAGGATTTAAGCATGGTTTAATTATTGAGGTATTTACGCTATTGGCGCTTTTTGTAGGTATTTATGTCGGAATTCATTTTTCAGATTTTACTGCGCGTTTGTTGCATGAATATGTGGGTTTAAATTCGAAGTATTTACCAATTATTGCATTTACAATTACGTTTCTGGGCGTTGGTGCAATGGTTTTTTTCTTGGGTAAAACAATCGAAAAATTGATAAAAATCACTGCGCTCACCCCCCTTAATAAATTTGCTGGTGTATTTTTTTCGCTGCTTAAATATGTTTACATGTTGAGTACATTATTGGTAATTTTAGAGTCCTACGATGAAAAACTAGCGTTTTTTCCATCAAAGGTGAAACAAGATTCTCTTCTATATTCCCCTATTTTAAACGTATCTATAACTACGATTCCATCGTTAAAAGAAAGTGCAATTTTTATGAAAAATGTATTTGGGACAGACACTACTGATTATACTGCACAAGATGCTGTTCGCGCCAAAAATATAGCTGATAGTTTAGGAATAGAAACTACCGATTCCATCGAATTACGAAATCTATTTTTTACCTATGAAAAATAAGATTATTCTTTTTGGTTTTATCTTTTTTGCATTTTTTGTTCGTTCACAAGAACTTCATTTAAAGCAATTTCATGATATTTCCGATATAGAGTTAGATGTAAATAAGTTTGGACCATATGTTGGACTTCAACAAGGTAAATATTCAAGTATTGAGTTTGGTGCAGAATATCAACACAAAAATATTAAATGGATTCGTCCTACAACCCATTCCGTTCATTTTGGCTTTAATTATAACTTCCCACATAATTTACTCGGGTATGATTTGGGATATTGGTATAAAGCTGGACGGTTAAATGTAACTTATGGTGCAAATATTATTTTTAGAACCAATTACACCCAGGATGCCATCGGTATTTCACCAGTCATTGGTTATAAAATAGGACAATTACACATGCAAACAGGGTACAATTTTTTAAGTCGTAAACCGACAAATTTTCCTTGTAATACTTTTTTTATGACATTGCGATTTGTATTAGTTCAATATCGTAATTTCAATTGGAAGAAATAATGGAACAGTACTGTTATTTCATTTTATATTAATTTATAATGGATAAGTTATATGTTAGTTTTTAAGTTTGGTGGAGCTTCTGTTAAGAATGCGGATGCGGTTAAAAATGTTGCTAAAATTATTTCTCTATTTCCAAAGGATAAGAAGTTAGTCGTTATTTCTGCTATGGGAAAAACGACAAACGCAATGGAAGAAATTGTGGATGCATTGTGGTCAAAAAACAATGAGTCATTTCGTTATTTAGTTGATCAGGTATATCAATACCATGTGGATATTTGTGTTAAATTATTTCCGGAGCAACACGAAAAATTAAATACGTTCATTGACGGTTTATTTGAAAGTTTATTGGCGAAAATTTCCCAGCCACTTTCTGAAAACTTTGATTTTGTGTATGATCAAATAGTTTCTTTAGGGGAGGTGCTTTCCACTAAAATTGTAGAGAGTTATTTATTAGAACAAACAGAAAAAGCAGTTTGGTTAGATGCACGCTTATGTATCCGAACGGATAACTCGTACCGCAATGGTTCTGTTGATTGGAATAAAACACAAGAGTTAATATCGGCTGCTGTTCATCCTTTATTAAAAACTTCCGATACTATAATTACCCAGGGATTTATCGGTTCAACTACAGAGGGCTTAACTACTACACTTGGTAGAGAAGGATCCGATTATACTGCAGGTATTTTTGCATATTGTTTAGAAGCTAAAAGCGTTACAATTTGGAAAGATGTACCTGGCATGTTAAATGCTGATCCTAAATGGTTTGATGAAACAATTAAGCTAAAACAAATTTCCTTTCAGGAAGCAATTGAGTTGGCTTATTATGGGGCAACTGTGATACATCCTAAAACAATCAAACCATTACAAAACAAAAACATTCCGTTGTATGTAAAGTCTTTTATCGATCCGCAAGCCGAAGGTACAGAAATTTCATCCTCTATTGAATTTGATCATTTAATACCTTCTTTTATTTTTAAAATGGATCAAATGAAAGTGAGTATTATTCCAAAGGATTTTTCATTTATTGCGGAAGAGAATTTAAGTCATTTATTTAATGTACTTTCTTATGCAGGTGTCCATATTAATTTGATGCAAAATTCTGCGATTAGTTTTGATTTTGTTATTGATAATAAACAAAATGTACTAAAGGATTTGTTTCAAAACTTAGAGAACGAGTATGTTATTTCCGTAGAAAAAGGATTTGAATTGGTTACTATTCGTCATTACGATCAACAAACAATAGACCGAGTAACTGTAGATAAACATATTGTTTTGATTCAAAAGTCTGAACAGACTGCTCGCATATTGATGCGTTAAAACAATAAAAAACCTGTAGAGCCACAATGCATTGTGGCTCTACAGGTTTTATTATTGTGGCTCTGCTGGTTTTGAAAATTATTCACCCAATAATAATTCTTGTGCTTCTGGCTTAGTTAAGGCGTCCTTGATTAATCCTTCTAATTCTAACATTAATTCTGGATTATCTGCCAATATAGATTTTACAGAATCTCTACCTTGTCCTAATTTTGTCTCCCCATAGGAAAACCAAGATCCACTTTTCTTGATGATGTTTAAGTCTACACCTAAGTCGATGATTTCACCTACCTTGGATATACCAGCACCATACATGATATCAAATTCCGCTTTACGGAATGGTGGAGCAACTTTGTTTTTTACCACTTTCACTTTCACACGGTTACCGATAACTTCTTCACCATCTTTCAATTGTGTAGCACGACGAATATCTAAACGAACGGATGCGTAGAATTTTAATGCGTTACCTCCAGTTGTTGTTTCAGGGTTGCCAAACATTACGCCGATTTTGTCACGTAATTGGTTGATAAAGATACAAGAGCATTTTGCTTTTGAGATGGAACCAGTCAATTTTCTAAGCGCTTTAGACATCAAACGCGCTTGAAGACCCATTTGTGAATCTCCCATTTCACCTTCGATTTCTGCTTTTGGTGTTAATGCCGCTACTGAATCAACAATAATTAAATCGATGGCGCCTGAGCGAATTAAGTTATCTGCAATTTCTAATGCTTGTTCTCCATTGTCTGGTTGAGAAATTAACAAATTATCAATGTCTACACCTAATCTTTTTGCATAGAATTGATCAAATGCATGTTCAGCATCTATAAATGCAGCAATACCTCCATTTTTTTGACATTCTGCAATGGCATGAATTGCTAATGTTGTTTTACCGGATGATTCAGGTCCGTAGATTTCTACAATTCTTCCTTTTGGAAAACCATTTACACCTAAAGCAAGATCTAAGGTTATGGAACCAGAAGGGATTACCTCTACTTCTTCAATTGGAGAATCCCCCAATTTCATAACACTTCCTTTTCCGTATGTTTTGTCTAACTTATCCATTGTAAGTTGAAGTGCTTTTAACTTCTCTAAATTCACTTCTTTGTTTGCTTCTTTTGCCATGGTTTCTATTTTTTAATTTCTTATTCTTATTTGCTTTTCTAGCGTTTCTTTTCACAAAGGTATATGCACTACAACGTAAATTTTTTACGTTTTACTTTAGGGCGTTAAAAATTTCTAAAATTTCTCTGGTATGATCCTTGGTGTTTGGTTTGTCAATGATTCCAATAATAATTCCTTCTTCATTTACAACAAATGTTGTACGATGTATTCCATCATATTCTTTTCCCATAAATTTTTTGTTTCCCCATACTCCGAATGTTTCGATTACTTTCCGATCCGTATCTGCTAATAAAGTAAAAGGAAGCTCATATTTTGTGATGAAACGTGTGTGTAATTTTTCATCATCCATACTAACACCGATTATTTCAATCCCTTGGCTTTGTAGCTCCGTATAGTTGTCACGTAAGTTACACGCCTGTGCGGTACAGCCGGGTGTTAAATCTTTCGGATAGAAATAAAGCACATACTTTTTTCCTATTAATTTTTCAGATGTAAATGCATTCCCGTTTTGGTCGATACTCTCGAATGCAGGTGCTTTGTCGTTTACTTTTAAATGTTTCATGCTTATATTTTAAACAAATTCGATTATTATTTAATCAAAATTAGAGCTAATTTTTTAAACAGCAAGTAAAAATTGATTTTTTTATGATTTAATTTTCTTAAAGTTCCTTATTAATGTTTCTACTTTGTATCATCTAATTTTATTTTTTTGTTAATTCTTTGTTTTTCAAACTTTATTTTATATATTTGAATACATCTATTTCAGCTATGAAACTTTTTACGCTTGTTTTATTTACTCTTTTTTCTGTTGGATTGTATGCACAATCGAATGGAAAGGTTTTAGATAATGATGATATCACTGTTTCTGTTTATCCAAACCCTGCTTCTGATTTTTTAAACATTAATATTAAAGGAGGAATTTCTAAAGGCTCTATTAAAATTTTTACAGCGCTTGGTACTGAAATATATGCAGATGAATTAGATAGTTTTAAAAAGATTGATTTGTCTGATTTTAAGAATAATGTTTACCTAGTAAATATTTATTCGAATGAGGTACTTGTTCAAACAACTCGATTTGTAGTAAGACACTGATAATTAGCTTTTATTTTTAAAAGAACATCCTTCTTTTATTTCCTTTATTTTCTTTCATACTGCTCCTTTTTTGTTATTTTTGTTTTGAAAATATTCAATAGATTATGGCAAAAATTCGCAAACAAGATGCATTAGATTACCACTCCAGCGGTCGTCCTGGAAAAGTTCAAGTAATACCAACTAAACCCTACGCGTCACCAAGAGACTTATCCCTAGCCTACTCCCCAGGTGTAGCTGAACCATGCATTAAAATTGATGAAAATGCGGATGACGTTTATAAATATACTGCTAAAGGAAATTTAGTTGCTGTAATTTCTAACGGAACAGCCGTTTTAGGCCTTGGAAACATTGGTCCATTAGCTTCTAAACCAGTAATGGAAGGTAAAGGTGTTTTATTTAAAATTTTTGCAGATATTGATGTGTTTGATATTGAGGTAGATGCATCTGATCCAGAGTTGTTTATTCAAACAGTAAAAGCGATTGCTCCAACGTTTGGGGGGATTAATTTAGAAGATATCAAAGCGCCAGAAGCATTTGAAATTGAGCGTCGTTTGAAAGAAGAGTTGAACATTCCTATCATGCACGATGACCAACACGGTACTGCTATTATATCTTCGGCAGCGCTTTTAAATGCTTTAGAATTGGCAAACAAAAAGATAGATGAAGTTGTTATAGTCATTTCTGGAGCTGGAGCAGCAGCCATGTCTTGTGCTAAATTATATATCTCTTTAGGAGCAGACGTAAAAAAAATATTTATGTATGATAGTAAAGGATTACTTCATGCAGGTAGAACAGATTTGGAAGACAATAAGCTAATTTTTGGTCAACATACTTGCGGCGATAAGTCATTAGAAGAAATGTTTGTAAACGCAGATGTATTTCTTGGATTATCAAAAGGTAATTTAGTGTCAAAAGAAATGATAGCTTCGATGGCAAATGATCCAATCGTGTTTGCATTGGCAAATCCAGAACCAGAGATTTCCTACAAAGATGCTGTTTCCGTGCGAAAAGACATTATCATGGCTACTGGTCGCTCAGACCATCCTAACCAAGTAAACAATGTGTTGGGTTTCCCTTTCATTTTTCGCGGGGCTCTGGATGTTCGTGCAACTACAATCAATGAAGAGATGAAGTTAGCTGCTGTAAAAGCGATAGCTTCTTTAGCCAAGGAAACTATTCCTGAAGAGGTGATTGAAGCCTATGGAGACAAAAGTATTTCTTTTGGTAGAGAGCAAATTATTCCTAAACCATTAGATACACGTTTGATTTATTATGTAGCTCCAGCAGTTGCTAAAGCAGCGATGGATTCTGGCGTAGCACAAAACCCAATTAAAGATTGGGATGCGTATGAAATGGAATTGAAAAATCGTTTAGGATTAGACAATAAGTTATTACGAAATATTACAGTAAAAGCGCAAAGTAATCCAAAACGAGTTGTTTTCGCAGAAGCAGATAATTATAAAGTACTAAAAGCTGCACAGTTTGCTAGTGAAGAAGCAGTTGCATTTCCAATTTTGTTAGGCAACAGAAAACGCATAGAAGCAATTATTAATGAATATGCGCTTGAGTTTACGGATTTTGAAATCGTGGATCCGAAATCCGAAGAAGAACAAGAACGACGAATTGCATACGGTAAAGCGTTTTTCGAGAAGCGCAAACGCAAAGGATTTACTGAATTTGAGTCGATACAAATCATGCGTGAACGCAACCATTTTGGCGCTATGATGGTAGAAAGAGGAGATGCAGATGCGATGATTTCTGGAGCTACACGTAATTACAAAGACGTAGTTAGACCTGCTATTCAAACAATTGGAACACAAAAAGATGTGAAAACGATTGCAGGGTTGTATATCTTGATGACAAAGAGAGGTCCGTTGTTTTTAGCAGATACTACGATAAATATGGATCCTACCGCGGAAGAAATTGCGGAGATTACGAATAATGTGGCTAAAACGATTCGTAAATTTAAGGTAGTTCCTAAAATTGCTTTGTTGAGTTATTCAAATTTCGGTTCTTCTCCAGGGAAAGATTCGATTAAAATGGCTCAAGCTGTCGATATATTGCATGAAAAATATCCATCCCTTGTGGTAGATGGGGAAGTACAGGCAAATTTTGCTTTAAACAACGATTTGATGAACGAGAAATTTTCATTCTCTTCATTAGCAAATAAGCAAGTCAACACATTGATTTTTCCAAATTTATCTTCCGGAAATATTGCATACAAATTATTGCAAGAAATGATTGAAGGCGAGGCAATAGGACCAATCTTAGTTGGTTTGAAAAAATCGGTACATGTGGTTCAAATGGGTGCTTCTGTTCGCGAAATCGTTAACATGGTAAAGGTAGCAGTTGTAGATGCTCAAAATAAATAACACATGATTGCGCATATCAACGGAAAATTAGTAGAAAAAAATCCAACTAATTTAATTATTGAGTGTAACGGGCTAGGGTATGAAGTAAAGATTTCGTTAAATACCTTTTCTTCCATTGGCTCTGAGGAAGCAGTCAAAGTACATACCCAATTTATTGTGCGTGAGGATGCACAATTGTTGTATGGTTTTGCTACAAAAGAAGAACGCGAAATGTTTAATCATTTGATTTCGGTATCCGGTATTGGTCCAAACACAGCAATGATTATGCTTTCATCCTTGGTACCGGAAGAAATTGCGCACGCGATACAAGCTGAAGATGTTCGTACCATTCAAAGTATTAAAGGGATAGGTGTAAAAACAGCACAACGCGTAATTGTTGATTTGAAAGATAAAATGGTTAAAATGAGTTTTTCTTCCCAAATTTCTTCCACTCCACACAATACAAATCGTTTTGATGCGTTAACTGCATTGGTGTCTTTAGGATTTGATAAAAAGAATGCAGAAAAAGCAATAGAAAAAGTTAGCCAAGGAGATGAAACAGTAGAACAAATCATCAAGGGGGCGCTTAAAATATTATAAACATTGGGTAAATATATAAAGTGCTATAAACGATATTGTAGCAAGGTGATAATTATTACCTTGCTATCTTTGTTTTATAGCAGTTTTTTTGCGCAAGATTCTATTAAACCCTTACCGTTTCCAATAAAAAAAACGTATGATCCATCAGAAACAGCACCACAACGGTTTGATTTAGGTGATCCAAGTAAAGTAAAACAAACGATCGTTTATGATCCTGTATTACGTAAGTATGTGTTCAAAGAGACCATAGGAGATTCCATAAAGATAAATTATCGTAATCCTTCGATGATGACTTTGAAGGAGTATTTGGAATATGAACGTAAAAAATCGTTGGTAAATAACTGGAAAGATAAAATCGATGCTCAAACAGAATCTGGTCAACCTTTAGTTCCTCCAATTAAAGTTGGTGGTAAAGGGTTTGCTAACTTTTTTGGTTCAGACGAAATAAGCATTAAACCACAAGGTTCGGTGGAGGTATCGATGGGATTTAATCATTCACGCTTGGATAATCCGATGTTACCTGTAGCGCAAAGAAGGTTGACTCGTTTTGATTTTCAACAAAATATGCAAATCAATTTGGTGGGTCAAATAGGAACTAAGTTAAAATTAACTACAAGTTACAATAGCCAAGCTTCCTTTGATTTTGAGAATGTTACCAAGCTAAGTTATACAGGGGATGAAGATCAGATTTTACAAAAAATAGAATTAGGTAATGTTTCCTTACCATTATCCACATCGTTAATCCAAGGTTCGCAAACCTTATTTGGTGTAAAAACACAATGGAAATTTGGAAAATTAACCATTGATAATGTCATCGCTTCTTCCAAAGGAAAAAAGACTGAAATTAATGTTGCTGGTAAGGCACAGGTTCAAAATTTTGAAGTATCTGCGGATAATTACGAAGCTAATCGCCATTATTTTATTGGACATTACTTCCGAAATGCATATGATACTGCAATGGCTCAATTACCGATTGTAAATTCACAAATCAATATCACACGGATGGAAGTGTGGTTAACTAACCGTGTCAATAGTACATTGAATACTCGGAATATTGTTGCATTTACCGATTTAGGAGAAGCATTACCACAAGATGTACAAGGAAAAAATCCAGGACCTTCCAATTTTTCTTCCTCCATTTTTCCAGACAATAATTCAAATGGCTTGTATGCTTGGTTGTTGACCCAAGATCAAATAAAAGGGTTTTCAAATGCAGTGACGACTTTGTCTAATGTAGTAACTGCACCAGGGCCATTTAAACAAACAGTAGAATATGAAAAAGTTGAAAATGCACGTAAATTAACCGACCAAGAATATTCATACAATGCATTATTAGGATATATATCTTTAAATCAGCCAATTATAAACGATGAGGTGCTTGCTATTGCGTATGAATATACCTACCAAGGTAAAACGTATCAAGTAGGTCAATTTTCTACCGATGGTGTGGATGGAAAATCTGCACTTTTCCTAAAATTATTGAAACCAACGTTGACGAATCCAAAAAATAAAATTTGGGATTTGATGATGAAAAATGTCTATTCTATTGGGGCGTATTCGTTAGATAGAAATGGATTTCGTTTCGATGTGATGTATAATAATCCAGCAACAAGTTTGCCTGTTAACTTTTTCCCTTACGACGGTTTAGATAAAGAACAGTTGGTTTCCTTGTTGGGTATGGATAAAATGAATGTCAATAATCAACCTTTCTCGGATGGTTTATTTGACTTTTCTCCAGTAAATTTTAATGGAAACAAAGCGGATAATGGAGGAACGATTAACCCCAAAAATGGTCGTGTATACTTTTCAACGATAGAACCTTTTGGCCAAACATTACGTCAAAAAATGATTGCGAAAGGGATACCTATTAGTACAATCGACAAAATTGTATTTACGGAATTATATGACTCTACGAAAACGGCAGCACAACAGATACCTTCTAAAAACAGGTTTATTTTTAAAGGCCAATATCAGTCATCGGTAAGTTCGGATATTCCTTTAAATGCCTTAAACGTTCCTCAAGGCGCGGTGTCTGTAACTGCAGGAGGAATCAAATTGGTAGAGGGTACAGATTATTCGGTGGATTATAATCTCGGACGAGTTAAAATTTTGAATACCGGAGTGTTAGAATCAAATACACCAATTAAAGTTTCGGTAGAAAGTAATTCTGTTTTTGGTTTCCAAGCGCGGTCTATGATCGGAACACATTTGAATTATCGTTTTAATAAAGATTTTAATTTAGGCGCTACTTGGATGCGAATGACTGAAAGACCAATTACTCAAAAAGTAGATATTGGTTCTGAACCATTTAAAAACAATATGATTGGTTTAGACATAGCGTTTAAACACGACCTTCCATTTCTAACAAAAGCAGTAGATTTTTTACCAATGCTTTCAACACGTGCTAAATCTTCCATTTCATTTACTGGAGAAATTGCACATTTAATTCCGGGTACGCCGAAAGCTATCTCTTCTTCCGGTATTTCGTATGTAGATGATTTTGAAGGTAGCCAGAGTACCATTGATTTACGTACCCAATCTGCTTGGAAATTAGCTTCGATACCACAATACCAACCAGATTTATTTCCAGAAGCGGTAAATAAAGATTTAAGTGCTGGATTTAAACGAGCAAATATTGCTTGGTATTTGATTGATCCAATGTTTTATCAAGCAGGTCCATCTACACCAAAACATATTATCGATAATCCACAGATGCTATCCGATAGTAGGATGCGTTTAGTATATCAAAAGGAATTATTTCCAAATTTACAGCAACAAACAGGAACGTTCCAAAATATTCCAATTTTAGATTTAGCATATTATCCTAAAGAACGTGGAACGTATAATTACGATACTCTATCCATGTTGGATAAATTAGGTCATTTTCAAAATCCTGCTTCTAAATGGGGTGGAATTATGCGTTCTTTAAGTACTAATGATTTTGAGTTATCGAATATTGAATATATTCAATTTTGGATGTTAAATCCATTTAACGAAGATGCTGAAAAAGTAGATCCAAATTCCCTTCATTCTGGAGGAGATTTATATTTTAATTTGGGAAATATTTCGGAAGATGTATTGCCAGATTCACGAAAAGAGTTTGAAAATGGGTTACCTACTGCAACAACTACCACAACGGATAATATAGATATTACGCAGTGGGCGCGAGTATCTACGCAAAATGTGGTAGTAAATGCATTTGATCCTAGTCCCTCTAGTTTAGAATACCAAGACATAGGTTTAGACGGTTGGAATAATGATGCCGAGGCTGAGAATTATAAGACGTATGTCAATTGGGTAAAAAACAATCCAATTTTAGATCCTACGGTGAAAGATAAAATGCTTTCGGATCCATCTAATGACGATTATACGTATTATAGAAATGATGGATACGATAGTGAAAAAGCAGATATTTTAACGCGTTATAAGCGGTTCAACAGACACCAAGGAAACTCTCCTTCTTTGGAAATGTCGGCAAAGATAAATGCTGGAGGTTATACTACCCAAGCTACCAATTTACCAGATGTTGAGGATTTAAATCAAGATAATAACCTATCCGAATCAGAGAGTTATTTTCAATATAAAGTTAGTTTACGTTCCAAGGATTTGGAGGTTGGTAAAAATTACATTACAAACATGGTGGATGTACCAGTTGGTAATAAAATGGAAAAATGGATACAATTCAAGATTCCTGTTCGTGAACCACAGAAAATTGTCAATGGAATTTCTGATTTTCGTTCTATACGCTTCATGCGAATGTTTTTAAAAGATTTCAATGAAGAAGTGGTGGTTCGTTTTGCACGATTAGAATTTATCCGTGGAGAATGGAGAAAATATTTAGGCGATTTAAACTTACCAGGTGAAACGTTTCAGACAGATCCAAACCTTACCACTTTTAATATTGCAGCGGTAAACATCGAAGAAAATTCTGCCCGTGCTCCTGTAAATTATGTGTTACCTCCTGGAATATTAAGAGAGATTGATCCTTCGCAAGTACAACAACGCCAGATGAACGAACAATCTCTATCTTTTGAGGTGTGTAATTTAAAAGACGGTTCAGCAAGAGCAGCATATAAAAACGTCCAGTTTGATGTGCGAACTTACAAGAAATTAAAAATGTATGTACATGCAGAAGAGATAACAAAATCTAGTCCTTTAAAATCGAATGATCTTACGTTATTTGTTCGTTTAGGTTCTGATTTTACTGACAATTATTACGAGTATGAAATGCCTTTAGCTACTACTTTTTGGGACGAATCTGCATTGAAAGGAGCGCCAGTTTCTACACCAAGTGAAATTTGGCCTGAAGTAAATAATATGGAGATAGATTTTGATAACTTACTTTTGGTTAAGAAAAAACGAAATAGCGTTACTGAAAATCCTTCTTCCACCACTTCGAATACTACAGAATTTGTGATGGTAGATCCTGCAAATCCATCACGTTATATCAAGGTAAAAGGAAGTCCTAATTTACAGGGTATCAAAACCATCATGATAGGTGTGCGAAATCCAGCGATAGATAATAATGAATTATGGAGTGACGATGGATTATCAAAATGTGGTAATATTTGGATCAATGAATTGCGATTAACAGATTTTCAGAGTAGTGGAGGATCCGCAGCAGTTGGAAGAATGCAAGTACAAGCTGCTGATTTTGCAAATGTATCTTTATCTGGTAATTATTCAGGTTTAAATTGGGGGTCAATAGAAAGCCGTGTACAAGAGAGACAGCGCAACGAACAAATTGGGTTTGATTTCAATACCACGATGCAATTAGGTCAATTTTTAGGGAAAAAGTTAAAAATTTCTTTACCATTTTTTTATGGATATAATTTAGGTATAATTAATCCTGAATATGACCCATTTAATCCAGATATCAAGTTAAACGATTATCCATTACTAGAAAAAAGTGAACGTGCTAAATCGGGTCAAGATTTTACGGAAAGAAGGTCTTTTAACTTTACCAATGTACGTAAAGAGGCGAATCCAGATGCTAAACCTCATTTCTGGAATATTTCCAATTTCTCTACAACGTATGGATATAATGAAACATACAAACGGGATTTTAATATCGATTACGATCGAACAAGAAGTTGGAAAAGTTCTTTTACCTATACGTATAGTTTCACCACAAAACCTATTGAACCATTCAAAAAGGTAAAGTTCATGCAGAAATCTAAATGGTGGAATATATTAAAAGATGCTAATTTATATCTGACTCCAAAAACAATTTCTATGAATAATGATGTTCTTCGAAATTATAATGAACGAAAAGTACGTAATAATTTAGCGCCTACCTATGAGTTTACTCCAGTTTATGTGAAATCGTTTACATGGAATCGTAGTTATTCTTTAGGTTACGATATTACTAAAAATTTGAAATTTACATTTAACGCATCTGACCGTGCTATTTTTGATGAATCAAATGGACGTGTAGATAAAAAAGCAGATCCTGAAGGATATAAAGTGTTTTTAGATACGATAAAACGTCAGTTGAATACATTGGGAAAAACGATGGATTATACACATGATTATGCGTTTAGTTACACATTACCTTTTGATAAAATTCCATTATTAGATTTTGTGACTGCATCAACTAAGTATAGTGGTACATTCAATTGGCAGCGCGCTCCATTAGGACAAAGTCAGTTTGGTAATACAGTACAAAATAGCCGAGTAGTAAATTTAACTTCCACATTAAATTTAACTAATTTCTACTCCAAGGTTCCATACCTTAAGAAAATCATAGAAAGTGGCAAAACAAACACTCGTCCACAATTATCTTCACAAAAAGAGTCAACTACCAAGAAACCCAAAAAATTTGATCCAAATGTTACTTCTTTTGGAAAGCCATATAATCAATTAACTAGAAAAGAAAAACGCAAAGAAGATCGAATTCGACGTCGACTAGAACGAAAAGAAAAACGAAAAGAAAAACGCGAAAAACGCGCCCAAGAACCTGTAAACATGGTTGTTGCTACAATTGGTCGTGCAGTCATGAGTGTGCGATCTGTTTCAGGGACATATAGTTTGAATGATGGAACCTTACTACCAGGTTATAATTTAGAAACGCGCTATCTAGGGATGCCTTCAACACCACCAAGTGCTTTGACAGGTTTCTTATTTGGTCAACAGACTTATGATATATATGGTAAAAAGACTGCATATGATTTCGCACGTATCGCTGCGGATAATGGTTGGTTAGTAAAAAATCAAGCATTAAATAAACAACATACACTAACTCATTCGCAAAATATTTCTGGAAGAATGACAGTTGAACCAGTGAAAGACGTCTCGGTAGAGTTCAATTTTAATCGCAATTATTCTATGAATTCCAGTGATTTCTTTCGATGGAACGATTCTACACAGAGTTATCAGAATCAAAGTTTGGTAGAAACAGGTACATTAACGTATTCTACTATCGCATTACGTTCTTCTCTCATAAAAACAGGCGATAATTATCAATCTGTTTCATTCACTGCCTTACGTAATAATCGCGAGGAGGTTAGTCAGTTATTGGGAAATAAAAATCCAAACTCTAGTATTGTTACAAGCGGATATGCAAAAGGGTATGGAGGAACGCAACAAGAAGTTTTAGTTGGTTCATTCTTAACTTCTTATACCAATAATAAGATGTCAACGAGAAATATAAATCCTCTAGCAGCAATTCCTTTACCTAACTGGTCGATTAATTATAATGGCTTCTCAAAAATGGAATTTTTTAAGAAACGCACAAAAAACATTACTTTGCGACATGCGTATGCTTCTAGTGTTAGTATTTCTGGAATACAAACCAATTTAAATGCGGTATTGGATGCAAATGGTAATCCATCCACGTTGGATTTAAACACAAATTTTATTTCACAACGACAAATTCAGAATGTTGCATTGACCGAGCGTTTTTCTCCATTATTTGGTTTTGATGCTACATGGAATTTCTTAGGGCAAGGGTTGATAACTAAAGTTGAATATAAAAAAGACCGTAATGCATCCTTGGCATTAAGCAATCAACAAGTAACCGAAATTCTCTCAAAAGAATGGGTTTTTGGTTCTGGAGTAAAATTCTCAAAAGTAAAATTCCCATTCAAAATACAAGGAAAAATTCCAGAAAATGATTTAAATATACGTTTCGACTTTTCATTTAGAGATAATTTTACGGTGATTCGTAAAATTGTTGAGAATACAAACCAAGCAACTGCAGGTCAGATGGTTATTTCTATTAAATCTTCGATGGATTATAACCTAGGACCTAACTTAACATTAATGATGTATTATGACCAGGTTATTAATAGACCGAAAGTAGCAACGTCTTACCCAACTGCTAATACGAGTGCAGGGTTGAAGTTGCGATTAAATTTAGCGGGCTTATAGTGTGATCACAATTTCCATTTCGAAATTAACTTCGGTAATTTCTTACGAAGTTTTTTCATCACTTTATCCTTAGAATCTACATTTTTTAAACGAAGTAATTCATTTGTAATAACTTCTCCGTTTCGATAGCATGTAAATTCAAATGTAATAGACATAATTTCGTCACGGAATAGAGGGAATAGATGACTTGATCCTAATTCATTTGCTAAATTTTCAAAATGGGTAGATGGTTTAAAGTTTTTATCAAAACCACGAACAGAAACTAAAATATAGGTATCCACATTTTTTGACTTTAGAAGTCTAACAATTGAATCTGATGCTAGTACAGCAGCATTTTCCCCTTGTTTTAGAATGTTTAAGGATGGGATAACGTGAACGCCAGCATTTGCAAATAATTCTGCCAAATTTATTTCTAAGGTAAACTTTTCTTCAGGTCTGTCTAATTGAGCTACAATTAGTCCATTATTTAATTGAATCGTTTTATTTTGGGAAAACGAAAAATTAGCAATTACAAGTAGACAAAATAAAATATAGTTTCGCATAATATTTATTAAAATACTTCGGAAGCAATAGCCTTCACTTCATCCGAATTAGACATGGTATAATAGTGAATACCAGGTACATTTCTAGCTTTAAGTTCTTTCGATTGTTCAATGCCCCATTCAATTCCTAATTTTTTTACCGCCTCATTATTTTTACACTTCAACAATTCTTTCGCTAATGCTTCCGGATAGTCAATATGAAATAATTTAGGAAGGAATGTAGTATGATTTAATGTTTTTATTGGTTTAATGCCCGGAATAATAGGAATGTTAATTCCAATTGCGCGACAAGCATCTACAAAGTCAAAGTATTTTTGGTTATCAAAAAACATTTGTGTAACGATATATTCAGCACCTGCATCTACTTTTGCTTTTAAGTAGAGTAAGTCCGTACTTAAATTCATCGCTTCAAAATGCTTTTCTGGATAACCTGCTGTTCCAATACAATAGTTGGTTGGTTCTAATTGGAAGTCTTCCGTAATATATTTTCCAGAATTCATCTCAACCACTTGTTTGATCAAATCAACGGCGTATGCGTGTCCTTCTGGATGAGGTCTAAACGAACTTTCTGTTTTGATAGAGTCACCTCGTAAAGCAAGCACATTGTCAATGCCTAAAAATTGTAGATCAATTAAAGCGTTTTCTGTTTCTTCTTTACTAAATCCTCCACAAATTAAGTGAGGAACAGCATCCACTTGGTATTTATTCATAATAGCAGCACAGATACCAACGGTTCCTGGACGTTTACGAATAGCTATTTTTTCAAGTAGTCCATTATCACGTTCTTTAAAAATATATTCCTCACGGTGGTAGGTTACGTTAATGTATTTTGGCTTGAATTCCATTAAAGGATCTATCCCATCGTAAATAGATTGAATACTTTTTCCCTTTAAAGGAGGTAAAATTTCAAATGAAAATAGGGTGGATTTAGCTTCGTTTAAGTGGTCGATAACTTTCATTTTTCTTTAAAGTTCAGAATTTATCGCTAAATTACGAAATATGTAGGTATAGCATACCTTCAAAATTAACTATGCATAAAAATAGTTTTGAATATCCGTATTTACAGTTATTCTTTATGGTATTTTTACATTAAAAACACCTGTATATGTTACATTCAATGACAGGATACGGAAAAGCTTCCGGATCTTTTGAAGATAAAAAAATCAGCGTAGAGATAAGATCTTTGAATAGCAAAAGCATGGATTTATACACGCGTATTGCCAGTCCTTACCGTGAGAAAGAATTAGAAATCCGACAATATGTCACCAATGCCTTGGACAGAGGAAAAGTGGAATTAAACATTCAAATCGAACGTATTGGTGTTACAAAATCGGTAGAAATCAATAAAATGCTTGCGCAAGCATATTACCAAGATTTAAAAGAAACGAATGCCTTAATTGGGGAGTCTAGTTCGGATTATTTGTCTTTAATTATTGGTATGCCCGACATTTATACCCAAACAAAAGATACAACTGTTAGTGAGGAGGAATTTACTTTTTTACACACCATTGTTGCAGAGGCTTGTGTAAATTTGAACACATTTCGTCGGCAAGAAGGCCAGGCTTTGGAGAAGGAATTTACAGAGCGTATCGCAGAAATTAGAAGTTTGTTGCATCAAGTTGAGACGTATGAAACCGTTCGTATTGACACTATCAAAGAACGTATGCGAAAAGGACTTGAAGATGCGAGTTCTGTAGCAGGTTTTGATGAAAATCGTTTCCAACAGGAGTTGATTTTTTACATTGAGAAGTTAGATGTTTCGGAAGAAAAAATGCGATTAGCAAATCATATGGATTATTTTTTAGAGACAATGGTACTACCAGCAGCAGGAAAAAAATTAGGTTTTATTACCCAAGAATTAGGCCGAGAAATAAATACGTTAGGAAGTAAAAGTTACCATGTGGAATTACAAAAAATGGTGGTAGAAATGAAAGACGCATTAGAGAAGATTAAAGAACAAGTTTTGAATACATTATAACCATGAGTACACCAAAAATTACTGGTAAAAGCATCTTGTTTTCTGCACCTTCAGGCGCTGGAAAGACTACGATTGTTCGTTATTTATTGGAACGTTTTCCATCCTTGGTTTTCTCTATTTCAGCATGTAGTAGGGATCCGCGCCCGGGAGAGGTGGATGGAAAAGATTACCATTTTTTAGGTGTAAAAGGCTTTAAGCAGAAAATCGAGGAAGATGCATTTTTGGAGTGGGAGGAAGTTTACGCAAACAATTATTATGGTACCTTATACGAAGTAGTTGAAAAATTATGGAGTGATGGAAAAGTGGTTGTGTTTGATGTTGACGTTTTGGGAGGTATTAACATTAAAAGTAAATTGGGAGAACAAGCGCTTTCCATTTTTGTACAAGCCCCATCTATTGATGAGTTAGAACGTCGATTGCGTGCTAGAAGTACAGAAACGGAAGATAAAATACAAATGAGAATGGCGCGTGCGGAAGAAGAATTAGCGTTAGCTTATAAATTTGATGTGATTTTAGAAAATGATAATTTAGAAAGTGCCTGCACGAAAGCAGAAACGATTGTCACTAATTTTTTAAACCGATAAAATGCGCATAGGATTATTTTTTGGTACGTTTAATCCGATTCATGTAGGACATTTAGTTATTGCTAATTATTTTGCCAATTTACCTGAATTAGATCAGGTTTGGTTAGTTGTTACGCCACAAAATCCATTAAAGCAAAAAGCAACTCTACTTGCAGATCACCACCGTCTGGCTTTGGTAGAACTCGCGATTGAAACCAACGATAAACTCAAAGCTTGTGACATTGAATTTAAAATGCCAAAACCTAATTATACGATAGATACCTTAGCATTTCTAAAAGAAAAACACCCTAAATATTCCTTTGCATTAATACTAGGAGAGGATAATTTGCGGGGATTTACCAAGTGGAAAAACTATGACCTAATCCGCAACAATTATCCACTTTTCATTTATCCACGCGTCTTAACCGTGCAGGAAATTGCGCAAAACGATTTTCATCAAGACCATACAACGTTGCTAAGGGATTTTCCTAACGCTCATTTTTGTTACGATGCCCCGATGCTTAAGATTTCTTCTACCTATATACGTCAGGCAATTAAAAATAAGCAAGAAGTTCATTATTTATTGACTGAAGACGTACGAAAGTATGTAGATGAAATGAATTTTTATAGATAGCAAACTGAGAGTTCCCTTTTCCCATATTCATTTGGTATCTTTGTTCCATCAAAATCAAAACAGATGAATTTAAACTTAGAAAATAAAACTGCATTTGTGTGCGGCAGTACACAAGGAATAGGAAAAGCTAGTGCATTCGAAATGGCTTCTTTGGGAGCAACTATTGTATTAATAGCACGAAATGAAGATAAATTAAAAGCTACTTTAGCAGAATTACCTTCTCCTGTAGGACAAAAACACAGTTATATTGCAGCTGATTTTACCCAACCTACTGAACTTAAAGCTGCAGTTGAAAAACACATTGCCTCCGGAGTAAGTTGCCATATTTTAGTTAACAACACGGGAGGACCAAAAGGCGGACCAATTCGTGAAGCAGGAATCGATGAGTTTTACGATACATTTACACAACATTTAATTTGTAATCACATCTTGGTGCAGGCGTTATATCCAAAAATGAAAGCGAATGGATACGGTCGTATCATCAATATAATTTCCACAAGCGTTAAACAGCCATTACCTAATTTAGGTGTTTCTAATACTATTCGTGGCGCAGTAGCAAGTTGGAGTAAAACATTAGCAACTGAATTAGCACCTTTTAATATTACTGTAAATAACGTGTTGCCTGGTGCAACAAATACAATTCGTTTACAAGGTATTGCAGAATCAAAATCTGCAAAAACAAATGAAACAATCGAAGATATTTTTGCTGAAATGGCTGCAGAATCGCCAATGGGTAGAATTGCTCAACCAGAAGAAGTGGCAAATGCAATTGCATTTCTAGCATCTCCAGCAGCAAGTTATATTAATGGAATTAATGTTCCTGTTGATGGCGGTAGAACTAAATCGTTGTAATAATTGAATTTTGTATTTGTATTAAAATTTAGGTAGGGATAAGACATGCCCTATCCCTACCTAAATTTTGAATTAATTCCTACCCAAATTTTAACCCATTCTTTATAAAAACAACTAAATCATCCCAATACATCCCCGCGTTGACTGTCTAGTTTCAATAAGACAAACATCATCACACTAAAAGACATCATGGATGATCCTCCATAACTAAAGAAAGGTAAAGGAATACCTATTACTGGGGCAAAACCAATATCCATCCCTATGTTTACTGCGAAATGATAAAACAAAATCATTGCTACACAGTAGGCGTATACGCGATTAAAACGCGACTTTTGTCTTTCTGCTATTTGTACTGTACGGAATAACATAAACATGAATAGACAAATTAGCGTAAAACTGCCTAAAAACCCCCATTCTTCTGCTAAAGGACAAAAGATAAAGTCCGTTTCGGATTCTGGTACGTGATTCGACTCCACACTTGCCACACTCGCGTTTCCATAACCTTTTCCAAAAAATCCTCCCGAACCAACCGCTGCCATTGCACGGTTACGGTTATAATCTTCACCATCCGGGTCCTCGCGTAACCCTAAGAATAATTCTATTCGGTCTTTTTGGTGTTTTTTCAAACCTTGAAATCCAAAGTTTACAATGGAAGAAATTAAAGAACATAGAAAGAACCCAATAATTACAATCATGGTTATACGATTTCGTTCGCGTTTAGAGGCAAAGAATCGGAGTATTAGATAGGTTGCTAGTCCCATAAAAAATAAAGCACCTATAATCCCAAAAAACCCTGGAATATCAACATTTGGAAGTAAAAAGAAATGAATAGTATTATTACTCATTAACAACGTAGTAATCGATAAAAACACGACAACAAATAAGATAGGAATGAAGTGTGAACCTACCCATGTACTTTTGAATCGTACTCCAGGTATCAAGTTTACTAAATGTAGTACGATAGGATCATACGTTATCCCTTCTCGATACATGACAAACAAAAATCCAGTAAAGACTACAAAAGTACCAGCATCTGGTTGTAGTAAAATCAAAATCATGGGTAATAATAAGATTATATTCGCAATGATAACCGTATTTACATTCTGTTGTTTTACATTGATGCTGTTAATATAACTTGCTAGTGCGATGGCGGTTCCTATTTTCGCAAATTCTGCCGGTTGAATACCAAGTGATCCAATTCCTAGCCATGCATGTGCACCATTTACACTAGGCATAAAGAGTACAATTACTAATAATACCAGACAAAATAGATAAATAGGAATAGCAAATTTTCGGTAGATACTGGCGTCAATTAAGAAAACAAGTAGTCCTAGAAACATGGAAAAAGCTACCCACATTATCTGTTTTCCATATTTTTGCGAAAAATCGAATAATTCTGGGTGCTTCGGATTAAAAGCTGCAGAATATACATTTGCTACACCCATAAAAACCATAACAAGGAATACAATAAATAATCCCCAATCTATATTTCCTAAAAGTGATACGTCTCTTTTCATATGTCTAGACATTAGACATTAGATGCTAGACATTAGACATTAGACTATATATTTTGTCTTTGGTCTCAAGTCTTAGATCTTTAGTCTATTATTTAATCTAAATCCGATTCCAAAATGTGTTCTTCTTTTTCTTTATCGGTAATTTTTTTCTTTAAGTATTTTTCCATCATTAAGTTAGCAATTGGCGCAGCCCAGGTTCCACCAAAACCTGCATTTTCAATAAAAACCGCAATCGCGATTTTAGGCTGATACATTGGTGCAAATGCAATAAACACGGCGTGGTCTTTTCCTTGGGGATTTTGAACAGTTCCTGTTTTACCACACACAATAATATCTTTAATGCGTGCTTGAGATCCAGTTCCACCTTTTTCATTCACTACTTTACGCATACCTTCAATTACAGGATCAAAATGTTCGCGATGAATCATGGTATAATGTTTTTTGCGATAAATTGGTAAAGGACCTTGACTTCCTATAGACTTAACAAAATGTGGCGTGATATACCAACCTCTATTTGCTAAAATAGCTGCTAAGTTCGCTAATTGTAGAGGTGTTGCTTTTACTTCTCCTTGACCAATGGAATTCGATCGTATTGTACTAAAAGCCCATGCGTTATGTCCATACCATTTATCGTAATATGCTGGATCTGGTATTAATCCAGATCTAATTCCAGTAATATCCGTTTCCAATTTCACGCCGAATCCAAAACTTTTCATATATTTTGTCCATTTAGCTAAACCAATCGGCGCATCTAAGGTCACTTTTTTTCGTTTACCTTGTTGGATAATTTTCTTTACAGTGGAATAAAAATAAGGGTTACATGAATACTGTACCGCCTCAGATACATCACGAGCATTTGGATGATTATGACATCCTACTATACTTTTAGTACAAGGAAAACCAGTACTTGGTTTAATAACACCTTCTTGCAAAGCAGTAAGTGCTTGTATTAATTTAAACGTGGAGCCTGGCGGATATTCTGCTGATAATGGCCTTGGATATAATGGTTTAGAAGGATCTGTTATTAACTTGGAATAATTTTGCGAGATACTTCGTTTTCCAACAAATAAATTTGGATCAAACGTTGGTGCAGAAACTAATGATAAAACTTCTCCGGAGTTTGGTTCGATTGCTACGATACACCCACGTTTGTTTTTCATAAGTTTTTCTCCATACGCTTGTAGAACAATATCAACTCCCAGATGGAGTGCAGGTCCTTGTTTTGCAATAGTATCATATTTACCATTTGCATACGGTTCAATCGCGTTATTTAAGGCAGAAGTTACGATATAGTGTATTCCCTTTACACCGCGTAATTCTTTTTCATAAAAGCGTTCTAAACCTGCGCGACCAATATTATCACCTGCACGGTAAAAATGATCTGCTTTTATTTCCTCGCCATTTACTTCCGATAGGTAGCCAAGAATATTTGCAGCATTAGCGTATGGATAACTACGCATACTAGTGATTTCTTCATAGAATCCAGGGAAATTTTGAAGATATGGCGCTATGTTTGCCATTTCTTCCATCGACATTTCTTTTACAAACGGGTAGGATCTAATTTTTTGGTAATTAGAGGTTGTTTTACCGGTGTGCGGATTTTTGTATTTTCCTTCTCCCAATTTGATTTCCCAAAAGCGACTTTTCACCTTCATTGGTGTCCACCCTATTAATTTAGCGAATGCATTGGTATCAAATTTTTCCTTCATTTTTGCCTCACACATCATGAGGTTAAAATAGGTTTTATTGGCAACGATTTTTTTGCCTCTTCGATCAAAAAACACTCCTCGTGGTGGGGTGATTTGCTGTCTTTTTTCTGCAATTTCTTGGGCTCTAAGTGTCCAACTTTCATCAATCACTTGCATGTAGAACAAGCGGATTGCATAAATAGAACCGACTAATAGGAAAAATACAATGATTACATATCTTCGAGCATCCGTATTCATCGTTTAATAGGCTTTTTGAAGAATAAAAACTGAATTAATATGCAAAGAATCAATGATAATGGTACACCCAAAAGTGTTTTTAAGATAACATACCAAAATTCACTCCATTTAAATTGTTCAATAAAGAAAAACCACACAGTATGTGCAAGTAAAAATGTACCAAATACATAACTAAACCATGCATAACCCATGGAGTAGATAGTTAATTCAATACCTGGATCAAAACCATCTCTAGGTTCAAATAATTTTAACAAATAAGTTCTACCATATGCAATTACCAGTGCAGAAGAAGCATGAAGTCCGTAGGTGTTTGAAAATAAATCAATACAAAAACCTAAACCAAACGCAATTAACATAAGAAGAGATACATTCATTTCTAATGGGAGTAGGAATATATATAAAGGATACACCATTAATTGAATTCCTAATCCAATTTCCAATTGATTAAATATAAAAGCTTGTGCTAGTAGGAATAACACAAATCGGATGCTATGTTTAATTATTTCAATCATGGGTTATTTTCTTGCTCATCAATATCTTTTGGAATAGTTGACTCTATGCGGTTTTGTTCATATAATAGTAAGTTTTTTAACACATATACATGTTGTATTTTTCTATAATCCTCTGAATAATAAATGTATACGTCCCAAAGTGGTTTTCCTTCAACCATTTTAAAATCCATTATTTTTCCTACAGTAATTCCTCTAGGAAATATTCCAGATCCACCTCGTGTAACCACTTTAGACCATTTTTTCACAGGTAAATCGTTTGATATACTTGCGATTGATCCTATTTTTGCATTTAACCCATTCCATTTTAATAGACCTGGGATGCCGGTAGATTCTACCATAACATCGATATTGATATCTTCTGTTAAAACAGATTTTACAACGGAATAGTGTTCACTTACATTGTGCACGATACCTACAATTCCATTTGGTGAAAATACACCCATGCCGCGTTTGATTCCTTTTCTCCAGCCGCTATTGAGTGTGAAATAATTATTTCTTTTATTGATGGTGGAATTTATAACTACCGCAGGAATGTATTCATATTGTTGATGGTTTAATGTATCATTTATCTTGACAGAGTGCTGATCTACTCGAATAAAACTATTTGCTAATCGTTGGCGCAATAAGGTATTTTCATATTGTAATTTACGATTGTTGTATGCTAACTGAAAATGTTTTATAATATCATTGTGGTACTCCAACATTTTGCCGGATACCGAGGAAGCTGTTGTAAGGTATTGTGAACGTGGATATGCTAAATAATTAAAATAGGTAGTTAGTGCTATTCCTTGTAAGAATGCAAAAAAAAGAAAAATTCGAAAACGTCTAAAAAACGCGATGAGGTTACGCATAGTATAGCATAAACATAAAGTCCCTTGCGGGACTTTTTATTAATCTTTAATTAAGAATTGGAATCTATCTATATTTTTAAGTGCGATACTTGTTCCACGTGCCACAGCTCTTAATGGATCTTCGGCAATATGAACAGGAAGTTTCGTTTTTTGAGAAATTCGTTTGTCCAAGCCACGAAGCATGGATCCACCACCTGCTAAATAGATACCTGCTTTATAAATATCCGCAGAAAGTTCTGGTGGGGTCATCTCCAAAGCACTTAATATCGCTTCTTCAATTTTAGAAATTGTTTTATCTAAAGCGTGCGCAACTTCCGTGTAAGAAACGATAATTTCCTTTGGAATACCTGTCATTAAATCACGACCACGTACTGCGAAATCTGCTGGTGGGTTTTCCAATTCTGGAATCGCTGCACCTACTTCAATTTTCAATAATTCTGCTGTACGCTCACCTATCAGGATGTTATGTTGACGACGCATATATTCTTCAATATCTTGTGTGAAATCATCACCAGCTACGCGGATGGATTTATCACAAACGATTCCACCTAATGCAATTACGGCAATTTCAGAAGTACCACCACCTATATCGATAATCATATTTCCCATAGGCTCTTCCACATCGATACCTATTCCAATCGCAGCAGCCATCGGCTCGTGAATTAAGTATACTTCTTTTGCACCTGCGTGTTCACAAGAGTCACGTACTGCACGTTTTTCAACCTCGGTAATACCAGAAGGAATACATACTACCATACGTAAGGTTGGAGTAAAGAAACTTTTACCGATGTTGATCATTTTGATCATTCCACGAATCATTGCTTCCGCACTTTGGAAATCTGCAATTACACCATCTTTCAACGGACGAACCGTTTCAATCAATTTGTGGGTTTTACCATGCATTTGCTGTGCACGTTTACCAATCGCAACAATATTTCCAGATTGAATGTCTTTAGCAACGATAGAAGGCTCATCCACAACTACTTTATCATTCATGATAATCAATGTGTTAGCCGTTCCTAAGTCGATTGCTATTTCTTGTGTTAAAAAACTAAATAATCCCATTTTTTGTATCTGCTTCTACTGTATAGAAGTCTTTTTAAAGCTGTTATATCGCAATATCACAAATTTTGTTTCACTTATTACAAACTAATTTAATGCTTAAAGTGTCTGTTTCCTGTCATCACCATTGCCATACCATTTGTATCGCAGTAGTTTACGGATAAATCATCTTTGATAGAACCTCCCGGTTGTACCACTGCAGTAATTCCTTCTTTGTGTGCAATCTCTACACAGTCCGGGAAAGGGAAAAACGCATCGGATGCCATAACTGCACCTTTTAGGTCAAAATTGAATGCTTTTGCTTTCGTAATTGCTTGTACTAGAGCATCTACACGCGATGTTTGACCAGTCCCGCTTGCTAAAAGCTGGTTATTTTTAGCAAGGATAATTGTATTTGATTTTGTGTGTTTTACCAATTTATTTGCAAAAATTAAATCTTCTACTTCTTGTGCAGTTGGAGCAACTTTTGTTACTGTTCTAAAATCTGCAGCAGTTTCCGTTACTAAGTCTTTCTCTTGTTCCAACACTCCATTTAAAATTGTACGGAACTGTTTTGTTGGTAGTTGTACAAATTTTTGTTGAAGTATTACACGATTTTTTTTGGATTTCAATATTTCTAATGCATCTGCTTGAAATCCAGGAGCAATTACTACTTCACAGAAAAGTTCGTTGATTAACGTTGCAGTTTCTACATCTAATTCCGTATTTGAAATTAAAATTCCACCAAATGCAGAAACAGGGTCTGCTGCTAAAGCCACTTCGTATGCTTCTTTGATTGTTGCTCTTGTTGCAACCCCACACGCATTGTTGTGTTTCAATATCGCGAAAGTTGGTCCATCTGCTTTGTATTCGTTCAACAATAAAACAGCTGCATCAACATCTAATAAGTTGTTGTATGATAAATCTTTACCATGTAATTTAGTAAAAATATCGTCTAAGTTTCCGTGGAAGATACCTTTTTGATGAGGATTTTCACCGTAGCGCAATACTTGATTTGTTTTCACACTTTCGTTGAAAGTCACTTTTTCACCTTGGTTGAAATAGTGGAAAATTTGTGTGTCGTAATGCGAAGAAACGTGAAATGCATCACGTGCGAATTTTTTACGTTCTTCTAAGGTAGAAGCTCCTGCTGCATTTGAATTTAATACAGCTAAGAAATATTCATATTGCTCTTGCGAAGGAATAATTACAACATCTTGGTAATTTTTTGCAGCAGCACGAATCAAGGAAATCCCACCAATATCGATTTTTTCGATGATGTCTTCATGACTTGCACCAGAAGCTACAGTCGCTTCGAATGGGTAAAGGTCAACAATTACCAAATCAATTTCAGGAATTTCAAACTCTGCAATTTGTCCTTGATCATCCGAATGGTTTCTTCTATTTAAGATTCCACCAAACACTTTTGGATGCAATGTTTTAACACGACCACCCAAAATCGAAGGATAAGAAGTCAGGTCTTCTACACGTTCTACAGCTACCCCTAAACTTTCTACGAAAGCTTGTGTTCCACCAGTAGAATAAATAGTTACTCCAAGTTCGTTTAAACGATTTATAATTGGCTCTAAACCAGTCTTATCATATACCGAAATTAATGCGCTTTTAATTGTTTTAGTTGTACTCATTTTGGACGTGTAAAATAGGGTACAAAATTAAGGCAAAAAAAGGAGATTTTAATGTTTTGTTTTGATAAAATAGTTGGATTGCGGAAAGAATTTAGGATGTAAAAAATATTCGTAACATTTTTGTTACGATTAGCAGGTTTATTCGTAACAATTACTCCCCGACAAACAACCTCACCACTTCGATTCTGCGATCGGAAACCTCTTCAATTACCAAGCGTAATTTGTCGGTTTTGATTTCTTGTCCTGCTTCTGGGATGGATTCTAGTTCGTGTATAATTAATCCTCCGAGGGTTTCATATTCTTCCGATTCTATAAGCCCTAATTTATAATTTTCATTGAGGTAGTCAATTTCTGCACGGGCAGAGAAACGGTATTCGGATTCTGAAATTTTTTCTTCTAACCAATCTTCTTTATCGTGCTCGTCTTCGATGTCTCCAAAGATTTCTTCAATGACGTCTTCAATGGTGATGACACCAGCTGTACCTCCGTATTCATCAACCACAATGGCGATGCTTACAGATTTGCTTGTAAACATTTCTAATAATTCTTTTCCAGGAATAGATTTAGGAACGAATAAAATGGGTCTTAATATTTTAGCGATAGCATCTGGTTTGTTGAACAATTCAAACGAGTGCGCATAACCAATGATGTTATCGATGGAATCCCGGAAAACAACCACTTTTGAAATACCTGTTTTTATAAATAATGCGTGTAAATCAGTAATAGGTTCGTTTACCTCAATAGCAATGATTTCTGGTCGTGGAACCATGCAATCGCGCGCTTTAATTTTGGAGAAATCTAAAGCATTTTGAAGTATTTGTATCTCATTTCCAAAGTCTTCCTCTTCTTTGATGCGTTCGTTCATATCTTGCACGTAGTGCTCCAAATCGACTTTGGAAAACACTTTTTCGGAACTGGAAATTTCCACTTTCAACAGTTTCAAAAAACGTAAACTGATGAACATGATAATGGACGTAGGCAAATACAAAATCCAATAGAAAATGTATGCAGGGAACGCAAAAGACTTCATGAAGGCATTCGGGTTTAACTGACATACTGCTTTTGGTAAAAATTCAGCTATTATCAATACCAAAATGGTAGAAATAATCGTCTGAATCAACAGTTGTAGTGCTTGTTCGTTCACTCCCCAGGATGCTATTATCGGATTCAAGATTTCTGCTGCTTGTATACCAAAAAGTACTAACGCAATGTTATTTCCAAGTAAGAGAGAAGCTAAAAAATGTTCTTCGTTTCGGTAGAAAAAACCTAATATTTTCCCTGTAACAGAGCCTTTATTTTTGTCTAATTCTATGCGTAATCTACTAGAAGATACAAATGCAATTTCTACACCAGAACTAAACGCAGAAATAAAAAGTGTAAATAGAATTATCAGGTGGGGGTCCATTTACAATTACTTGGTATAATTGATTAAATCTCTACCGATATCTTTTCGGTAGTTTGCGCCTTCAAATTCGATTCCTTTTATGGAAGAATACGATCTAGACAAAGCGCCTTCGATTGTTTTACCATACGAAGTAACAGCAAGTACTCGTCCTCCAGATGAGGTAACTACAGGTCCATCTGAACTTGTCCCAGCATGGAAAACAATACTATCTGTTACCGCATTTAATCCATGAATTGTTTTTCCTTTTTGGTATTCCTCAGGGTAACCACCAGCAACCATCATCACAGTTGTTGCTGCACGTTCATCAAATTGAACATCTCTTTCGGAAAGTGTACCTGTTGCAATTCCTTCAAATAAATCTAAAATATCCGATTTAATACGAGGCATTACTACTTCCGTTTCTGGATCACCCATTCTGCAATTGTATTCGATTACATACGGTTCTCCTTTTACAGCGATTAATCCGAAAAACACAAATCCTTTGTACACTAAATTCTCCGCTTTTAAGCCTTTGATTGTAGGTATAATGATTTGATTTTCAATTTTATCCATGAAAGTTTTGTCGGCAAATACTACTGGAGAAACTGCTCCCATTCCACCGGTATTTAACCCTGTATCTCCTTCTCCTATGCGTTTGTAATCTTTTGCTTCAGGAAGAATTTTATACGATTCTCCATCGGTCAAAACAAACACCGACAATTCGATTCCTTTCAAAAATTGTTCGATCACTACGCGCGAACTTGCATCGCCAAATTTAGCATCTGCTAACATGGACTTTAATTCCGCTTTTGCTTCTTCTAAGGTATCCGGAATAACAACTCCTTTTCCTGCTGCCAATCCATCTGCTTTTAGTACATACGGAGGTTTCATAGAAGCTAAAAAAGCATATCCTTCTTCCAACGTGTCTTTGGTAAACGTTGCATATTTTGCAGTTGGAATATTGTGACGTTGCATGAATTTTTTGGCAAAATCCTTACTTCCTTCCAATTGAGCTGCATCTTTGGATGGCCCGATCACATTTACATGCTTGATAGCATTATCTGTTTGAAAGAAATCATAAATACCTTTTACTAAAGGATCTTCAGGTCCTACAACAACCGTTGTAATTGCATTTTCTAACACAAAAGTTTTAATCGCTTCGAAGTCTGTTGGTTGAATCGCCACGTTAGTTCCATGGTTACGGGTTCCTGCATTTCCAGGAGCAATAAACAATTTATCTAATTGTGAACTTTGTGCAATTTTCCATGCAATAGCATGTTCTCTTCCTCCAGATCCTAATAATAAAACTCTCATGATGTGATTATTTACAGTTATTCAATAAGGATTCGAACAACAATTTTCCGTCTAAATTATTTAAAACAGTGTCTGCAGCTCTCTCAGGATGTGGCATCATTCCAAATACATTTTTTCCAGCATTGCAAATTCCTGCGATGTTGTCGATAGAACCATTTGGATTGAATTCCTCATGGATAGAACCATCTTGACCAGCATATTTAAAAATAACTTGTTCGTTATCATAAATCTTTTTAATCGTATCATCCGAAGCATAGAAACGTCCTTCGCCATGTGCAATTGGAATTTGGTATGTTTTAGTTGCATCCAAATCTTTAGTAATTGCTGAAGTTGTAAACTCAGGTTTCAAATACACATTTTTACAAATGAATTTTTGGGTATTATTGTGTAATAATGCACCATCCAATAATCCTGATTCTGTCAAAATTTGGAAACCATTACAAACCCCTAATACATAACCACCTTTGTTTGCATGTTTGATTACTTCTCCCATAATTGGAGAAAGTTTAGCAATCGCACCAGAACGCAAGTAATCTCCATACGAGAAACCTCCTGGAAGTACAATAAAATCCGCCCCTTTAAGGTCAGAATCTTTATGCCATAAGCGTTCCACTTTTTGGTTTAACATCGTTTCCAATACATATACCATATCCTCATCGCAGTTCGATCCAGGGAAAGTTACAACTCCAAATTTCATTTGATTCGTTTTATTTTTATATTTTTTTGCCGTTTGACAATTTACTACACAAAAGTAGTCATTTCACTTGCATCTTAATTACTTAATGAAAAATTTAGCAAGTGAAAATATGAACAATGTGTAAAACAATATTTTTGCTAATAGTAGCGAAGATTTATTAAAGAAAGAAAAAGGATAGAAAAAGCAGAGAGGGATAATTGAAATACTTAACCATTCAATGTTCTGGTCGTGAAAATATTCATACGTTCCAATGCTTACACCAAGAAGTAAAACAAGTTTTAAGATTGCTAATAACTTTTTAAATCTCAGAGAACTTTTCGATGTTTTGTAACTTAACGTCAGTAAACTCAATAATCCGATAAATATCAAAATCGATATAGTGGAACCAATTACTGTATTGTTTTGTAAGAAATTTTCAGAAAGGTTGAACCAATTCCAATGTAATTTTTTGTAAAAGAAGAATACGAAACCAAACGCGTAACCAACAGGAAGTATAAATCCAATAGATGCAAGTACAATTTCTCTTAGTACAAATGGTCTAATCCGTGTAATCATAAACCAAATGATAGGAAAGAACAGCAAAAAAGGAGGGTTAAAAGTTGCAGCTACACCTAGTAAAAAAGATCCATTAAAGGCAATTTTTCGTCCGTCCGAATTATTTTGTAATTTAAAAAAAAGAAACAAACAGAAAATGAGGAGGGTATGGGAGATTAATACACCATCTATTTGATAGAAAGAATGAAAACAGCTCATAAACAATACGTAAAGTAATGAGATGATGTAACTGTTACGTTCATAAAATTCATTCGCATTGAATAGAAAATTAGCTAATATGGCATTTAGAAGAATTAAACCTAGGCTCAGGTAATTAATCCAAAAGTGATTTTCGATAAAGTGAGTCCCCCAAAATCCGAGGTTTATTTCTGGTAATATTTCAAAATATCCGGTAAATTCATTGAGTGCTACATATCCCCCCAATAATATAGGAAGTAATAAAAGAACATAAATTTGATTACCTAAAAAAATCCGCGTCATTGTCGCGAAGATAAGATTTATATTAGAATTTTTTAACTTAGAATTGACTAGAATTTGAGATTCTATGGTGCTTTATTACACGAACAAATCAAAATAAAAGCTACAAATGTTGATAAATTGAAAAGAAATAGCTTATTTTGTCTCATAAAAAAATAGAAACTATGAATGCACTTTGGTACGGAATCGCAAATTTTTTTCAATTCATTTTTGGATTTTATGATATAGTTGGTAATGTATTCAATTATTCCTGCATTATATTAGGTTTCTTTGGTTTATTCTACTGGTTGAACTACCAAAAAAAATTCAACAAAGAGGCTGAAAATAATCCAAATCAGATTAAATAATTTTCAAAACATATTTTTAGGTTGTCTTCTAGACAACCTTTTTTTTTCTCTTTATGTACGAAAACACGATAATAATTACAGCAGGAGGCATTGGTAAAAGAATGGGTGGTGATATTCCAAAGCAGTTTTTGCTTCTGGGAGAAAATCCAATTTTAATGGAAACTATTGCACGATTTCATAGTTTTGATTCCCATGCACAGTTGTTAGTTACGCTACCCGAAGAATGGAAATCGTATTGGGAAGAATTGTGTAGTAAATATAAGTTTACACTGCCACACACGATTATTTCAGGCGGCAAAGAACGGTATCATTCGATTCAATTAGCCTTACAACATGCAACAGGCAAGTTTATTGCAGTTCACGATGGCGTAAGACCACACGTTTCGCTTGAAACCATCCAACGGTGTTTTGATGCAGCGAAAACTACGGGTTCGGGCATCCCTGTTTTGGAGGTCAATGAATCCCTTCGCGAAATTTTATCGGATGGATCATCGCGTGCGGTCATTCGTAGTCAGTTCAGAAGCGTACAAACACCTCAAGTGTTCTCCAAAAATATCTTGGAAAAGGCGTATCAACTTCCGTTTCATACAGGCATTACCGATGATGCAAGTTTGGTAGAAGAAGCAGGTTTTACGGTTACATTAGTGGAAGGTAATGTGGAGAATATAAAAATTACCACTCGTGGAGATTTAACATTTAAGTAATAATCAATGCTTATTTTTGTGTTTATCCTTGGTAGAATATAAAGTATGGAATTAGTAAATAGGGAATTAAGTTGGTTATCTTTTAACGAAAGAGTATTACAAGAAGCGATAGATCCAAACGTACCTCTCGTTGAACGCATGCGCTTTTTAGGGATTTATTCCAATAATATGGATGAGTTCTTTCGTGTGCGTGTAGCAAATATCAAACGTATCATTTCCATCAAAAAAAATTCTGTACAAGGCTACAACGGAACGGCTTCAGAACTTCTCGAAGACATACGCGAAGAAGTGTTAAAGCAACAAAAAATGTTTGAATCTTGTTACCAAGGCTTACTGCTTGAGTTGAAAGAAAAAAACATTTACCAACTCACTGAAAAGAATTTAACAAACGAACACCGCGAAGAACTTTCCAATTATTTTCATTCAGAATTGAAGCATGAAATTGTTCCAATCATTCTGAATCCAAAGTTACCTTTCCCAAAATTGAGGGATACACACATTTATTTGGCCGTTAGATTGGAAAAAGAGAATTCCAAAAAAGCATTTTATGCCTTGATTCAAATTCCATCGACCTACCAACGTTTTTACCAAATTCAACAAGAAGATAAATCCTTTTTTATCTTAATTGACGACATTATTCGTTTACACTTAGATTCTATTTTTACCATTTTTGATGTGAAAGAAATGGAGGCATTTACCTTTAAGTTTACCAGAGATGCTGAACTGAATCTTGACGACGACTTATCGGTTTCCTTTATCGAGAAAATGGAAGCGAGTTTGCAAAACAGAAAAAAAGGAGAGCCTGTTCGTTTTGTATACGATGCTAAAATGCCTGTAGATTTAAAAAATTATTTGCTCAAAGCGTTAAATCTTAAGGCCGGATTAAATGCTATTCCTGGAGGACGTTACCATAATTTCAAAGACTTTGCTGGATTTCCAGATTTTGGAAAGAAAGAATTGATTTATGAGAAATTACCTCCTTTAGAGCATCCAGATTTGATTCATACAAAGAGTTATTTAAATACGTTTGCAGAAAAAGATGTTTTACTCCATTTTCCTTATCAGAAGTTTGATTATGTGGTAGATACTATTCGTGAAGCGGCAATTGACCCTACTGTTAAGTCCATAAAAATCAATGTTTATCGCGTAGCACATAACTCCCAAATTATGAATGCATTACTAAATGCTGTTAATAATGGAAAGGAAGTTGTAGTCATTTTTGAGATTCAGGCGCGGTTTGACGAGGAAAACAACCTGTATTGGGCGGAGCGTATGAAAGAACAAGGTGCTCGTGTCATTTATGGAGTGCAAGGATTAAAAGTTCACTCTAAACTCTTGAAGATAACCCGTGTAGTTAAAGGAAAAGAACAAATAATTGCATTTATTGGGACCGGTAACTTCCATGAAAAGACCGCTAAAATTTATTCGGACGTAGGCTATTTTACTGGAAATGTGGCAATTTGTCAGGAGGTAAGAAAGGTTTTCCGTGTGATGGAAAACAACATTGAAAGAGGGGTATATCGCAATCTTTTGGTTTCGCCATTTAATAATCGTCGTAAACTTACAAGTTTGATTCAAGCGGAAATTGACAATGCAAAGAAGGGGCTTCCGTCTGGAATATGCATCAAAATCAACAACTTAGTTGATATTAAAATGATAGACAAATTATACCAAGCAAGTAATGCGGGCGTTAAAATTAAACTTAACGTTCGTGGTGTTTGTTGTTTGGTTCCAGGAATTAAAAATCAAAGTGAAAATATAGAAGCGATAAGTATTGTGGATCGTTTTTTAGAGCACGCTCGTTTTATGATTTTTGAGAATAACGGTAATCCGTTGTACTATATTTCATCCTTTGACTGGATGGAGCGTAATTTAGACAAGCGTATTGAAGTTGGTGCGCCAATTTATGATCGCGTGTTGCAGCATGAATTACAAACCATTTTTGGATTGCAGTGGTCGGATAATCAAAAATCTAGGGTGTTAGATAAAAAGCTCAAAAACAAGCACCATACGAATGATCTTGGTCATCCTGTGCGTTCTCAAATGGCTTTATATGAATACTATAAAAATCAATTAGTATTGGTTGGAGAAGAAACGAATGACTAAAATCGCAATTGTAGGTTTTGGATGGCTTGGTACTCCGCTTGGTCAACAACTCGTAGAAAAAGGCTACAAGGTAGTTGGCACAACCCGTAATGTGGAGAAAATCGCGCAACTTGCCTCAATAAATTTAGAAGCATCTTATTGGAACAGTCGGGAAAATAACCCAATATTAGCAGAAGAAATTGTATCGGATACTGCTTTTTGTATTTTAAATTTTCCTCCAGGAAAGGTAAACTATATTCAAGAATATGGCGAACATTTATTGTTTGTCGCAAAACAATTTAGCGAAAAAACCCATTTCATTTTTGTAAGTACTACAGGAGTTTATCCAGAGCATATTAGAGATGCAAAAGAAGATGCATTTACATGGGAAGAAAATGCAAGCACTAACCACATTGCTTATGCTGAACAAATTTTGCATGCTTATTTGCAAGATCGCTTAACAATTATACGCATGGCTGGACTCATTGGTCCAAACCGTCATCCTGCGAAATTTTTTGCAGGGCTAATAGGTATCCCAAATGGTAATCAACCAGTAAATCTAATAGAGCAAAAAGATAGTATTCAGGTCATTATTCAGGTGATATTGAAGAATTATTGGGGCAAAATTGTGAATGCATGTGCTGATGACCATCCAACACGTAAGGATTATTATACCAATGCGTGCGAAAAATTTGGATTTGAACTTCCGGAATTTATCGAAGAAGGAGAGGGAAAAATTGTAAATAATGACAAATCTAAATTGGAGTTAGGGATGAGGTATGGAAAGCTTTAGTACTTCGAATAACTTAACAAAATACAATGTTGTATTAAAATTACGTCTTTGTTCTATTGTCTAATGGTCTTTTGTCTTAATTTTGACTATGGCTAAAATCAAAACAGCATTTTTTTGTCAAAATTGTGGACACCAAACTCCAAAATGGTTAGGTAAATGTCCTTCATGTTCAGAATGGAACACCTTCGTGGAAGAAATTGTAGGAAACAATGATTCCACTGTAGTTGCATTTTCAACCAGCAATGGTAAAACAGCTAAACCCCAAGCGGTACAAGATATTGAACATCGTGTTGAATCACGTATCTCTTTGCATGATAAAGAATTAAACCGTGTTTTAGGGGATGGTTTAGTCCCAGGTTCTTTGATACTTTTTGGAGGAGAACCAGGAATAGGTAAGTCTACGTTGATGCTTCAATTGGCAGTAACAGAAAGAAACTTGCGCATACTCTATGTTTCAGGGGAAGAAAGTGAGCAGCAAATTAAAATGCGCGCAGAACGGATTGGGCTCGATAACCATCAATGTTTTATTTTAACGGAAACAAATCTTCAAAATATATTTTTACAAACGGAAGAAATTAAGCCGCAATTATTGGTCATTGACTCTATTCAGACTTTATATAGTGCTCATATTGAGAGTTCTCCAGGAAGTATTTCGCAGGTACGTGAATGCACTGCACAGTTGCTTCGTTATGCTAAACAAACGGAAGTTCCGGTATTTTTGATTGGGCATATCACGAAAGAAGGAGCACTTGCAGGACCAAAAGTCTTGGAGCACATGGTAGACGTTGTATTGCAGTTTGAAGGTGACCGAAATCATGTCTACCGTTTGTTACGAACTATTAAAAATAGATTTGGAAGCACTAATGAATTAGGCATCTATGAAATGTTGGGATCTGGTTTACGTCAGGTGGAAAATCCGTCGGAAATTTTGATTACGAACACCGATGCTTCCTTAAGTGGAATTTCTATCGCATCTACGTTAGAAGGATTACGTCCAATGTTGATAGAAGTGCAAGCTTTGGTGAGCACTGCAGCATATGGAACCCCTCAACGCTCTTCAACAGGATTCGACTTAAGACGATTAAACATGTTGCTAGCAGTCATGGAGAAACGATGTGGATTTAAATTAGGAGCAAAAGATGTTTTTTTAAATATAGCTGGTGGTATCCGTGTGGATGATCCAGCGATTGATTTAGCGGTGGTTGCTTCTGTTTTGTCCTCCAATGCAGATTTACCAGTTCCAAAAAATATTTGTTTATCAGCAGAAGTTGGTCTATCTGGAGAAATTCGTCCAGTAAATAGAATAGAACAACGTATTTCAGAAGCAGAGAAGTTAGGATTTGAAAAAATTATTATTTCTTCTTTTAATAAAGGGATTGCGCAAAAAAACCATTCGATTGAACTAATTATGTGTAGTCGAATTGATGAGGTATTGAAGGCGTTATTTGCTTAAACAAATAAATGTAATTCAATATCTAATAGCTAAATAGATAATTTCAATGTGCATTTTATCAATTCTTTTTTATCCATGAAAAAAAGAAAAATTAATATCGTATTTTCGCAGTATAGAATACCAAGCATGACGCTCATGAAACGTTTTATTTTTTTCATTTTTTCATTATCCTTAGTTGCTTGTCATGATATGGCAAAAAAACAGCAATTAGAGGAACTTTCCATTTTAGATAAACGAGTAGATCATATTCAGCGTGAATATGAAACATTAAAAAAAGATACAGTTTCGGAGATCATTTACACGATGAAAGAATTAAAATATCGGGTTAAATTTGATATTGAGGATGATACACTTTCAATGCAAATGGCAAAAGATTTAGATGCGTATAACCGAATATATAAAAAGTTAAATTTGGTTGAAACCTATGGGGAAAAAATTCTATTTGGTTCTCAAAATGTTAAAAATTCGATTGCAAATCTTACGAATGATATCAAAAATGGAGACGGTGAAAGAGCAAATTACGATAAATTTCTTGCTTTTGAAACGAATAAAGTAGATAATCTCCAGCAGATTTTGGAGGATATGTCCAAATTGCAAAAAGAAAATGTTCGAGCATATGAACAGATAAGAGGTGCAGTAGAAAAATTTGCTATTGAACTATCGCAAAATTAGTTACTATGCGCACGTGTATTCTGTTCTTGTTTTTACTTGTAGGGTTATCAGGGATGACACAAGTGAGTACAGATCAGCAATTAGCTCAGTACTATTATTCGAAGGGTGATTTTGAAAAAGCGCTTCCTTATTGTCAGCAAGTATTTCTAAAAGAGAATAGTAAATTTACTTTTTTACGTTACTACACCTGTTTATTAAAAACGAATAAAGATCGTGACGCTGAAAAAGTCTTAAAGAAACAGCTGGACTTGGATCCATATTCGGTAGATTATCCTATTTTGTTAGCTGAGTTTTATGAAACGCACGAAGAATTAAAAGCGGCCAATAAGATTTACCAGCGATTATTGGAAGAAAATGCCACCTCTAGTGTTAAGGTATTAGAGGTTTACAAAGCATTGAAAGAAAAAGGAAAATTGGAGCTATCCCTTCAAATGTTGGAGAATGGAAGAAAGCATTTAGGAGAGTCTTACCCACTTCATTTACAATTTGCAGATGTTTACGCACAATTGAATCAACAAAAAAAAATGGTAGAAGAATATCTGGATTTGTTGGATATCAATAGCGAGTATAAAGAACAAGTGCAGACTGCTTTAGCCCAACGTATTGATTTTACGCAAGCGAATAATCCAATTTCTGATTTGTTAAAAGAAGCATTAATTGATCGTTCGCAATCTCGTTCGAGTGATTTAATTTTCACAGAAATGTTGCAATGGTATTTTACCCAGCGCAAACAGTTTTCTCTTGCATTAACGCAAGCGCAAGCATTGGATAGACGTGAAAATAATTCTGGATATAGGGTGTATGAGTTAGCCAATATTTTTGCTCAAAATAAGGATTATGTTCTTGCGCGCAAAGGGTATAAGTATGTTCTCACAAATGGTAAGGAGAAAGGGTTTCATTTCATGGCTGAAAACGCCTTATTACATACGTATTACTTAGAAGTTACAGAAAAACGTAATTTACCATTGGACACCCTTCAGCGTATTATTAGTAATTACAAAGAGGTGATTCTTCGACTAGGTAAGTCGCGAAATACGATTACAATATTAAAAGAATTAGCCCAAATTCAAGGATTATACGCAAATCAGGTAGAGGATGCAATTACCTTGTTGCGTGAAATAATGAATCTTCCAGGACTGTCTACTATTCAAATTGCTGAGATAAAAATGGTACTTGCTGATTTTTATGTGTTGAAAAATGAAATTTGGGAAGCTTCTTTATTATATATGCAAATAGATAGTGATTATAAATTTGAGACAATTGGTTTTGAGGCGAAGTTTAAAAATGCGCGTGTTTTTTATTACGATGGCGATTTTCAATTTGCGCAATCACAACTGGATATTTTAAAACAATCCACTTCTAAATTAATTGCTAATGATGCCTTAAAATTATCTTTATTAATCACCGATAACTATGGTTTAGATAGTAATTATACGGCTATGCATCAATTTGCACAAGCAGATTTACTATTGGAACAACATAAGTATAACCAAGCATTTATTTTATACGATTCGATTGTTACAGCTTTTCCATACCATGGTTTAGCAGATGAAATATTATTACGTAAAGCTCAAGCTTTCCAACAACAAGGGAATTGGCCGGAAGCTGTTAGCCTATTAGAAAAATTACTTAAATCTTATGCGGAAGATATTTTAGCGGATGATGCTTTGTTTCAATTGGGTGATATTTATGAAAATCACTTAGGAGATAAAGAGAAAGCGATTGAAAATTATAAAAAAATTATTTTTCAATACAAGGGGAGTCTCTATGTTGTAGAAGCACGAAAACGGTTACGAATGTTACGTGGCGACATACTAGATATCGAAGATCAAATGTAAAATATATGCCAAAAAAAAAGACCAGTAACATTGATTTACTGGTCTTTTGAATATTTAATGGTTAAAAATTATTCTGTTTCTTCTTCGTCAAATACTCTTTTTGGACGAAGTTTGTCAAAAACACCTAACGTAATCCAGAAAGGAAGTACAAATCCTAATAAAAATAATAGTACCCAAAACGCCATTCCAGCGATTAAGAAAAAGGTTACAATTCCTAGAATATTCATTTGAATGTTTTTAATTGTCAATAATAATTGATGTAAAGTTAATAAATTTATTAATTGTAATGATATTAGCATAAAAAAAATTGGGGTATAGCAATATTTGACTTCCGATTTTCGTTAGATAGATGAAATTACGAAGTCTCTTTTTTTATTTTAATTTTGTAACAACATCCTAAATTGATTTGTATGAAAAAATGTAGTTTATTTCTTCTTTCCTTGTTGTTTTTTTTAGCTGCATGTAAATCAAATAATTCCAAAAAATCGATTAATCCAAAGGAACAATCAGCAAAGGAATTAATAGTATATACCTTAAAAGATGAGAAATCGTTTGACAAACAAATGGTGGAAATTGATTCATTTGTGTTAGCGTATGGAAAATTTGCTAGTTCGTTAGATTACGGTAAGGAAGATAAGACCACTATTCATGTAGATGCTCATTTAGACAACGATGATAACATTATCAAATTGGTCGAAAATTTTACAGAGAAAGAAGCTACAAGTATGGGAACAAATTCTTTTTACTTACATGAAGGAAAAGTATTTATGAGTAAAGAGGTTTTTGTTACAAACACCAATACAGAATTTACGGAACGTATTTCTTATTATGCTCCAAATGGTATTTGTTTGAAGTCGAAAGAAAGAAAAGCAGTATCTGAAAATTTACTGCAAAAAGCAACTTTTGAAGCTGTTCCAAAAACAGTTTGCAGTATCGATCGTGCAATGCGTGCTTTAAACCAAGAAAAAGAATTTGCTACTACTTTTCAAGGGTTTATCCAATCTGGTAAAGATACCTATATGATTGTTGGTACACCTGGAGCAGGAGGATATACAAGTGCATTAAAGGTGAGACCAAATGATCCGTTTATCGCTGAAATTCGCAAAGATGAGTTGCGTTATTTAAATGGAACAATTTACTTACAATTCGAAAAAATAGAAGAAGTAGGAGGATTTACGTATCAATCCTTTATTAAAGGTTCGTGGAGTAAAGAAGGTTTATAATTCTCCTTTTACATATTTTATTATCCTTTGAACAGGAACATGTATCGATCCAAATACCTCCTTGCGATTCATAGAGTCTAATTGGAACCTATATTTGGTATAGTTATGTGTCCATACGCCTCCGTTAAAGGAAGACATTTCAGTCATAGGAACATTATCTGATGAATAAAAATAGGCTACGTTTGGGGTTAATTGCATTTTAATCGCAGGCGAAAACAAGAAACGAAAACGTTCACCTTCTTTTCGTAAAATTCCTTTCGTAAAAAGTTGATTCAATAATTCCTGAATGTTTTTATTGATTGAAATCAACATAGCAAAGCCTGGGACTTTCTTTTCTTTTAAGGTTTCAACTTGAGACACATTAAAATTTTCATCGAGTACGGATTCTATTACTTTTTCTTTTACCGTAATTGAACCGCCTTGATGGTAGGAAATATCCCCTTCCCAAGCATTTAAAAACGCATTTAAAGGAAAACTAACCCGTTTACTCAATCCATCCATTATTTTATAAAACGGGTCGTTTTTACTTTTTCTTAAGCCATTAATGTTTAGGTGAACATTCATTAAACGTCCTGTATAATAGTAATTTTTAAATGCAACACCTTCTTTTTTGGGAGTCACTACTAATGGGATTTTACTTCTAAAATATACTTTTAATTTTAACGAAGCCGAATCTGTATCGTGTGCAAACATTGCTGTTGAAATCCCTTTATGGATTAATTCTTTATAGTTGGAGTAGAGTACTAGTTTTTCAAACTGAAATTGTTTTTCTTTCGCAAATTTCTTCCAAATCTTAGTAATATCTCCTTTTTCCGAATACATTACATGATACATTCTTTTTACTAATTTATTTCCATGGTACAGAAAAATCCAATTTTTACCATACGTAATATAGGAACTTTTCTTTTTGAATGAAAACACTTTTTGTTGACCAACAATCGTATCTTCTAACTCTATATTTTGTTTCAACCGAACAATTCCAGAATAAATTTTACTTGAGTCTGTGACATGAACTAATGCGCCCCATTCGCCGTTTACATTGGCGAAAAAGTAAGAGGGACGTTGAAAATCTAAGCCATAACTTTTCCCTTGGGCTAATAAAAACTCTGGGGTAATTAAATCTCTAAATGGGATTTTATTAAAGTATAATATCCCGTTTGATTCTTTTGCAATACTTAACACATTTAATTTACCAAGAAAATCACCATCCGGCATTCGGTCCATTAATGACGGTTGAGGCTTTGTACTTGTCAGAAGAGGACGAAAATAAAAGAAAGCAATCAATACGGAAAGCAAAAATAAAATAAAGGTGACTTTACGAACCATATTATTTATTTAGCCAATATAAATGCAGAATTGATAAGGTCTAAAAGGTATTTCCCTGAATCAGAATATTTTCCCTGAAAATAATAGTTGATTTCAAAATCGGTGAAGGAACTCGATGTTTTTAAAGTGGTCATCTCGATATATCCTTCTTTTCCACGCATGGAATCTAATACTTTATTTTGTTTTGCAGTAAATACTTGCTTAGGTATTTTATTTAATACCTCTCCGATATTGAAGTAGGAATACATAAACCTACTTTTCTTAGCATTTTTTGCTTTCAATCCAGAAAGTGCATGTTTACCATACCCATCTAAGTGGTCAATGGCTAAACTCTCATCGTTAGTAATTACCAATAATCCATTACGGTTAATTACATAGACAGGGATTGAATTAAAAATGGCATCGTCAATTTTCCAATAATTATCTGTTTTCTTAAATCGGGTAGTCATTTTCCCCATGTAATTCAAAATTTTCTCAGGTATATCTGCTCTTCCAGTCGAAAAACCAACAGTAAACATGGGCATTTCTTCTTCTCCTATAATTTCTTTCTCACTGTATTCAAACGTTTTTTCATCGTAACTGAATTCAATTCGTTTCGTTTTCACTTTTTTAACCCCGTTAAATGTACCAAACATACTTCCTTGGTAGGTGTCAAACAAGGCATCTAAATTGACAAATTCATTCAATAGTTCTGCTTTTAAAACATTGCTTGTTACTCTTGGGTCCTTTTGCTTGCTTAATAATGGTATAATAATGTCGTATGCTTGTCTATATCCTTCTTTCAAATTGATGTTGTACGTAAAAAATCCAGCGCAATCTTCGTGTATGTAACGTAATACATTTTTGTCAAACTTGGTACTATTTAGTTTGGCATATATTTTACCTAAATCTTCACCATAGTTTGCTTGAAGTTTAAATTCAATGGAGTTTTCTTTTAAAAAGATGTCCCCAACAACAACATTTCCGGAGTATAAGGTTTTTATGTCTTTGAACAATTCAGGAAACATGGTTTGAAAATACCACAAACCTTTGGCATTTTGAAGGTTACGGGAATTATCTAGGTAGAAAATCCCTTCGGATTCATGGGTTAATTGCGTTGCAAATTTGGTATCTTGACTTTTTAAATGGATATTTTTCTCAAAAATTTCAACTAATATCTGGTGTAAATATTTTACTTGTAGGTCATTCGTAACGCTATCTTTAAGTTCCCAGTATGTTTTGTTTATGAGGTCTTTTGCATTTAATTTTACTTCAGAATCATCCGCTTCTAATTCTCCATCTTTTAGAATTTTGTTAATTGGTTCTTCCGACTCATCATCTCCATCTTCCTCCTCTTTTTTATTTTTATCGTCGAAAAAGTATCCGTTACCACGTTTGATCCAAATGGAGTCTGTGACGTGTTTGATTTTTTCGTAGGATGGATCTACTCGTAATACAAGTCCTGCCTTTCCTTTAATAATCAAATGATTAAAATAGGAGTTATAATAATCTATTCCGTTTATTGGGCTTTTAACTTTATCAAAATCATCAAAAACTAACAGTAGGTCTTTTAAATTACTTATGCCAAATGAAAATCCTGAAACTTCATAGTTCGAATTTTTCCCATTGAAAACATGTAACTTTTGTCCAAAGTCAAATCCTGCATCTTTCAAAGTTTTATTATCTGCGGAGCCATCAAACATCTCTGCTTGGACTTCTTCCATGAATTCGTATTGAATTAAGGAATCCATCGAAATCTTTTTAAGTAAAGAGGTGTTGTTAATACCTAATACGGTGACTGCTTCCTTTGGGATTAAGTCATCAGAGGTTTGTCCGAAGCTTGTAAGGCTTAATAAACAAATAACAAGTAAGCAAATATTTTTCATAGCCATTTTCTATTTTTTGTCGCTTAATACAATGCTATTTCCCAACAAATTTAGATTTTGAATCAATGCATGCGGTGTAATTTTTAGCATGACATTCATTTTATTTGCGGAGATTAAACTTGCTGTATTTTCACATTTTTCTATCGTTCTATCAAAACGCGTTATAGATATGTAATTACCTTTTTTTAACCCTTCGATGTCTTCTTTTTTAAGTCTAGCAGTCAGATCACCAGTAATAGAAGGCACTGAACGTGTGAGTTTGTTTCCTTCCCAAGTTAACCAATACGATTCAATTTCTTTCTTGTTTTTACTTTCATCGAGTACAATTTCTTTGATCGCTTTTTGCAAGGTTAGAATAGAAGAGAAATCGCATTGAAATTTAAGAATGAAATTTGTAAAATCAGTTTCTACTTTAACATTAGAAATACCTTCTTTTTGGGCAATGATTTCTTTGTATTTGGTGATTTTATCTTTTATTTCTTGTATGGAGGGAACTTTTTTACCATCTAAGCTATCCAATGCTAAAAGCGAGTTTACTTTTACTTTACTAGCACTAAGGTTAACGGTATATTTAAATGTTCCGGATCCATCGCTCTTAAAGGTTAGGTCATCAATGATTTCCACGCAGGAAGTCATGGAAATAAGCACCAATAAAAACACTAAATACTTCATATCGTCACTCTAAGCTCTTTTTCATCACTAATTTTCTTCTCCTTTCATGCGTTCAGCATTTTCGGCCATTTTTAATGAATCTATCATGTCTTTGATATCGCCATTCATAAATGCAGAAAGGTTGTAAATTGTTTTGTTAATTCGGTGGTCTGTTATTCTTCCTTGTGGATAATTATAGGTTCTGATTTTTGCAGATCTATCTCCCGTAGAAACCAATGTTTTACGTTTTGCTGCACGTTCTTCGTGTACACGATCGAGTTCTAATTGGTACAAACGAGAGCGAAGTACAGAGATTGCTTTTTCTAAATTTTTATGTTGTGATCGACCATCCTGGCACTCGACAACCAAACCGGATGGTGCGTGTGTTAAACGAATAGCAGATTCCGTTTTATTAATGTGCTGACCACCTGCGCCGGATGCTCGGAAGGTATCTTTACGCACATCATTCATATCTAATTCAAAATCTACTTCTTCTGCTTCAGGTAAAACAGCAACGGTTATTGCAGAGGTGTGCACGCGACCTTGCGATTCAGTTTCTGGAACACGTTGAACGCGGTGTACGCCGGATTCAAATTTTAACATACCATAAATGCCATCACCGGATATTTCTAACGAAATTTCTTTAATTCCTTTTGTTCCCCCTTCTTGTGAGTTAAGTATGTCATAATTCCATCCCATCTCCTTGAAAAACAAAGTGTACATTCGAAAACAATCCTCTACGAAAATACATGCTTCGTCACCACCGGTGCCTGCACGAAGTTCCATGATGGCATTTTTATTATCCTCTGGATCTTTTGGTATTAACAATACTTTTAGTTCTTCTTCTAAGATTGGTCGTGCTTTTTCCAATTCATCGATTTCCAATTTAGCCATTTCCCGCATTTCAGGATCTTCTTCGATGGCTAATAAGTCTTTAGAACTTTGTAGGTTGTCTAGGATGTTTTTATATTTTTTGTAGGCGTTAACGACCTCTTCTAATTCTTTGTATTCTTTGTTTAATTTCACATACCGATCCATGTCCGAGATGATATCCGGATCGACTATGAGCGTACCTACTTCGGTAAAACGATATTCAATCGCCTCTAATTTTTTTAATAAATCTTGCATGGACGTTTAGTAAATGAATTCTCCAAATTCGGAAGTGATGGTTAATTTCTTGCCGTTATGTTTTTCAACGCGACCAATAATTTTTGCAGGCACATTGAAAGACTCAGAGATAGCAATGATTTCTGCAGCAATTGCTTGTGGCACATATATTTCCATGCGGTGACCCATGTTAAATACTTTGTACATTTCTTTCCATTCGGTATTTGATTCTTCTTGAATGGTTTTGAATAATGGTGGAACGTCGAATAAATTGTCTTTGATTACATGTACATTATCCACAAAATGTAGCACTTTTGTTTGTGCTCCACCGCTACAGTGCACCATACCATGTATTTCTGTACGGTAGTTATCCACTATTTTTTTGATGATTGGCGCATACGTTCTTGTTGGAGAGAGTACCAATTGACCAGCATTAATAGGACTTCCTTCCACCGTATCGGTTAATCTATATTTTCCAGAATAAACGAGTTCCTCTGGCACGGATGGATCAAAACTTTCAGGGTATTTTTCGGCTAATTCTTTGCAGAACACATCGTGACGCGCGGAAGTTAAACCATTGCTACCCATTCCACCGTTGTAACCTGTTTCGTACGTTGCTTGTCCGAAGGATGCCAAACCTACGATTACATCCCCGTCTTGGATAGTATGGTTAGAGATTACTTCGGAGCGTTTCATGCGACAAACCACCGTAGAATCTACAATCAGTGTTCGTACAAGGTCACCAACATCTGCAGTTTCTCCACCAGTAGATTGTATACCAATTCCTTGGTTTCGTAATTCTGCTAATAATTCTTCGGTTCCATTGATAATAGCAGAAATAACTTCTCCTGTTACCAAGTTTTTATTTCTTCCGATGGTAGAAGATAATAGGATATTATCTACAGCACCAACACACAATAAATCATCTATGTTCATGATTAATGCATCTTGTGCAATCCCTTTCCAAACTGATAAATCGCCGGTTTCTTTCCAGTACATGTATGCTAACGAAGATTTCGTACCAGCTCCATCTGCGTGCATTACCACACAATAGTCTTCATCTCCTGTAAGTGTATCTGGAACGATTTTGCAAAAAGCCTGCGGAAATAAACCTTTGTCTACTTTTTTGATAGCGTTGTGAACATCCTCTTTTCCAGCGGAAACACCACGTAAATTGTATCTTGTATCTGACATAACGAATAGAAAAACACAAAATTAATAAAAAGTGGCGAGTAGCGAGGAAAATCAGTTGTTTTTAAGAAATTCTACCCAATTAATTTTTTGGTCTCCACGTAGTATTCTTGGGAATTTATTTTGAGCACCTAATTTACCTATGTTTGCTAAATATTTATAGAATAAGTCACTTGAAATCAATTCGATATTTGGTGCACCTAGGGTATTTTTACGTGCCGATTTATAGTCATCATTTAGCGTAGAAAGTCGGGTGTCTAAACAGTGTTGCAATTTATCAATAGCTATTTTTTTGTCTGTTCCAATATACCAAGTATGGTTTGACGATTCTTCGTTGGCAAACACCGTAAATTCCTCAATTACAATGTTTAATTCTTTACTAACTGCTACTAATCCCTCCCGAATATTATCGAGCGATAAATGTTCACCTGCTAACGAGAGGTATTGTTTCGTTCGTCCCGTAATTTTAATTTCGCGTTTAGCCACATTGGTGAATCGAACTGTGTCGCCGAGTTGGTAGCGCCAGAGTCCTGCATTGGTGGTGATAATCAGTGCGTAATCTACTCCTTCTTTCACTTCATCCAGGGTATATGCTTTAAATGAATCGATTAAGTTACCATCCGCATCAAAGTAGGTAGCATTGAATGGGATAAATTCAAAAAATACACCATTATCCATGAGTAAACGCATCACTTTTTCGTTTTCATTTAATTGATACGCAAAATATCCTTCGCTTGCAAGGTAGGTATCGAATTGAAATAGTGGTTTAGCGCATACATTTGCTAAACGTTTTTCGTATGGTTCAATGAAAATTCCCCCATGAATATAGACTTTCAGGTTTGGCCAAATATCGTGGATAGAATTTAGGTTATATTTTAGCACAATCGCTTCCATTACTAGTACACACCAACTTGGAATGCCGGCGATTATTCCAATATCCCATTTTGGAGCTTCTTCGACTATTTTCTCTAATTTTTTATTCCAATCTTTTATGTCGCTGATACGTTTGGATGGTTTTGCAAAAGGAGTTGCTATTTTTTTCGTGTGTTTTTTTAAAATTCCACTTAAATCTCCTTCATACCTTTTATCTATTTTGGTTAGTTTGGAAGAACCACCAACCACGAGTACTTGTTTTTGGAAAAACGCTGTTGGTAAATCTAATTGGCACAGAGTAACAATTTGTTTCAAGCTTGTTTTTTGAAACGATTTGATCATTTGCTTGGTGATAGGTATTTGTTTACTAGGAGAACCAGTTGTTCCAGAGGAAAGCGCAAAGTAATTAATTTTTCCAGGCCAAATAGTATTTTTTTTACCCTGTATGGTATGCTTCAGCCATGCAGCATAGTATGCTTCATAATGTTGAATGGGTACGTTTTGTTGAAATTGAGCAATCGTATTTGGTGCTGATAGAATTGTAGAAAAATGATAGGTTTTTCCCAAGGATGTTCGCTTGGCTGTTTTAAGGAGTTTATTTAATGTATCTATTTGTAAAACAAAGGATAAGTCTTTTTTTAAGCTTCGTTTATATTCTAGTTTTGCTGTTTGTTTTACTAATCTTCCAACAAATTTCATAACATCTAATTTATAGTAATTTAAACGATACCAAAATTCATGCTAAAAACAGATACAAATATTAATTAGGTATTAATAAATCAGTTGTTTAGGTTAATTTTCTTAATTTTTTGTAAAATCCTACAATTTTTATAGAAAAACACGTTAAATAATAGGGTGAATTGACTACTTTTGTATCAGTTTTTTATCGATAACTTATTAAATTTAAACAATATGAATCATAAAGTATTTGTAGTACCACATGACTTCACTTCCGTAGCTGACAATGCTCTTAATCATGCAATTGCGACTGCCAAAATTGTAAACGCTCGCATATACTTGTTACACGTTGTTGGAAAGTTAAAAGAAATTGACGCAGCAGAAGCGCAATTGAAGAAAGTTATTATCGATAAAAAATCCAATGTAGAATTAATTCCTTCCGTACGCGTTGGAAATATTTTTGAAGACATCGGAGATTTTGCTGCAGAGCACCATGCAGAATTGATATTCATGGGAACCCATGGGGTAAAAGGTTGGCAACAAATTACAGGTTCTCATGCGCTTAAAGTAATTACCCATTCAGAAGTTCCATTTATTGTGGTTCAACAAAAAGAAATAGGTACAACGGGATATGATTCTATTGTAGTACCATTAGATTTGAATGCAGAAACGAAACAAAAATTAGGTTATGTAGCAAATATTGCACACTATTTTAATTCTAAAGTGCATGTTGTTATTCCGGATGAGAAAGATGATATTTTCCGTTCTCAAATTAAAGTGAACATCAAGTTTGCTCAAAAGTTTTTAGGAGAGAAAGGGATTAAATATGATATTTCTTTGTTAAACCCAAAAAGTTTTGAAAAAGAAGTATTGAAACATGCAGAAACAGTTGAAGCAGATTTAATTACGATAATGAACTTGAATCGTGGAAATCTTCTTTCTGGATTAATCTCAAATCCAGAAGAATACTTACTGATGAACGAAGCTAATATTCCAATTTTAATTTTAAATCCTAAGAAAAACATTTCTGCTTTTTCTTTAGGATAGAAGTTAAATTATGTATTTCAAAGGCTATCATTTTGGTAGCCTTTTTCTTTTTTTAGTATATGATTCATTTTACTACGAATACCTTTAAAAAGGTGTTTTATTTGTACGTTTCAATTATTTTGTTTTTATTGGTTATTCCATTAAATGGAAATTTTCGTTTAACCAATGTTTATTTTGGTTTTCGTTCCGATCACATAGTACACTGTTTGATTTTCGCACCATTTATGTTACTTTGTTATTTAGGTAATATTGCTAAAACCTCCTTAAAGTTGTTAATCTTTGGATTTGGATTTGCTTCTTTTTGTGAATTTTTACATGTGTTTATTCCTTATCGCCATGCAAATATTTTTGATTTAGCTGCAAATTATTTAGGAATTACTATCAGCTTTTTATTGTTGAAATTACTAAAAAGGTTTCGTTTACTTCCAACGCTTGATGCGTAACTTTATCTCAACATTTTCGTTAAAACATACTTGATGAAGTATATACAACTACCTATAGTGATTCGTTATGTACGTTACATATTGCATGTAGTAGTTGTTTTTGTGTGTGTATGTTTTCAAAGTTGTTCCGAGGAAAAAAAGGAAATACACACTCATCAAGTTGCATTAAATGCATACACTAACCGTAGTTATTTTGGTATAATTGATTCTTCATTTGCTTTAAATTATCCATTCATTCATTTAGAACATAATCATTATCAATTTTATACCAAAGGAAGTCCAAACTTTGAAAAGTTATACTTTGATATTAAACAAATGGTACGTTTTAAAGATCGGAAACTTAATTTTTACCATATTGGAGGTTCTCATTTACAGGCAGATGTATATACCCATGAAATGCGTACATTACTGCAAACAAATTGGAACGGATTACCTGGTGAGCGTGGATGGATATTTCCATTTGATTTAGCTAATACCAATAATCCACGTAATTACGTTTTTAGATCTACCAACAAATGGACGAATTACAGAAGCACACTAGACCGACCAGATTCGTTGGACTATGGTTTATTGGGGATGGTATTGGAAACAACAGATTCCATTATCGATTTACGCTTTAATTATAAGCGAACGCAAGTTAAACCAATGTTTGATAGGGTTCGTGTTTACCATAATAAAGGAGCTTTTCCCTATTCTTTTTCTTTTGCTGAAAATGACACGTTTGTTATTCGAATTCAAACGAATGTTAATGTTGGTTATACAGACATTCATTTTGATAAAAATTTAGACAAGTTCCATTTAGTTTTGAAAAAGTTAAGCCACACACCGTATACATTTCGATTGTTAGGCTTTCAACTATCAAATAATCAACCTGGTATTTCGTATACTACGATAGGGGTGAATGGAGCTTCACTACCTACACATTTGGGTAATAAGTTATTTGAAGAACAACTACGTGAATTACCTCCTGATTTTTTTGCTTTTTCCGTAGGTACAAACGATGCAAATGTTTTATATAAAGATTTTCGTCCAGAAGTTTTTAAAGCAAATTTGGATTCCTTAATTCAATTAGTACTTCGTGTAAACCCAAACTGCGCGATTTTATTAACCGTTCCAAATGATGCCCATTTTAAAAAGAAGTATTTAAACAGAAATGTTGCCCGGGAGCGAGAAATGATTCGAGAGTTAGCAAAAAAGTACGAAGGAGCAGTATGGGATATGTATGGTATTATGGGTGAACTTGGTTCATCCACGACTTGGTACAATTATGGATTAATGCGCTACGACTTGGTTCATTTTACCGCAACTGGTTATAAAATTAAAGGAGACATGTATTTTGAAGCATTTTTGAAGTGGTTAGAACAAATGGATTTACGAGACCGGGCTTTATTTGGTTCTAAACATTAAATTTTATAAGTCTTGTTAATCAGTAGATTAAAAAAATAGTTTATATTTTTTTTATGGGGGATTAAACCTTTTTTAATATCCGAAGTCATAGACATATAAACCATTTAAAAAATAGAAATTATGAAAAAATTAGTTTTATCCGTATTAGTAGTATTAGCAGGATCTACATTATTTGCACAAGATGCAACTAAAAATGAAGCAAAAAAAGCAGAAAAAGAGCAGCTTAAAGCGGAAATAAAAAAAGACAAAGAGGCTTTGAAAGAAGCAAAAACAGCTGGTGATAAAGATGCTACTAAAGAAGCTAAAAAAGAATTGAAAGCAGACAAAAAGGAATTAAACCAAGATAAAAAAGCTGCGCGTGAAGATAAAAAACAACAGCATCAAGATAAAAAAGAGTTGAAAGAAACAAAAAAAGAAGGCCGTAAAAACGGATAATCTTTGATTGATTAAACTAGAAAAGAGAGGTAATTGCCTCTCTTTTTGCTTTTAATGAATATAGAATGGAGAAATCATCCAGTATACAATCACACCAGTGACAGCTACATAAAACCACAATGGCCAAGTAATTTTAGTCCATTTTTTGTGTTTTTCAAAGTCTCCTTGCCAAGCAAATAAATAAGTAAACAGTACTAATGGAACTACTGCTATACTTAATAGAATGTGAGAAATCAGGATGAAGAAATAGATTTCTTTATACGCTCCTCCATACTTTGTTGAATCACTCGTCATATGATATGCTACATAACTTGCTAAAAACAAAAGAGATAATACTAAACATGTTTTGATTAAACGTTCATGTAATGCAATATTTTTTTGCTTAATTGCAACCAATGCACCAATTAATAAAAAGGCTGTTACCCCATTGATAGTAGCGTAAATACGAGGTAAAAAACTCAAATCTACCCCAGGTATTTTTACACCAAATAATACAGCTACTACTACCGGAATTGCAATAGATGCTATGATGGTGAATCGTTTGAAATTTTTAACTTTTTGTTCATTTGGTATTGTACTCATATTCTAATAATTTACGTACATCTTTGTGTAAAAGATCTACTTGTTTGGTATCTGTTCCGATATATACACCGCGTACATATCCCTCTTTATCTACTAAAACAAACGCTGGTGAATGTGCATAGCCACCAGCTGATTCGATGTCTTTGTTTGCAAAAACTTGAAAGTAATTAACTCCTAATTCATGCGTAGCTTCTTCATCACCTGTAAAAAACTGCCAATTTTTAGCATGTATCCCATAATGTTTACGGTACGCACGTAAACGACTTGGAGTATCGTAAGTTGGGTTGATACTAAATGAAATAAATTGGATGTGTTTTTCTAAATCCTTCGTTAAAATTGCTAAACGCTTCATTTGTGAAGTCATTTTTGGACAAATAGAAGGACAAGAAGTAAAGAAAAAATCAGCAATCCATACTTTCCCTTGCATGGATTTAGATGTGATTTTGACAGAATCTTGATTGATATAGGAAAAAGCAGGTATTTTCGGGTAAATTGTGTCTGCTACCTCTTTACCGTCTATGGTATCATATTCAATATCAAAATTCCCAACGATTGGTAGTACACGTACTTTTTTATCCGTCGTACACGAACTAATGAAGAATAATGAACAAGCTAAAAGTACGAATGAACGTATCATACACTTATTTTTTGAGTGCTGCTTTATCGTATTGTTTGTCTAATAGTGCAATGTGTTCTTTCATCTTACGAATCATACCCTCGGCGTTCCCTTTTAATGCCATACGTAAATGATTTCGTTTATCTACAAGTAACATTAATTCCTGGAATGCTTCACCACCGAAATATTTTTTACCTTTTTGCATCAAATTTTCTCCATTGCGAGAAATATTATATACTTGTTTAGGATCGCCATTTGCTAGAATCCAAATGGATGAATCGTATTGTTCTACTTGATCTTTCAATGTATATTCCACTTCCTCTAATCCTTTGTATGGGTTTCCTTTGCCATCTGTTACAAAAGAGACCAATTTTACGTAACCTAGTTTTTTTTGATTTTTACGCAGGTGTTGATAGATTAGTTGGTCTAGGTGCCACAATGAAACAGCACAATTTCCTGGGCATGTTTTTTGAATAGTGGTAAATAGAACAACTTTGTTTTGGAAGTTTTTGTCGGTATATTTTTTTCCATCTACACCTGTAAAAGCATAGGTAGGTATCGCACCCATATCATCTAGTTCTGTAAACTTATGTTTACATCCTCGTGTGGAAATGAATATTAACAAAGAAGCCGGTCCGAATAAAAGAATTGTTACAATCAATTTTTTCATTCGTCCGGCTTTACCTAATTTTTTTGTCATTTTATAATCCAATTGCCTTCAAAGCTGCATGCACTGCATTTGCTTCGGTGACAAGAATAAATATTAAATACAGAATGAATATAAAATATGGAAGTAAGATCACATATTTAAGTGCTTTCTTTTCATCTCCAAGGTGCATGAAAACTAGTACAATATAAGCAGCCTTTACTAAAGTTAATGCGATAAAAAACCATTTAACTAGCTCCCATAGGGTATTGCTTTGTTTGATGAAAGCTCCAAGAGCAACTTCAACAATAGTAATAACAGTTAATAACGCTGTTACTTTCCATATTTTTTTTCGCAATAATGCTCCTTCTGCTTCATCATGATGCGTATGTAAGGAATATTCAATAATATCATCTCTTTCCATAACAGATATATTTATAAAGATTAAACTAAATAGAAGAATGTAAATACAAACACCCAAACTAAATCGACAAAGTGCCAGTATAAACCAGTTTTTTCAACCATTTCATAGTGACCTCTTCTGTGGTAACGTCCTTCCACGACTTTTAAGAAAATTAGGAAGTTGAATACAACACCTGAGAATACGTGGAATCCGTGGAAACCTGTAATAAAGAAGAAGAATTGTGCATATTGTGTTGGTCCGTACTCATTCACTTTCAAGTTTGCACCATAAATAACTTTATGTGGCGTACCATTATTAATAACATCGTGGTACATTTTATCAGCACCTTTTTCAATGTGTTGACCTGTTTTATATTTTAAACCATCTTCTTTAATTACTATAACAACATGCTCATCTTTTGCGCGGTGAACCAACGCTTTAGAACCATCGTGTAAGGTAATCGTATCATTTTTTAATTTTCCGTGCTCAATTGCATGGTGAAATTGGTGAAGTAAATCTTCTTTAATTATAGCTCCTTTATGGTGATGATTTCCAGCTTCTACTACTGTAAAATCTTTAATTTCTCCGAAGTGACCTTTTACAATTGCTTTGGAACCGTCTGCTAATTCAATTTTTCCAAATTCAGAACCATGGATAAAGTGGTACCATTCCCAAGCTTGAGAACCTACGAAAAATAAACCACCTACGATTGTAGCTAACATCCATTTTTGCACACCTTTTTTATCCATTCTGTGACCTGCCTCTACCGCAAGTACCATCGTAACGGAAGATACGATCAGAATGAACGTCATTAATGCCACGTACAACAATGGGTAACCGTGCCCTAAAAATGGTAAAGAGTTAAAAGTTTCTTCTCCAATAGGCCATGCAACTTGGCAGTCGTGTCTTGTAAAACCATATGCAATTAACAATCCACCAAATGTAAGTGCATCCGATACAAGGAAGAACCACATCATTAATTTTCCGTAACTAGTACTAAAAGGGGAAACTTTACCACCCCAAGCGGCAGTAGAATCTGTTTGCGTTTCGTTGTGATTTGACATTCTATAATTTTTTTTGCAAGTTTAAGGAATAAAAATAATAAAAAGACGATTTAAACCTAATTTTTAATGAATATAAAGAAGAAAGACGAGTAGGTAAATCCACAAGATCCCTAAAAAGTGCCAAAATATTGCACCTAATTTTAGGCTTAAAACATATTTTTCATACCTTTTTTGTGCTTTTGATTGTTCATCCGCGTCTTCAATTAACATCCAAGCTTTTGCTTTTAAGCTTTTTACAACCATTCGTATTAGATAGATGGTTGTACCAAGAATGTGTAACAAGTGAAGGAAAGTAATGATATACAAGTAAGAGGTAGAAATATCGCGTGTTTGGTTTGCTTTTAATTGCAATGGTGGAGACAAACGTCTTTTCCCAAGCATGAGTGCTCTGTTTTTATATTGTAGTTCTTTCCCTTTGTAGAAAACGTGGAAATCTTTTCCTAGTTCTCCTTTATGGAAGAAATCACCACGATTATCACGGATATTCCATGCCAAACTCTGTAAGCGACGCATGTCTGTATACTGTAAAATTAATCCTTTTGCGGTAACCAATTTTCCTCCTTGCACACTTACTTTTTCTTTTTGATAAAACAATTCAAATGCAGGATTTAAGGCAGTAATTGTATATCCTTTTGGATCTGCAGTATGTTCGAACTGTTTGGTATAATTCTTTAAAGCTGCGTAATTTGCATCTGACATTTTTTTACCAGCAAGTAAGTAATCATTGCCATTTACATCGATTGCTTTGCCTTGGTATTTTATTTCAAAGTAATCGCCATACCTTCCATCCACTACAAAAATCGGACTAACTCCAGCAGCGCCACTTTGTATAAGTTGCTTGTATCCAACAAATTGAAAAACAGAGAATCCAATACCAAACACGAGTGTCAACAACATGAATAATTGTGTTGAAGAAACAGCTTGTTTTTGTGCTTTTTTGCATGCAAAATGGTAAAAAATACTACTTAAGATGATAAACGTAGTACTTATCCAAAATCCAATTGGGAATGGATATTTTACCCAAAAAGTATCTCCCATGGATACGATATATGCAGAAGTAAATCCTGCAAAAATCATCACTACGCTAAATATACCAAGGTAGACAAGGTTTTTTTTCATTTTCTCCCTTACTTCGGGACTCAATTCGTCACTGTAATCTCTTTTCATGGCAACTATTTTTTAGGTAAATAATCAAAGACATATAAAAATTGAATCAATGGTAAGTAGAAAAACGATGCGAACATCAGTTTTCTAGCATCTTTGTCATCGCAAGTTAATAATAAACGATAGGAATACCAAAAAAACCAGGCACCCAATACGGTTCCAATTACCAAGGTAGTTGTGCCTGCCCAACCTAGTACCCAAGGTAAGAGGGTAAAAGGAATTAAAAAGAGGGAATACATCATGATTTGGTATGCAGAGTTTTTAGATTTACCAAATTTGGAGGGTAACAAAGAGAATCCACCTGCTTTGTAATCGTCGAAACATACCCAAGCGATTGCCCAAAAATGGGGGAATTGCCAAACGAATTGAATGAAGAATAATACGCCTGGTTCCATTCCAAAAGCATTGGTATGCGCTATTGCGCCTAACATTGGTGGGATAGCACCGGGGAAAGCTCCAATAAATACCGCCCATGAAGATACTCTTTTCATAGGTGTGTAAATAAATACGTAAGAAATGAACGCTGAAAAAGCGAGTAAAGCACACAAAAAATTAATTTGATAAAGGAAATATACACCAAGAACTAAGCATGCAAAAACAATGATATACGCTTCAATGACAGACATTTCTTTTTGGGGTAAGGGACGGTCTTTCGTACGTTTCATTTTAATATCGATCTCCTTTTCCCAAATTTGATTAAATCCATTGGAAGCTGCAGTAATTAAAGAACCTCCTAGCATTAGTTGGTAAATAATAGTCCAATTTACCATTTGACCATCGCGGAAAACAACAAATAAATAGCCAGATAATGCAGAGATTACTACTAAAGCAGAAAGTCGAAATTTTGTAAAAACTAAGTAGGACTTTAGTTTGTTTTTTTGGATGGATTTTTCTTCAGGGGCGTTATTCACGAGCTCGAAATTTGATACAAATGTAGGTATTTTTATTTCCCTTTGATTAGAATTTTCAAACTAATTCGCACAATTTCTCCCATGGAATTACAGCGTAAGAATGCATCGTTTTGATAATGTTTGGACAATTCATGTTTTAGTTGTTCTACATTTTCATGAGGTGCAATGGTATCGCGTGTCATTACGTGTATGATATCCCTAATTTGATAGCGGGAATTTCGAATTCGATTAAAAATTAATGAGCGTTCTTCGCGTTGGTATTGTTGAATGGACTCCGGGGTGAGGTGTTTGCTTACCAATTCTACAAAAGGTAGGTTTTGTTTGAAAAATTGTGGCAGGTATACCGCTTTGCGTTTTTCGAAGGATTGTTGGTCAAAATCGATGGATCGCATGCGGTAGTGTGTAGACTCGAAGTCGGGCGTAACGTCGATGACGAAATTGCTGGAGTGCATGTCGCCCAATAAGCGAACAAAACAGCGCTCGTTAAATTTCACGAATTCTTTCGCTAAACGTGTTTCTTCAAAGTTTTGATGTACGGTATTGTTTTTTGTTAAGAATTGATCTGCAGGTATTCCGATGATGTGTTCTTCGATGAGTGTTTCATCATTTACAAAATAACTGATGTGGTTGGGAGAAAGTAGGTGCTCAAGTTCTAACCCATAAATTCGAGAAGCATCTGCTTTTTTCACGTAGAAATAATCGAAGTTGTCGTTTAGTCGATTCACGACACGTACACGAAATGGTCCGGTATTGGCGAATAAACAGAAATCTATGCGATCGATGTAGAGGTGGTTGATTACTGAAACATCACCAGCGGCCTTTAGGATGGCGTAGACATGTTTTAGTTTTTCATTGATTTCGTCCGCTACAGCATGGTTGTAGATGACAGTTATCCAATAGGTATTGTTTCCATCGCGGTCGTAGACATTGATGAAATTTTCATATTCCATCAACTCGGAGTATTTGAGTGACGTTTTTACATCACGACCGTATTGACGCAGGTACTTACGGAGTGGTTCCGAGATGGGGTAGATTAGTTTTTTTTTGGATATGAGGTGCATTTTCTTAGTTACTTTCTTAGTTACTTTCTTAGTTACTTTCTTAGTTACTCGAGTATTTTTTTACCATTTTCTGTAATGATGTATTTTTGATTTCTATCGGTTGGTTTCTCAGGAATAGTGTATGTTAACCATTTTCTTTCGATAAAAGGTAAAATGTGTTTATTAAAATTCTTTGTTTGATTTGATAATCCAATAAAATTAAATATTTCCATTTTAGATTTAGGGACATCGCAGAAATTTAAAATAGATCGAGTATGGTCGTTTATTTGAATATTGTTTATAAATTTTATATTCTTAGTATTATTTGGTATTTCAAAACTAGGGTGAATCAAAAATTCACTAATAAAATAAGCACGTTCAGGTTCATTTGTATCAAAAATTGCTTTTGGTGAACCATTTTCTTCTAATACTTTCATAATAGTAGGAATTCCTGTTCCTTTGCCTTCCGTTAATTTTAATTCCTTTAGAAATTCGCCTATTCTAGAGTTTCGATATCTTCTTGCGCGAACAACTCCTTTATCAAAATCATCTTGCTTAAGCGATGGATCTATTCCATTATAACTTATAATTTCTATTGAATTTGGTAAAATACGTACCTCAATAGGCTCAATTATTTCATAATTTTTATGATATACGGCATTTGCTAACGCTTCTTCAATTGCTTCAAAAGGATAATTCAATACTTTGTCTACTTCAGCTCTATCAGAGTATTTAATAACTTTCTCTTTGATTATAAATTTATTGATGTAAGCTAGAACGTCTTTAAGTTGTTGTTGTATAGGACCTATAAAAGTTTTTTCAGAAAATGATTTACCAGATAATCCTTCAGGGAATTCAACTAAATCAATTTTTGCTCCTTTATAAAATTTTTGAGGAGAGGAAGTAAACATTAATAGACCAACTACTTTTGGAAATAAATGTTCATTTGCTCCTTGTGAGAGGTTCATTTTCTGGGCTAATTCTATTGTATTTAAATGTTCACTTTCTATTAATAATTTACTGTTAATTGCTTCTAAATGATTTCTCATTAAAGTTTTGCTTAGTTCATTGATGTTTACAAATGAATTTACTCTATCATCAAATGGAATTTTAGCTGTTAATTGAATTAATTCGATTTCTTGTTCGTCTTTTGGAATAATGCTACTAGAATATTGACGAATTCTATAATTATATACTTTATTTTTTGATGTGATATCGTCTGGGACTTTATATGGTCTGTTTGTTCCTGCAGTAACCCAAATAACGATTAAATGTTTTTGATCAACTTCTTCTAAGGATAGTCTTGGAAAGTATGTTGGCTGCATAAAATTTCCATATCTTATCATTTCTTTTTGAATTCCCTCAAAGATGTTTTTATCAATACCTTTAACAGGTCTAATTGGGTTACCATCTTTTTCAGAAACACCTATAATAATATAACCGCTTCCTTCATTTTCAAAATCATTTGCAAATGCACAAACTGTTCGCATTATTGCGGTAGGATTCCAACCTTCTTTATATTCTACTCTTGGTCCTTCAACGATATTACCTGACAATAGGTCCTCGATATTTATTAGAATACTCATTTTAAAATTTGAAAAGTTTAATTAAAGTTAATTATTTTAAAATGGGTATACATATATTTTAAAACAAAAAAATCCAGCCTTAAGCTGGATTTTTTATGTTAACGTAAAACTTTGAATTATGCTTGTTTTGCAAATTGTAAGTTTACATTCAATTTGATATCTTCACCAAGAACGATATTTCCTGCTTCCGTTACAGCGTGGAAAGTTAATCCAAATTCTTTACGGTTGATTGCACCTGTAATTTCGAAACCAGCTTTCACATTTCCGTAAGGATCCGTAGCAACACCACCAAATTCAGCAGTTAATTGAATGGATTTTGTTACGTCTCTAACTGTGAAATCACCAGTGATTGTGTACGTATCATCAGATTTTTTAGTAACCTCTGTAGATTTGAAAGAAATTTTTGGGAAGTTAGCCACATCAAAGAAATCAGCTGATTTCAAGTGATTATCTCTGTCTGCTTGGTTTGTGAAGATAGAATCTACGTTTGCTTCAAAGTGAAATTCAGCTGTTGTGAAATCTTCACCATCTACCTCTACAGAACCTGTAAATTCTTTGAAAATCCCTTTTACCGTTGAGATTACTAAGTGTTTAATTTTGAACTCTACTTCCGAGTGAGTTGGGTCGATAGACCAGATTGTTTTTACTAATGTTGACATAATTTTTATTGTTTTGCGGCGCTTAAAAAATTGCTTTTTTGAAGCAGCTTGTTATTTTGTAATTCAAAGGTACGCATTATTTATTTACCATGGTAATTATTTTATAATTTTTTAATAGAAAAATAATGTGGGCTTCGAGAATCTCAGCCTACTGGCTTAATCAGACTTATATTGAAAAATTAGATGAGGTTAACTGGGATTAGGGTATATAGTAAGTGTAAGGTGTTGTTTTTGATGGACGAAAACAAAATATTCATAGGTATAACCAACAAAAAAATATAATATTTTAGGGTTACAGTCATAATATATTATAATATTTTGTGGTTACAATCTTGTAAATGATTCATTAGTAGATGAATGTGACTTAGAATGTCATTTACAGAAAAATATCATCCAACTCAAACGATAGGGGTTCATAAAGAAAACTTTTGGGAGTATTTGTGATTTAAAAATACTCCCTAACTTCCATACTAACATTGAATATTATACGGCTAAAGTGACTAGAATTTTTCTGATTTTTTTATCAATTTATATAGAATTAATCCCATCTTTTTTATTAAATTAGAGATATGAGCAATGAATTTATAAACTACAAAGACCTATTAGGGAGTATTAAAACACGTGTTCGTCAAGGACAAATAAAGGTATTTCATTCAGCAAACGCAGAGATGTTAGCTACTTATTGGGACATCGGAAAAATGATACACGAACGACAACAATTGGAAGGTTGGGGAAAAGGAGTCATACCACGTTTGGCAGCAGATTTAAAAAATGAAATGAGCGATGTGAAGGGATTTTCGGAGAGGAATATTTTACGTATGCTTACTTTTTATAAAGAATATCAATCACTTACAAACGGGCAACTGCCCGTTGCCCAATTAGAAAATGACGATAGTTCAATTTCGCCACTATCCGTGTCGGAATTAAAAACTGAGGAAAATCCAATTTCGCAACTGCCCGTTGCAAAATTACAAACTAATGAAATACAGTTAATTACTAAAATTAGTTGGTCACATCATGTTATTTTGATGCAAAAAATGAAAGACCTTCCTATTCGATTTTGGTATATGGAGAAGATTTTGGATGAAGGTTGGAGTAGAGATACCTTGGTAGTACAAATCAAAAGTAAGATACACGAACGACATGGAGTACTTATTAATAATTTTGATAAAACTTTACCAGACACAGATTCCAATTGGGCAAAACATTTATTTAAAGATCCGTATATATTTGATTTTACCACCTTAGCGACGAAGTATACAGAACGAGAATTGGAACTGAATTTAGTAAAGCATGTCGAAAAGTTTTTGGTGGAATTAGGTGCTGGTTTTGCATTTGTTGGGAGACAATATAAATTAGAAGTGAGTGACCGAGATTTTTATCTTGATTTACTATTTTATCATCTTAAAATGCGTTGTTTTGTTGTCATCGAATTAAAAAAAGGAGAGTTTTTACCTGAATATGCAGGGAAAATGAATTTTTATTGTTCTGCGGTGGATGAACAACTTAAACACACAACTGATAAGCCAACGATAGGTTTGATTCTCTGTCAAGGAAAAGATAAATTGTTTGCAGAATATACGCTACGCGACATACATAAACCGATAGGAATTTCTGAATATGAATTAACGCGTATTTTACCTGATAACTTAAAAGGGAGTTTACCAAGTGTGGAAGAGATAGAGGAAAATTTAAATGATTTAGGAAGTTAATTTCAGTCCTTTCATTTGGGAGTATTTGTACGTGGGAAAGTACAAACTGAATTAGTGACGATATTACTTTGTCAATTACTTTTGGTTGTTTTTGATGGGAGAAAAGAAAGAATATAAAAAAAGCCTCGAAAAGTGTCAACTTTCGAGGCTTTTTTCTATAATTACAATTTAATTACCACCATCCACTAATGTTGTAAGTAGTTATTGTTTTAGGTTGATTATTGCCGTAAGCAACACCTATATCACGAGCAGCTTTGATGTTAGCTTTTTGGATATCTACATCATCTTGTTGGATTTTTAAGGCCAATTTCCATTCTCTATTATCAAGTTCTTTCACTCGCGCTTCGATTTTGGCAGATAACAATTTTACATCTTTAAAACAATTTGCTTGTGGATCGATCGTTGATAAAATTTCACTTACTTGATTTGCTGTATACACATCTCTATTTGCACTCCATAAAGTGTTAGCTTGTGTTAATTTAGAAGCACAATCTCTATCAAGTTGTTTTTGAACTAATGGTCCTACTGCGTTCATACATTTATCATAACATTCTTTACAAACTTCTGGAACTTGAGTTAATTGATAAATTGCATCTTCATAATTATTTTGAGATGCTGCTGTTTGTGATGATTTTAAGATAAAATCACATTGGGAATTGTAATAATCTAAAATTCTATCTTTTCCTTGTTGTACAAAATCTACAAATGATTTATCTCCAGATTTTATTTGTTTTAAAGCTTCAATATAAGCTTTTGTTTCAGATGGAGCTATACCTAAGTATGTTTTTGTTACTGTAGAGTATATTTTACCAGAAAATCCATCTCCAATGTAAAATGTCACATCCAGAGTATAAGAATGTTGAGGTGGGGCAGTGTGTGTAATATCTTTATTGGTAATAGAGATATTAGCAGTTATGATAAATCTTTCATTATTTGCCGAACCGCTCATTCCTTGATTTGTAACAATTTGATTTAATTTATTATTTAATAAATTCTTTGCTTCATTTGGAAAATTTGCAATTTGATCTGATACATATGGTGCTATTGCAATTCTTGCAGCATCTTTTGTATTATTATTTGAACTTTGTGAAATTGAATAACTTAAAGCGTTCAATAATAAAATGAATGTCAATATATTTTTCATTTGATATTATTTAGCACCAATAAATAGATTAACCTTACCTAAACCAACACCATCAACTTTAACTTCAGAAATACCTAAACTATTTAAATATTTTACCAAACCTCTTGACCATTTTGCTGCATCTAAAGCTCTGCCCTTATCATCATATAGCGGTATTTTAACGTTAGAAAAATTCATTCTAGTCTCAGTAATTTGTGGAGTACCAAAACGGTGTGCAACAGTGTTGTCAGACACCCAATCTTCTATGACTTCAGACAATTCTTTACCACCATATTCTGTAGTTTCTAAATCTTTACCCCAACTATCCCAAACGCGAATATTAACTGAAATACTTCTACCATTTGTGAACATTTCTTCGAAGCTTTTCATTAAAGTAGATTTAAACATATCCATTTTAGATAATACAGCTTCTCTTAATAAATCAGCGTCTGATATATCTGAAGCATCAGCCCATTCGCCAGATCCACTTGCTGAAGCAACTGTTGTACCTGAATAAGAATCAACTCCCATTAATCTAAATTCTGTTACGCGTTTTTCTAAACCTCTCTTTTCGATTTTCCAATACACTTGAAATTCTATATCTGTTTTGGCAACTTGTCTTAATTTATCAATTGGACTAATTGCAACGGTTCCAGAACCATCTTTAGTAGTTCTTACAGCCTCTTCAGCACGTTCATTTTTTATAATATCTAGCTTAGCTTGTAATAATTCTAATTGAAACCCATCTTTAGCCATTTCAGCACCTATCTTTTCAATCATTGAATTTAAGTTAGGGTAATTTAGCAAAGCTCGTTCAAAAGCAGGAATTTGTTCTAAAACACCTTGGTTATCGAAATTATCTATGAAACCATTTTCTTTACACCAATCTTTGGCTGGAACCACCATAATAGATGGTTTTTTTGCTTGAGAAAATACATTAATTGTACTCACAAGTAATAAACTTAATATTATAATTTTTTTTAACATGACTTCCTTATTTAATAATATCATCTTTAATTAATTGCTCTTTTAATTTGGAGGATAGAACTCTTACAACTACACTATTTGTAACACTTTTACCAGATTTCATTCTATCTCTAACAATTTTGTCTCCTATTCTTTCATCTTTTAAAACTACAAAATCTAGATAGGGGCCTTTGTCAGCAAAAAATGCGTTGAAATATTTATCGTACTTTTCTCTAACATTAACTTCTGTTAATATTGGTTTTCTGCTACATACTTCTTTTCCTAAAGAAATTCCAACAAATAAAACATCATTTACTGCATTCTTTTTTGCTTGTTCTACCGCGTCAAAATAATTACGACCATTACCCCATGCTAAAACAGTTTCGGAACCATCACCTTCAATCCCCATGCATTCAGTTTTATAAGAATAGTTTCCATTCACTGCTTTTTGGCTCGATGAACATGAGGATATAGAATATATCCCCATGAACATGTTTAGTATAATTATACTTCGTTTCATCTTACTAGAATCCTGAATTTAGTGATTTGACAACACCAGCTTTTATTAGGTCTTGCTTTAACATATCTTTACGAACAGACACAATCACTCCTATTTTATATTCTTTTCCAACTTTTAAACGATCTTCTGGAGCAATTGAACCATCGTTTGAAACAGATACATATTTCTTATATGCTCCACCATCTTCAAAAAATGGATCAAAAAAATCTGCCTTTGCTGTTTCTACACCTGGATCAGATACTATTGGTGGTTTTGACGAAATTTTACCTGAACCTATTAACTGTTGAAAAACAACACCATGAACTGCATTTTTCTTCGCTTGTTCAATAGCAATTTTAGGTTTTTTAGAATACGACCATATTTTTACTAAATATGTACCCTCTTGTCCTTCACCAACTAATTCAATTTCGTATCTCCAATTTTTAGTGTCTTTTTCTGCTTTTGATTTAGCTTGACTAAATGAACTAAAAGAAAAAGCACAAAATACTATTAAGGATGTTAATATATTTTTCATATCGTTTATATTTGTTTATTGTTAAAATCTTAATCTTAATCCAAAGTTAAAAACAGTACTTGTTGAGTTCATATTTTTGAAAGTCTTGCTAAAGTCAGTTGTAATAATTTCTTTTCCAGTAACATCATCCGAAAAACTACCTGTTTTTATATTAATAGATGGTTTAAAAATAAAGGACAATCTAGGGGATAAATTAATTCCTAATCCAAGAGAAGTAACCAAACTAATTGTCGACCAAGAACGATCTTCTGTTTTTTCTGCTATAGTTTGTCCATTATACATTGTATTAGTATAGGTTAATAATGCTCCTCCAATTTCTGGATAGAAATACATTTTCCCTTTTTTAGTAAAGAAAAATTCTTTACCTATACTACCTCCATACATAGTTCGCATACCCGTTAATTTTGAATCAACAGTTGTATCAGCTAATAAATTTGTGTTATAACTATTAGCAGATCCATATCCTGCAATGTGTACACCTCTTAAAAAACGTAAAGCACTACTGTCTGTTTTATAGACTTTTAAATATCTATCAACACGTAAATCTAGTGCTCCTAGAATTCCATCACCACCCCATGCTATTGTAGCTGCAACTCCTAAATCTTCTTTCATTTCAATTAGCATTCCATCATAAATTCTTCTACCTCCAACTTGTCTGAATGTGGATGCTGGGCTTTCACCTTTAGCAATAGCAGCATTGTCTGCAATCTTTTTAACTCGAACTACTGCTTTCTTTTTCTTTTTTTGAGATCCATCAGGATTTTCCTCAATTTCATAGATATAAAATTGTTCATCTAAATATATACCTTCTTTAACTCCAATTTTAGCTGTAGTAGGATAATCTTGTAAAACAGGAGCTTTAGTTTTAAAATCATCAATTTGTTTGGTAGATTGAAACATTGCATCTTCTTGTATATTACTTGCTGAATTTTGTAATAATTCTTGCATTGATTTACGTTTAGTGTATTTATACGATGCAGGATCATTAGATTGCGTAGCCGAAACAGTTCCACTAACTTCAATCACAGAGACCATTGGTATATTAGCATTTTCAAAAGCTTTTATTTTAGTTTCTCTATTTTCAGTTGTTTCTGCTGTGAGTAAATAATTATTTTCAAAAATTGATTTCATTGAATCACTCCAATTTAATCTGTAAATCAGGCATTTATATTCTATTTTATATCCTTCTAATGTTCTTTTTGTAGGAGTAAAAGGTTTATTCAATGATTTTGCTGTAGCTTGTGCGGATGCATCCATTTCATTATAAACTTCATTCATTGATTTCACCTTAGTAATTTCATAGATTGCTACATATGATTTTTTCATTAATATTTTACCAATACCATTTGCTAATCTTGAGACCTCAGATGCTTTATCTTTAATAACATCTGCATCGGTAGCTGAATATTGTCCTCTTTCTTTAATCAACTTGCTACTCATATTACCGTTTTCATCTCTACTATACCATTTTGCTACAATTTCTCTTGATGTTTGTTTTAATGATTGAGAAACTGCTTTTTCTTTCAAAATTTTATATTTTGCTAATGCTTCATTGTGTTCTTTTTTAGCTTTTTTTAAATCTAAAGGATTAGCTGGAGCTACTATTTCTGGTTCTTTTCCTATTTGCAAACTAATAACGTTTGTTCTTACATTATGATTATCAAATCTCATTTCTGGATTCAGATTTTTAAGTGCTTCAATAACTGTTGTTCCTTCAGAAGTTGAATTTTGAACATAAACATTTGTTAATGCTGGTCTAAAAAATTTTGTTTCAACTTTTTTACCAGTTACATTTTGAGCATTATAAAATGGAGCAAATAATAGAGCTCCAAACATCATAATACTGTTAAATTTTAATTTCATAATCTTATTTTTAGTAATACTTCACAAATATAAAATATTAATTCTCATATATTTCTCATTTATGAGAAATTAATTTCTTATTTCATTTCTCAAATTTGTGTTAATGATACACAGAGGGGAGCTCATAGAGAAAGCAATACGTGAAAGTGGGTATTCGATTACTGCTGTTGCGCAACGATTAGGTAAAAGTCGTCGTTGGATGTACTTTCTTTTTGAAAATCCTAACGTACCATTGGATTTGGTACTTCAAATAGGAAAAATCTTGTACTACGATTTTAGTGAGGTTATTCCGGAAATTTCTCCTCGAAAAAACAGTGTTGCTGATTCCCATGAGCACTCTAATAGAGCGGATGAAATTGCGTTTTGGAAAAATAAGTATTATCAATTGGTGGATGAACATTTGGAAGTTGTCAAACAATTGAGAGCGTATGAGCAAAAAGGGCAGTAGAGAAAATCTTATTTTGATTTTATATTTTTTATTTCATCAGATAAAATAGGAATGTTTTTTTGAATAATTCCCCAAATCATTTCAGGCTCGATAGAGTCGTAAGCGTGTGAAATAATATTCCTTAATCCTATAATATTTTTGGAAGATGAAATTTTTATAGTTGGATTTATTTCCATCATCTTACGAATAGCTTCTCCAATAATTTCTAAATCTCTTTCTACAGCTCGTTGTAGGATTATATCGGATTTAAATAAAGCGAAATTGTTTTCACATTTGATTTTTATGGATTCTATTTCAAGAATATTTCAATATCAAGTAAGTATTTCAATAATTTATGCTGCATATAATATTACTTTTGAACGTTCAATATCCTCAATCAAGATTTGATTTTTCAATGATTTGACAGAAATTAAATCCACTTTTTTACCTACAATATTTTCTAAATTCTCCAACAAACTAAAGTAATTATCGGCATATTCAAGCACATCTAATTCTTCTGAAAATTGAACCAAAAAATCAATATCACTATTTATGTGCATAGCGTCTTTTGCTGCAGAACCAAATAATGCAATCGAAATTACATAGTGTGATTTGCAGAGAGAAATTATCTCTGTTATTCTATCTTCAATTAGCTTAATCATAGTAATTTCAAATATAATTGTTTTTAGCAATCTAATCATGATTATTAGAATTTGCTTGTTAGAAAAATATAGGTGGGGGCTTCGACTCCGCTCAGCCGGACATTATTTTGATTATGCTAAGCCGGACGTGGTTTCGGTAATGCTCAACTGGACTTATATCCAAAAAAATCACAGGAGGTTAAATGGGATAAGGTATAAAGTAAATGTAATAAAGACCGTATGAGCAAAAAGGCAACTAAAAATATGCTCTAACCTCCATGCCTCCTGTATGTATCGTACGACTATTTTCGGATTTTCTTCCAGTATATTGTATGGATATTTGTAGTTTTTTGGAAACATTTCGCTGGTATCCAACATTCCACGTTGCATTATTTCCTGGTTTGAGTGCTTCGAGCAGTTCAAATCCCACTGCTGAATTTGCATTTCCTTGAAAATGGATTTGTAACATGGAAAAACTAGCTTGTAAACTTCCTTTTTCTGCTTGATTGTATTTGCTTCGAAGGGTCAATTCTTTCACATACGCAAATTCGCCAGACAAAGCATTTTTATTGGAAAAACGTGTTTCAACGGTAAACCGTGTTGTAGTAGAAGGTTGATAACTAAGTGTTGGTTTTAGTTGTCGATATTTCAAAAAGAAGTTTCTACCGGAGGTATAGTCTGCTTTCACTTCCTTGGTTCCTTGTTGGAAGTTTATTTCCAATAAAATTACGCGTTGAATGTTCCAACGTAGGTTAAGTTCATGGTAGCGTTGGTTGCGCGCATCAAATCCAGTTGCTAAAAGATTTTTCGTTAGATTGTCTTGATAGATATATTCTCCTCCAATAATAGAGCTCGTACGGTTAACATAGAGCGTGTTTCGCAAGTTATAGTTAGTACTGATCAGCGAGGTGTCGGCGATTTGAAAGATAAACGGATTGAAATACGCACTTCCATCTGTATGGTTCGTTTTTCGATGGATGCGCATTCTGGTTTGATTCGATAAAATAGTCAAGTACTTTTTGAAGCCGTTAGCGTTTGACCAAATCTTTTCAGGTTTCAAAAATATACCTTGGTTTAACTCATTGCTATAGGTTTTAACATAGTTATTACTTGGAGTAAATACTCGAATATAGCTCGCTTGATCGACAAATTGTGCGATTTCAAATTCGTTTAAGTCTTTGATTCCATCGTGGTTATAATCGATCCAGGTATACACTCCTTGTCCATCGTTGACTTTGATATATAAAAATTCTTTTTTGAGTTCGAGTCCGCTACCTAATTCATAAAAGGAATTCCAAGAAATTGCTCCTTTCCAAAAATTTAGGTCGTAATCTACCCTTCCCAATAAGGTATTTTCTGGTGTTTGTTGTATTAATTGTGTGTTAGCTATGGTAAGTTCGCGGTAATTTAAGATAACGTTTAAACGTTGGTTTTTTTGTGAAAGGACAGAAATTTCTGAACCAACAGTACGTGCTTTTGCAACGGGAGTTAGTCTCGAACTGTCGGAACGTTTATCGTAACGTTCTCGGTAGAATAATTTGTAATTCAAGCGCGACGAATCTGCATTTGCTAAAAATACTTGGTAATCAAAAAAGGAATAACTTGCTGGATTGAAAAGGGTTGCAGTAGAGAAACGGTTATCTTCCTGGTCGTCTTTATAGCCAATTTTTAGTTTACCTAGTTGTTTGGTAATAGTTGCTTTATGCCTTACGTAAGTATTATTAGCTACGTTGGTCTGGCTAATTAAATAACTACTTGTCCAATCTGCATCGAATCCGTTGGATTTCCATTTCCCGGCAAAAACAGCTTTTTTTCCTAGATAATCACTACCAATTGCATAGCGGGTTGCTTCTATACCGATGTTCCCCTTTTTTCTATGTTCGATAGTACTTGCTATGGAAGTGGAAAGTTGCTGACCAGTAAATCCTTTGTTTCGGGTGTTCCAATCGCGGTCAAATTCAGCAGAACGGTAAATTTCAATCGGTGAAAAATGGGTAGACAACCATTCTAATTCTGCTTTATTTTTTAGTTTCCAGTCACTTAAACTGTCTTTCCCGATCAAAAGTTCATTGTTAAATTTTGTCCGATTACTAAGACCTGCATCATTTCCTTTATCCAATTGGGAGAAAGTATTTTGGTCGTTTTTACTGCTTGCAAATTCTGTTTCGATACTATTTTGCTTGGAAAATTTATAGGAAAATCCGGATGTAATAAACTGTTTTTGTTTAGGGGTAATGAGTAGTCGAATTGGTTCATAATCTCCTTGTGGTTGTCCATTGATTGGCTTCACCCAATGAAAAATTTTTCCTAACGCATTAAATTTCTCAAACACATAGTTTCCTTTGTTTGTGCCTACATAGGTAAAGATACATTGATTGTATGCTTGCTTTGGATCGATGGAATATACCAACACATTCGAATAGCCAAGCGAATCTATTTTCCGATACATGTTTTGATTTTCTATAAATCCGATGGAATCGATGCTTAATGCATTTGCTTGTTGCAAACTATCTCCTACGGAAGCTAACAATAGTTTTTGCGGGTTTGATAAACTTTGTTGTAAGGTTTGGTTTTTTGCGTCTTGTTCGGAGTAACTATTTAACCAAAAATCGAATTTATTCTTTTGGAAACTAATGTTTGCAGTTGCTAGTGAACGCGCGTAATTTTGGTCGGAATATTGAAATTCAATGACAATCCGTGCATCCTTGGTGATGTTATTTCTACTTGTGAAGGTAACTTCGGCGGTGTTGTAGTTGATCAAGTAATCATTCTCTTGTCCGCGACTTAACAAGCGTCCATCGATATATACTTTTTCGGTACCGGATAACGCAATGATAAACGGTTCGTTTTCGTTGCCTTTTAGTCTGTAAGGCCCTTGATTTCCTTCTATTCCTTGGATAATTTGTCGGGCATATTTTCCTTTGGATAATCCAACGGCAGCACTCGATTTCCAATTTCCTCCAGTCGCATTTTTCCATTGGTATTCGGTACTTATACCTTGTCCTCTTTTTTTGTAGGTTAAGAAATATCCTGGTGGTTTATTGATCCAGAAATCCCCAGCGATGAGTTTGAATTTGTCGTTGTAAATTTGGATAAATACTTGGTCAAATTCTTGGAGTTTGCTAGTATTTCCTTCGGGTTGCATCGGAATATTTTTGTCTGTTACCGAAGCTAAAATCTTCAAATTTGGTGCAATATCACCCGATAGTTCCAAGTTTAAGGTAGAATTTAAGGATACATTTTGGTTATTACCAAAGGAAAGTCCACGGGAAATACTTCCTGATTTTTTAAGTCCAGAAGAACCAAATACATCGTCGTAGTTTAGTTTTTGCGCTTGTAGAAATTTCTCGTAGTCGCCTTTTTGTGGCGCATATATTTGTGAGGTATCTCGGACTTTGTAGGTTTTAGAAAGTTGGATAGGCAACACTCGAAATTCGATTTGAACGCTATCGTTTGGAAGTTGTGTAAAGAAAATCGTACCTGTAGTAGGATTAATTTCATAGTATTCTTTGGGGAGGAGTTGTCCGTGTACATATACCTTCACCGTGGAAGGATAAACGGTAAATGTATCTAGGAGTTGTGGGGAAGCACTCGGAAAAAATTGTTTTCTACGCAGGTTCGACTCTTGTCCAACCGAGATAAGATGGTAGAGGAGGAGGGGGAGAACCAGTAGGATTTTTCGGTAGAATTTCACTAGTACGAAAATACATTTAACTACCGAAAAGAGGAAATTATTGTGTTGATTTCAAGATTTAAAAGAAGTGCTTTACAAAAAGTCGCACGACTTTTTGTGAAATATTACACTTTTTCGTACGACTTTTTGTGGTTTGTTACATTTTTTTGTGGGAGTTTTATTCTAGGTAGGAATCAGGATTATAAATTCTAGAAGAATATGGGTTGAGCTTCCATTTCCCTTTTTCATGAAGTAAATAGACCTTTTCCCCATTCACATTAAGTAGAAATTCATTGCCTTCGACCAATGATATATTTTCTTCGGTAAGACCTGCTTGGAAATGTTTAATCCATTTTAAGCACGATTCTTGATCTTTGGCTGATAATTTACCTTCCCATTGTTTAACTTCATCTACTATATCATCCAATTGTTCATCCTTATAAACACAAAGGTATTTCAACACATAAATTAATTCGTTTTTTTCAATCGCTTTCACTAAGGAATTAAATAATTCACTAACCGTATTTTGAGGGTACAGGAATTGATCTTCTTTCACTTTTTCTATGCGGTTTAATTTGCGTTTTTTGGGATCCTCGAATTCAGATTCATTTTTTTGTTTGATGTATTTTACATCTACATTAATACAAGGGATAGAAATATGAAGATTATCTGGAGTTGGTGTATAAGAAAACTTAAACATTGTGTCAGGTATATAAAATCTACTTTCATTATTAATGTAAATATCATTCCAGCTTTGATTCTTGAAATCCCAATTTTTATGTTTATTTTTTCTATATGTATCAAATTCTCTTCCGATAACACAGCCATTTCCTTTATAAACTCTTTTTTCATTAACCCATCCGCTATCTACATAATTGACTCTGAAAGTTAAGGTGTCAGAAAAAGAAGTGTTTACTTCATAATCAAACCATTCAATTCCTACAAAAATTCCATTTTCAGATAATGGGATTCTTAAACTGGAAACATCCACTGTTACCCATTCGTTTCCTGTTGTTCCTTTAGCAATGATATTTTGTGAGGTAATTTCTTCCCCTGGTTCCAACTTTAATTTAGAACAGGCATAAAAATGTATACGGAAATAAGCAGAAGGTTGACCCATTGCAAGAATAAAAACATTTACTTTTTCAAGATAACCTTTTAACGATTTTTCATTAGGAATCCAAACAGATCTTAGTTCTCCATTATTACCTGTTAAAATATTAAAACCATGATCACTTTTTTCATCTCTTGGTGTTGGGTGAGCTGTCTCTCCTAATTTTTTGTGTCCATACTTATGTTTTACAACAACTATCTTAGATTCTTTGAGTTCTTTAAATGTTGGTGAAAGTAAGATAGTTGTTTGGCTCTTGCTGATAGTTTTACGTTCGTAGCCATAACAAAAAACGGAAAGCGTATTGCTCTTCATCCAAAGTGAATCTAAAGAAATTTCTCCTTTAGAGTTGCTTAAGAGGTAGGTTTCATTTCCTGGGATTGACACGCGTACAAAAGCGATTGGAGTATTTGTTGTTGAATCGAGGATGACTGTTTTTATTGTTTGACTGAAGCTTAGAAAAGAGAAAAAAAGACAGAAAATTGTTAATTGGAATTTAGTCATAGACAGAAAAGGTTGATTTTAAAATGGTAAACGAAGATAATGGTAAAATATTATTTTTTATAGAATACAAAAAAGCCCCACTTTCGTGAGGCCATTCATAAACTATAAATCATCATTCATAATTAAACATATCGTTCATCCGATTCCATCACGTGTCCACATTTGTTACACGTTCTGTATTCTAAATTGGAATAGAAATCTTTGAAACGATCCAAGAAATCGGATTCAATGTTTGTCAATGGGAATCTGTAATGGTGA
>Ga0172373_10000278_pt1 | contig 82714 bp, 66 predicted proteins | sample Lak10m_2_FD_114546 | JGI IMG/M metagenome (GOLD analysis project Ga0172373, IMG submission 114546) | Freshwater microbial communities from Kabuno Bay, South-Kivu, Congo - kab_092012_10m | ecosystem: Environmental > Aquatic > Freshwater > Lake | place: Democratic Republic of the Congo...
CGGGCAGGCCGTCAACACGAGCATGCTCGGCGCCTGCCACGCCCTCGCCCACGTGGTGGGAGCCGCCTTCGGCGTCGCCCACGGCGTCGGCAACGGCCTCTTCCTCGGCGACGTCATGCGGGCAAACGCCGTCAAGGTCGGCGACAGCTACGCGGCCCTCGGCCCCGTTCTCGGCGTCGAGGCCAGCGTCGATGCCGTCATCGCCGCCGTCGAGCACCTCGTCCACGACGTCGCCGGCATCCCGCGGCGGCTCCGCGACGTGGCGGGCATCGGCGAGGCGGACCTGCCGGGCCTGGCCGCCGCGGCGGCGAAGGATCCGGACCTGCCGACGAACCCGGTCCGTCTCGATGAGGCGGCGTTGCTGTCGATCCTGCGCGCGCGGTGGTAACGGACCACCATGCAGCACGCGGCCGACGACGTCTGGTGTGAGATCGAGGTCCAGAAGGGCAGCCTCGTCAGCGTCTATCGCGGTCGCCTCGAGCGCCGCGCCCTCGACGCCTGGCTGCAGGGCGAGGCGAAGGGTGGCATCGCCATCCACGACGTCTACTGGCCCTTCGACGACGGCGCTGGCAACGAGGGCTGGGTCGTCGTCGGCGGCACCCCCGGCCCCTACGCCTCGGGCACCGGCACCCTCTATGTCCGTGCCGACCAGATCCTGGTCATCGTCGAGCTGCGCGACGGCGCCGAACGCGATGCCCACCTGCTGTTGCCGCGCTCCTCCGGCGTCGCCGACGCCTGAGCGACGCGCCAGTCACCGGCAGCCCGACCGTCAGCCCGAGACGGGCGGCTCCCAACCCGCCAGCTGTCGGACGTAGTTGAGGCGGGTCCACACGTCGGGGTCACGTACGCGCGCGAGGCTGAGGCGACCGCGAGCCTCGGCCACCGAGGTCAGGGCGCTGCGGGCCATCACGTCGGTGAGCTCGTCGAGGATGCCGCGGATCCGCTCGGGCCCGTGCTGCAGCACCGCCGAGACGGTCTGGACGACGTGGGCGCCCGACAGGATGGCCTTGCAGACGTCCTCGCCCGTGTGGACACCACCGGTACAGGCGAGCCACAGCGGTGGCGACGACGACGACGACGGCGTCACCAGCGTGGCCAGCGCATGCAGGCGGGGCGGCAGCTCGGCCGAGGTCGACAGGCGCAGGGTGCGGTCGACGTTGAGGGTCTGGAGGTTGATGTCGGGCTGATAGAAGCGCGTGAAGACGCTGACGCCAACGACGCCCGCCTGCTGCAGGGCGGCCGCGAAGGCCGGCACCGACGTGTAGAACATGCCGAGCTTTGCCGAGACCGGCAGCGTGACGGACTCGACGACGGCGCGAGCGGCCTCGAGCTGGCCCGCCTCGACGATGGCGGCCGTGCGCTCGGCACTGCTGGCCACCTCGTACAGGTTGAGCTCGATGGCGCTCGCGCCGGCGCGCGCGAGCAGGGCCGCCATCGCCGCCCACGTCTCGGGTGACGACGCGCTCAACGACGCCACGATGGGCACGCTGAAGCGTTTGCGGAAGCGCTCGACCTGGCGCAGGTAGGGCGCGGTCTGGTCGCGGAACTCGGCCGACGGCGCATCGATGGGGTCGGCGTCGTCATGGGCGTGGCGCGGCGCCGACGTCGACGGCACCTCGAAGAGCGAGGGCATGACGATGGCGCCGGCGCCGGCGTCGACGGCGCGGGCAACGGCGTCGGCGTCGGTCGACAGGGGCCCGGCCCCCATCACCACCGGAGAAGCAAGCTCGAGGCCCAACCACGTCGTGCGAAGATCCACCATGGGTCGATCATACGCTGGCGTCCCGCCCCACCGGTGTCGACCAGCGGGGCGGGACACACCGGTGAGACCCGTGTCAGATGCAGTCCCGGCGATGAGCGGTCTGAAAGAATCAGAATCGATCGTCGAGGAACACGGCCTCGGCGCTCGTGCGCTCAGCGAGGGGGACGCCGCTGACGTGCTCGGCGGTCTGCTTCATCCAGGCGTTGCGGCAGCGGACGGAGCAGTAGCGCCCACCACCGCGGCGGACACTCGTCCGCTGGGCGACGAACGGATCCTGACACCAGCGGCAGAACGCGAGCTGGGCCTTGCCCGCCTGGGCGAGGGCACAGGAGCGGCAGCGCCACAGGACGCTCTTCGGGTCGGCAGGGTCGGCGAAGGTCGCCTGGATCTCACGCGGAGCCGGCTGCGCACCGCAGAACGGGCAGCAGACGGGCTTCTCGATCTCACCGCGGGCGACGAGGCGCATGAGGCGGGCGTAGGTCTTGCGCCGGAGCACCCAGTCCTCGTCGTCGGCGAGCTGCTCCTGACGACGGCGGATCTGGTCCTTCGACTTGCAGCCCTTGCACCAGGCCGAGAAGCCGTCGCGCTTGCGCTTCTCGCGGTTGAAGCGGGCGATGGACTGCTCGACGTGGCAGCGGCCGCAGATCTTGGTGAGGGGCGCGGGCGCGACGGCGACGCCAGCGGGGGTGCAGATGAGGAGGTCGGTGGTACGGGTCGTGGTCATGGGACACCTCGTCGAGGTGCCGCGCACGGTCACCCCGTCAGGAATGGAAGAGAGGGAGGAGATCGTCGACGTGGGAGGCGCTCATGGCGCGATCCCCGACGTCCGCAGGCAGCATGTGCAGCGCATGGACCCACCTCGAACATGTGGAAGAAGAACGGACCGCCGGCAGACGCCGGCGCCGACGGTTTCATTCAAGCGTGCCCATCGAACCGGCGGCCGGGTGATCAACCGCGAGCCGTGCTTGATCGCCCCGGCGGTCGTCCTTGAATCGCGGGCGCCAAGGGATCAGGGTCTGCCCATGGCCGACGTCGAGACCGCCCCCACCGCCCCCCGTGACCCGCGCCGCGGCGCGAGCCCCCACGCCTGGACCATCTCGACCTACTTCGCCGAGGGCTTTCCCTACAGCGTCGTCAACAACCTCGCCGACCTCTTCTTCACCGAGCACAAGGCGACGCTGCAGCAGATCGGACTGACGTCGATGTTCCACCTGCCGTGGAACCTCAAGTTCCTCGTGGGGCCCTTCGTCGACGCCTACGCCACCAAGCGGGTCTGGCTCATCGGCCTCGAGGTCCTGCTCACGCTGGCGCTCATCGCCCTCGCCGTCACCTCGACGTTCTCGACGGTGCTCGCCGCCGCCGCTGCCGCGTTCCTGCTGCTGGGCGTGCTCTCGGCCGTCCACGACATTGCCATCGACGGCCTCTACCTCGAGGCCCTCGACAAGGACGAGCAGGCCCGCTTCGTCGGCTATCGCGCCCCGGCCTATCGCGCCGCCATCGTCGTCGTCACCGGTCCGCTCGTGGTGTTCGCCAAGCAGGCCGGCTGGACGGCGGCGTTTGCGGCCTGCGCCGTCATCATGGGCGTCTTGTTGCTGGCCCACCTCGTCATGCTGCCGCGCACCGAGACGCCGAAGGCGCCGATGTCGGCGTTCTTCCGCGCCCTGTTCTCGGTGCCGGTGCTGCTCAGCGGGCTCGCCATCGTCGGCGTCGTCCTCGCCGGCCGGGCCCTGCTGTCGTCGGCGGCGTGGCAGTCTTTCAAGGACGGTCTCGGCGGCCTTCTGCCTTCGCTCGCCGGCCCCGTCGGCAAGCTCGGCGTGGCCGAGTGGATCGGGCTGTCGCTGCTGCTGGGGCTCGTCGCCATCCTGCTGTTGCTGCCGTTCATCCGTCGACGTCTGCGCGGCAACACGTCGTTCTACGCGAGCGCGTTCATCTCGCTGCTGGAGGCGCCCTACGCCACGCGCTTCCTCGTCTACATCGTGCTCTTTCGCGTCGGCGAGAGCTTCCTGATGAAGATGAAGTACCCCTTCGTGTCCCGCGAACTGGGGGTCACGCTCGATGAGTACGGCGTCGTCAACGGCGTGATCGGCATGATCGTCGGCCTCGTGGCGCCGGCCATCGGCGGGTGGATCATCGCGAAGCGGGGCTTCGACCGCTTCATCTGGCCGGCGCTGCTGGCCCAGAACGGGCTGCACCTGCTCTTTGCGCTCCTCGCCTTTCTTGCGCCGACGGTGGCGGGCCTGACGGGCCCCGACCACCAGCTCATCACCGGCGTCGACACCCGCATCGTCGTCATCACCACCGTGATCGTCGTCGAGACCATCGGCGCCGGCCTCGGTACCGCCGCCTTCATGGTCTACATCATGCGCTGCTGCCTGCCGGAGCATAAGGCCGCCCACATGGCGATCCTCACGTCGCTGATGAGCGTGAGCTTCACCCTCGCCGGCGTCTTCTCCGGCTTCCTCGCCGACGCCCTCGGCTTCAGCTGGTACTTCTTCTTCACGTTCGTCGTCACCATCCCCCACATGGTGATGACCTTCGTCGTGCCGCACATCCGCGGCCCCGGCGCCGCACCGCAGCTGCGGGCCTGACGCCCGGCGGTCAGCGCTCGACGTCGGCGGGCACCTTGCGCAGCTCGCGCTTGAGGGCCTCGAGCTCCTCGCGCAGCGCGGCGTTCTCCCGCCGGATCCGCTCGACGTCGGCGGCGGTGGCGGTCCGGCGCTGGTCGGCGTCATCGGCGTCGACGTCGTCGCGGGCGTCGCGGCGCTCGCCGTCCTTCGCCTTGTCTTTCGGGCCGACAGCCTTCTTCACGTGGCCGCTGGCGGCGCGGGCGAGTTCGAGGCCGATGCCGGCGACGACGGCCTTGCCGAGGGCCTTGCCCACCTCGAGGAGGAGCTTGCCGACGGCGGCGCCGGCCTGCGGAGCGATCGACATGGTCATCCCTCTCCGAGCTGCTCAAGGAGCTGCTTGAAGTACTGCGCCTGTGCGATGTCCTCGACGGCGTCTTCTTCCTTCATCATCAGCTCGCGCTTCACCTGTTTGGCCCACTTCTCCTTGTGCTTCTCGAGGGCCTTGTAGTCCTGGGTGGCCTTGACGACGAGCGCCATGGCCTCCTCGGCGACGCGCTCGGCCTCCTGGATGCGCTCGATCTGGCGATCGATCTCGACCTGGTAGGCCGCCTCCTGCTGCTTCATCTTCTCGATGTGGCGGTCGTTCGCCTGGATCTGGGCGATCGTGTACTCGCCGCGCCGCGTGCGCTCGGCGTACTCGGCCTTCTTGTCCTGGCGCTTCTGCACCATGCCGGCGAGGACGCCCTTCATCTCCTCGAGCTTCTTCTGCTCGATGATGACGAGCTTCTTCTTCTCGGCGTAGACCTCCTCGGCCTCCACCTTCGCCTTCTCGCGCATCTCGAAGAGGACCTGCAGCCGGTAGGCCGGACCCTTCGCCATGACTCACCTCTGTCGTTCACGGTAGCAGGCCCCGACGTCGCCGTGCGTGTTCCGGCATCGTCGTCACCGACATGTAGACAAGCCTCCGACATCCAACCGACGCCATCGCCCGGGGCGACGGCGCTATGGTCCGCGCGACCCGCACCGAGAGGACGATCATGGCCCGAGCGCTCAAGCCGCTGACGACCGAGACCCTGCAGGAGGAGGTCCGCTTCCTCTTGAAGACGCTGCTGCGCGACGACCTCTTCGGCGACGAAGTCGGTGTCACCGAGGCCGAGAAGCTCCTCGAGAGTTCGCTGTCGGTGGGCTTCGTCGAGTACTGCGCCTTCCTCAAGCGCCACGCCTTCATCGACATCGACCGCGCGAAGAACACGATCGCGGTGCTGCCCCGGGGCCGCCACTACGCCGACGGCAGCCCCGACCCCTCCCTCGGCCCGGCCCTCTCCTCGCACTTCGCCGCCCGCCTCGGCACGGCGCCGGCCTCGACGCTGCCGCCGCTGTCGACGACGCCGTCGCCGCCGACGCCCGCGCCGGTCCCACCTGCCTTCGGTGGCGCCGCCAGCGACGTGCTGCGGCCCCGGCGTCCGCTCGGTGGCGACGAGAAGAAGTCGGCCCAGGCCGCCATCGCGCTGCTGGATCGGGAGCGCTACGTGCGCGGCGACGTCATCGGCCAGGGCAGCCTCGGCATCGTCATGCTCGCCCGCGACGCGACGCTGGAGCGTGACGTCGTCGTGAAGGAGGTCCGCCACGTCTACGACCTCGTCACCTACGTGCCGAAGGACGAGATCACGGCTCGCGTGCGCCAGGCGGTGATGGCCCAGGCGCGGCTCGATCACCCGCACATCCTGCGGGTCGTCGACGTGCAGTTCGCCAACGACGCGCCCACCATCGTCCTCGACCGCGCCGTCGAGTCGCTGGCAACGCGCATGGCGCGCGGCCTCATGCCCGTCGAGGTAGTGCTGCGGGTGCTGCTGCAGATCGCCTACGGCCTGTCCCACGCGCACCGCCACGACATCGTCCATGGCGGCCTCAAGCCCGAAAACGTCCTCTTCGACGGCGCCGGCAACGTGAAGCTGGCCGACTTCGGCATCGCCCGCGTCGCCGAGCGCAGCAGCAGCGAGCCCGCGTCGTCGGCGCCGCCGGTGTATGTCGGTCGCGGTCACCCGAGCTACATGGCCCCCGAGCAGTTGCACAAGGGTCGCGTCATCCCCCAGGCCGACGTCTACGCCCTCGGCATCCTGCTCTACGAGATGCTCACCGGGAACCTGCCCGGGCGCCGTTCGCCGATGCCGTCGTCGTCGGAGCGTGTCGTCGCTGCCGTCGGCAAGGATCGGATCGAGGCCCTCGACGACCTCTTCGATCGCATGACCCGCGATCCGCTGCATGAGCGCTTCGCCAGCGTCGACGATGTCCTCGACCACGTCTACCGCAGCTTCCCCGTCGGCCTCGTCGGGCAGCGCGGCACGCTGATGCTCTCGGAGGTGGACCCGCTGCCGCCGCAGCCTGCCGTCGGTGACGGCCTCGGTGGCGACGACGATGCCGTGCCTTCCCATCGGGCCGAGGTCACGCTGATCACGCGTCCGCCGTCGCCGCCAGAGGCCTGAAGGGCTCCGGCTCCCCGGGCGTGGGCGACCAGCCTGCCTGCGCGCCGGGCCGCCGTGCTACCCTACGGCCGGAGGTCGGGTCATCATGAAGATCCTTGTCGTCGACGACGACCCCGACATCCTGCGACTGTGCGCCCGCGCCCTCGAGTCCCGCGGGCACAGCGTCGTCACCTGCAGCTCCGGCGGCCCGGCCCTGCAGGCCGCCCTGCGCGAGGAGTTCGACCTCGCCCTGTGCGATCTCAATCTGCCGGACATCCACGGCCTCGAGGTCGTCCGGGCGATCAAGATGCAGGCGCCCCAGCTCGCCGTCATCGTCATGAGCGCGCTCGACCCCCGCGAGTGGGAGCAGGCCTCGGCCGACGCCGGCGCATCGCACTTCCTGCCCAAGCCCCTGCGCCTCGAGACCCTGCGCTTCGAGGTGCAGATGGTCGAGCAGAGCCAGGCGGGCCTAGACGTCGTCGCCGCTTTCGAAGACCGTCATGAGGCCCAGCGCGTCGTCGATCATTTCCGCAGCGCCGGCAGCACCGTGCGGCTCGTCGCCGATGCAGCCGACGTGCTCGTCGAGATCGGGGAACGGGCGCCACGGCTTGTGATCATCGACGGAGATCTCACCGACGCCGCCGTCGTGATCACGGTGTGTGGGCGGCGGCAGATCCCCTGCTTCGTGCTGGCCGGGCCCACGTTCGATGAGGATGCCGCGATGCGCGCCGGCGCCTCCCTCGTCATGCAGAAGCCGGCCCTGCCCGAGCCATTGCTGCTGCAGGCCCGCTTCCTGGCCGCGCCGTGAGCAGCGCCCCGGCACCCGGCGACGACGACGCTTTCTCACCGCTGCAGCGGCGGCTGTTCGGCTTTCTCGGTGTCGCCTGCCTGTTCGAAGGCTGGGACTACTACGCCATCACCCAGATCCTGCCGAACCTGCGCGCCCAGTGGGGCCTCTCGGAGTCACAAGGCACGCTCATGATCGCGACCCTCTCGCTCGGGTCGCTGCTGGCCTTCTTCCTCGTCCGTCGCGCCGACGTCGTGGGTCGTCGACCGGTGATGGGCCTGACGATCCTCGGCTACACGCTGGCCTCGCTGGCCTCCGGCTTCGCTCCCGGTCCCGTCTCGTTCACGCTGGCCCAGCTCGTGGCCCGCTTCTTCCTCGCCGCCGAGTGGTCGCTGGCGATGGTCTACGCCGCCGAGGAGTTCCCGGCCCGACGGCGCGGGCTCGTCGTCGGGGTCATCCAGGCCTTCGCGAGTCTGGGCGCCATCCTCTGCGCGGGCGCGGCGCCGCTCGTGCTGTCGACGTCGTGGTCGTGGCGGGGGCTCTACTGGATCGGCGCCCTGCCGCTCGTGCTCTTGATGGTGGCGCGGCGGGCCCTGCCCGAGACCTCCCGTTTCGCGTCGCTGTCGACGACGACGACGACGACGACGACGACGACGACGACGGATCTGTGGCGCATCTGGCGGACGCCGCACCGGCGGCGGGTGGTACAGCTCGCGATCATCTGGGGCGCCACCTATGTGTGCACCAACAACGCCATCACGTTCTGGAAGGAGTTCGCGGTGCACGAGCGCGGGCTCAGCGACGCCGACGTCGGCCGCATGCTCACCATCGCGGCGCTGGCGTCGCTGCCCCTCGTCTTTGGCGCCGGCCGGATCCTCGACGTCGTGGGCCGTCGGCGCGGCGCCACGATCATCTACCTGCTGAGCGCGGCCTCGGTCTTTGCCGTCTACACACTGCACGACCTGACCGCGCTCACCATCAGCCTCACGCTCACCATCGCGGCGGTGAACGCCGTGATGCCGCTGTTGAACTCGTACACCGCCGAGCTGTTCCCGACCGACCTGCGCGCCGACGCCTGGGCGTGGTCGAACAACCTGCTCGGGCGCATCACGTTCGTGCTGTCGCCGCTGGTGCTCGGGGTCATCGCCGACGACGACGCCTTCGGCACCGGCCTCGGCCTCGGCCAGGGCTTCGGGGTGGCGGTGTCGTCGACGGCGCTGTCGGTGCTTTTGGCCCTCGTCTGCATCCTGCGCTGGCTGCCCGAGACCCGGGGCCGCGAGCTGGAGGAGACGAGCCGCCTGCCCGACTGAAGGGCCGCAGAACCCCGACACGTGTCGTGGAGACCGCGGGCCGATCGGGGCAGAAAAGCCCCATGCTCCCCCTCATCGCCTCCGCCCTGATCGTCGTCCAGAGCCCGAAGGTCCCGCCGGCCACCGGCAAGGCGCCGCCGAAGAAGGCCGTCGTCGTCGCCCCGGCCGCGCCGCCGCCGCCGCCGCCCGTGGCCTCGCCGATCGAGCCCGGCATCGTGCAATCCATCGACGTCGTCGAGGTGAAAGACGACCCGGCCTGCCCCGACCTGCTCGACCGCGACCGCCGCTTCTGCGGCACCGGCCGACGCTTCGAGCTGCGCCGCGCCGAGCGGGAGCGTGCCCTCACCCTCATCAATGGCGACGGCGCGCCGCGGGGCTGCAGCGAGCGCCCGACCCACGCCTTCCTCGTGCAGACCACGAAGGGCCCGCGCGTCGTCACCGTGAGCTTCCGCTGCAAGACCATCGGCGGCCGTGCCTTCACCGGCACCGCGGAGCAGGACGCCGCCGCCTTCTTCCGTGCCCAGGGCCTCGTGCACGGGCTGTGACGTCCGATCCTGCGTCGGCCCCTCAGCCGACGAGCCCGCGCCAGTCCTGCAGCACGCGCCGACGGACGCGGGCCTCGTCTTCGTCGAGCCACCCCTGCAGGGCGTCGCTGCGGGCGGTGCGCTCGTCGACGAGGGTGTCGACGATGTGCTCGGCAAGCAGGATCTGGTGCGTCGGGAAGTAGCGCCCGGTGGTGAAGGTGTCGGTGAACATCGCGAGGCGCTCGACGAACTGCTCCACCAGGCGGGCGCGCTCGTCGGTGGGCCAGTGGGCGAGGGCGACGACGACGGCGACACCGGCCTCGAAGCGATCGATGTGGGGTGTGCGGTGCGCCCACACCCGCTCGAGGGCGCGCTCGAGCATGGCGCTGGCGGCCTCGGCGTCGCCGAGCTGCAGCCAGCCCTCGGCGAGGGCCGCCGAGAGGGGCCCGGTTTCGCGGCCCGTCGACGTCGTCAGCGGCACGAAGGCCGCCAGCAGGCGGTGGGCGGCGTCGCTGGCGCCGACGCGGCGCAGGGCCTGCAGCGCGGGGCGGATGGCGGCGAGGAGGTCGCGCACGCTCGGCACATGCTGGTCGGCGGCGATGGCGCTCACGTCGTCGAGGCAGGCCTCGACGACCTCGGCGTCGCCGATGGTGGCGGCGGCCCGCAGCGTCGCGCCGAGCAGGCGGGCGCGATGGGCGAGGATGCGGATCGAGGCGGCGGCCTCGCGGGCGGCGCGGGCGCTGTCGGCGATGACGTCGTCACGGCCCGTCCGCAGCGCCAGGCCCAGCAGGCGCTCGAGGCCCGCGGCCACCTCGAAGTCGTAGGTGCCGGGCACGAGGCGCACGTCCTTGATGGCGCCGACGACGTCGACGCGGGCGCCCTCGTCGAAGCTGCGCCAGGCGCCGTCGACAAGGCGCGCGAGGGACGGGCGCAGGCCGGCGGGCGCCTCGGGGCCGGCCTCGTGACGCAGCCAGGCCGAGCGCTTGATGAGCCACTCGGCGACGCGGCGGTCCTCGGGCCGCTCGACGGCGGCGAGCTGCTGGCGCACCTCGGCGCGCCAGGCCTCGTCATGAGCGGGGCCGCCCTCGACGTCGCCGCGGGTGAGCACGAAGCCGACGCGGGCGGCGTAGAGGCGCAGCAGGACCTGCACGGGCGCGTCGTGACCGGGGATCTCGTCCTCGAGGGCGGCGAGGATCGGGCGGGCGCCGCCGCCGACGCGGGCGAGGCCGTGGGCAAAGATGACCTTGAGCAGCGCGCCGCGACCATCGGACCAGACCTCGGGCTCGGGCACGAGGCGCCGCAGACTCCGCTCGACGAGAGCCACCTGCTCGCCGCGCACCTGCCCCTGGGCCGACGCGCTGGCGGCGTCGAGGCCGGCCATGGCCAGCGACGTACGCACGAAGCGCGGCAGGTCGAGGACCTCGCTGAGGCCGCGGGTGTTGAGGGCACCGAGCACGGCCTCGCGGGCCCGCGTGAGGCCGATGGGGTCGTTCAGGTGACGGGCGATGGCGAGCAGCGTCGCCCACTGCAACCGTCGCGGCACCGGCAGCGTCTCGCGCAGCAGGGCCCGCGTGGCCTGCTGCAGGATGTCGTCGCGCAGGCCGTCATCGTCGCGGCCGCGCAGCAGGCGGAGCACGTCGACACACAGGCGCACCGCCTGCAGGTGGCTCGGCTGCTCGAGGGTCACGAGGTCGAGCAGCGAGCCGCTCTCCGGCACCACCTGGGCCGCGACCTTCAGCGGCACCGGCGCGCCGAGGAACAGCGCCGTCGACACGGTCTCGATGACGTCGTCACGACGCAGGGTCGCCTTGACCTCGGCGAGCCGGCCCCAGCGCTCGGGCGCCTCGATGTCCTCGGCGAGCACCGCCCGCTGGAGGTCCTGCTCTTCGGCGATCAGCGCCGCGGTGTCGGGCTGGACCTCGGCGGCCGTCGCTGTCGTCGTCGTCGTTGTCGAGGACGGCGGTCGGCGCGGCGGTGTCGGTCGGCCCGCTGGCGTCGGTGTCGTGCGCCCCCGCGGGGTGCGTTCGGGCGTCGGGCGTGCGCCGCGAGCGAGCTGCACGCCGGGGAAGTGCAGCACCGTGTCCTCGAAGAGGCGGTCGTAGACGACGCGGCGCTCCGTCAGCACGAACGTCGTCAGTGACGACAGCGGCGCCGCCTCGAGGGCCGCGAGGCTCGTCACCCGCAGGCCGTCGCCGTCCTCGTCGACGAGGACGGCGGCGGCGGCGCGACCTTCGTCGTCGGGCAGCAGGCCGAGCAGGCCGCGCAGGGCCCGCTCGCGCAGCGTGGGCACGAGGCGCCGCCCGGCCGGCAGGTAGAGGCCCTCGACGCCGGGCATGCGGACGAAGCCGGGCGACGACAGCAGGCTCTGCAGGCGGGCCCCGAGGCGGGGCGCGCCGGGGCGTACCAACTCGCGAACGACGAAGCGGGCGCGGCCGCTGTGGTCGGCGAGGCGACCGAGCACGACACGATCGAGTTCGTCCGGCGGGGCCCCGTCGACGAAGGCCTGCAGCCGGGCGAGCTGGTCGCCGTCGACGACGAAGAGCTCGGGCTCCTCGCCCTGGTCGCTGGCGGCCGCGAGCCGGAGCTGGACGGTGAACCCCGTGTCGGCGGGGACGACGGAGGCCGTCTGCGCCGGCGGAAGCTCGGGGCGGATCGCGTCGAGGATCGGGGCCTCGCTCCATGCGGCCGTCAGGCGGCGCAGCGTGCCGTCGCCCGCGAGCAGCCCCACCTGCCCGGCCCGTTGGAGCGCCGCCGCGAGCTGTCCGGCCAGCGGATGCGTGTGGCCGGCGGCGACGTAGAGAGGCGCCGGCGTCGCCTTCGCCGCCGACGTCGCGAGGAAGGCCGTGACGCCGGGCTCGCAGCCGTCGACGACGCGTGCGAGGAGCCACCAGGGCGGGGCCCCGACGCGCACCAGCGTGGCCCGGGCGCCGTCGTCGACGACGCTGACGAGGGCGTCGTCGCGGCCCAGCAGGGCGAGCTGCTCGCACAGGCGCGTCGCGGCGATGCGGTCGGCAGCCACGAAGATGACGTCGTCGTCGACGGCGCGCAGCACGCGGGGCCGCAGCGGCAGCGCCGGCAGCAGCCCGTCGGCGACGCGGGCCGCGCGCACGGCTGCGTCGGGCACCTCGACGAGTTCATGGCCGCCCACGCGCAGGGCGTGGGCGACGGCGCTGTCGATGACGTCGCCACAGAGCACGGGGCCGCGCGCGTCGTCGACGACGCGATAGCGCGCCTGCAGGGCGCCGGGCGCCGCGCCGGCGAGTGCGGCGAGGGCCACGGCGTCGCTGTCGTCGCCGCGCAGGCGCAGACCGACCGGCATCGCTCAGCCCTTCTCGGGGACGGTCTGGCGGACGGGGGCCGGCGACACCGGCGCGGGCTCGGCAACCGCCCCCTTCTCGATGCGCTCGATGACGACGTCGGTGTCGGCGTCGAGCTTCTGGCCGATGAGCTGCTCGACGAGGCGGCGGTGGTCGCCCTCGTGCTCGTGGGACAGCACGTCGGAGTCGCTCTCGAGGTGGATCACGAGCTCCTTCTTGCCGGTGGTGCGGTTGTGGCGGAAGCGGATGGTGATCTCAGCCATGGCTCACTCCAGTCGTCCGCCCCAGTCCGGCGAGGGCCGCGGCGTCGAGGACCTTCTTCTCCAGCAGCAGCGCCACCAGCGTCTCGTGCAGGCCGCGGTGCTCCTCGAGCAGCCGGCGGGCCCGCTGCTGCTCCTGCTGCAGCAGGTCGTCGACAGCGGCGTCGAGGCGGGCACGGCGCTGCTCCGACAGCTGCTCGGAGACCTTCTCGTCGTCGAGGACGACGCGGGGGCCATGGGCCTCGTCCATGCCGTGGCCGCCCACCATCGCCCGCGCCAGCGCTGTCGCGTGCTGCAGGTCGCTGTAGGCGCCGATCGAGACATCGCCGAGGATCAGGCGCTCGGCCTCCATGCCGCCGAGGCCCACACACAGCTCGGCCCGCAGCTCCGACGCCGTCGTCGCGTAGGGGCGGGCGCGGGCCGCGCGCAGCACGTAGCCGAGCGCACCCTCGCGGTCCTGGGCGATGGCGACCTTCTCGGGGCGACGCGCACCCGGCAGCACCATCGCGAGGATGGCGTGGCCGGCCTCGTGCACGGCAATCACGTGCTCCTCGTGTGACGACAGCTGCACGGCCCTCCGCTGGCGACGCTGCAGGGCCTTGTCGATGTCGTCGGTGCTGAAGGTGTCCTGGCCGGTGCGCAGGCGCTGCCGCTTCAGGGCCCGGAAGGCCGCGGCGAGGTGGTCGCCGGCGAAGGGCAGGCCGTGGCTCGGGTCGGCGTAGCCCTCGGTGCTCTTGACGACGTAGTCGATGAGCTCGTCGCCGAGGCCGAGGCCATGGCGCTCGTTGTAGAGGCGGGCAATCGCACGCCGGTCGTCGGCGCCGGGCCCCGGCACCTCGATGAGGAACTCGAAGCGGCCGGGTCGCAGCAGCGCCGGGTCGACGCTCTCGAGGAGGTTGGTGGTGCCGACGACGAAGACCAGCTCGTTCTTGCGGAAGCCGTCCATCTCGGTGAGCAGCTGGTTCACCATCGAGTGCTCGACGCCGGAGCCATGGTAGGTGCCGCGCGCGTGGGCGAAGGCGTCGATCTCGTCGAACACGATGACGGCGGGAGCGGCCTGGCGGGCACGACGGAAGATCCGACGCAGGTTCTCTTCGCTCTCGCCGACCCACTTGCTCTTGAGCTCGGGCCCCGAGACGACGATCACCGTCGCCTGCATCGCCGTCGCGATGGCCTTGGCGAAGTACGTCTTGCCGGTGCCGGGGGGCCCGTAGAAGATCACGCCGCGCGGCAGCAGCTCCTCGATGGCGGCGACGTCGGCGGCGGCGGTGACGGCGTCGCGGCGACGCACGAGCTCGATGAGCTCCTCGCGGATCTTGTCCTTCACCTCGTCGTAGCCGCCGATGTCGCGCGCGAGGTCGACGTCGGGGAGTTCCACGTCGTCGCCGGCGGTGTGCTTGCGCAGCTCGGCGTAGACGGCGCTGTTCTCGCGGCCCGGCAGGGCCTCGCTCCGACGCGCGAGCTCGCCAAACAGTCGACGACAGCGCACCGGGTTGAGGCCCGAGCAGAACGTGTAGAGGCGGAAGGGGTCGAAGAACGACGACGACAGCGCCCGCGCCTCCCGCTGGGTGATGAGGCGGGGCAGCGCCTCGCGGGGGATGCCCGTGATCTCGCGGCGCGCCGAGAACACGCCCATGAGCACCTTCGGCACATCGAAGCTCGGGTCGCGAAACGCAAGCAGGCAGACCTCGGGGTTCTCGTACAGCAGCGGGATGGCCTCGCGCGCCTCGAGCGTGAGGCCCGTGTGGGTCGTCACCAGCACGTCGAGGTGGGGCATGACGACGACGCTGCGCTCGGTGGCGCCGCGCACGGCGTGGCCGAGCTGGTTGATCATGCGCCCCAGCTGACCGGCAGGCGGGTCGTCTGGACCACCACGGCCGTCGACAATCACCATTTTGGGCGCTGGCACACCCGAGGCGCCGAGGCGCTTGAGCCGCCCGCGCAGGGCCACGAGCAGGTGCAGCGTCAACTCCTTGTCGCACTCGACGAGGACGCTCTGACCGCGCAGCAGCCGCTCCTCGATGAAGGCGAGGTCGTCGGCGCAGGCCGCCGCCACGGCGTCCTCGACGCCGAGCTCGATGGGGAGCGCGCTGATGGGAATGGTGCGGGTCTGCACGGGCGGTCCTCGCGGCGGTGGGGTGACGACGACGACTACTCGCGCATGTCGACCTGGATCGTCGTCGTCTTCTGGGCCTCGACCTCGACGACCTGGAACTTCACGATGCCCTGGTGCTCGAGGCGCACACGGTGGCGGCCGGCCGGCAGGGGCAGGGCCGGCAGCGGCGTGGTGCCGATGCCGAGGTTGTCGATGGCGATCTTCGCCCACGGGCGCGCCTGCACGACGAGGAAGCCCTCGCCGACGGCCCCCGGCGCGCGCAGGCGCGGCGGTCGACGACGACGGGAACGCTCCACGCCGCCATCGACCGGATCGTCGTGGGGCTCCTCGACGTCGCCAGCAGGCAGCTCCGTGCCGGCGTCGCTGTCGGCGCCGGGCGGCAGTCCTTCGGCGCTGCCAGCGTCGACGATGCCGACGGCCGGCGCGAGCCCGCCGTCAGCGGTCGTGCCGGCGTCGGCCACGGCGGCGACGGCGCCGGCGTCGACCACGGCGGCGACGGCGACGATGCCGGCGTCGACCACCGCCGGGGCGATGCCCGCGTCGACGACGGCCGCGACGACGGGCGTGGCACGACGGGGCCACAGGTCGAGCCCCCAGGCCACACCGGCGAGGACGACGACGGCGAGGAGCGCTCCGGTGAGGGTCGCGGCGATGGGCCACAGGCGGGAGCGCAGCGGCGTCGACGGCACCGGCCGCGGCGACGGCGTCGTGATGCTGGCGGGCGACGACGGCGACGGCGGCGACGAGGACGTCGACGAGAGGCGCTGCTGGGGGCGCGTGTCGAGCTCGGCCAGCTCGGACAGACCGAGGTCGACGGTGTCGCGCATCGCGGGCGGCGCAGTGTCCTTCCACGACGGGCGCGGCGCCGGGCGGGTGGCGGAGGCGGGGTCGGTGACCGGAGGCGGTGGCAGCGGCGGCGTCTGGGCCGGCGGCAGCGACGGCGGCGACGGCGGCGACGGCGGCGACGACGACGGGCCCGTGGTGACGAGGCCGGCGACGACGGCGGGCGGCGGCGGTGGCAGGGCGGCGGCGGGCGGCAGCGGCAGCAGCGAGATGGGCGGCGCGGCCCGCTGCTGCGTGGGGCCGTCGGCCGTCAGCGGCATCCCCCGCACCTGGGTCGCCGGCGGGATCGTCGACGGCACGTCGGCGGGATCGACCTGCAGCTGCGTGTCGGCCTCGCCCTGATCGTCGAGGGCGACGACGGTGCGCCCGCGCGGCGCCCCGACGGGCACCGCCGGCACGACGGCGGGGGCCGCGGGCATCGGCGCGGACGTCCCGGTCGGGCGCCACCGCGTCGACGGCACGGCGGCGACGACGGGGACGACCTCGAAGCCCGGCGTGGCCACGTCGTGCAGCGAGGCGACGAGTTCGGCGACATCGACGTGGGTGCCGGGCGTGCTGAGGAGCCACATCGACAGCGCGTCGTGCAGGGCGGACGCCGACGAGATGCGCGCCGAGGCCTCCTTCTGCAGGCACGACAGCACGATGTCCTCGAGCATCGGCGGCACGTGGGGGTTGAGGCTGCGCAGCGACGGGGACGGATCGTCGAGGATCGCCTTCATCGTGAAGATGTCGCTCGGCCCGTCGAAGGGACGCCGGCCGGCGAGCAGCCAGTAGAGCACGACGCCGATGGCGAAGAGGTCGGTGCGCGCGTCGACGCGCAGCCCCTTCAGCTGCTCCGGCGACATGTAGGGCACCTTGCCCTTGAGCTCGCCGGCCATCGTGAGGTTCGCCTGGTCCTCGCGCTTGGCGATGCCGAAGTCGAGGAGCTTCGCCGTGCCGTTGTCGCAGACGAAGATGTTGTCGGGGGAGATGTCGCGGTGGACGAGGTTGGCCGGCTGGCCCCGATCGTCCTTCATGCGATGGGCGTGATCGAGACCCAGGCAGGCGTCGGCGACGACGCGGACGACGGTCTCGATGGGCAGGGGCTGCTTGAGCTCCCACGCGCGCAGGGCGAGGTCCTTGAGGGTGACGCCCTCGAGGTACTCCATGACGATGAAGTGCTCGCCGGGCTCGCCCTCGCGCTTGCTCGGCTGCACGCCGAGTTCGAAGACCTGCACGATGTTGCGATGCTCAAGGCGTGCGAGCAGGCGGGCCTCGCGCACGAACATCTCGACGGTGCGGTTGGCGCCGCTGCCCTCCTTCTCCTGCTGACGCAGCGCGGCCTTGATGAGGCCCGGGCGGATGCGCTTGACGACGACCTTCTTCGAGAAACCGCTGGGGCCGTCGGCGGTGGCGAGCCAGATCTCGGCCATGCCGCCCTGCGCGATGATCCGATCGAGCGTGTAGCGCCCGAGCTTCTTCGCCGCCGCCTGGCCCGGACGACGCGTCGCCTGATCGTACGGCACCACCTCCGTGCGGTCGCCAATGCCGTTGTCGTCGTCGCCAGTCACGGCGGCAGCATGGCACACCGCCACCGCGCCCCGTCAACGCCGCCGCGCCCGTCGACGAGGGCAATGTAGGCCAATGTAGGCTCCGTCGTCAGCGGGCGCCGAGCGTCACCGTGACCCGGAACTCGCGACCGTCGCGGCGGACGACGACGGCGACCTGATCCCCCGGCGCCTTCTTCTTCAGCGCCTCGCTGTAGGTCTTGAGGTCAAGGACGTCGACGCCGTCGAAGCGCACCAGGATGTCGCCCTTCACGAGACCGGCCGTCGCCGCGGGGCTGCCGGGCACGACGTCTTCGAAGCGCACGCCGGGCCCCGCGAAGGTCATGTCGGGGACCGAGCCGAGCGCCGCGCGGCGCTCGCCGCCCTGCCCGGCCGTCGACGACGACGCCCCCTTCGCCGACAGCGGCTCCTTGCGGTCGCGCAGGTAGCCGACGATCTCGCGGGCGACGACGGCGGCCGCCACGAGCGACGACGCTTCGACCTTGTCGGCGGTGTCGGAGGGCTTGTGGTAGTCGGGGTTCGGCCCCGAAAAGAGCTGGATCGCGGGCACGCCGACGTCGAGGAACGACTGCTGATCCGACGCACCGCCACCCTGGGGCGCGAGCGCCGCCTGCACGCCCGTCGTGAAGCCCACGCCGCGCACGATGTGGACCCACTCGCTGGCGCTGTCGCCGTCGAGCACCAGCAGCGGCCGCCCGGCGAGGCGACCGACGGTGTCGAGATTCACCATCGCCATCATCGTCGACGGCGCCCCCTGGCTCTGCACGTAGAAGCGCGATCCCTTGCGCCCGTACTCCTCGCCCTCGAAGAAGACGACGTCGACGTCGCGCAGCCCCGGCGCCTTCGCCAGCTGCGCCGCCACCTCGAGCAACACCGCCACGCCCGAGGCGTTGTCGTCGGCGCCGGCGAAGTGCATGCCCTTCTCGGTGGCGAAGTGGTCGAGGTGGGCGCCGACGACGACCTTCGGCAACGACGAGTCCGTGCCAGGGATGCGGGCCACGAGGTTGCAGGTGCCGGGATCGCTCTTCTGGCAGAGCTCGCTCACGTTCGGCACGCCGGCGCCCTTGAGCGCCGCCCGCACATAGACGCGGGCAGCAACGAGGTCCTTGCCCGAACGGCCGCCAGGGAAGCGGGCCTTGTCGGCGAGGATGGCGACGGTGCCCTTCATGGCCTCGCCGTCGAAGGGCGGCGGCAGCTGCGCCAGCGCCGGTGGCGCCTTCAGCGACGACGACGGCCCGTCGCGCAGCACCCGCGACAACGGCGACGTCGTCGACGTCCACTGCAGCTTCAGCGTGTTGTCGGCGGCCTCGCCGGAGAAGCCCACGGCGCCGTACTTGCCGTAGTGCGGCAGCTTTCGCGTCAGCTTGCCGATCATGTCGGCCGACGGCGCCCCGACAAAGGTCATCGCCAGCGCGCGGTTGCGCGGGTGCTCGACGACGACGGCGATGGCGGTCTTCTCGGCGCCGACCCGCTCCTTGTCGTAGGCCGCCTTGCGGTCCTTCGCCTGCATCACGCGCTCCCACGCCCCCGGCTGGAAGAGCCCGCGGTCGTCGAAGCGCAGGCCGTACGCCCGCGAGAACACGAAGGCGCCGCCCCGCAGGTACGACGCCGATCCGAGCACCCACACCGCGGCGTCGTCGGGCAGCGTCCCCACGGCCTTGTCGTCGACGATCGTGCAGCGCGCCGGATCCGGACAGAGGGCCTTCGCAAACGCCGTCCAGGCCTCGCGCTCGGCGCTGCCGGCGAGCGTCGGCGTCACCAACAGCATCTTCTTCGCCCCCAGTGCCCGCGACAGCGACGGCGGCACCTCATCGGGCGACAGCCGACGGAACACATCGAAGTACGGATCGACGTCGACGCGCGAGAGCGGCGCCGAGAGCGGCACCGTCGTCGACGCCTCCTTCGGCGTACCCTCACCGGCCTTGAACGTGACCTCGGTCGAGACCGTGCGGCCATCGACGAGCGTGAGCACCACCGGCACCGTCATCGGCCACGGCGCGCCGTCGTGGGTCTGCTGCAGCGTCACCCGCGCACTGCGCTTGTTCTGGTCGCCCGACACCGACTCGAGCACGGCGGCGAGGTGCAGCGTCGGGATGCCCGTGCGCGTCGTCCACGCCTGCATGAACGGGCGAAGGTCACGGCCGACGACGTCGGAGAAGGCGCCGGCGACATCGTCGAAGGAAGCCCGCTGGAAGCGCTTCGTCTGCCACAGCCGCTGCAGGCCCCGCTTGAACGCGTCGTCGCCGATGTGCCGACGCAGCATGTGAAAGACCATCAGCGTCTTGCCGTAGCCGACGGCCTCGCTGCCCGCCGAGAAGCGACCGCGGAAGTCCTGCAGCGGGAAGTCCTGGGCGGCGTCGACGTCGACGAAGTCGAGGTAGCGCTGGATGCTCGTGCGGCGATGGTCGGCGCCGCGGCCCTGCCGCTCGTCGGTGAGGTGGTCGGCGAGGTAGGCCGTGAGCCCCTCCGTCCAGTTGCCGCCGTCGGGGAAGACGCCATTGCCCCACCAGTTGTGCAGCAGCTCGTGGGGCCAGCTCGTGTGCAGGATGAAGGGGAAGCGCACCACCTGCGGGCCCAGCAGCGTGAACGACGGCATGCCGTAGCCCGTCTCCCAGAAGTTCTCGACGAGGACGAACTCGCGATAGGGGTAGGCGCCGATGAGGTCGCGATAGAGGGCGAGGTACTGACCGGTGACCTCGAGGTACCGGTCGGCGACGGCGTCGGCGTCGGCGGGCTTCACCCCGCCCTCGGCCCGCAGCCAGATCTTCACGTCGACGCCCTGGCTCTTCCTGGCCTTCTCCCACAGCGGCCCGGCGACGACGTGCAGCCCCTCGACGGGGGTGTCCTGGACGAAGCGGCCCTCGTCGTCGGGCTGGCCTTCGCTTTTGTGGCGCCAGCCGGCAGGCAGACCCTTGACCTGGAGGCGGCCCGTCACGAGCAGGGGTGCGCCCCGCTCCTCGTCGAGGACGACCGGCAGGAAGCGACTCTGGGGCGAGAGGTAGACGCCGCGGGCCTCGATGGTGCCGATGGTCTCCTGGAAGCTGCGCTGGTGCTCCGTCGCCGCCTGCACCGGCGGATGCACGATGCGCCCCTTCGCCTGCACGCGGATGGGGGCGCCCTCGACGTCGCGGCGCAATGCCAGGGTCTCGACGTCGCCGTCGACGCTGCGGGCCGTGATCTGCGCGCCCGTCACCGTCGGCGCGAGCCCGGCGTGCAGCTCGATGGTGACGGCCAGGCCCGGAGTCGGGATCGTCAGCGTGTCGTCGATGGCGACGACGCCGGCAGCGACGTCGACGGTGACTGTGGCGTCGTGGGCGACGGGGGGGATGTCGGCCGCGACAGCGGCGACCACGAGGAGGACCGGGGCAAGCATGGCCCAACGCTATAGCAGCGGGCGCCCGGCGATCAGCCCGGCACGGCCACCGGGGTCACCTCGCGGCGACGGAGCACTCGCCCGAGACGGGTCGACCCGAGGGCAGCGACGGGCTGCCCCGCCTCGACGGCGACGGCACCGCCGATGAGCACGAGAGGCACGGCGGCGTCGTTGCGCCGCACGAGGCGCTCGAAGCCACCAAGCGCCGGCATCGGGGCGAGCACTGCCTCCTCGAGGCGATCGTCGAGGCCGGCCGGGTCGATGACGACGACGTCGGCGCGACCGCCCTCCCGCAGCACGCCGGCGTCGAGGCCGAGCCAGTCGGCGATCTCCCCCGAGCAGCGCCACACCGCCTGCTCGATGGTGAGGTGCTGCATCCGCCGGGCATGGCGCAGGAGCCGCAGCGGGAAGTTGTAGTGGGCCATGCTGCGCAGGTGGGCGCCGGCGTCGGAGAAGCCCATCAGCACGTCGGGGTGGCGCGTGATCTCGGCGATGCTCTCCTCGCGGCCGTTGCCCATCACCGTGTACCAACGCAGCGCCGCGCCGTACTCGCCCACCAGATCGAGGAACACGTCGACCTCGTCGACACCACGTTCGGCGGCGAGTTCGCGGAAGGTGCGGCCGCTGAGCCGGGCGTCGGGGCACGACTCGACCCGCGCGAGACCCAGGTCACGATGGAAGGCGCGCGGCGAGAACACCGAGCGCCACTCCTTCTTGAAGCGGGCCCGATAGCCCGGGTCCTTGAGCAGACGGGCGCGCTCGACCGGATCCTCGACGTGCAACGCGGCGGCGCCGGCACCGAACTCCTCGAACACAACGACCTCGAGGCCGTCGGCCCACAGGTCGAAGACCTCCGGCAGGGCCTGCCAGCGGAAGTCGGCGCCGAGGACGCGATTGAACACGCGGGAGACAGCGCCGATCACGCGATGGATCCCGGGGCTCGCCACGATGTCCATCATCGACACGACCGTCGTCTTCAACGGACGACGCCACAGCCCCATGCTCTCGAGCAGGAACAGGATGACGTTCCACTTCGTCGACACGTCGGGGACGCCCTGCAGCACGGCGCCACGGCGACGCAGCAGGTCGGCGAGGAAGCGCACCTCCGACCAGCGCGCAAACGTCGACGGCAGCGGCCGGCTGCGCCAGTCGCGCGTGCCGCCGAGCTTGTCCCACGGCAGCGTCTGCACCGAGAGGCCGAGGTAGCCGGCGTCGAGGGCGTCTTCGACGATGGCCCGCTCGGCCTCGAGCTCGGCGGCGGTGGGCTGCACCCCCTTCGTGGCGCTGCGCTCGAGGCCCATGACCGCGGCGCGGACGGCGGAGTGGCCGACGAAGCTCGCGACGTTGGGCCCGAGCGGCAGCCTCTCGAGGTGGATGAGGTAGTCGCGGTGACCGTCCCACGACTTCTTCTCGTGGATCATGGGCCGCACGATGGCGTCGGGCAGCCCCTCGACGCGGCAGAACATGTCGGCGAGGTCGTCGGGCTTCCCCACCGCCATCGACAGGCTGCAGCTGCCCAGCACGACCGTCGTCACACCGTGGCGCACGCTCTCGGGCAGGCCGGCGCCGACCTCGACCTCGGCGTCATAGTGCGTGTGCAGGTCGATGAAGCCCGGCGTCACCCAGCGGCCGCTGCAGTCGACGACGCGACGCGCCCGCGCAGCGAGGCCCGGCCCGATGGCCGTGATGGTGTCGCCGACGATGCCGACGTCGGCGACGCGGGCGGGGGCGCCGGTGCCGTCGTAGACGGTCCCTCCGGCGAGGACGAGGTCGAACGTCGCAGCGGTCCCATCAGCCATGGCGAAACCCTCCACGCACAGACGTAGGCGATCGGGCTCCCCCGCGCGCGCATCGGCGCGCCAGGCGGTGGCAGGCGCGCGCCACGTCCCTCACGCCCCTGCCCCGCGGGCCCGCGCCCGCAACGCCGACGGCGACAGGCCAAACGCCCGTCGCGTCGCCTGGCCGAGGTGCTGGAGCGACGAAAACCCGACGTCGAGGGCAATCGTCGTCAGCGGTACATCGCTGCCCTCGATGCGCGCCCGGGCCTCCTGCAGTCGACCCTCGGCGACGACCTTGGAGAACGATGTTCCCGCCGCCTGCAGACGACGCTGCAGCGTCCGCGTCGACACCAGCAGGATGCGGGCCGCCTCGTCGAGTTCGAGCAGCGGTCGCTCCCGACACAGGGCCCGCAGGCGCGCGTGCAGCAGCTCGTCGTCGGCGGTGGCGTCGAGGAAGGCCCGCAGCGACCGCAGCGCGTCGACGTCCTCACCGAGGGCCGCGAGCGCCGCATCGACGCTGTCGACGACGTGGACCGGATAGGGCGGCGGCAGCACCTGGAAGAAGCCGGCGACGACGGCCCCCTCAAGACCGGGGGGGCGCACGATGGCGAGGGACTGCACCTGCGCACCGAGGCGGGCGTGGTGGGTCTCGACGTAGCGCGACAACACCGCAAACGAGCGTGGCTCGACGGCGGCGAGGTGCCGGGCGTCGATGAGGGAGCGGTGTGGTGCGACGTCGGCGTCGAGCTCGAGCCGCAGCGCCTCGACGAGCGCGACAGCGGCGTCGGCCCCGACGACGCCGGCGATGCTGAAGCCCCACAGCCCCGGCGCGTGAGCGGCGACACCGGCGCGGGCGCAGAAGACGCGCCAGCCGTCACCGCGCCAGGCACGGCCTGCCGGGGCCGCGCGATAGGCCTCGAAGCTCGGCGCCTCTTCCATGGCTGAATCCTACTGCGATCGGCCTGCTGGCCCGACCCGGCCGATGAATCGAACCCCGCAGGCGGCCGTCCATCCGACATGCAGCACGCCACCACGCTCCTCGCGGCCGTCGCCTTCGTCGGCGTCGGCCTCACCTCCACCCAGGCCAGCGCGCACAGCGACGTCGGCGTCGTCATCGCCCCCGGCACCTTCACCCTCACGGTGGGCGCGCCGCCGCCCGTCGTCTACGCACCGCCGCCGGCCACCGTCGTCTATGCGCCGCCGCCGCCCGTCGTGTATGCGCCCGCCCCGACGACCGTCGTCTACGCGCCGCCCCCGCCGAGCACCGTCGTGTACCGCCCGGTCTCGCACCGCCCCGTCGTCGTCTACGAGCCCGCCTGCAGCCACCCGTCGCACGGGCGCGACTGGCGCGGCCCGCCGGGGCACAAGCACAAGCACCACGGCCGCGGCCATCGCCGCTGAGCCACCGTCGTCGACGACGCCAACGACGCCACGCTGGCAGGCTATGGCTGCCAGGCGTGCGCATGGACGGTGACACGTCGCGTGGCTGTTCCCTCGACGGCGACCGGCACCGGCACCTCGTGGACCGCCAGCGGTCGCAGCCCCTGATCGCTGAAGAACGGACGCCCGCTGTCGGCGACGACGACGTCGACACCACGGGCCCGACACCGCGCCAGCAGCCGCGACAGCGCCGCGCCGAGGTCGCGGTTGTAGACGACATCGGCGGCAATCACGACGTCGACGTCGACGAGGGCGCGCTCGACCGCGGCGTCGTCGAGTATGTCGAGGGCGGCGACGGCGACAGCGACGTCGTGGGCCCGCGCGAGCAGCCGGGTCACCTGCAGCGCCAGGCTGTCGACGTCGGTGGCGATGACGATCGCGCCCGACCTCGCGGCGGCCACGCTCGCGAGCCCCGAGCCGCAGCCCACCTCGAGGACGCGTCGCCCGGCGACGTCGACGATGCCGTCGTGCAGCGCGCGGGCGACGGCCTGTGCGCCCGGCCATGGCACCGCGAAGAAGGGAGCCTCCAGGCGACGACCGCAGGCGGCCTCGAGGGCCTCCCACAGGGGGAGCTCGTCGTCGGCGCGATAGGCCCGCAGCGTCGGCACGAGGGGCACGGGGGTGAGGGGCGCGTGGCGCTCCAACAGGGCACGCAGGCGATCGTCGTCAAGTGCGCTCACGGCTCGGCGGGACCGGTCACGACGACATAGTGGCGCGGCGTCGACCCGCCCCGCACGACGCCGACCGACGTGAGGGCGGCGCCGGCCCGCCCCTCGTCGACGTCCCAGGTCGTGCTCCCCGGCGGCAGGGCGAAGGTCCCGTCGCCGCTGACCGACAGTCGGTGCACGGCGCGGTCGTCGTCGCCGCACGCCGCCTGGAGCAGCACGCCGGCGACGCCGGGGCCCGCCAGCGGCGAGGTGACCTCGACCAGAGCGCCGCGACGGCGGCCCACCTGCACCCGCGGGATGCCGTGGCCGGCCAGCGCCCCTGGCTTCTCGACGACGACGTCGACGGCGAACACCAGCGGCTGGCCATGCAGCACGGCGCGGGCGACGGCGACGGCGACGGACTCGATGAGGCGGAAGCGCCCGAACTGCAGGATGAAGGTGAGCTCACCCGCGAGACGGGCGTAGTCGACGGTGGCCGCCAACCGCGCCGTCGCGGCCGCCTCGCCCACGTCGAGGTGCATGCGCACGCCGAGGACGAGGTCCTGGGGCGCGCGGCGCTCCTCGGGGTTCACGCCGATCACGCACGGCACCCGCAGGGCAGCGAGTTCGACGACGTCGACGGCGCTGATGGCGCTCACCGCTGGTAGTTCTCGAAGGCGAGGGCGACGGGGAGGTCCTTGCTGCGCAGCAGGGCCTGGACCGCCTGCAGGTCGTCGATCTGCTTGCTCTCGACGCGAACCTTGGTGTCGCCGTTCTTCTTGTCGTTCTGGATCGACGCCGTCACCTTGAGCTGCTTGTTCTCCTTGAGGATGGCGACGATCTTCTTGGCGTTTTCGGTGTCGAGGCTCTTCTTCAAGAGCACGCTCATGGTGAAGCGGGCGCCCGAGGCCACCGGATCCTTGCGCTCGAGAAACTTCACCGAGATCTTGCGCTTGATGAACTTGTCCTCGAGGACATCGGCGACGGCCTTCACCTTCTCTTCGGTGTTGGCGGTGAGCTTGTAGCCGCCCTCGACCTCGTCGAGGGTCGCGTCGGTGCCCTTGAAGTCGAAGCGCGTCTTGATCTCCTTCTGGGCCTGATCGATCGCGTTGGTGACTTCGTGCAGGTCGGGCTTGGAGACGATGTCCATCGAGGCCATGGGTTCCTCCGTCGGCGGGGGCGGGTGGGGCGTCGTCGACGACGACACTGTGCGCGGCACGGCTGGTTCAGGGCCGGGGCCGATGAACGTCGTCGGGGGCGAACGGCGTTGAACTTGCGTGCCGGGCGCCGGGTTTCAAGGCCCGACGGGCACACGGACGTCGACGGGGGCGGCGTCACCGACCACACCCTTCATGAAGTCGCCGAGGCTCGTGCCGTCGACGACGACGCTGCCGAGGTCGGGCTCGTAGACGAAGACGTGCTGGTCGACGTCGATCTCGAAGACATCGACGTTGTCGCGGGAGGCGAAGTCGTCGAAGAAGGCGCTGACGGCGTCGGCCCAGGTCTGGCGCGCCACCGGCGTGAAGCCCGCCGCGTAGAACTGGCGCAGGGTCGTGTCGCCGAGGGACTGGATGAGGCCGAAGCGCACCTGCGGGAGCGCGTCGAGACGGGCCTGGAACCGGTCGAGGGCGGTGACGCAGTCGGGGCCGCAGTCGTCGGGCTGCCAGGCGCTGTTCTGGGCGGTGACGACGGCCTCGGCGCCGGCAAATGGCGGCAGCGGGATCGCGGAATCCATGAGTGCTGTGAGACCCACGCCGTCGGGCAGCAGGGTCGCGAGCTTCTCGACGTTCATGCCGACGCCGTAGCCGCCTGCGGACGTGCCGGCGAGGACGACCTCGCGGGCGTCGGGAAACGTCGCGAGGATGCGTGGGAGCATGACGTCGAGGTTGTTGCCGCCGACGTGGGCGACGCCCCACGGCGTCTCGGGATTGGTACCGCCGTGGACGTCACCGGTGCAGTAGGGGACGTAGGCGAAGCTGTCGGCGACGAAGGGGCTGTCGGTCTCGGCGCGGTTGAAGATGCCCACCGACAGCGACGTGATCTGGGTGATGGTGCTCTGCGGGATGCCGCTGGACACGAACGAGGCGAAGCCGTTGCCGCAGGTGAACTGGTCCCAGCAGGCGCCGCCGCCCTCGAGGTAGATGACGAGGCGGTCGCTGCTGCCGCGGTTGGTGGCGACGCCGACCTCGCCGCCGTTGCCGCAGCGGGCGCCGTCGACGACGGTGTAGGTCCAGGCCCCATCGTCGACCGGCAGCGGCTCGGCCCCGGGCTCGCCCTCACCCTCGCCTTCGCCCTCGCCTTCGCCTTCGCCGCCGTCGACGGCCGGGTCGCAGGCCACGGTCGGGGCGAGCGCGAGCGAGAGGACGGCGGCAGCGAGGGAGGAGAGGTGGCGGATCGTCATCAGGGCCATTGGATGCCAGCGAGGCGCGGCTGGGAAGGGGCCGGCGCCAGATTCTGGGGGCCCCAAAAGCATCGGGCCCGGACTCCTTGCGGAGGCCGGGCCCGGCGCGGGCCACGAGGGCCGGGGCGTCAGCCCTCGGTGGTCTCGGGGGCCTCGGTGCCGCCGGCCTCGGTGCCGAAGACGTCGAGGTCGGTGCCCTTCTTGAGGGTCACGATGGCCTTCTTCCAGTTCGAGCGACGGCCAAACGACGTGCCCACGCGCTTGTTCTTGCCGCGCATGATCATGGTCGTGACGTCCTCGACCTTGACGTCGAAGAGCTTCTCGACCGCGGTCTTCACGTCGATCTTGTTCGCGGTCTTCTTGACCTCGAACACGACCTTGTTCGCCTCGGCCTTCAGGGCCGACGTCTTCTCGGTCACGATGGGGCGCACGATGACGCCGTAGGTCTGCTTGTTCAGCATGATGCAGTTCCTTTCAGTGGAGCCTCACGGCTCGACGTCACTCGGCGCCCAGGAGGCGCGCTTCGATGGTCTTCACCGCGGCCTCGGTCATGACGAGGTTCGGGTACTTGAGGAGGTCCAGCACGTTGAGGCCGTTGACGTGCAGGTACTGGGAGTCGGCGAGGTTGCGGGCCGCGCGCTGGAGACCCTCGTTGTCGCCGTCGACGATGAGCGTGTTGCCGTTCTTCATCGCCTTGATGGCGCCGGCCACGTGCTTCGTCTTCGCCTCCTTGAGGTCGAAGGACTTGACGATCTTGAGACCGCCTTCCTTGACCTTCAGGCTGAGGGCGACGGCGAGGGCCGCACGCTTCTTCGCCTTCGGGAGGGCGTAGTCGTAGCTGCGGGGCTTGGGAGCGAAGGCCACGCCACCGCCGATGTGGTGGTTGGTCTTGGTGTCGCCCTGACGCGCGCTACCGGTGTGCTTCTGGCCGTAGGGCTTCTTGGTCGTGCCGTTGACCTCGGAGCGGGTCTTGGCCGACTGCGTGCCCGAGCGGGCCTTCGCGCGCTGCCAGTTGACCACCTCGGTGAGGAGGTGACGGCGGATCGGCGCGGCGAAGACCGCGTCGTTGAGGTCGATGGAGCCGACCTTCTTGTTGCTGAGGTCGATGATGTCGTGGTTCGCCATGACGGATGTCCTGGAAGAAAGAGGTGAGGTTCAGGGAGACCGGACGCTCAGGTCTTGATCTCGACGTCGACGCCAGCCGACAGGTCGAGCTTCATGAGGGCGTCCAGCGTCTGCTGGGTGGGATCGAGGATGTCGAGGAGGCGCTTGTGCGTCCGGATCTCGAACTGCTCGCGGGACTTCTTGTCCACGAACGGACCGCGGAGGACCGTGAAGCGGTTGATCTTCGTCGGCAGCGGGATCGGGCCAGCGACCTTGGCGTTGGTGCGCTTGGCGGTCTCGACGATCTCCTGGGTGGACTGATCGAGGAGCTTGTGGTCGTAGGCCTTCAGACGGATGCGAATCTTGTTCTTCGTCGACATCGAGAACCTCTCGCTACTGGGCAGTGCGGCCGGTCGCGGTGTGCAGAAACCAGCGTGACAGGGAAGGGGGGAGGAAACAGACGGGGCGCGAACCCCCGAGACAACAAGACGGGGCGGTCAGGGACCGCCCCGTCTCATGCGGACATCTTCAGTCGAGGATCTCGACGACGACGCCGGAGCCGACCGTGCGACCACCCTCACGGATGGCGAAGCGGAGCTCCTTCTCCATGGCGACGGGCGTCATGAGCTCGACGACCATGGAGGTGTTGTCACCCGGCATCACCATCTCGGTGCCATCGGGCAGCGTGATCGTGCCGGTGACGTCGGTGGTGCGGAAGAAGAACTGCGGGCGGTAGTTCGAGAAGAACGGCTTGTGACGGCCGCCCTCGTCCTTGTTGAGGACGTAGACCTGCGCCTTGAACTTCTTGTGCGGCTTGACCGAACCGGGCTTCGCGAGGACCTGGCCGCGCTCGACCTCTTCCTTCTTCGTGCCGCGGAGGAGGCAGCCGACGTTCTCGCCCGCACGACCCTCGTCGAGCAGCTTGCGGAACATCTCGACGCCGGTGACGGTGGTCTTCATCGTGTCCTTGAACCCGATGATCTCGCACTCGTCGCCCACCTTCACGATGCCGCGCTCGACGCGACCGGTCACGACGGTGCCGCGGCCGGAGATCGAGAACACGTCCTCGATCGGCATGAGGAACGGCTTGTCGGTCGCACGCTCCGGGGTCGGGATGTAGCTGTCGACCGCGTCCATCAGCTTCATGATGGCCGGCACGCCCAGCTCGCCCTTGTCACCCTCGAGACCCTTGAGGGCCGAGCCGCGGATGACCGGGACGTCGTCGCCCGGGAACTGGTACTTCTTCAGCAGCTCGCGAACCTCGAGCTCGACGAGGTCGAGGAGCTCGGCGTCGTCGACCATGTCGCACTTGTTGAGGAAGACGACGATGTACGGCACGCCGACCTGGCGGGCGAGCAGGATGTGCTCACGCGTCTGGGGCATCGGGCCGTCGGCCGCGCTGACCACGAGGATCGCGCCGTCCATCTGGGCCGCGCCGGTGATCATGTTCTTGACGTAGTCGGCGTGCCCGGGGCAGTCGACGTGCGCGTAGTGACGGGCGTCCGTCTGGTACTCGAGGTGGGCGGTGTTGATCGTGATACCGCGCTCACGCTCTTCCGGCGCCTTGTCGATGGCGTCGTAGCCCATGAACTGGGCCTTGCCCTGCTCGGAGAGCACCTTGGTGATGGCCGCGGACAGCGTCGTCTTACCGTGGTCGATGTGACCAATGGTACCGACGTTCACGTGGGGCTTGTCGCGGCTGAACTTCTCCTTCGACATGACGATCTCCTCGAGGATTGAGAATGGGCGCTTGCTATAGACACGACCGGAGCGACCTGCGCAAGGGGCTCACTCCGGTTTTTCGGTGGCGACCCGCCGCCCCTCTTTGGGGAGCGACGACGGAGTCAGAATTCTGGCGGTCATGGACCCCGGGGCATGGCCCCGACGTCGCGGGAGGGCCCCATGTCCGGCGGCGCCGGCGTGGGGGAGGGTCTGGCGACAAACCCCCAGGAAGCACATCGGTGAGTCCCCATGCTCGACGAGCATGGGGGCTCATCGATCACTTACCGCCGGACTTGGCGATGATCTGCTCGGCGACGTTGTTCGGCACCTGCTCGTAGTGCGAGAACTCCATCGTGTAGCTGGCGCGGCCCTGGGTCTTCGACCGGATCGCGTTGGCGTAACCGAACATCTCGGCGAGCGGCACGTTGGCCGTGACGACCTTCATGCCGGCGCGGTCTTCCATGCCCTGGACCGAGCCACGGCGGGAGTTGAGGTCGCCGATCACGTCGCCCATCCAGTCCTCGGGCGTCACGACCTCGACCTTCATGAGGGGCTCGAGGATGACGGGACCGGCGCGCTTCGTGGCCTCCTGGAAGGCCTGCGACGAGCAGATCTCGAAGGTGCGGGCGTCGGAGTCGACCTCGTGGTAGGCGCCGTCGATGAGGCTGACCTTGACGTCGACGACCGGGTAGCCGGCGCGGATACCGCGGGTGAGCGCGCCCTCGAGGCCCTTCTGGACACCCGGGATGAACTCCTTCGGCACCGAGCCACCGACCGTGTCGTTGATGAACTCGAAGCCCTTGCCCGGCTCGTTCGGCTCGACCTTGATGATGACCTTGGCGTACTGGCCCTTGCCGCCCGTCTGCTTCTTGTAGGTGTTGTCCTCGGTGATCGGCTTCGTGATCGTCTCACGGTAGGCGACCTGCGGCTTGCCGACGTTGGTCTCGACGCCGTACTCGCGCTTGAGGCGGTCGACGATGATCTCGAGGTGGAGCTCGCCCATGCCCGCGATCGTGGTCTGGCCGGTCTCCTCGTCGGTCTTCAGGCGGAGCGACGGATCCTCGGCGGCGAGGCGGCCGAGACCCGTGCCCATCTTCTCCTGGTCGGACTTCGACTTCGGCTCGATGGCAAGGGTGACGACGGCCGGCGGCACCGTGAGGCGCTCGAGGACGACTGGGTTGTTCTCGTCGCAGAGCGTGTCGCCGGTGACGCAGTCCACGCCCATGGCGGCGCAGATGTTGCCCGCGTAGCACTCCTCGATCTCGTTGCGCTTGTCGGCGAACATCTGCACGAGGCGGCCGACGCGGATGCGCTTGCCGGTACGGGCGTTGAGAACGCTGTCGCCCTTCTTGAGCACGCCGGAGTAGACGCGGATGAACGTGAGCTGACCGAACTTGTCGTTCAGGAGCTTGAAGGCGAGGGTCGTGAGGGGCTCGCTGTCGTCCGCCTTGCGGATGATCTCCTTGTCCTCGTCCTTGAGGTCGCGGCCCTTCACCGACGGGATGTCGATCGGGGACGGCATGTAGTCGATGACGGAGTCGAGGAGGTACTGCACGCCCTTGTTCTTGAAGGACGAGCCGCAGAAGGTCGGAACCAGCTTGAGGGCGATGGTCGCCTTGCGCAGGCCGGCGACGAGCTCGGCCTCGCCGACCTCCTCACCACCGAGGAACTTCTCGGCGATGTTGTCGTCGACGTCGGCGAGCTGCTCGACGAGCTTCTCGCGCCAGGTCTTCGCCTGCTCGAGGTGTTCGGCGCCGATGTCGCTGAGCTGGTACTCGGCGCCCTTGTCCTCGTTCTTCCAGGTGATCTGCTTCATCCGGACGAGGTCGATGAGGCCGGTGAAGTCGGCCTCGGCGCCGATCGGCAGCGTCATCACGGCCGGCTTCGCCTTGAGGCGCTCGACGATCATGTCGACGCAGCGGAAGAAGTTCGCGCCGGTGCGGTCGAGCTTGTTGACGTAGCACATGCGCGGAACGCCGTAGCGGTCGGCCTGGCGCCACACGGTCTCGGACTGCGGCTCGACGCCGGCGACGCCGTCGAACACCACGCAGGCGCCGTCGAGGACGCGCAGCGAGCGCTCGACCTCGATGGTGAAGTCGACGTGTCCGGGGGTGTCGATGATGTTGATGCGGTACTCGGGGCTCTGGCTGAGGTCGAAGCCCTCCTGGCCCATACGGCGACGCCACGCGCAGGTCACGGCGGCCGACGTGATCGTGATGCCGCGCTCGCGCTCCTGCTCCATGTAGTCGGTGGTCGCGCCGCCGTCGTGGACCTCACCGATACGGTGGGTCATGCCCGTGTAGAAGAGGATGCGCTCCGTCGTCGTCGTCTTGCCGGCGTCGATGTGGGCGATGATGCCGATGTTACGCGTACGGTCGAGGGAAAAATCGCGGGCCATGACCTGCTCTCCGAGTTCTGCCAGACATGCTGGTGGCGGCTGCCGAGGCGCTCCGGGCGGCCCGGACCGATCACCAGCCGTCATGGTGACGCGGCGTGTAGACCTCACCCGATGCGACCCCGCAAGGGCCTTTCTGGGGGTGCGGCAGCGGAGGCCCCGGCGCCGCGTTCGTCCGTCACAGCGGATGCGCTCAGGGCTGGAGGCCGCCATCGTCGATGAGCCGACGCAGCTCGGCGAAGCCGCCGATGAAGGTGCCGGCGACGAAGACCTGCGGGAAGGTGGGGAAACCCGTCCACATCTTGATGGCGAGGCGACGACGGTAGCCCGTGATGTAGTTGCCGTGATCGATCCGGGTGAACGGGACGCCGGCGGCCCGCAGCGCCGCGTGGGCCTTGCCGACGAAGGGGTTCCACGCCATGCCGACGACGACGACGCGGTCGCGCGCGACGGCGGCCTTCACCTCGTCGACGAAGTCCTTGTGGAAGGCCGTGATCTGCTGCTGCGCGGCCGGGGCCGTGCGCTCGAATGGAAAGATGTCGCGGGTCATGGACGGCGTCGTGGCGACTCCGGGACCACCGCGCAAGGCGGGGCCGGAGTGCTGACCCTTCCGTCCGTCAGACCCGGCCGCCGACGTGGGCCGCGAGGCGCAGCAGATCGGAGAACACCCCGCCCGCCGTGACCTCGGGTCCGGCCCCGGGGCCCTGCACGACGAGGGGCTGCACGCTGTAGCGGGCAGTGCGGAAGGCGACGACGTTGTCGGTGCCGGCGAGGCGCGAGAACGGGTGGCTCATCGGCAACGTCCGCAGGGCGACGCGCGGCGGACCCTCCTCGGGGATCGTGCCGACATAGCGGAGCACCTCGCCGCGGGCCGTGGCCTCGCGCTGCAGGGCGGCCACCCGCTCGTCGGCGGGGCGCAGGGCCTCGAGGAGCGCCTCGAGGGGGAGGCCGAAGGGCACGCCGGGGGCGAGGTCGTCGACGACGACGTCTTCGAGGGCGACGTCGCGGCCGAGCTCGCGGGCGAGCACGACGAGCTTGCGCGCGAAGTCGAGCCCCGAGAGGTCCTCGCGGGGATCGGGCTCGGTGTAGCCGAGGCGACGCGCCTCGCGGACGAGGCCCGACAGCGTCGTCTCCGCCGTCAGCGTGTTGAACAGCCAGGAGAGTGTGCCCGACAGGATGCCCTCGACGGCGAGGACGCGGTCGCCGGTGTGCACGAGATCGCGCAGTGTCCCGACGACGGGCAGGCCGGCGCCGACGGTGGCCTCGGCGTAGAAGCGGGCCCCCGACTGGCGCTGGGCGGCGAGGATCGCGGCCCGCCGCGCCCGCGGTCCAGAGCCCGCCTTCTTGTTGGGCGTGACGACGTGGATGCCGCGGGCGAGCCACTCGGCGTAGCGGTCGGCGACGGCGTCGCTCGCGGTGCAGTCGACGATGACGGCGTGGGGCAGGTGCTCGGCCTGCACCCAGCGGGCGAAGGCCTCGAGATCGACGTCGGCGGTGGCGTCGCGCGGGAGCTCGAGTGACGTCGTACCGTCGCCGAGGGCCATCGCCGTCGACGAAGCAACGCCGCGTACGCGCAGGTCGACGCCGAAGTCGCGCTGCAGGGTCTCCTTCTGGGCGGCGAGCTGGGCGAGCAGGGCGCGACCGATGCCTCCGGTGCCGATGACGCCGACGGACAGGGTGGTGTCCGAGAGCGTGAAGGCCGCGTGGACGGCGCGCAGGGCGCGGGTGCTGTCGCGGGCGTCGATGACGGCGGTGATGTTGCGCTCGGAGCTGCCCTGGGCGACGGCACGCACGTTCACGCGGGCGCGGGCGAGGCCGGAGAAGAATCGGGCGGCGACGCCGGGGGCGCTCGCCATGGCGTCGCCGACGGCGGCGACGATGGCGCAGCCGGCCTGAATCGTGACGGCCTGGACATGCCCGAGGCGGCGCTCGGTGGCGAAGGCCTCCTCGACGGTGGCGCGGGCCAGCTCGCTGTGGTGCGCCTTGATCGCGATGCAGATCGAGTGCTCCGAGCTCGCCTGCGAGATCACCATGACGCTGACGCCGACACCGCGCAGGGCACCAAAGAGCCGCTCGGCGATGCCGGGGATGCCGACCATGCCGGTGCCCTCGAGGTTCAGCAGGGCAACGTCGTCGATGGTGGTGAATCCCTTCACCGGCGACGACGACGACGACGACGACGACGGCCCGATGCGGGTGCCGCGCACCTGCGGGCGGAACGTGTTCTTGATCCAGATCGGAATGCCGCGTTCGACGGCGGGCTGCATCGTGCGGGGGTGCACGACCTTCGCGCCGAAGTAGGCGAGTTCCATCGCCTCCTCGTAGCTCATCTCGTCGAGCAGGACGGCCTCGGGGACGCGGCGCGGGTCCGCTGACAGCACGCCATCGACGTCGGTCCAGATGACGACCTCGCGGGCGTCGAGGAGGGCGCCAAAGATGCTGGCCGAGAAATCGCTGCCGTTGCGCTTCAGCGTCGTCGGCGTGCCACCCGTCGTGCGGGCGACGTAGCCGGTGATGACGATGGGCACGCCGGCGGGGCGCCCGGCGAGGCGGGCCTGCAGCAGGGCGCGGGACTCCTCCCACTGCACAGCGGGGCCGAGCTCGGCGGGGGCCACCAGCAGGACGTCGCGGGCGTCGACGAAGGGGGCGCCCAGGCGGGCCGCGAGCAGCTGGGCCGACCACACCTCCCCGTGGCCGGCGATGACCTCGTCGATGACCTCCTGGGTGCCGCCGAGCAGGGCGCGGGCCCGCAGCAGGTCGGCGATGCCGCGGGCATCCGCATCGAAGCGGGAGCGCAGCGCGGCGACGCCGTCGTCGTCGATGCCGAGGGCGCGGGCAGCGCCGACGTGGCGCTCGACAAGACCGGCGAGGGCGTCCTGCCAGCGCGGGTCGCGGGCGGCGGCCTGCTCGCACAGCGCGAACAGGGCGTTGGTGACGCCCGACATGGCCGAGACGACCACAGCGACGTCGACGCCGTCCTGCTGCTGCGCCTGGACCAGAGCGGCGACGCCGGCGATGCGCTCGCCACTGCCCATGCTGGTGCCGCCGAACTTGTGGACCGTCCAGACCATCCGCCACCTCGTGGGCGGTGTGTAGCAGGACAAGGCTGCCGGCGTCGTCGTCACCGCCTGGGTACGATAACAACCTACACACCCGACCACGCACCCGCTCGACAGGCGCCAGCGGCGATGGGATGCCGCGTCGCATGGTGGTCGTGTCGTCGTCCGAGTCGCAGTCCCAGCCGTCCCTGCCCGCGTTTCGCGAGGTGCCAAAGACCGGCGTCATCTTCGTGTCCAGCGAGGCCGAAAAGCGCGGCTACAAAGGCGGCGACGCGAGCTGGTGCAACCTCGGCCAGGGGCAGCCCGAGACCGGCAACCTCCCCGGAGCGCCGCCGCGCCTCGAGACCCTGCACATCCCCGAGGACGCCTACGAGTACGCCCCCGTCGCCGGCCTGCGCGACCTGCGGGCCGCCGTCGCCGACTGGTACAACCGGACCTACCGTCGCGGGATGCCGTCGCAGTACTCCGCCGAGAACGTCGCCATCTGCGGCGGCGGTCGCCTCGCCCTCGCGCGCGCCGTCACGGCCCTCGGCGAGGTGAACCTCGGGCACTTCCTGCCGGACTACACCGCCTACGAGGAACTCCTCGGGGTGTTCCGCCTCTTCAATCCGATCCCGATCCTTCTCGAGAGCGAGCGCCGCTACCACTTCAGCGTCGACGAGCTGCGCAAGGAGATCCTCGGGCGGGGCCTGTCGGCGCTGCTGCTGAGCAACCCCTGCAACCCGACGGGCCGCACCATCGCCGGCAGCGAGCTCGCCGCCTGGGTGGCGACGTGCCGGGCGCTTGAGTGCGCCATGATCGTCGACGAGTTCTACAGCCACTACATCTGGACGGACCCCGACGGCCTCGGCCGCAAGATGATCAGCGCCGCCGCCCACGTCGAGGACGTCGAGAAGGATCCGGTCATCGTCATCGACGGCCTCACGAAGAACTGGCGCTACCCCGGCCTGCGCATCAGCTGGACCGTGGGCCCGAAGAAGGTCATCGAGGCCGTGAGCTCGGCGGGCTCGTTCCTCGACGGCGGCGGCTCCCGACCGGCGCAGCAGGCGGCCATCCCCCTGCTCGAGGACACGGTCGTCCAGCGCGAGACCGAGGCCATCCACAAGACCTTCTCGAAGAAGCGCGCGTTCCTGCTCGGCGCGCTCGAGTCCCTCGGCGTGCGCGTGGACCTCGCCCCCCAGGGCGGCTTCTACGTGTGGGGCAGTGTCGAGCACCTGCCGTCCCCGCTCGACGACGGCATGAAGCTGTTCCGCGCCGCCCTCGACGAGAAGGTCATCGTCGTCCCCGGCGCCTTCTTCGACATCAACCCCGGCCACCGCCGCGTGAACCGCACGAGCCGCTTCGAGCGCCACGTGCGCTTCTCCTTCGGGCCTGCCCTGCCCACCCTGCAGACCGCCGTCGAGCGCCTGCAGCACCTCGTCAAGACCCACGGGGGCTGAGTGCGCAGCCCTGCCCGCACCGGGTCCCTCGTCGTGGCCGTGGCCGTGGCCGTCGCCGGCTGCGGTGGCCCCGACAAGGTCGTGCGCTGGGAGGACGCCACCGAGACCTACCGCGACGACGTCGCGACGGATGAGCCACCGTTCGGCGGCGACGCCGCCGAGGCCGACGCAGCCGCAAGAAGGACCGAGGCGCAGCGCCGCGCCGAGGAGGCCGCCGCCCAGCAGCGTCTCGTCGAGGAGCAGCGCCGCGCCGAGGACGCCGCCGCCCAGAAGCGCCTCGCCGATGAAGCCGCCGCGAAGAAGGCTGTCGAGGAACGACTGCGCACCGAGGAGCGGCAGCGGGCCGAGGCCCTGCGCCTTGCCGAGCAGAAGCGGCTCGCCGACGAGGCCGCCGCGAAGAAGGCTGCCGAGGAGCGCGCCGAGGCGCAGCGCCTCGCCGAGCAGAAGCGCCTCGCCGACGAGGCCGCCGCGAAGAAGGCAGCCGAAGACAAGCGCCTCGCCGAGCTCGCCGAGAAGCAGCGGCTCATCGACGAGGCCGCCGCCAGGAAGGCCGCCGAGCTCGCCGAGAAGCAGCGACTCGTCGAGGAGGCCGAGGCCGCCCGCCGTCGCGAGATCGAGGCCCGCCTCGAGCGCAAGCGTGAGCTCGAGCGTCGTCGTCGCGAGGAGCGCGAGGCCCGCCAGCGCGCCCTCGAAGAACAGCGCCGCGCACGCGCCGAGGCCCGCGAGGAGGCGAAGCGCCGCCGCGCTGAAGAGGCCGCCGCGAAGAAGGCCGCCGAGGAGGCCGCCGCACAGAAGGCCGCCGAGGAGGCCGCTGCAAAGAAGGCTGCTGCAGACAAGCGGCTCGCCGACGAAGCCGCCGCAAAGAAGGCTGCCGAGGAGGCCGCCGCGAAGAAGGCCGCCGAGGAGGCCGCCGCGAAGAAGGCCGCCGAGGAGGCCGCCGCAAGGAAGACCGCCGAGGAGGCCGCCGCGAAGAAGGCCGCCGAGGAGGCCGCCGCGAAGAAGGCCGCCGAGGAGGCCGCGAAGAAGGCCGCCGAGGAGGCCGCCACGAAGAAGGCTGCCGAAGAGGCCGCTGCGAAGAAGGCCGCCGAGGAGGCCGCCGCGAAGAAGGCCGCCGAGGAAGCCGCCGCGAAAAAGGCCGCCGAGGAAGCCGCCGCCAGGAAGGCTGTCGAGGACAAGCGCCTCGCCGAAGAAGCCGCAGCGAAGAAGGCCGTCGAGGAAGCAGCCGCGAAGAAGGCCGCTGAAGAGAAGCGCCTCGCCGACGAGGTCGCCGCGAAGAAGGCCGCTGAGGAAAAGCGCCTTGCCGAAGAAGTCGCCGCGAAGAAGGCCGCCGAAGCCACACGCCTCGCCGCAGAAGCCGCGAAGAAGGTCGCCGAGGAACGGCAGCGCGCCGAGGACGCCGCGAAGAAGGCCGCCGAAGACGCCGCAGCGCCCCAGCTGGCCCTCGCCCGACCGGGCGCGATCGCGGTGACGCCGACGCTGCCCGGGCTGGCGGTCTGTGTGGTGGCGTCGACGGGGATCGCGAACCCGGCCGAGGCCCGCCGCCGCCTCGAGGGTGCCGCACGCGCCCAGGGCGTCGTCCTCGAGGGCGACCTGTGGCTCATCGTGCGCGGCAATCCGGCCCGCTCCCTCGTGGAGCCGCCGCCGCTCGCCTGTCGCCGCACGCCAACGGAGCGGCCCTTCCTCGCGCCGCTGCTGCGGGTCGAGGAGGGGCCGGGCGAGCTGCACCGGGTCGGCGATCGCGACGTCGTCACCGGCACCGCCCGCCTGCGGGATCGCGGCGGCAGCCAGCTGCGGGTCCTCATCGATGCGCGCGACGGCATCGCCGGGGTCGCCGTCGTCGTCCCGGCACCGCCCCGGCCAATGTAGTCAAAACTCCCACCCGCGGCCGGATGCGCCGGCCGACGACGTCTGCACCGCACGGCATGGGTCGTCGGCTGCGGCGTCGTCGCCGCCGACGGCGGTCGTGACATCTGTGCTGGCCGTGCTATCGGGTCCGCGTTTCGTTGCCGCCCCGACGATGGGGACCACGAGGAGATCCATGGCCGACAAGATCGTGATGCCGCAGCTGGGTGAGTCGATTGCCGAGGGCACCATCGTGAAGTGGCTCAAGCAGCCCGGCGATGCAGTGAAGAAGGACGAGAACATCCTGCTCATCTCGACGGACAAGGTCGAGGCCGAGATCCCCGCCCCCGCGTCGGGCGTGCTGCTGTCCATCGACGTCAAGGAAGGCACCACCGTCGCCGTCGGCACCGTCCTTGGCTTCGTCGGCGCCGCCGGTGAGGCGCCCGCGAAGGCGGCCCCCGCTGCTGCCCCTGCGCCCGCCGCCGCGCCTGCGCCGAAGCCAGCCGCGCCCGCCCCGGCGCCGGCGCCCGCTGCCGCCCCCGCGCCGGCCGCTGCGCCCGCCGCCGCCGACCTCGGCAGCGCCACGAAGGTCGTGATGCCGCAGCTCGGTGAGTCGATCGCCGAGGGCACCATCGTGAAGTGGCTGAAGAAGCCCGGCGATGCGGTGAAGAAGGACGAGAACATCCTGCTCATCTCGACGGACAAGGTCGAGGCCGAGATCCCCGCTCCGACGACGGGCACCCTCGTCTCCGTCGCCGTGAACGAGGGCCAGACCGTCGCCGTCGGCACCGTGCTCGGGTACGTGGGCGCTGCTGGCGCTGCTGTCGTCGCGGCCCCCGCCGCCGCCCCGGCGGCGGCCCCCGTCGCTGCCCCGGCGCCCGCCGCTGCGGCCGCCCCCGCCGTCGCCGCCCCCGCCCCGGTGCGTGCGGCGCCGACGACGTCGGACGCGCGCTTCGTCTCGCCCCTCGTGCGCAAGATCGCCGCCGACCACGGCATCAGCGACGCCGAGCTCTCGGCCCTGCCCGGCACCGGCAACAACGGCCGCGTGACGAAGAAGGACCTGCAGCAGTACGTCGAGGACAAGAAGGCCGGCAAGGTCGCGGCCCCCGTCGCTGCCGCCCCCGTCGCTGCCGCCCCCGTCGCCGCTCCGGCGCCGGCGGCCCAGGCCCCGCGTGCGGCGCCGATGACGTCGCCGACGGTGACTTTCGCCGCTGGCGAGCGCGAGACCGTCAAGCCCGCGTCGCCGATGCGCAAGGTCATCATGCAGAACATGGTGAACTCGAAGCAGACGAGCGCCCATGTCCACACGTTCTTCGACGTCGACTACAGCGCCGTCGATCGCATTCGCAAGGCGCACAAGGCGCGCTTCGAGGCCGAGGAGGGCGTGAAGCTCACCTACACGGTCTTCCTCGCCGCCGCGATCGCGCAGGCGCTGCGTCGTCACCCGTACATCAACGCCGAGATCCGCGGCACCGACATCGTCTTCAAGAAGGACGTGCACCTCGGCATGGCGGTCTCGATCGACACGCCGGAGCCCGGCCTGATGGTCCCGGTCATCAAGCACGCCGACCAGATGAACCTGCGCGGTCTGGCCCACACGATCACCGACCTCGCCACGCGCGTGCGCACCCGCAAGATCAAGCCCGACGAGATCTCGGGCTCGACCTTCACGATCACGAACCCGGGCAACTACGGCGCGATCATCGGCACGCCGGTCATCAACCAGCCGAACCTCGCCATCTTCGGCGTCGGCCGCATCCAGAAGGAAGTGGTCGTGCGCGAGGTCGACGGCATGGACACCCTCGCCATCCGGCCGATGGGCGTCGTGTCGCTCGGCTTCGATCACCGCCTCATCGACGGCGCCACCGCCGACTCGTTCATGGCGGACGTGAAGAAGACGCTCGAGACCTGGGACATCGCGCCCTGAGCGCCAGCGTGTCGACGCATGACGCGGGCCGCTTGTCGGCCCGCGTTTTCTTTTCGATGCTCAGCGCATGGCAGCGCGTCCCATCGTCGTCGGCGGACAACGGGCCTGGGCCCACGACGGCGGCTTCGGCGGCGCCGCGGGACTCTTCCACACCTTCGACGCCCTCGACGTCGGCGGCGGCCTCGCTCCGCGCAAGGTCCACGTGCGCCTGCCACCTGCGGCCCGCGATCCGGCCCTTCGCTTCCGCGTCGTCGTCATGCACGACGGCGACACGAGCTTCTGGCCTGGCGGCAATTTCAAGCAGACCTGGGGTGTCGCCGAGGCGCTTGCCCGCGGCGGTGACGACGTCGACCCCGTCATCGTCGTCGCGGTGCATCCGCACGATCGCAACGCCGAATACACCCACGTCGACTGGTCGTTCGGGCGCCGACCGTGGGGCCAGGCGCCGGCGTACGCGCGCTACCTCGCCGCGCACCTCGTGCCGTTCCTCGACGCGCACTACCCGACGATCCCCACAGCCGGCGCCCGCGCCGTCGTCGGCTCGTCGCACGGTGGGCTCATCTCGTTCTACGCGGCGACGCGGCACCCCGACGTCTTCGGCTTCGCCGGCGCGATGTCGCCGTCGTTCTTCTCGGGCATCGAGCCACCGCCGTACGGGCCCGGCGAGTCGCCGCTGCGCGCCGCCCCCATCGTCGACGAGGTCTGGGCGGTGCTCACGTCGTCGTCGCGGCCGCGGGTGTGGATCGACTGGGGCCTGCGGCGCGACGGCGGCGACCACAACGCCGTCGTCGAGCACCTCGCGACGAAGCGCGGCCGCGAGATGGCGCGCCTGCTCGCCGACGCCGCCGGCTACGACTGGCACGACCTGCGCCCCGGCGAGCATCCCCGCCGTGACGCCACGCTGTGGACCCTGAGCGACATTCGCGGCGGCCACGACGAGGCGAGCTGGGGCGCGCGCCTGCCGCTCGTGCTGCGCGCCTTCGCCGGGCGTTGACCTCGCGAGCGCGACAAGCAGCGGGTGACAGCTCCGTGCGAGCCGGATTCCCATCGAAACATGAACACCTGCGCGGCGCGCGCAGCGGCACGCGGTCGATGATCGGCGCAGTCCTCAGCCGCAACGACGACGACGGCGAAGAAGCGAGAGCACGACCACCGACAGGACGCTGCCGTCGAGGACGCTGCCGCTGAGCCCGCAGGCGCAGCCGGCACCTTCACCCTTGCCTTCGCCTTCGCCCTCTCCCTCACCTTCGCCTTCGCCTTCGCCTTCGCCCTCTCCTTCGCCTTCTCCTTCGCCTTCGCCTTCGCCTTCGCCTTCGCCTTCGCCCTCTCCTTCGCCTTCGCCCTCTCCTTCGCCTTCGCCCTCTCCTTCGCCTTCGCCTTCGCCCTCTCCTTCGCCTTCGCCCGCGACCGGAAAGACCTTGAAGCCGGCCGTGAGGGGCACGCCGGGACGCAGCGACGCAAACACCCAGGCGCTGACGTCGACGCGGCCGCCGGGGCGGACCGTGCGGTCGAAGTCATCGGCGACGTCCGTCGCGACGCCGGCGCCCACGAGCCGAGCGTCGCGGGGGTAGGCGTCGAGGGTCGCGCCGTCGCCGGAGACGCCGACGAAGTCCACGGCGGGGTCGCCGGTCGCGTCGAAGCCGGCGCCCGCCCCGCTGCGGGATCCGAGGCCAACGTTGCCGGCGGCGACGAGAGAGCCGCCGGCGAGCGTCAGCCGCACCATGGAGGCGTCAGCCGTCGCGTAGAGCGCGTTGTTGGTCACAGTGGCCACGCCCGCGATACCCGAGACCTGCAGCGCGTCGGCGGTGGTGACGACGGTGTTGTGGCGAAGCACCACGTCCGCCGGCGACGTGCCGTCCCGGGCACGCACGGCGATACCGGGCGCTTCGCTACCGATGACGACATTGTTGTCGGCGCGGACGCGAGCCACGAGGTCGAGGCCGCTGCCCGCACAGCGCAGGCCTGCATTGCGCGCGATGACGGTGACGCTCTCGCTCGCCGCTGCGCCGACGCTGATGCAGTTGCCCGCGACGTCGTGGATGACGGTGTCCGTGATGGCGAGGCCCCGCGCGCCCGAGGCGACGAAAACGCCGTCACTGGTCGAGGTGACCGAGCTCGTGTCGTGGACAAGGCTGTGGTGGAGCTGGACGTCGTCGACGGTGCAGGGCGCGGCCGGGTTGCAGCCGATGCGGATCCCGTGTCCGCCCGTCTCGCGCACCTCGGTGTCGACGATGGCGAGCCGCGCGTAGGTCGCGCCGGGTGCGGCGGCGTGAATGCCGCTGTCGGCGGACTGTTCGACGAGCACGCCCTCGATCCGGAAGTCCGAGGCCTCGATGATCCGGACACCGCGCTCACCGCCGCGCACGACGATGTCACGCATGACGACGTGACGGGCCAATTCGAAGACGATCCCATCCTGCCCTGCCGCGGCGACGAGGATCGCCCGATCCCCGGGCTCGGCGCCGCGCAGCGTGATGGGCGCCTGGGCGTCACCGATCAGCGACGTGGCAAGCCGACCCGGGAGCTGATGGACGCCCGGCGCGAGCACCACCTCGTCACCCGGGGCGCGGCCCTGCAGGGCGAGCCCAACGTTGTCGCCGGGAGCGACGGTGATGACAACGCCCGCAACAAGACCCGACAGCCAGAGCGTTCCCCACATCGTGTGACCCCCACAGTGAAGTGAAGAGCGTCACCCGGTCCCGTCGACCTCGCAAGCAGGTGCTCGCGCGTCGATCAACCCGGAGTCACAGGCGACACGCGGCCTCACACCCGGATGCCGGTGCCCTGGCCCGTGCTCGCCATGACGCCGCCGCCGAAGCTCGTCATCGACGTGAGGCCCAGCAGCTGCAGGATCTCGACGTGGAGGTTCGACAGCGGCTGGGGGGCGTCGCGGCTGCCGACGGCCTGACCGAAGCGCAGGTCGCTGCCGGCACCGCACAGCACGACGGGGAGGTTCGTCGTGTTGTGGAGGTCGCCGTCGGACATGTCGGAGCCGGCGAGGACCAGGGTGCTGTCGAGGAGCCCGCGGTCGCGCAACTGGCCGACGAGGTGGGCGAGCAACTGCATGTGCAGCGTGTTCATGCCGCGCAGGCGGGCGATGAGGCCGCCGTCGCCGCGGTTGTGGGCGCAGCTGTGGTGGCCCGGGCCGCTGCCGAGGACCTCGACGCCGGTGAGGTCCGACGACGACGGCCCGTACATGAACGTGGCGGCGTTGACGGCGCCACACTGCATGGCGACGGCGACCATCTGGTTCATGAGCTGGTAGCGGTTCACGTAGGCGCGCTGGGGATCGACGAAGTCGCCCGTCGGCGCGGCAAATGGCGCCTCGCAACCGGCGTCGCCGGCGTCGAGCTGACCCTCCACCTCGCGCACCGTCGTCATGTACTCGTCGAGGACCGGGCGGTACTCGCCGGGCAGCCGCGCCGCGAGACCGGTGGCGTCCTTGTGCAGGTGATCGAGGATGCTGCGCTTGCGGGCGTGCAGGTAGGCGATGCGGGCGGCGCCCTCGTCGTCGGCGGCGAAGATCTTCTCGAACATCGCGCGCGGCGCGGCGATGGGCGAGCGGAATCGATCGTCGCTCTGCCACGAGATGCGGTTGAGGTAGTCGTTCGAGTAGCCCGGGTGATCGTCGAGCGGGTGCACGTGGTAGTAGGGCGCCGCCACCTCGAGGGAGCGCAACGACGTCGGGTACGCTTCGGCGACGTACTGGTCGACGCTCTTGCCGCAGCGGGCGACGGCGGAGTCGCCAAGGACGATGGGCCTGCACGACAGGAAGCCCGCCGTGTTCTGCCAGTGCGGGTCGACGCCGGGGAAGCTCTGGTGCAGCCCGCGGACGATGACGGCGTTGTTCTGCAGGCCGGCGGCGACGAAGGGCTGCAGGGCCTCGGCGAAGTTCCAATTGCCGTCGACGGCGCCCGGCTGATGGGCACCGTTGGGGAAGAACACACCGATGAAGCGCTGGCGCGACGGCGTCGCCTGGGCCCGCGCCGACGTCGGCACCACCGTGCTGACGAGGGGCAGCGCGAGCTGCACGCCCATGAGACGCAACATCATGCGGCGATCGAAGCGGACGGTCATGGCTGCTCCGTGAGGCGCAGGGAGGCGATGAAGGCGTCGATGGTCATCTGCTGCAGCGACGCGTCGGGGGAAGCGGCGAGGGCGTCGACGACGCAGCGCTCGGCCTCGGTGGGGGCGCGGTGCAGGCCGAAGGTGAAGAGCTTCTCGGCGACGCAGCGCTCGAAGTCCCCCGACGTCGTGAGGTGGGCGGCCAGCTCGTCGGGGTTCTTCATCGACGTGCCGAAGAAGTCGAAGTCGTTCTCGACGCTGCTGCCGTCGGGGTAGGCGTCGCGGCGTTGACCCTGGGCGTCGTAGCGCTCGAGCGCCAGACCGAGGGGATCCATCATCGCGTGGCAGCCGTTGCAGCGCTGGGAGCTGTTGCGGTGGATCTGCATCTGCTCACTGAGCGGCATCGCCGGATCGATCTGGCCGACGGAGCCATTGATCTCCTCCCGCGTCGCCGGGTCGAGCGGCGGCACCGACTGACACATGGCCCGCGTGAGCGTGTAGAGGCCGCGGTGGATGACACGACGGAAGTCCGTGCCCCGCGCCGTCGACGTCAGGAAGTGGCCCTGGGTGAAGATGCCGCCGCGCTCGCGGTTCTCGACGCGGCCGCTCGCCGGCAGACCGTAGAAGGACGCCAGGGTGTCGTCGACGACGGTGAAGCCGGGGTCGATGAGCCGCGAGGGCGGCAGGCCCTCGAGAAGCACCGTCGAGAAGACGTCGGCGGCCTCCTTGCGCATGGCCTGCTGCAGCGGCGTCTCGGGAGCGGCCGTGAGCGAGGGGCGGAAGTCGAGCCACTGCCCGGCGAAGTCGTCGGCGAAGCGGGGCGTGCTCGTCTGCAGCAGCCGCGTTGCCTCGGCGATGAGCGCCTCCTCGGTGGCGAGGCCGCCGCGCAGGGCGAGGCCCCGCAGGGCGTCGTCGGGGAACGAGCTGCGGAAATAGAGGGCCAGGCGCGCGGCCCGGCGATGGTGCTCTTCGTCGACGGTGAAGCCGCCGGGCACGAGCTCGGGCTTGTAGTGCACGTGGGGCGACAGCAGCACCGCCTGCAACGACGCCGTGAGCCCCTCGTGGAAGGTGTTGGGGATGCGGGCCTCGGCGGCGGCGGCGACGGTGGCGTCGAAGACCTGCTTGAGCTCGGAGAGCTCGCCGGCGCGCAGCGGGCGCCGATAGGCGCGGCTCGCCACCTCGGCGAGGGCGGGAGCGGCGCAGGTCTCCCAGGTCAGGCCCGCCGTCGACGGCGTCTCGACGAAGCCAATGCTGAGGGTGAGGCCGGTGGTGTCGTAGATGTCGGAGGCGCCGCGCTCGACGACGAAGTCGATGGTGTCGCCGCGCGCAACGGTGACGCCGGCGGCGAAGGCGGCGTCGAGGCTGATGGAGGCCGAACCGTTCGGGATGGTGTCGCGAAACAGCTCGGTGCCGCCGCGCTTCACGACGACGTGGACGCCGTCGCCGCCGCCTGGGTCGGCGTCGGCGAAGGAGCCGGCGATGGTGATGGTGCCGTCGAGGGGCGCCGTCCAGCGGCGGATGACGTCGATGGTGGCGCTCGGGTGCAGGCCGTTGTTCCAGATGAGCGCGCGGCCCTCCCAGCGGGCCCGCTCCGGCACGAACTGCAGCGGCTGGCCGGCGCCGTCGAGGTAGCTCCAGCAATCGGCGCCCTGGGTCCCCGAGAACTGGGCGACGGCGTCGTAGGTGTCGTGGCGGGCACAGACCGGCTCGACCGGCGACGGCGCCGGGCACACCGACGTCACCCGCGACGACGTGGCGAGCTGCGCGGCGAGGTCTTCCGTCGTCTCCCACATCGCGTCGAGGGTCTGGGCGTCGATGCGGGCCTCGGTCATCGTGTCGAAGCCCCACACCTTCGCGAGCGGGGTCCAGCGGGAGAACGCGTCGGCGGCGACGGGGGCGCCGAGGAGGTCCTCGACGAAGCGGGCGAACTCGTTCGTCGAGGTGCGCGGCAGCACCGGCACCGGCGACGACGTCAGGCCTTCGCAGCCTGGCACCTCGGGCAGCGGATCGACCGGCAGATCCGGCTCTTCGATCGGCTCGTCGCCGGGGATGAAGACCTCGCTCGTGCAGGCGGGCGCGAGGGCGCCCACGACGGCAGCGCCCACGACGGCGGCCGACAAGGTCCAGGTGCTTCGGTGATCTCGACGGCGACGCATGGTTCCACCCTGTGCGGCAGGAGGTAGCTGGCAGCGGATGCCACGGCAATCCGCTCCCCGGCGGAGGCGTGCCATGCTCCGCGCCCCCGGAGAGGAGCCCGCCATGGAAAAAGCCACATCCGTCGAAGCCTACATCAAGAGCTTCCCGGCCCCGACGCGCAAGCTCCTCGAGACGCTGCGCGCCACGATCCGCGCCGCTGCCCCCGACGCCGAAGAGGCCATCGCCTATGGCATGCCTGCCTACCGGCAGGGCGGGCCCCTCGTGTACTTCGCCGGCTACGCCGGCCACATCGGTTTCTACCCGACGGGCACCGGCATCGCCGCCTTCGTCGACGAGCTCACGGCCTTCAAGTCGTCGAAGGGCGCCGTGCAGTTTCCCCTCGATGCCCCCCTGCCCCTCGAGCTCGTGCGGCGCATGGTGCAGTGGAAGGTCGCCGAGGTGACGACGGCAACGACGGCGAAGAAGGCCGCGAAGACGGCCACGACGAAGAAGGCCCCGACGAAGGCTCCTACGAAGGCCACGACGAAGAAGGCTCCTGCGAAGAAGGCCACGACGAAGAAGGCCACGGCGGCTCCCGCGAAGCAGGCCACGACGAAGAAGGCCACGGCGGCTCCCGCGAAGCAGACCGCCACGAAGAAGAAGGCGTCGAAGGCACCCCGTAGGTAATTGTTTTTGCATGCTTTTTTTGTTGGCGCGGCGGCCTGCCCTGCGACCCCGTGTCGCAGTCCGGGGCGGCCTTCGGCGCGGTAGCTCCGTGGCATGCGCTGCCTCACCGCCTTCGCCCTCGCCCTCACCCTCCTCTCACCCATGCTCGCCTGCGGCGAGGAGGAGACCCACGAGCACGACCCGAGCGAGTTCACGTCGCTCGCCGAGTGTGAGGCCCATTACGAAGAAGAGGGCCACGACGCCGCCGAGATCGCCGAGCTCTGCGAGGGGCTCGAATAGCCGTGATCGGTCGGGCCCTCCTGCTCCTGCTGGCCCTCGTGGCCATCATCGACGCGACCCCGGTCCGGGCCTGCGCGGCCTGCGCCTGTGGCACGACCGCGGCCCTCCCCGTCGGCACCGAGCTGCCCTTCGTCGGGCGCGTCCGCACGAGCGTGGGGCTCGTGTGGTCGACGACGAGTACGACCGACAGCACCGGCACGGTCACCGTGGCGGCGCCGGTCATGCCCGTGACAGCGATGGTGGCCGTGCATGAGGCGCTGACTCTCGACGTCACCGTGCCTCTTGGGCTGCGGCTGCGGGCCGACGATCGCCACGGCGTCGACGGTCAGGGCTTCGGCGTCGGCGACATCGTCGTCGGGGCCCGCGCCGTGTGGCGGGACCGGGCCCTTGCACCGCGGCTCGTGCTGGGGGGGCGCCTCGGGGCCATGCTGCCGACGACGTCGATCCTGCGCCGCGCCGACGGCACGCCCATGGCCGACGCCCTGCAACCCGGCACGGCCTCCCTGGCGCCCCTCGTCGAGGTGAGCGGGGCCTGGTTCGTCGGCGACGTCGTCGTCGTCGCCACCGCGAGCGGCCTCGCGCCACTGTGGTCGCGGCTTGACGAGGTCGAGTCTGCCTCCAGCCAGGTGCGGCTGTTCGCCTTGTGGCGGCTCGACGAGCGCCTCACGCTGCGGGGCGGCGTCATCAGCCGGGCCACCGCCGGCAGCGCCCACGGCGACGACGCCCGCATCGGCGTCGGGCCCGAGGTCGGCGTCGTCGTCGACGTCGTCACCGATGTCGCCGTCGCCGCCACTGCCAGCGTGCCCCTGCCGGTCGCCGGCGGCGCCGTCGTCGAGGGTGGCCGCGCCGAACTTTCGCTGCTCGTCGACTGGTAGGGCCGGGCCGTGCGACCTGCTACGCCCCGCCCCATGGATCGCCCGACGCTCCCCCTGCCGGTCGAGGACGACGCCGCGGTGCGGCTGCGCTGGATGCTCGGGCTGCGCTGGGCGGGCCTGCTGTCGCAGGTGCTCGTCGTGGCGATGTCGGCGTCGTTGATCGTCGGCGAGACCCGCGACGCCTTCGTCGTCGTCGTCCTTGGCGCCATCACCAACCTCGTGGTGCAGCTGCTGCTGGTGCGGGGCCGGCTCGCGCCGCAGCTCGCCGAGGGCGCGGTGGCGGCCTCGATCGCCGTCGACGTGGTGCTGCTCACGGTGCTGCTCGGGCTCTCGGGTGGCCCGCTGAACCCGTTCACGTTCTTCTACGTGCTGCACGTGACGACGGCGACGGTGGCGCTATCGGTGCCGATGGCAGCGGGCCTCACCCTCCTCGCGGCCCTCGCCTACGGCGTATTGTTCCTGCCCGGGGTTTTTGACGCCGACGCCCACATGCACCTGATGCACGGCCCGGGCTTCATGCTCCACGTGCGAGGCATGTGGGTGGCCTTCGCCGTCACCGCCGCCTTCATCGTCGTTTTCGTCAGCAGCCTGCGCCGGGCGCTTGCAGTGCGCGACGCCCGTCTCGCCGAGGTGGCCCGGCTCGAGGAGCGGGCCCGACGCCTCGCCGGCCTCGCCACCCTCGCCGGCGGCGCCGCCCATGAGCTGTCGACGCCGCTGTCCACGATCGCCCTCATCGCCGACGAGCTGCAGGGGGTTCTCGCCCGCAGCGGCGGCGACGGCGCCGTCGTCGACGACGTCCGCCTGATCCAGGCCGAGGTGCGCCGCTGCAAGGAGGTGCTCGCCCGCCTCGCCGCCGATGGCGGCACGCCCGGCGGTGAGCAGGTGGTGACGGTGCCGATCGGCGAGCTCGTCGCCGATATGGTGCAGGGCCTCGAGCGGGTGCGCGTCGAGCGTCGCCACAACGACGCTGTTCGCATCCAGCGGCGGGCCCTTGCTTCGGCGTTGCGTGGCCTCGTCAAGAACGCCCTGCAGGCAGGCCCTGGCGAGGTCGTCGTCGTCGTCGAGCGGGACGACGCCGGCGCGTCCCGCATCGGCATCATCGACCGCGGCGCCGGCATCGACGCCGACCTCCTGCCGCGCGTCGGCGAACCCTTCTTCACGACGCGCGAGCCCGGCCAGGGCATGGGCCTCGGGGTGTTCCTCGCCGCCACCGTCGTCGACCAGTCCGGCGGCCTCCTGCGCCTCGACTCCCGCGCCGGTGCGGGCACCACCGTCACCATCACCCTGCCATCGATGGGGGCCCCGCCATGAGCGCCGACCTCACCCGCCCCACCATCCTCCTCGTCGACGACGACGAGGTCTTCCGCGAGCGGCTGCGCCGCGCCCTCGACGAACGGGGCTACGCCGTGCAGACCGCCGGCGACGTGTCGACCGCACTGGCCCTCGCCGAGGCCGAGCCCCCCGAGTACGCCGTCGTCGACCTGCGCATGCCGGGTCCCTCCGGGCTCACCCTGGTCGAGGCCCTGCGCGCCCTCGACGCCGGTACCCACGTCGTCGTGCTCACCGGCTGGGGCAGCGTCGCCACCGCCGTCGATGCCATGAAGAAGGGGGCCACGCACTACCTGCAGAAGCCCGTCTCCCTCGACGAGCTGCTCGCGGCGCTGCGCGGTGAGACCCCGGAGGCGACGACGACCGACGACGTCGCGCTGCCGAGCCTCGCTCGCCAGGAGTGGGAGTACATCCACAAGGTCCTCGGCGAGTGTGGCGACAACATCTCGGAGGCCGCGCGCCGCCTGGGCCTGCATCGACGCTCCCTGCAGCGCAAGCTCCAGAAGCTGCCGCCCGCCCGTTGACCTGCCGCTGGCGACGACGACCCCGGCCGCGCAGGTTGCCCCGGTCTTGTTTCAGCACCTGCTAGCGGGCGGGCTCCTCGTCGACGACGTCGTCATCGTCGACGGGGGCTCCCTCCTCCGAGATCTGGATGGCGGGCGGCATCGAGAAGCCGCCGGCGTCCGTCACCGGTTGCGGGCGCGCGGCGCCATCGGTGGCAGGGCTCATGGCGAAGGCGCCGGCAGCAGGCGGTGCCGGCAGCTCGCTGCCGATGCCGGCGGGGCGCGTGGCCCGACGGGTGGGGCGGCCGGTGGGATCGGTGGCGATGGCCTCGCGCAGGAAGGCCCCGACGGGCATCGGCGCCACCGACGCCGTCGACGACGCCGCGGGCGACGCGGGCGACGCCGCCTGGCCGTCGGCCCGGGCGACGATGCCGGTGGTGGCGTTGACGACGACGGGCTCGGCCTCGCTGAAGGCCGCGGTGGCCGCCGGCGCCTGCACGACGGCGGGGATCGCGAGCTGACGCAGGGCCGCGCTCACCGGCGACAGCACCGCGCCCCGCTCGACGACGACGGCGCTCGCCGCCGCCAGCAGCGGCAGCTCGAGGAGGCTGCCGGCGCCGACGACAAGGATGCCGGCGCAGCCCTGCTCGTCGTCGATGCCGCGGTCGGCGAGGCAGACCCTGCCGCTCGCCTCACCGGCGGCGACGCCGATGGCCGCGAGGGTCTGGCTGCGACCGGGCGAGGTCACGACCTCGACGTCGTCGTCGGCCAGCAGCGACGTGGCCACCACGCCGCGGGTCTCGGTGCGCCGGCTCATGGCGGGCGGGCGGGTCGCGGCCGCGCGCCGACGGGCGAGCACCAGGGGCCGCACGTCGACGTCGGGGCCGCTGCCGCGGATGACGCCGGCGAGCTCGGCGTCCTGCAGGAAGAACACGTCGCGGGGCTGCTCGAGGAGGCCGTGCTCGAAGAGCCGCTCGCCGAGGCCGAGGGCGACGCGGCGCAGGCCGGCGATGACCCGCTCGAGGGGCACCCAGGCCCGCGCGAAGCGGTCGGCGTGGTGGCGCGCCGTCTGGGCCGCGAAGGCGACCCGCTTGCGCGTCGACGTCGACTGCAGGCCCGGCAGGGAGGCGATGGCCTGCTCGAGGGCGTACTCGGCCTTCTTGCGACGACCGACGGCGTCGCGGTGACGGGCAGCGAGGTCGACGCGCGGCGAGCGCCACAGGCGCACCAGCAGCTGCAGCAGGCGGTGGGGCCGCTCGGCGAGGCGCTGCTCCTCGAGCAGCAGCGCCCCCTCGGCGGGCCAGGCGTCGATGAAGGCAGCGAGGCCCTGGCGCAGCGAAGCGAACGCGGGGTCGTCCTTCAGCGCCGCCGCGAGGGCGTCGACGTCGCCGTCGCGGCAGACGCTCGCAAGCTCCGGGTCGCGATCGATGAGGGTCACGAGGGCATGCAGGCGGCGCACCGCCGCGAGGGCGTCGTCGCGGGGCTTCTGCGGGTCTTCGTCGACGACGAGCAGATCGCTGCGCAGCGCGCCGAGCCCGAGGCCCGCGAGTTCCTCCTCGAGCATCACGAGGGCGAGACTGGCCACGACGCCGTGCAGGGCGAGGGCGGCGATGGCCCGGCCGAGGTGCTCCTCGAGGGCGTCGAAGGCGTCCATCAACGTGTCGGGATCGGCGGTGCCGGTGTCGAGGCGCGAGAACTCGACGAGGGCGGCATCGACGGCGTCGATGAAGGCCTGACCCTCGCCCTCGGCGACGGCGGCGTAGCGCTCCACCTGCCCCGGCCAGCGGCTCTCGTCGATCTTCTGGCGGGCCCGCTCCCACAGCGACGGGCCCTTGCGGCCGGGCTGCGCCGAGAACACCGAGCCGTCGGTGCGGGCCGACAGCTCCGCCTGCCCGGTCACGCGCGCGAGGGCGACGCGGGCCTTCTCGGCGAAGGGGAGCAGGTCGACGAGGGCGCCGATCACGTCGACGTTGCCGGTGAGCCGGCCCGTCACCGTGCCGAGGGCGCGGCGGAACTGCGGGCGCAGCTCCTCGAGCACGACGCCGCGGACCCCGAAGACGCGCCCCGCCCGCTCCATGCCGCGAGCCACGCCGCGCTGCCAGACCGAGAACGACAGCGTCGACGTCGGCTGCTGCAGCGGCGCCGGCACGAGGCGCTCGTCCCACACCCGCACACGCGCCGACTCGACGCGGCGCTGGGGCACCAGCAGGGGCTCCACGTCGAGGACGTGCAGCAGGCGGCCGGCGAAGGCGAAGCCGACGACCTGGGGGCGACCGAGTGCGGCCTCGAGGCGCAGGGCCTCCTTCACGACGAGGCGGGCCTGCACCGTCGACAGCGTCGGCGCCGTCATCTGCTCCGGCGACAGCGCCACCATCCGGGTGCCGCGGCCCTCCTCACCGGCGCGCAGGGCGTCGGGCTTCTTGATCGTCGTCATCTGCACGCGGGCGTCGTCGGGCAGGCCGTCGTCGGCGACAGCGGGGCGCAGCACCACGATCTCGTCGCGGACGATGCGCTCGTTGCCGTCGCGGCCACCGATGCCGCCGGCGAGGCCCGGGCACGTGCGCAGGACGGCGCGGGGCTGACGGGCAACGCCGTCGCTCTCGTCGACGTCGAAGGAGAGGCAGACGCCCGACTGCTCGGCGGGCACGAGCCGCTGGACGATGACGGCGAGGCGGGTGCCGAGGGGGTCGAGGCCGGCGGCGAGGCGCGTTCGCAGCGTCCGGGGGTGGTGGGCGAGGGCGAAGAGGCGCTGCACGCAGCCCTCGACGTCGCGGGTGCCGAGGGCGGCGTCGAGCTGCCCGGCGAGGGCCCGTACCTCGAGGTCCTCGCCCACGACGGAGGCGCGGATCGCGAAGACGTCGTCGTCGGCGAAGGCCCGCTTGAGTTCGGCGATGCCGTCGAGGACGGCGTCGGGCAGCGGCGTGGCCATGGCCTCGCGGACGAGGCGCTCGCCGATGGCGATGAGGGAGGCCTCGTCCTCGGTCCGCAGCCCCGCCTTCGCCTCGAGCAGCGCCACCCGCAGCTCCGGCAGCTGCAGGAACTCGTCGAAGGCCGTGACGGTGACGACGCCGAAGCGGGGCACGCGGGCCTTGAGGGTCAGCAGCTGCGACAGGCCCCTCGCCTTCTGGCCGACGAGGCCGACCGGAGGCGGGACCTGACCAAGCTCACGCGGGAGGATCACGAAGGGCTTGCTCATCGAGGTCCCTTCTGCACTGAAGGCCCGGCGACGCCAATGGCACGGGCCTCCGTCGGCGGGGGGATGGCTGCCGGTATGGCATCCCCGTCGACGCGGCGGCGTCGGCGTGCTCGAAGGGCGGCCCCGGCGCGTCCGGGAGACGGAGGTGCAGCTCCTCATGATGGTGTCGAACCGCGGGTCGTTCCTGCGCGTGCTCCTCTGGCAGTGGCGCTTCACGCTGGTGTTCATCCTTGGCGGCGTCGTCGCCTGGGGCGGCCACCTCTTCGCCTGGCCGGAGCTGAAGCTGCCGTCGACGCCGGCGACGGTGATCGGCGCCGCCCTCGGCATCTTCGCGGCATTTCGCGCCAACGCCGCCTACGCCCGCTGGTGGGAGGGGCGACAGCTGTGGGGTCGCCTCGTGAACGCGAGCCGCATGTGGGCGAGCCAGGTCCGCGCCTACGTCGACGATACGGCGCTGGCCGAGCGCCTCATCCGCCGCCACCAGCTCTACGTCCACGTGCTGCGCTGCCAGCTGCGCGACGACGACCCGTGGCAGGACGAGCACGTGCAGCGCCTCGCGGCACGGCTCGGCCTCGACGATGAGGCGCTCGCCCGCCTGAAGGCCCAGACCTCGGCGGGGCATGCCCTGCTCGACGAGCAGCTGCTGGCGCTCGCGGCCCTGAAAGACCTCGACGGCCGCCGGCTGCAGTCCCTCGACGGCACCATCATGATGTTCCTCGACGTGCAGGGAGGCTGTGAGCGCATCAAGCGCACGCCGATGCCAAGGAGCTACGGCTTCTTCGTCGAGCGCCTGCTGCTGTTCTTCGCCGTGCTCTTCCCTCTCGGGCTCGTGCATGACATCGGCTGGCTCGTGATTCCCGTGAACGTCGTCGTCTGCACCGGCTTCTCGCTCATCTCGGAGACCGGCCGGGTGCTCGAGGATCCCTTCACGCACTTCTGGAACTCGCTGCCGCTGTCGAACATGAGCGTGAACATCGAGCGCAACCTCGCGCAGCGCCTCGGCGACACCGAGCTGACCCCGGCCATCGTCGTCGACGACAAAGGCATCCTGTGGTGAGTGCTTCCCGCCCGACCGGCGACGACGGCGACGTCGGCCCCGCCCTCGACACCGTCGCGCTGCCCGAGGCCCTCGGCCGGGCCGTCCGCAGCCTCGGCTTCTCGACGTGGACCCCGATCCAGGCCCTCGCCCTGCCCCCGCTGCTCGCCGGCCGCGACGTCGTCGCCCGCGCCCGCACCGGCAGCGGCAAGACCGTCGCCTTCGGCCTCGGCCTGCTCACCCGCGTCGACGTCGCAGTGGGGCATCCCCAGGCGCTCGTGCTGTGTCCGACCCGCGAGCTCGCCGAGCAGGTGGCTGGCGTCGTGCGCTCGCTCGCGCGCTTCACGCCGCACCTGCGGGTCGTGACCCTGTGTGGCGGCGTGCCGGCCCGTGCCCAGATCGCATCGCTGCAGACGGCGCCCCACGTCGTCGTTGGCACGCCCGGCCGGCTGCTCGATCTGCTGGGCCGGGGCGCCCTCGATCTGCGCGGCGTTCGCGTCGTCGTGCTCGATGAGGCCGATCGCATGCTCGACATGGGCTTCTTCGACCCCATCGCCGAGCTCGTGTCGTTCACGCCGACGACGCGCCAGACCCTGCTGTTCTCGGCGACCTTCTCCGACGAGGTGCGGGCCCTCGCCGCCCGCTTCCAGCGCGACGCCGTCGTCGTCACCGCCGAAGACGACGCCGCCGGCGCGAGGGACATCACGCAGCTCTTCTGCAGCATCGAGAGCGACGCCGCCCGCCTCGCGGCCCTCGAGGGCTTCCTCGCCGAGCGGCAGCCGGCCTCCTGCATCGTCTTCGTCGAGACGCGCGACGGCGTCCGCGACGTCGTGCTGGGGCTGCGCCGTCGGGGCCACGCCGCCATCGCCCTGCACGGCGAGCTGTCACAGCGCGAGCGCGACGAGGTCTTTGCCTGCTTCGTCGGCGGCAGCGCCCGCGTGCTGGTGGCCACCGACGTCGCCGCCCGCGGCCTCGACATCAAGGGCCTCGGCGCCGTCGTGTCATTGCAGCCGCCGATGACGACGGAGCAGTACGTGCATCGCATCGGCCGCACCGGTCGCGCCGGCGAGCGGGGCCTCGCGCTGTGCCTCGTGGGCCCCGGCGAAGAGGAGCGGGCCCGCCCGCTGCGCGCGCTGGCCGGCGACGCCGCCGTCGACGTCGCGGGCTTCGCCGCCGCGTCGACGCCGCCCCCGGCGCCCGCCACCGTCACCTTCATCGTCGACGCCGGCAAGAAGGACAAGCTGCGGGCCGGCGACCTCCTCGGCGCCCTCACCGGCGAGGGCGGCCTGCCGGGGACCGCCATCGGCCGCATCGCCATCGGCCTCGATCACGCCTTCTTCGCCGTCGACGCCGGCAGCGCCCGCGCCCCCGTGCTCGGCGACGGCCGACTGCGCGTCAAGGGCCGCACCGTCCGCCTCAGACGACTCTGACCCTGACGACCTGCGCCCGGAACCTGTTCCGGGGTCGTCTGGGAGATGATCCACCTCCGCCTCGAAAAAGGCGGCCGGCGAAACGCCGGCCCCCCGAACAAGACGAGGAAGACGTCAGAAGGGTCGCCGCACCGGCAGGGTCTCATCGTCACGAGCGCCAACGACTGCGTCACACCCGGCGCCTTCGGCAAGACGCACCTCCATGAACCACGAGTTCTTCGGATTCGGATGCGGCGTCCGCGGCGCCTCATTGAGAAGGAAGTCGTTGGAGGCGGCGAGTACGGTGCCCTCCTTCGTCACGCGCGAAAGCCCGAAGGAGACATCCTCTCCCTGCACGACGCCCTGCTGCTCGACGGTCTTGCGCTGGGCCACATAGACCTCGCCGTCGACGAGCCCCGACGTGAGCACCGTGGTGCCCGGCTGGCCGTCGTCATCCATGTCGTAGAAGACCGACGACTCCTTGTCGGTGGGGAAGGGGGCGTCGTCGTCGAGGTCGCGGACGGCCCAGTACTCGCGATAGGGCTGGCGGTGGAAGGCGCCGGTGGCGTGGTCGACGATCAGCGTCGCGAGGCTCTCGGGGATGGCGTCGATGGTGGCGGGTGTATTCACCGTCGTGAGGCCGGCCGTCTCGAAGTTCTCGACGTCGCAGACCTCGATGCGCTCGTCGTAGGCGTTCGGATCGTCGGCGCGGACGGTGCGCACGACGAGGGACCAGGTGACGCCGCCGGTGTCGACGGGCCCGAGGACGGTGTTGGCCTGGTCCATCGCCTGGCTCTGCAGGGCGAAGGTGCCGGCGAGGGCGCCGGTGTCGGTGGGCACGCCTTCGACGCCGATGGTGTCGTCGTAGTAGGGCTCCTGGCAGGCCATGCCGGGGACGACGCCGCCGACGACGGCGAGGAGGGACAGACGCAGGATCATGGGCTCACCCCGGTGGCAAGGTGTGGTGGAGTCGTCGTCGTGGGCGTGGCGCGGGCGCTGCGCTGCTGCAGCAGGCCGCGGGCGAGGTCGACGAGGTGGTCGCCGACGCGGCGCACGGCGGCGGCGACGTCGTCGCTGGCGGTGATGGCGCAGAGTTCGTCGTCGGAGGCGACAGCGTAGCGGGCCGACAGCTGCACGAGGGACTGCACCGTGAGGCGGGCGCGCAGCGGGTCGACGTCGAAGACGGCAGCGAGGATGGCCGAGGCGTCGTCGAGGCTCGGGATCATGAGCGTGTCGATGCGGTCCTTCGGCATACCACCGCCGTCGAGGACGGTGCGCAGCACGATGCGGTGGGCGACGCGGTGGGCGCGGGCGAAGTCCCAGGCGCGGCGGACGACGTCGTCGAGGATGTCGTCCTGCGCGAGGCCCGGGCGCAGACCGCCGACGAGGGCGTCGCGCAGGCGCAGCAGTTCCTCGTCCATGGCGGCGACGACGGCGGCGTGCAGGCCGTCCTTGCTCGTGAAGTAGTGCAGCACCGTGGCGAGGGAGACGCTGGCGTGGGCGGCGACGTCGCGGACGGTGGTGCCGTCGATGCCGCGCGCCGCGATGAGCGACGTGGCGGCCGCGAGGATGCGGGCCTTCGTCGCTTCGGCGTCGGCAGCTACGGGGCGGGCCATGGCTGGAGCATGAATTGAATGAATGTTTCATTCAACCCCCCGCCGCGTCCGGATGCGACGCAATGTGTCATCGCCTTTCACATTGTCGTCCAGGCGCGGTGCGACCACGGGCGCGCGGGCCAGCCGGGGCGCCGCAGGCGTGATCGGCGCGGCTTGCATCGATGGCTTCACGGGGCATGGTGGGCCATGCGCTTTCCGTCCGTCGCTTCGCTGTTTCCGTCTCTGGCCTTTGTGGGCGCTGTCGTCGTGGGCTGCCCCCAGCCGGTCAACCCGCCGACGCCGGACGCGGGCCCCGATGACACGCCGGTGCTGTGCATCGACGACGAGGAGTGCACGAGCGGCTTCTGTCGCTTCGGCGTCTGCGTCGACGCCGAGTGCGTGACGAAGGCCGAGTGCGCCGCCGATCAGGTCTGCAAGGAGGGCGCGTGCGTGGCGCCGCCGGCGACCTGCGCCGGCCCCGACGACTGCCCCGGCGCGCTGCTGTGCGACGGCTTCACCGACCTCTGCTTCGTCCCCGGCGAAGGCGAGGGTGAGGGTGAGGGCGAGGGCGAGGGCGAAGGCGAGGGCGAAGGCGAGCCGGTGGGGCCGCGCGTGAACCTCGCGGGCTTCCTCCTCGAGGAGCCGGGCGCGGGCCACGTGACCCGCCTGCCCGACGGCACGAGCCTCGAGCCCGGTCAGGTCCTCGTCGTCGGCCGCAACGCCAGCGAGAACGACTTCCGCGGCTTCTGGGACAATGTGCCGGCAGCGGCGCGCTACCTCGACGCCGGCGCCTCGACGACGGGTGTGCCGATCGTGAATGGCCGCGACATCTTCAGCCTCAGCAACACCGGCGGCGGCACCGTCGACGGCCCGACGATCCAGGGCAGCGGCGGCAAGTGCTACCGCCGCGTCGGCGTCGATCCGGGCCAGGCGTCGTCGTGGGCCGAGGTGGCGACGACGGAGGCGACGCCGGGCGCGTCGACGCTGGTGGCCGGGCTGTCGGGCCCGAAGATCAGCGAGTGGTGCGACGCCGACGGCTCCGGCAACTTCGTGTTCGAGTACATCGAGGTCACGAACTACTGAGGCCCTCGCGGGTCCGGTGGAGCGGCACGGGCGCCTGCGGGCGCCCGTCGTGTTTCTGGCGTGCTCCCGGCTGCGGCGCGAGAGTCGGGGCGTGCGCTCCGAGCTCCTCACGACGGCCGCGCGGCGACGGGTCTCCGTCGTCTTTCTCGTGCTGCTCCTCGTGACGCTGGGCTTCGTCGGCCGGGTCTTCTCCGTCTTCTTCGACGCCCTCGTGCTGGCCCTCGTCGTCGTCGCCCTGACGTCGCCGGCCGAGCGCTGGCTGCGCGCCCGGCTCCATTCGCCGGTGGCATCGATGGCGGTGGCCACCGCCGGCATCGTGGTGCTCGTGCTCGTGCCCCTCGGCGCGTTTGGCGCGGCCCTCGTGAGCGAGCTGTGGCGGGCCGTCGGTCTCATCCAGGAGGGCGCGATCGCGCGCGACCTCTCGGCGCTCCTGACCGGCGAGGGCGCTGCCGCCGACCTCGTGCGTGCCCGCCTCGCCGGCATCGGCCTGCGCTACACGCCCGCCGAGCTCGCAGGCCTGCTCGATGGCGTGGTCCGCTCCGTCGTCGTCGACGTCTCGGCGTGGCTGCGCGTCGTTGCCCTCGACTCGGTCGGCCTCGTCGTGCACTTCTCGATGATGGTGGTGGCCATCGGCGCCCTCTATCTCGACGGCAGCCGCCTGCGAGCGTTCCTCCTCGACCTCGCGCCATTGCCCGATGACGAGGTGGAGCTGCTCGTCGAGCGCTTCACCGCGATGGCGCGGGCGGTCTTTCTCGGCAACGGCATGGCGTCGGCGCTGCAGGGGCTGTGCGGTGGGCTCGCGATGGCGTTCTTCGACGTCGGCTCGGGCGTGCTGTGGGGCACGGTCATCACGATCCTCGCCTTCCTGCCCATCGTCGGCGCCTCGATCGTCGTCGTGCCCGCCGCGCTCATCCTCGCCCTGCGCGATGGCGTCGGCACGGCGCTGCTCTTCCTCGTCGTCAACGGGCTCTACATCCTCGTCCTGGAGTACTGGCTCAAGCAGCGCCTGATCGGCACGCGGGCCCACCTGCCGTCGGCGCTGGTGCTGTTTGGCATCGTCGGCGGCATCGCAGCCTGGGGGCCGACGGGGCTCTTCCTCGGGCCCTTCCTCATCACCGTGCTGCTCGCCCTCGTCGAGCTGTGGCGCGACCACTACCGCGCCCGCTTCTTCGGTCCCCGGCCCATGAAGGGTGCCGTCGGCACCGTCGCCGAAGAAACGCCGGCCTCGTCGTCGGCGTCGCAGGGGGTGTAGCGGGCAGCGCGCCGGGGCGTCGCTGCTCAGCGGCGGGTGGCCTTGTCTTCGTCGACCACGGCCTGGAGCTGCGCATCCGACAGCAGGCCCCGGGCATGCAGCTTCGTGGCGGCGTCGACGTAGTTCGAAAACACGACGACCTTGTCGAGGGCGGCGATGTGGGCGGGCACGGGGAAGCCCTTGATCTCGTGGATGAGGGCGAGCTCGACGCGGTCGTCGTGCTTCGCGAGCATGCGCTCGAAGACGACGGGGTCGGCCTGGGTGCTGTCGCCGATGAGGACGGCGGGGTGGCCGGGGTTGCGCTGCAGCAGCAGCTCGAGGTCCTTCACCTTGCCGTCGGCGAAGCCGGCGTGGCCGCGCAGGAAGGCGAGGCCGCCGTGGCTCACGCTGTTGTGGGGGATGCCGGTGGCCTGCGCGCCGCGGTGGCCGTTCATGACGACGCCGTCGCGGGCGGTGACGAAGTGGACGTCGCCAGGCGTGCCGGTGCCGTGTTTCCCCTCGTCGAGGGCGGCGTAGAAGGCGCGGGCACCGGGGAAGACGTCGCGCGAGGGGCTGTCGCCGTGGTGCGGCTTCACGGTGTCGTCGATGTCCGAGAGGATCAGGCGCTCGGGCATGGGGGGCGGGCCGGCGTGGCGGGCCTCGCCGATCAGGGCGCGGGCGCGGCTGCGCAGGGCGTCGTCGTCGATGTCGTCGCTCAGCAGGTGGTCGACGGTGTGGCGGTCGGCCCCGCCGTCGATGAGGCGCAGGGTCTCGCGCCGCACGTCGACGGGCAGCGCCGCCAGCGTGTCGACGATGGCGCGCTCGTCGGACGTCGAGGTGCCGCCGCGGGCGAGGCGTTCAATCTGCAGCTGCGCCTGACGCGCGGCCTGACCGGTCGAGATCGTGGGACCACCCATGGCGGGACTCCTGTCGTGGGGAGGGTGTCGGCTCGAGGTGGGTCGATGTCCTGCCTTGTCGCATCGGTCGATCGACCGAGCCGGCGTCACGACCTCGACAGCACGAGGCTCGAGCAGGTTGCCGTGCTCGAGGCGGCCGCGGGCGAGCCGGCCCTGCTCGCCGAAGGTGAAGGGCATGAGGAAGGGGGCCGGCACCTCCTTCGCCGTCGCCGCCACCATCGCCCGCACGTCGTCGCCGAGGGCGAGGCTGCAGCCGGCGCAATAGACGATGTACTCGCCGGCGATGTCGTCGGGCTTGATGCCGACCGTCGTCGCCGCGAAGCGGGCCACCGAGGCGCCGCGCCGGATGAGCGAGGGCTTCGTCGATTCCATCATCACGACGGTCTCGCCGACGCCGACCTCGGCGAAGGTGGCAATGCCGCCGTCATCGACGAGGCGCTCGGGGTGCACGAGGACGAGGCCATGGCGCCACGCCAACGCGACCGCCCCGGCGACGTCGTCAGGGGCTTTCGCACAGCAGAAGCCGGCTTCGCGTTCGAGCGGACGGTCTGGCCACGGTCAGCCCACCGCCACGCGGGCCGCCACGGCACGGGCGATGCGGATGCCGTCGAGGGCCGCCGACACGATGCCGCCCGCGTAGCCGGCGCCCTCGCCGGCGGGGAAGAGGCCGGCGACGTCGGCGTTCATGAGGGTCTGGTCGTCGCGGGGGATGCGCACCGGGCTCGAGGTGCGGCTCTCGACGCCGATGAGCACCGCGTCGTGGCCCGCGTAGCCCCGCATGCCACGGCCGAAGTGCTGCAGCGCCGCCTTCAGGCGCCGCGCGATCGGGACCCCGCTGCTGTCGAGGACGGCGGCGAGGTCGGCGCCCACCAGACCGGGCTGATACGACGTTTCCGGGAACGACGATGTGAGGCGACCGGCGAGGAAGTCCGTCACCCGCGCCGACGGCGCCGCCTGCCCCTGCCCACCGGCAGCCAGTGCCGCCTGGCGGGCCGCCCGCTCGATGGTCTGCTGCAGCTCCATGAGGGCCAGGGGGCCGGAGAATCCCGCCCTCGCCGCATCTTCCACACTGATGGAAGCGACGAAGCCGGAGTTGGCAAACGCGTTGTCGCGCTTCTTGAGGCTCATGCCGTTGACCACGAGCGCGTCGGTGCTCGTGGAGGCCGGCACGACGAAGCCGCCCGGGCACATGCAGAACGAAAAGACGCCGCCCTCGTCGTTGGTGTGGGCAATCGAATACGCCGCCGACGGCAGCTTCGGGTGCTTCGCCGCCTTGCCGTACTGGATGGCGTTGATGAGGTCCTGGGGGTGCTCGATGCGCACACCCAGCGCGAAGGCCTTGGGCTCGAGGCGGACGCCGTCGTCGTGCAGGAAGCGGAAGACGTCTCTCGCCGAGTGTCCGGTGGCGAGGACGACAGCGTCGATGCCATCAAGCTCGCCGATGTCGGGGGTGCCCTCGGCGGCGTCTTGCACCCGCGCGAGCCGCACGCCGGTGACGCGCCGGGCGCCCCCCTTGTCGGTGGCGGTGACGAGGCCGGTGACGCGCTGGCCAAAGAGAAACCGCACGCCGACGCCCTCAAGGCGTTCGCGCATCGCCGTGACGACCTTCGGCAGCAGGTTGGAGCCGATGTGCGGGCGGGCGTCGGTGAGGATGTCCGTCGGCGCGTGGTGCCGGACGAAGGTCTCGTAGACATCGCGGACGTCACCGCGCTTGGTGGCCCGCGTGTAGAGCTTGCCGTCGGAGTAGGTGCCGGCGCCGCCCTCGCCGAAGCAGTAGTTCGAGTCTTCGTTGACGGTGCCGAGGTAGGGCCGGTTGAGCGCGCGCAGGTCGAGGCGCCGCGGGTTCACCGTCTTGCCGCGGTCGACGACGACGGAGGCGATGCCGCGGCGGGCGAGCTCCCAGGCTGCGAACAATCCGCACGGGCCGTCGCCGACGATGACGACGCGGGCCTTGCCGTCCGTCTGCTTCGGCAGGGGCTCGCCGAGACTCTCGGGGTCGGGCGGCGGCGTCGTGCTGACAGCCAGGTGGAAGCGCACGTGGCCCTTGCGGGCGTCGATGACGCGGCGGGCGATGCGGGCGAGCGGCACGTCGGCGGCCTTGACGCCGAGCTTCCGTGCGACGGCGCGCTTGAGCGCCGCGTCGTCGTCGGCGTCGTCGAGGCCGAGGGTCAGCTCGATGGTGTCTGGGAGGGCCACCCGATCGCGCTAGCAGAGTGCGGCGACGACGTCATGGGGGCGATCGCGCCATCCCACGCACCCGCGCGCGCCATCCCACGCGCCTGTGGACCCGCCGACGTCATGCTCCGGTCGCGCGTTGTGCGCCACCGAGGAGCCCCCATGCAGAAGATCCTTCGTCGCCTCCGTCTCGTCGCCACCATCGCCGCCGTCGCCACGGCCACCGGCTGCATGGGCAGCTTCGCCCTGACGAAGATGGTCTACGGCTGGAACGAGAGCGTGACCGGCAACAAGATCATCAACAACGTGATCTTCTGGGGCCTCAACATCCTGCCGGTCTACAGCATCGCCGTCACCGTCGACGTCGTCATCCTCAACACGATCGAGTTCTGGACCGGCACGAAGCTCATCGCCGACGCCAGCGTCGAGGGCGACACCCGCGTCGCCGTCAGCGAGCGCGACGATGGCGCCCTCGTCGTCACCCGCGGCGCCGTCGTCTACACGCTCATCCCCGAGAGCGCCGACCAGATCCGCATCGAGAAGGACGGCGTCTTCGTCGGCACCGCCACCCGGCAGGCCGACGGCAGCATCGTCGCCGAGGACGCCGCCGGCGAGGTCCTCTCGGCGCTCGACGCCACCGAGGTGCAGAAGAGCAGCGAGGTCGTCGCGGCGGCGCTCGACGGCTGACGCACGGGGCGGTCCCGCGACGAGACGGGCGCTCTTCCGGGCGCCCGTCTGAGTCTCAGAAGGGCTTCGGCAGCGTGGGCAGGTGGCGCAGGCCGTGGCCGTCCTCGAAGGAGCAGTCGAGGCGCAGCAGCGGCAGGTCGGGGATGGTGGCCTCGAGGTGCCGCAGGTCGCGCACGCCCTCGGTGACGAAAAAGCCGATCTCGACGCCGCGGGCGCGCTGGGCCTCGAGCCATTCGCTCTTGAAGGGCCCGGTGCGCACCGACAGGTCGGGCTTGCACACAACGTCGTCGACGGTGACGTCGAGGCCGGCGGCGCGCAGCTGCTCGAGACTCGCGGCGTGGAAGCTCTGGACCCGCCCGGTCAGGAACGTCACGTCGGCGCCGGCCTCCTGCGCGGCCCGCACGAGCGCCACCATCTCGTCGATGGGCTCGTCGTGCGCGAGGTGCTCTGGCGTCCAGAAGTGGATCTCCCAGAAGGCCACGAAGTCGGCGTGGTGCGGGTCCTTCAGCCCCAGCGCCGTGGCGGTGGCGTGGCCGTCGACGCCGATCACATCGACCTCGACGTCGGCGAAGAAGCGCGTGCCCTTCGCCTCGTCGAAGGCCCGACCCGCCTGCAGCGTACGGTGCCGGGTATCAAAGACCGTGTTGTCGAGATCGAAGACGACGGCGGTGGGCACGCCGAGGCGGGCGAGGGCCGCGATCTCGGCGAGGCGCTCCTGCGCGAAGCGGCGGCCGTCGGGCGGCGGCTTCGTCTGCGCATCGAGCTGGCTCCGGCCGACCTCCGTCGAGGTCGCCTTCGTCAGCGCCGGCCGGTGCATCGTCGGCGCCCACGGCACCTCGCGCGTCGTCGAGCCGGTCGTGGTGGTCGACGTCGACGTGGTGGTTGACGCGGTGGTCGACGTCGTCGGCGCTGCACCGGCATCGGTGCGCACGGTCTGGTGGCGGGGCCGATCCACGCGCATGGCGGCAGTCTAGCACCGTCAGGGACGCTGGGCCTCGAGCCACCAGATGAGCAGGCCGACCAGTGTGGTGGTGAGGCCCACCGTGACGCCGAGGCCCAGCTTCTGCCGCCCCGTGAGCGGGGTCGGCTGCTGTCGGGCCTCCCGGTCACGTCGAGCGGCGTGGATGGCGGCGAGCCGGTCGACGTCGATGAGGCCGAAGACCTCGTCATGCACGACGGTGCCCCGGGCCACACCGTCGATGAGGCCGGCGAGCCAGGCCTCGACGGAGGGGGCGATGACCTTGATGTGGTCGTCATCGTGGGCGACGGCGAGGACGCGACCGTCGCGGTCGTCGATCATGAGGTGCTGGCCGGCGCCGTCGCTGGCGATCGCCAGCCAGTGTGGCTCGACCCAATAGCCATCAGGTGCAGCGCGCAGGTCGTCGGCGATCTGCATCGCGGCGATGGCCTCCGGCAGCGAGCACAGCGCGTGGGCGTCGGCGAAGGGCTCGTCGCCCTCCTGCCCGTCACAGGCGGAGAACCAGCGCGCCGCGTGGCCGCCGGTGAAGCGGGTGCCGACCGACGACGCCGCCCACGCGTCCGGGCTGCCCGGCTTCAGCACGAGGGGCGACGTCGACGGAAAGAGGCCCGGCAGCCGCAGCAGGCGTGACGCGAGATCATCCATGCCGTCGGATTGAACACAGACCCCGGAGATCGGCAATGAAGCGGCGAGGGGAGGGGGCCGCGTTCCCTTCGCCCACCTGCGGTACCGTGGGGAGCATCCATGGACCCGATCAGCCCCGACGAAGACCTCGAAGACACCCAGACCGACGTCGGGTCGGCCACGCCGCAGACCCGGGTGCTGGCGCCCCCCTCGTCGTCGTCATCGCCGTCGTCGTCGTCGCTCGGTGACGGTGCCTTCACGACCCGCTTCCGTCGCCGCGAGATCCTCGGTCGGGGTGGCATGGGCGAGGTGGGCCTCTTTCGCGACGAGCGCCTCGGGCGCGATGTGGCGGTCAAGACGTTGCTGCCCGGGCTGGCCGCCGACGCCACCGCCCGGGCGCGCTTCCTCCGGGAGGCACAGGTGCAGGGGCGGCTCGAGCATCCCGCCATCGTCCCGGTGCATGACCTCCGGGACGACGGCGACGGCGGCCTCACGCTGACGATGATGCGGGTGCGCGGGCGGACCCTCGCGAGCGTGCTCGCCGAGCACGTCGACGACGCGGCGCCGCCCCGTCGGTTGCTGCAGGCGCTGGCCCGGGTCTGCCACGCCGTCGACTTCGCCCACGCCCACGGCGTCGTCCACCGCGACCTCAAGCCCGGCAACGTCATGATCGGCGACTTCGGCGAGGTCTACGTCCTCGACTGGGGGCTCGCGAAGCTGCTCGACGAGCCGGGCGACGAACCCGCCGTCGGCGGCCTGTCCCCGACGTCGATGACGCAGTCGGGGAGCCTGCTGGGCACGCCGGGCTACATGGCGCCCGAGCAGCTCGACGTCAGCCGCGGCGCCGTCGGGCCGGCCAGCGACGTGTGGTCGCTGGGCGCGATCCTGTTCGAGGTCGTGACGGGACGCCCCCTCGTCGTGGCGTCGTCGGCGTTGGAGCTGGTCCAGCGGACCCTCGCTGGCGTCGACGCCCGGGCCCGCGCCCGCGCGCCCCGGCGTGACGTGCCGCCCGAGCTGGAGGCCCTGTGTGTCGCCGCCACGTCCATGGATCCCGCGCAGCGTCCGTCGGCGCGCGCGCTGAGCGATGCCCTCGAGGCCTTTCTCGAGGGCGCGCGCGACCTGCAGCGTCGTCAGGCGCTGGCCGACGAGCACGTGGCCACCGCGCGCAAGGTCCTTGCCGCCACCGGGCCCGACGTCGATGAGAGCGAGGCTCGCGCGCGCGCCATGCGCGAGCTCGGCGCCGCCATCGCCCTGTGCCCGGGTCACGTCGAGGCCGGTCGCGCCGTCGTGCGCCTGCTCGCCGAGCCACCGCGCGTGGTGCCGCCGGCGGTGCAGGCCGAGCTGCAGGCCCTCGACGACGCCCAGGTCGCCGAAGGTGCCCGGCTCGGCGGACCGATGGCCCTCTCCTGGTTCGCCTTCCTGCCCTTCGTCTGGCTGATGGGCGTCGTCGACTGGCGCCCCATCACCATCATCGTCGCGGCGGTCGTCCTCGTCGCCATCCTCTCCTGGGGCAACGCCGGCCGGGCGCGGCTGCCGCTGTCACGGCAGGTCGTCGCGTACCTGTCGTTCGCCCTGCTGTGCATCGCCTCCAGCTTCGTCGCCGGACCGCTGCTGATGGTGCCGACGCTGATCGCGACCTTCATCGCCGCGTTTCAGGCCCACCCGGTGCGGTCCGTCCGTCATGGCATCACCGTCGGGGGCGTCGCCCTGTTCACGGGGATGGTGGTGCTCGAGTGGGCGGGGCTGTGGCCGGGCTCCTCCGCCTTCGTCGACGGCACCATCGTCGTGCGGCCCGTGGCGCTGGGCTTTCCCGAGACGCCGACGCGGTTGCTGATCCTCTGCAGCAGCGTGGCCTCGATGCTCGCGGCGGCCGTGTTCCTCTCGCGCCTGCGGGACTCGCTGGCCGCGGCGCAGGCGGGTCTCCCTCCTCGGCTGGCACCTGCACCAGCTCGTTCCCGAGGATGCGCGTTCCCCGTCGCCGGGGCGACCGTCAGCGGGCGCGACCGAGAAAGGCGTCGACGAGGTCGAGGGCCGCCCGGCCCGGTGAAACGCGCTGCTGCTGCACCGCCGCGAGCAGGTCGGGCAGTCGGGCCTTCACCGCGTCGTCGTCGTGGAGGCGCCGCAGCAGCTCGGTCTCGACGCTCGTCCACAGCCAGCGCTCGGCCTGCCGGGCGCGACGCTGCTCGAGGCCGTCGCCGACGAAGCGCACGTGCTCGAGGACCTTCGCCCACACGTCGGCGAGGCCGTCGCCCGTCGTCGACGACGCCAGCACCACCGGGGGCTGCCAGGCCTGACCGCTGTGCAGCAGGTGGCCGGCGACGCGGTAGTGGTTGGCGGTGTCCCTCGCCTCGTCGACGCGGCTGCCGTCGGCCTTGTGGACGACGACGATGTGCACGAGCTCGAGAACGCCGCGCTTCTGACCCTGGAGGTCGTCGCCGCCACCGGGCGCCACGAGCAGCAGGAAGGTGTCGGTGATGGCGCTGACGGCGTGCTCGCTCTGGCCGACGCCGACCGTCTCGACGATCACGACGTCGAAGCCGGCGGCCTCACACAACAACATGGCCTCGCGGGTGCGGCTGGCGATGCCGCCCAGCGCGCCACCCGATGGCGAGGGCCGCACGAAGGCGCGGTCGTCGTGGGCGAGGCGCTCCATGCGCGTCTTGTCACCGAGGATCGAGCCGCCCGTCGTCGGCGACGAGGGGTCGACGGCGAGGACGGCGACGCGCCGACCCTCCTCGAGCAGGCGCGTGCCCATGGCCTCGATGAAGGTGCTCTTGCCGACGCCGGGCGTGCCGGAGATGCCGACCCGCAGCGCGCGGCCGGTGTGGGGCAGCAGCGCGTCAAGGAGCGCACGGGCGCTCGCCTGATCGTCCTGCCGCAGGCTCTCGACGAGCGTGATGCCCCGCGCGAGCGCGCGCCGCTCGCCGGCGACGATGCGCCGGGCGAGGTCAGCCACGTCGACGACGCCGCGCACCCTCAGCCCCGCGGGATCGCGTCGAGGACGGCGAGGGCCGCCTGCGGGATGGGCGTGCCGGGGCCAAAGACGCAGGCGACGCCGTGCGCCTTCAGGAAGTCGTGGTCCTTCGGCGGAATCACCCCACCGGCGATGACGACGATGTCGCCGGCGCCCTGGGCCTTCAACGCCTCGACGAGGCGGGGCACGAGCGTCTTGTGACCGGCCGCCAGCGAACTCACACCGACGACATGCACGTCGCTGTCGATGGCGAGGCGGGCGCCCTCCTCCGGGGTCTGGAAGAGGGGGCCGACGTCGACGTCGAAGCCGAGGTCGGCGAAGGCGGAGGCGACGACCTTCGCGCCGCGATCGTGCCCGTCCTGCCCGAGCTTCACGACCAACAGACGCGGTCGACGACCCTCGCTGGCGAGGAACGCGTCGACGCGGGCGCGCACGGCGGCGATGTCTTTGGTGGGGGCCTCGGCCTGGGGCGCGTAGACGCCGGTGACGACGGAGGCGTCGGCCTGGTGGCGGCCAAAGACCTTCTCGAGGGCGAGGCTCACCTCGCCGACGGTGCAGCGGGCGCGCATGGCCGCGATCGACAGGGCCATGAGGTTCTCGCCGCCGCGGGCGCCGGCCTCGAGCGCCAGCAGCGCCGCCTGGGCCTTCGCCTCGTCGCGCGTCGCCCGCAGCTGCTGCAGGCGCTCGGTCTGCTCCTTGAGCACGGCGACGTTGTCGACGTCGAGGAGCTCGACGTTGTCCTCCTGCTCCTTCGGCGCGTACTTGTTGACGCCGACGATGACCTCGCTGCCGCTGTCGATGCGCGACTGGCGGCGGGCGGCGGCCTCTTCGATGGTGCGCTTGGGGATGCCCTGCTCGATCGCCTTCGCCATCCCGCCCTTCGCATCCACGTCGGCGATGACGGCGCGGGCCTTGTCGATGAGGTCCTGCGTGAGGCGCTCCATCATGAAGGAGCCCGCCCACGGATCGACGACGTGCGGGATGCCCGTCTCCTCGGCGAGGATGAGCTGGGTGTTTCGCGCCAGGCGGGCCGAAAACGGCGTCGGCAGCGCGAGGGCCTCGTCGAACGAGTTCGTGTGCAGCGACTGCGTGCCGCCAAACACGGCGGCCATGGCCTCGATCGTCGTGCGGATGATGTTGTTGTACGGGTCCTGCGCCGACAGCGACCAGCCGCTCGTCTGACAATGCGTGCGCAGCATCTGCGACTTGGGCTTCTTTGCGCCAAAGCCCTGCATGATCTCGGCCCACAGCACGCGCGCCGCCCGCAGCTTCGCGATCTCGACGTAGAAGTTCATGCCGATGCCGAAGAAGAAGCTGAGGCGGCCGGCGAAGTCGTCGACGTCGAGGCCGCGGTCGAGGGCCGCCTGCACGTAGGCCTTGCCGTCGGCGAGGGTGTAGGCGAGCTCGTGCACGGCGTCGGCGCCGGCCTCCTGCATGTGGTAGCCGCTGATGGAGATCGAGTTCCACTTCGGCATGTGCTTCGCCGTGTACTCGATGATGTCGGCGACGATGCGCATCGAGGGCGCCGGCGGGTAGATGTACGTGTTGCGGACCATGAACTCCTTGAGGATGTCGTTCTGGATGGTCCCACTGAGCTTGTCCTGCGAGACGCCCTGCTCCTCGGCGGCGACGACGAAGGCACCGAGCACCGGCAGCACGGCGCCGTTCATCGTCATCGACACGCTCATCTGATCGAGCGGAATGCCCTCGAACAGGATCTGCATGTCGAGCACGGAGTCGATGGCCACGCCGGCCTTGCCGACGTCACCGGGGACGCGCGGATGGTCGCTGTCGTAGCCCCGATGCGTCGCGAGGTCGAAGGCGACGGAGAGGCCCTTCTGACCGGCGGCGAGGTTCTTTCTGTAGAACGTGTTGGACTCGCGCGCCGTCGAGAAGCCGGCGTACTGGCGGATGGTCCAGGGGCGCTGGGCGTACATCGTCGCGTGGGGCCCGCGCAGAAATGGTGCAATGCCGGGCGTGTGGACAAACGCATCGTCGGGGAGGTCGGCCGCGGTGTAGACGGGCTTCAGCTCGAGGCCGCCGTCGATGGGCCGCACGAGGCTGCTGCTGTCGCCGCCCACCTCCTTGTCGGCGAGCTTCTTCCAGGTGGCGAGATCGGGGGACTTCGTGGCGTCGACCATGACGCCTGCTAGCGCGCTTTCGCGTCGTCGTCGACGCCCTCATCGGGAACGCAACTTCGCTCGCGCCTTATCCCTTTGCGGTGATTCGCAACAACGAACATTCTTCCGGTCTGCGTGCGATCTGTGGGGGCCCAGCCCTGCATGGGCATGGTGCGGCTGCCGCTGCGGGGCAGCGCCATTGAACCGCACGGCAGCCCGCACACAGTTGCGACCGACGGTCGTCGCGGTCGCTGTTCCAGGTCGACGGGCTCACCTGCTCCGTGCCTGAGCACCTCGCTCGCACCGACGTCGACGTCTTCGCCGGCCCATTTGCCATCGACGTCGTCGGCCGGGATGGCACCAGCAACACCCGAATCCGCGAGGCCGGCTTCCCCGAGCACAAGACCCTCGCCGAGTTCGATTTCAATGCCAGCGACGGCATCGACCCGGCCGTCGTCGGGCAGCTGGCGACGGGCGTCTTCGTCGACAACGCCGAGAACCTCGCCCTCATCGGTCCCGTCGGCACAGGCAAGACGCACCTCGCCATCGCCATCGGCATCGAGATGTGTCGTCGACGCAAGCACGTGCGCTTCGTGCGAGCCGCCGACCTGGTGCGCCAACTGCTTGAGGCCCGTGACCAGCGTGAACTCGGACGACTGACGCAACGACTGCAACGCGCTGACCTGCTCATCGTCGACGATCTCGGCTTCGCGCCCTTCGACCGACAGGGCGGCGAGGTGTTGTTCAACCTGCTCTCGCAGCGCCACCTCCGCCGAAGCGAGCTCGTGACGTCGAACCTGGCCTTCAGCGAATGGCCGTTGGTGTTTGGCGGCGACGAGAAGCTGGCGGCGGCGCTGCTGGGCCGGATGGCGGAGACGGCCACCGTCATCACCACCCGTGGAAAGAGCTTCCGGATGCGGCGTCGCGCAAACGCCGGCCGGGCAGCGTAGAGTCAATCAACGCGGTGGGTCAGATCTCGAGTGGCGATCCGGGTCAGATCTCGAGTGGCACTTCCATGCGTCGGAGCACTCATGGCAACATTCAGACATGCGACGTGCAGGTCCCTTCGCCGTGTTGATGGCGGTCATGATCTCTTCGACATCGGCGCGGGCCGTTGACGAGGACACCTTGAAGGTAATGGCAGGCGTGTGCGGCGTGGCCGTGGTGGTGATGGGCGGCGTCGCTCTTGGTGTCACCGGCTGGGAGAACGCCGCCGTGAAGGATGTCCGGACGGCGGGCAACACCTATCGTGCGATCCCGACGCAGGCGAATGCCCGACGGGTCGTGGAGGCTCGCGAGAAGTGGTTGGAGGCCCACGAATTCAACGGGCTGCTTGGTGACCATTGGATTCTGGGGGCCGCTGCTGCTGGTGCCGGTGGTTTCTGCATTCCCGTCGTCGGGATGATGTTGGAATGACCATGCGGACCTTGATGACCGTGTGCTTTGGCGTCCTCAGTGCCAGCTGCATTGACGAAGTCTACGTCTCCGGCGGCTCGTGCAGCACATCCCTGGACTGCCCGGTGGTGCCAGAAGACCCTGAAGACCCGGTCGGTACAGGACCGGAGCAATGTGTCTCGACGGGCGCCGAATTCGTCTGTGTCCCGCTGCCCTTCAGCCGTCCCGAAACGACCTGCACCGATCCCTCCCAATGTCAGGCGGCGGGCTTCCCCGTCGAGGCGGTATGCAGTGGCGTCTGCCAATGCCCCGCGCCTGTGGGGACGCCGCCGGACGGCTGCTCCTGGAACCCGAACAGCTGCGCGTGCGGCGGCACCCCGCCCGAGGGCGGCTGAACCTCCGGCGCGTCGACGTCGTCAGCGCGCGAGGGCGAAGCGCCGGACGATCCGGTCGATGGCGGCGTCGACCTCGACGGCGAGGGTCCCGGCGCGCGCGAGGTAGCGCCGGAGCACCTGCAGGCTCACGACGACGTCGACGCCGCTGGCGCCCGACTGCAGCAGCGTGAGCAGCGCCGCGCGGGGCTCGCGGGCCCGCAGCGACGGCAGCGACGACGTCGACATCACACCAAGGACGATCAGCAGGGCCGCGGCGTCGTCGGCGCCGTCGAGGGCCTGCAGCAGCTCGGGGACGGCCTCTTCAGCCTCGGAGCGGGCGGCGACGGCGGCGCACAGCAGCGGGTCGTCGTGGACGAGGGCGCGGGCGGCGGGCCATACGCGCGGATCGCGGATGAGGCTCGTGCCGACGAGGGCGTCGCGCAGCGCCGTCGACGTCGCAAACGGTGTCGCGAGCTCATCCCAGGTCTCGTCGAGGCCGAGGGCGACGGCGAGTTCGACGGTGACGTCGACAGCGAGCAGCGGGAACAGCTGCAGCGTGGGGACGGCGTCGAGCCGGCCGCGCCGCCACAGGGCCCGCGCGGCGGTGGCGCGGCTGGCGTCGTTCGCCCCGACATCGAGCACGCACAGGCGCAGCAGGGGAATCGCCTCGGCGTCGCGCAGGCGCTCGGCGCTCTCGGGCAGCCGGGCCTCGCGCAGTCGGCGCGTGCGCTCCGGCACCGCGAGGGTCCCGAGCCAGGCGACGAGGCGGGTGATGGCCTCCGGCGCGCGGGCATCGCCGACGAGGGCGCCGGTCGCGAGGCCGGCGATGGCGAGGGGACCGGTGTCGTCGTCGAGGAGGGCGCCGTGGCGGCGGGCCCACAGCACGTCGGGCGCGAGCACGAGCAGGGCCCGCGTGATGTCGTCGACGGCGGCGCGCAGGCCGGCCTCCTCGACGCGGGGCAGGGCCTCCCCGAGGAGCCCGACGATGGCGCGGGCCGGCGGCGACGGCGCAAAGACAAGGGGGGCGATCCCGAGGCGCCGCAGGCGGGCGACGACGTCGGCCACCGGCAGACGCGGCAGCTGCGGGCGCAGGCGCGCGGCGGCGTCCTCGACGACGTCGTCGGTGGCGAAGCCGCCCAGCACGAGGCCGTTGACGCGACCGGCGACGAGGGCGTCGATGCGGGCCGGGTCGGCGCGCCACAGAAGCAGGCGCGCGAGCTCCTCGCGGTTGGCGCCGGCAGCGTCCTGCAGGAGGCTGTCGACGAGCTCGACGGCGGCGCTGCGATCCAGCTCGGCAAGGGCGAGGAAGGAGCGACGTCGGCGCTCCCCCCGTTGGTGCCTTATCGCGTCGATGAGGCCCTGCGCCTCCTCGCCCTTGAGCGGGTCGGCCTCGACAGCGCGGGCCTCCTTGCGGGCGGCGCGGGCCGCCTGCCCCTGCGCCTTCTTGCGCTCGAGCTTCGCCTTGTCCTTCGCCTTGCCGCGGTCGGGTTTCATCGCGTCGGTGTCGGTGTCGGTGTCGACGTGGCGGAGCTTCAGAGCCAGGCGCGGGTGCGGGCCTCGACGAGCTCCGCGACATCTTTCTGGATGCGGTCGCGAATGCGGGCGGCGACGGTGTTGATGGCGACGGCGTCGGCGGCGTCCTTCACCTCGTCGTGGGCGACGACCGGCTCGGCGATGCGCACGGACCAACGGGCAGGCAGGGGCAGCAGGCCGAGGGGACCAAGCCACGGAAACAGCGGCGTGAGGGGCAGCCACGGCGCCATGTCGGGCAACAAAGCCTTCGCCGCCTCGATCTTGCCGAGCAGCGGCGCGGTCTCTTCGCCGCCGACGACGGCGACGGGCACGAGCGGGGTCTGGGTGCGCACGGCGAGGCGGACGAAGCCACCGCGGCCGAAGCGCTGCAGCTGGTGACGACGTCGCCACGACTTGCCGAGGCCCTGCATGCCCTCGGGAAAGACGAGCACGGCCTCGCCGCGGTCGAGCAGGCGGGTGGCGTTGTCCTGGCTCGCGCGCACGCAGCCGAGGCGGCTCATGAGCGTGCCGAGGAACGGCGCCGTGATCACGGGATCCTCGACGAGGGGACGCACCACGCGGCCGGTGGCCCGCGACAGCGCCACGAGCAGCACGATGGCGTCCCATGGCAGGGCGCCGCCGTGGTTGGCGACGAAGATGACGCGGCCGTCGGGCACACTCGTGAGGCCCTCGAGGTGCAGACGGAACCAGCGGTCGACGAGGGTGTCGAGGGCGGGGCGCAGCGAAGCGAGCACCGCCGGGTCCATGCCGAAGGCGTCGAACGACGACGGGGTCGCGCCGGGCTCGTCGGTGGAGCCGGGGGCCGTGATGGGGTCGCTCATGGGGTCGCTCCCTGATCGCCGCGGCCGCGCGCGCTCGTGGCGAGGATGTTCAACACCGTCGGCAGGTCGTGGCGGGGGACGAAGCCGGTGAGGCTGCGCAGGCGGTGGTCGTCGCAAAGCCAGGGCCAGCGCAGGTAGCCGAGGAAGTGGGCCGGCATCTCGATGAGCTGCGCCTGCCACAGCGCGCCGATGAGGCTCTGGCCCACGCCCGCCGGCAGGTACAGCGGCGCCGCGCCGAGCCGCGTGAGGATGTGCGAGAGGGGCAGGTAACCGCGGCCGACGACGTTGACCGGCCCGCGGGCACCGACCCGCCACAACGCCACGAGGGCGGCGACGGCGTCGTCGGGGTGCAGCAGCTGCAGGAGCGGATCGTAGCCGAGCACGGCGGGCACGAGGCGACGGGAGAGGATGCGGGTCCAGAAGTGGTCGGGGGCCATCGGCACCATCGCGCCGAGGCGGGCGATGCACACCGCGATCTCGGGGTGCTCGGCGGCGAAGCGGCGGGCGTCGGCGTCGGCGTCGGCCTTGTCCTTCAGGGCCCGCGACGGCGGCGGCCGCAGCGGCGTGTCCTCGGTGAGGAAGGCCGGGTTGTCGGGGCGGGCGCCATAGACCATCGCCGACGACAGACACACGAGGCGCTCGACGCCCGACGCCGCCACGGCGTTGAGGACGTAGTGGGTGCCCACCGTCTCGAGTTCATGCGCCATCTCGGTGTGGTGCGTCGGCGTCGACAACATCGCGAGCTGGAAGAGGGCGCCGGCGTCCTCGGCCTTCAGCAGCGCGGCGAGCTCCCGGTCGGCCCCCGGCGTCGTGAGGTCGAGGATGTGGGCCGTGAGCTTTGGATGCCGAAGCAGGAAGGCGGCGTGGTCGTGGTCGTCGTCGTCGACCAGGTCGGCGCCGGAGCGCACGTCGACAGCCACGATCTTGTCGACGGCGTCGTCGGCCTCGAGCAGGCCGAGCAGGCGGCGGCCGAGGGCCCCGAAGGCGCCGACGACGGCGACGACGCGCGGGCTGCCGGGGACGCGCGCCGGCTCTGGCGGCGGGGCGGGCGTCGTCGACGCCGTCGACGCCGTCGACGCCGTCGTCGTCGAGGCGGGCGTGGTGGGCTTCCTCTTCGACGACCGGGGCGTCGAGCGCGTCGCTTTGGCCATGGCGGCGGGTGGTAGCAGGTCCCACCGCGAGGGAAAACGTCGCCGCACGCGACGGAAGCCTTGCCGCTGTCTGGATGGGTGGTCATGCTGGATGGGACATGACCCTCGTCGCCTTCATCGTGCTGCTCGGTGTGCTCATCACCGTGCATGAGCTCGGGCACTTCCTGGTGGCCAAGGCCACCGGCGTGCGCGTCCTCACCTTCTCCATCGGCTTTGGCCCGAAGCTCGTGAGCTTCACGCGCGGCGAGACCGAGTACCGGCTCGCGCTGCTGCCCTTTGGCGGCTACGTCCGGATGTACGGCGACGACATCGGCGAGGAGATCCCCGAGCACGAGAAGCACCGCGCCTTCCTCGAGAAGTCGACGCCGCAGAAGATGGCCATCGCCTTCGCCGGCCCGGCCGCCAACCTGCTGTTGCCCCTCGTGCTGTTCTTCGGCGTCTCCGTCGGCGAGGAGACCGTGCCGCTGCCCGTCGTCGGCACGCTGCTGCCCGGAGAGCCCGCCGAACAGGCGGGGCTGCGCCCCGGCGACCGCATCACCGCCGTCGACGGCGCGCCCATCGTCGTCTTCGGGGATCTGCTCGAGGCGATCTCGGATCGCCCCGGCCGCCCGACGACGCTCACCATCGAGCGCCCCGGTGAGTCGGCGCCCCGCGACCTCGCCATCGTGCCGTCGTCGACGACGGAGCCCGGCGGCCGGGCCATCGGTCGCATCGGCATGCTCGTCACGAAGGCCCTTCCCGTCGTCACCGTCGCGAAGGGCAGCCCCGCGGCCACCGCCGGCGTGCAGTCCGGGGATCGGGTCACGACGGTCAATGGCGCTCTCGTCGCCGACCGCGCCGGTCTCATGGCCGCCCTCGACGCCGCCGACCCCGCCGCCGACGTCGTCGTCGTCGTCGAGCGCCGCGGCGAGACGCAGCCGGCGACGCACACGATCACGATCCCCGGTCGCACCGCCGCAGCCGCCGAGGCACCGCTCGTCGCCACCGACCTGCGCTACGCCGTCCTCGACGCCGACGTCGCCCAGCCGACGCTCGCCACCGCCATCGCCGCGACCCGCGACGCCGCCATCGCCGCCGCCGAGCAGCAGCGCGCCCGTCGCGGCCTCGCCTCCGTCGACGGCGTCGTCGGCGCCGTCGAGCCCGACAGCGCCGCCGGTGAGCGGGGCCTGCTGCCCGGTCAGCACCGCCTGGTGGCCGTCGACGGCGCGCCGCTGCGCCTCGTCACCGAGCTCCCAAAGGCCCTGTCGGCGAGCCCCGACGCCCCCCACGTCGTCGGCCTCGTCGACGGCGACGGCCGCCCGGCCGTGTTCACGTTCCTCATGCGCGCGTCGTCGCGACGCGAGCTCGGCGGGCAGAAGATCCTCGGCGTCACGCTGCAGTCGGCGATGGGCGACGCCGCCACGCTCACCCGCGACGTGAGCGTCGCCGAGGCCGCCCGCCGCGCCGTCGTCACCACCGGCGAGACCATCCGCGACGTCGCCGGCGGCTACGTGATGTTGTTCTCCGGCAATGTCGGCCTCGACCAGCTCGGCGGTCCGGTGATGATGGCGAACATCGCCGGCGAGGCCGCCCGCTCCGGCGTCGAGGTCTTCGTCGCCACGATGGCGCTGCTGAGCGTGAACCTGGCGCTCCTCAACCTGTTGCCGGTGCCCGTGCTGGATGGTGGGCATCTGCTGCTCTTCACCATCGAGGCGGTGCGTCGTCGTCGGTTGAGCATGGAGGCCCGGCTGCGGGCGACGAAGATCGGCCTCGTGTTTGTGGGAGGGTTGATGTTCGTCGCCCTCTTCAACGACATCGCTTCCTTCTTTCGCTGACGCACCCCGGGGCCGCCTGTCGAGGTCAACGACGGCCGCCGGCGAGCTTTCCAGGCGACCGCGGGCAGAGGCGCGCGACGCCCGGCGCCACACGAGGTCGCGCGAAGCCCGGCATCGTCGGAAGCGCCGCGAGGCGCGTCGCCGATCAGGTCACACCGAGTGGAGGGTGAGCCGGAAGTGGCACCCGGGGTCGCCATTGGGCGGCAGGAAGTCGAGGCGTCCCTGCATCGCCTCGGCGATGCGGCGGGCCATCGGCAGGCCGAGGCCGGTGCCGCGGGTCTTCGTCGTGAAGAAGGGCTGGAAGACGCGCTCGCGCGCGTCGGGCGGGATGCCGGGGCCGTTGTCGACGACGTCGACGCGCGCGGGCGAGATGCGCACCTTCACGAGCGACGCGCCGGCCTGCAGGGCGTTCATGACGAGGTTCTGCAGCACCTGGGCGACGAGGACGGCGTCGCCCGCAGCCGGGCCTTCGCCCTCGATGACGACGTCGCCGTGGCTGTCGGCGACGCCGGCGCGGGCGACGCTGACGGCATGGTCGGTGACGGCGCGCAGGTCGACCGGCCCCATCGCGGCCGTCACGGGGCGGGCGAAGATCAGCAGTTCGCCGATCAGCTCACCGAGGCGCGCGATGTGCTCCTGCACCCGGATGAGGGCCGGCAGGCGATCGTCGTCGGCGGGCAGCGACGACGCCACCACCTGCACGACACCGGAGATGCCGGCGAGGGGATTTCTGATCTCGTGGGCCACGCTCGCGGCCATCGTGCCGAGGCTCGCGAGGTTCTCGGCGTTTCTGGCCCGGTCCTCGTGCTCGACGACGGTGGTGAGGTCCTCGAGGTGGACGAGGCACGAGGCGAGGGCGTGCTCCACCGGCAACACGCTCACGCGCAGGGCCCGGCGGGCGCCGTCGACGATGACGTCGACGCGGGGATAGTCGATGGGCTGACGGCTTGCGCGGGCCCGCTCGACGGCGGCGCCGAGATCCACCGTGTCGCAGAGGCCGTCGATGAGGGTCTCGCTGGCGCGCTTGCCGATCGGATTGCCGCGCAGAAACGGCCCACCAAGCGCCGTCGCCGACGTCACCACGCCCTCGCCGTCGAGGACGAACATGCAGCTCGGCAGGTGCGAGACGATCAGGTCCCGCAGCTTCACGAGGTGGTCGCGCTCGCTCTCCTCGAGGTAGGTGCCCGCCATGATCGCGAGCTCGATGTCGAGCAGCTTGTCGATCGCCGCGCACAACGCACGATCCTCGACGTCGGCGAGCTCCTTGAGGTGCGCCCGCACCCGGTTCATCGCCGTGTACATGTAGCGGTTCGGCAGCTGCACCCGGACGTGGGCCCGGCCGATGGCGAGTCGACGCTCGTAGTAGGCGTGGTCGTGGGGCCCGTGAAACGCCGTCTTCAGCCACGCCGCCAGCGACACCTTCAGGCGCTCCACCTGCGCGTCGTCGGCGAAGACCTGGCGTGCGGACGGGAAGCGGAGGATGACGTCGTAGAAGCGATCGGTGATCGCCCGGACGTGGGGCTCGACCCGCGGCCACCCCCGCCGGAGCGCTTCGGCGTCGTCGACCCCGAAGCCGACATACGCGCAGAGCTCGTCGAACTGGTGCATGGCGGTCCACATAGGGCAGGCGGCGCATGTGGGCAACGGTCGCACCCGTCCCTGCGCGAGGCGGCACAGGCCGAAAGGATGGGCGAAACACCGACCATAGGGTCGGCACGCCGCTTGCGGTTTCCCGGTCGTCGAAGCGGCAAGGCCCCCGGAAACGGGATGCCAATGCGGCAGCGGCAACCAGGTTGTGGGGGAAATCCCACACCTCGTGTGCGAAGGGACACCCATGCGGATTCTGTGCTGCGACGATGAAGAGCTGGTGCGCTGGAGCGTGCAGACCCACCTGAAGAAGGCGGGCCACGAGGTCGACGTCGCGAAGGATGGCATCGAGGCCCTCGAAGCCGTCGACAAGGGCGCCTACGACGCCGTCATCCTCGACCTCAAGATGCCCCGCCTCGACGGGCTCAGCGTGCTGCGTCGCCTCCGCGAGACCCACCCGCAGGTCCCGGTCGTCATGATCACGGCCCACGGCGCGATCGACTCCGCCATCGAGGCCACGCGCCTGGGCGCCCGCGCCTACCTGAGCAAGCCCTTCGACCTGCGCGAGCTGCAGCTGCAGGTGGAGCGCGCCGTCGAGCATGAGGAGCTCTCGCGCACCGTCGAGACCCTGCGCGACCAGGCGCTGCGCCGCTACGAGAAGCTCGTCGGGGTGTCGGCCGCCATGGGCCGCGTCTTCGACACGCTGGAGCGGCTCGAGAAGGTCGACGCCCCCACCGTCCTCATCACCGGCGAGAGCGGCACCGGCAAAGACCTCATCGCCCAGGCCATCCACGCCCGCGGCCCGCGCAAGAGCAAACCCTACGTCGAGGTCGACTGCGCCGCCCTGCCCGACACGCTCATCGAGAGCGAGCTCTTCGGCCACGAGAAGGGCGCCTTCACCGACGCCCACAGCCAGAAGCGCGGCCTCTTCGAGGTGGCCAAGGGCGGCGTCGTATTCCTCGATGAGATCGGCGAGATGCCGCTGCTCACGCAGGCCAAGCTCCTGCGCGCGCTCGAGAACCGGCGCTTCCGCCGCGTCGGCGGCACCGTCGACCTCCCGCTCGACGCCGCCGTCGTCGCCGCCACCAACCGCGACCTGCAGAAGGAGGTCAAGGCCGGCCGCTTCCGCGAGGACCTCTTCTTCCGCCTGCACGTCGTCCCCATCGACGTCACGCCGCTGCGGCAGCGCCGCGAGGACATCGCGCCCCTCGTCGCCCACATGCTCGAGCGCACGGCCCGCGACCTCGGCCGGCCCATCCCCGAAATCACGCAGGACGCGCTGACAGCGCTGGAGAACTACCAGTGGCCCGGCAACGCCCGCGAGGTGCGAAACATCATCGAGCGCCTGCTCATCCTGCGCGCCGGCGACACGCCGATCCGCGCCGAGGAGCTGCCGATCGAGGTCCGGCTGCCGACGTCGACGGGGACGGGGACCGGCTGTCCGTATGTGCTGCCCGAGGAGGGCGTCGACCTCGAGGCCGTCGAGCGCGGCCTCATCGACCAGGCGATGGCCCGGGCCCGCGGCAACCAGACCCAGGCCGCGCGCCTGCTCGGCATCACCCGCTACGCCCTGCGCTACCGCCTCGAGAAGCACGGCCTCAGCGCCAAGAGCGAGGCGTCGACCGGCGGCTGAATTTCTTTGGGGATTCCGGACATGGCGGAGGAACCGCCATGTCCGGAATCCCCCTGCCGCGCGCTGGTGGCGCCCGCCGCGATGGCCGCCCGGCATTCATCAGAAGGGTGCGAATTCATCAGCGCCAGCTGATGAACCTGTATCCAAATTCCCGACACGCGAAGCGTGTCGAGGAATTCCTCGACACGCTTCGCGTGTCGGGAACCTTTCGTACATTCATCGGCGAGGCCGATGAATTTTTTCCGTCGCGATCGCGGAATCGCTTTCAAGGTCCACGCCTTCAGGAGGGGCGCCCGATGGTCGGGCGCCCTTCTGCGTTCCGGTGGTGTCCATGTCCTGTCGACCGCTCCTCGCCCTCCCCCTGCTGTTCGCCGCCAGCGGCTGTGCCCAGGTGCTCGGCTCCGTCCGGGACACCACCGTCATCGACCTGTTCCCGTCGACGGCGCTGAAGGAGACCTGCGCGGTGACCCTGATGGAGCGCGCGGGCGGCGGGGTCGCTCTCGGCGATGCGTCGCTCCGCGAGATCCCCCAACGCAAGGGCCATGAGTTCGCGGGGCTCGTCGAGGTGGGCCGCCTCCGCGTCGACGGTCCGACCTGGCTCGTGCGCGAGGACATCGAGGAGCACGCCCGCCACCGCGCCTGTGCCGCGGGCGCGAGCCACGCCCTCATCGAGCGGGAGCGCTACGGCGTCGTGGCCATCGGGTCGGGCGCGCAGATTCGCCTGTTCGCACCGGCACCGGCACCGGCGCCGACGGCCCCGGCCCCGACCCCTGCACCGTGAGGGCGGGGCGGCAGGGCGGAGCGGCTGACACATGTCGTGGTGGCGCCAAATCGCGGTGGCAGGCTCTACACTCCTTGAGGTGGGATGCAGATCGCTTCCCACTTTGCTAGCTAGACTCGCCACGTGACCTCAACGGCCGAACCGCCGGATGCGGATCCGCAGTCCGGTGTGGCCGGGGAGCAGCGGGACCACCGGCGGTCCTTAATGCCGCTCGCACGACTACGACGGAGTGGCAGGCCGACCTGCCCCGCAGGCTCGGCCTCGGGCTGCGGGCGTCGAAGATCCGTAAGGACATTCGTGTCGGATTCCACGCCGATAGCGTGTTCAGATTGGTGACCTCACCGTCGTCGGCCGCCGATGCAGTCGACGCGCAGACGAGGCCGGCCGCGAGGAGGAGGACGCTCAGGGGTTGACTCAGCGCGGCAACGAGTTCAACATATCCAGAAAGGGGGAAGAATGAAACCAAATCGGGTTTCCAGTGCAGTCCTTGCGTTCCTGACGATTTCGTCGTCGAGCTTGGCTCAGGACGTCGACGCCGACCATGATGCCCTCTCCGTTGTGGTGGAACTCCGAGAGAGTGACTCACCCGTGGTAAGTAGCAAGACGATTCTCGTCGAGCAGAGCCGTAGTCCCGACGAGCTTGATGAGGTGAACTCTCGCAGTCGTCGACGCCAGGAAGAAGCGATTTATATTGAATTTATCCGCAGGCACAGCGTGCACTCGAGTGCATTCGTTGTGCTGGATTCGTATTTCGAAGACAGCTTCTTCTGTTATGATGCATTGCCGCTCCCTGAAGGTGACTTGACAACACTGTGTGTCATGCCGAGCAGCAGAAACGAAGAGCCTTCGATTGAGCGGAGTTTGCTTCATTTTGGTGAAGTATACTACATTGGTTTCGATGATGGGATGATGGCATTGGAAAGTCTTGCGTTGCGGCTTGAGTTTGCAGACCAAAGCGCGATCTGGAGGCAGAATGGGGGGTGGAGTTGCCCCCGCAATACCGGGCCGGTGGTGTGACTTGTTGAGAAGAGTTCCCTCGAGCTCTCGCGCGCCCCAAAGCGGTCGCGCAAGCCCTCGAGGGCCAGGGGGAAGACAATGTCGTC